>Ga0334888_1002808_pt1 | contig 18332 bp, 8 predicted proteins | sample GraSluR1_MG_FD_207227 | JGI IMG/M metagenome (GOLD analysis project Ga0334888, IMG submission 207227) | Sludge microbial communities from methane-producing bioreactor in Wageningen University, Netherlands - Granular Sludge_3_08-R1 | ecosystem: Engineered > Bioreactor > Anaerobic > Unclassified ...
CAGACTACGCCAAGCTAAGGTGCAATATTAGACAGATTGGCGGGGATATGCAAGAAAAGTTGTCGTAGTCACAGAATCTACGCTGAGTGTGGCGTCGTAGTCACAGACTACGCCGAGCTAAGGTCTGTCTTCAGGTAAATTCAAGATTCAATAAAAATGGTTTATAAAAAGTTAAAACGTGCTAATAGCTAAAAGCAAATAGCTAAAAGCAAATAGCTAATAGCGTCTTCACAGATCTATTCATTGATATTGATGCGGATGCCTTCGGTGTTGCTGCCAAATTCAGGGGCGTAGTAAGATTGCATTTCTGCAAAGCCTCCGCTGAAATGGCCTGCCTGCTCAACTTTAAGTTCGAGCTGTAGCTGGAAGCTGCCTTTGGGCAAATTACCGATAAAAAAGTCGGTGCCAGTATCGTCGTGGCTTTGGTAATAACTCAAACCATCCCGATATTGAAAACCAGACAATTGCGTTAAGGGCTCAACAGCTGCTGCACGATGATGGCGCAGGTGCACATACTCCATCTCCCGATCGGATTGAATCTGGATTTGCACAAGAAGTTTGTCTCCAACGCTCAAACCTTCGTTTAAGTAAGGACTAAATTGTTGCGTTCCGTTTATGATCCGCTTCACAAAAATCTGCTGTGCTACCCTGAGTGGGTTATCTGTAGCGTCAATCTGATCGGCATCCTGAACAAATCCGTGGAACAATGCCCCCCACAAAATCTGATCGTTTGGATTGATGATTTTGATGCGCAAACTGTCGTTCAAAAATTGACTTTCGTGCAAATTGAGTTTAAAAAATCCGGTGCCACTTTCCTGTTGTGGCAGCTTCAATGCTTTATCGTTGATAAAAATTTCAGGTGGCTGTGTAGCAGCTAACCAGTTTGTTCCGGGAATTAGCAGAGCATAAATGGCTTCGGCAGTGGAACGGTTGTTGTTCCAACTGTTTGTGCGCTTGTGCGACAGCAGCCAATGGCGCATCTGATCAATTTCGGTATCATCTGCTGCCAAGGCCTCATAAGCAGCAATAATTTTGCTTTGATCTTCAATATTTTGGGCATTGATGCGGGCATAAGGATTATTGATCCAGTATCTGCCCAATTCCGGATTATATAAAGCTCTTTCGCTCAGTGATTTAAGTATGTCTGTTGCAGCTTGTTTACGACCGTTGTGATGTAGCACTAAAACGGCAATAGCCTGATTGCCAGCACTTAATTTGAGCCAGTCTTTTTCAATATGACCAAGGAAGAATCGAGCCGCATCATCCTGATCTCCTTCTGGAGCTACGATCCTGTTGAAGCTAAGTGCATACAGATCATTAAGATGGTTGCTACTCAACGTATATTCTTCCAAACGCTTTTTCTCGCGCATCTTCACATAATCTTTGGTCATTTCACCAGCGATAAAAGCGTGGGCTTTGCGGCTCATCTGGCTGATCTGGCGTTGTGATTTTGCATCAAGGCGAGTTTCGTTGATTCCCAACATTTCAAGCTTGCCAAAACCCTCGAGCAGGGTGCGGGTGATGAAACGGCTTTCGCGCATGCCTTCGAACCACGGCCAGGCACCGTTGGGCAGTTGCAGTTGTTGCAGCTTATCGAGGCTGTTGTTCACTTCGTAATTAAGCCGGTTGAGGTTGAAGAGCTCGATGAGCTGTGCTTTTTGAGCGGCTTCTGCTTCGGCAGCGGATAACCAGGGTGTTTGGTTGATGGCCAGAGATTTGAGTTCCGGATTCTTTTCAAGTTGTGCCCATAAGGTCTCCGGACTTTCAGTCTGCCAGCGTTGAATAGTTGCCTTCAATTGTGGAATTTCGTCAGCTAAATATCCAGCCAACAAATTGGTATATAAGCGATAAAACTCCTGATCGGCATTTTTAGAAGTAGATGCTGTAAGATATGGCAATGACTGAATAGCAAACCAAACGGGATTGGGTGTGATTTGCAGTTGCAGCTGGGTGGTTTTGAAGTTGTTGGCAGGTTTTGCCATGACAAATGTCTTCTGATTTTCTCGTTCAACAGTGATGGCCAACCGATTGGTGATGATTTTTTTGCGCGTAAGCACGGGCACCAGCTTTTGTTCGGCATCGGTATAGGTGCCTGCAGTAGCACTGAATTTAAGAGCCAGCAGTCCGGGCAAGGTATTCAACCTTAGCTGCCAGCTGAGCATAATGCTTTGACCGGGCTGAAGTTTGACAATTGGTTTTCTGTCTGTATCAGCAAGCAGATCAAGTGATTGTAGACTGGCGGCATCCGTCACTTCGAGCCTCGCAATGCCGGTTACCACTTCATCGCCTGTATTCACAATGCGTGCTGTGATGCGGGCACTATCACCTTCGTAATAAAAACGAGGCGTATTTCCCATGATCATCAGTGGTTTACTGCTTTTGAATTCTTTTGTTAACAAGCCAGTATTCAGCTGTTTATCGTGAGTCAGCAGCATCAGTTTCCAGCGGGTGAGGGCATCGGGAGTTGTAAATTTCAGCCGTGCGATTCCTTCCTCGTTGCTCAATAGCTGTGGATAGAAGAAGGCTGTTTCGCTAAAGTTGGTGCGCAATGGGGGAGGTGATGATTGTTGTGTGATTGATTTTTCGTCATTCAGAATGATGTCATCTGAAACACTCAGTTGTTCTGATATAGTCAGTTCCATATCCTGATTGCTAAGTACCATATCAAAACCTTCTCCGGCGGAATGGGCTTGTCTTAATTTAACCCTATCATCAAAAAAGCCTCTCAAGCCAAAATAGTTAATTTCGGGCAGTGACACAGGAGCTGGATAATCAAAATGGGGATGTGAAGGGTTGAGGTAGCTGCTTCCGGTGCGAAAAAAACCACGATCAACAGACCAGCTTCTGGCATTTGGCAAGTTGGGCAACAAATTGAAACTCCACTGGTGAGGCATGATTTGATCGAGCGAGGCATCGTACATGGCGGCTAAAAGTTCGGCCTGAACTCCTTTTTTATTGGCATTGCGAATGATGAGTTCCCAGCTTTCTTTACCGCCGGGGCTCAACTGGTCGCGCAGCGTGAGTAGCTCAATTTCCAGTTTGCGATTGTCGAAAGGCACTTCAACCGTATGATTTTCGGTGAACACCCTGCCATAGCGCACCATAACTGCCTGGAAGTTCAACTTGCCACGATCAGCTTCCTGTACGGTGTAGGAAATTTGTTGTTGCTTGCGATCCAGTTTGAGCCACTGGCTGAAGCGGATTGTATCACCAGCATAAATTTCGACTAATATGCGCGAATCAGGCGCGTCAGTTCCAACAGTGAAATGAATTAGCTCACCGGGCTGTGCTTTTTGTGTACTAAGGGAGGTTACAAATAATTGTCCGGGTAATGCATTTTTGGAATTGGCCTTAAACAAACTGAAAAGGGTTTCATTTTCAACAGTTTCGCCGAAATGGTCTTTGGCTTCCATCACCAGAAAATACTCCCCTGTTAACCAGTTTTTTGCTGCTTCCGGGAAAAGATTGGCATCACCCTCCACGTGAATGGTATCAGCATAAACAAGGGTTTTGGAACGCTCATCAGGACTTTTTGGGTAAAAATTCCAGCGGGGGAATAACATTTTCAGGCTATCCTCAGTCAAAAGCCGGCGATCGTTGAGGGCCATTAAAATCTCGGGCTCGAAGCCAGCTTCTTGTTCAAGTTTGTAAAATTTCCTGATGACCAAGGCTTCGGCAGCTTCATTTTGCAGGTTTCTTGCCTGAAGCTGATAGGTATTAAGTTTTTGCTGGTCGGCCAGGATACTTAAGTTTGTCTGCAGCTGAAGTGCCTGATAAGAAGCCGGGAGCATCAAGGTAGCAGACTGCATTTCGCCTTGCTTGTCGATGATTTCGGTGGTGATGATAAAATGGAAGAAAGGTTGCAGGCGGGCCTTGGTTCCGGGCGTTGGTGTAAGCTCAACCGGAATAGTAAATTTTCCTTCACTATCAGTGATTGTATTTCCCGACCCGATGATTGCAGATTGCTCCATTACAGGCGGAATGCCCCACCAATAGCGAAACACAGGATAGAATAGTCGTCGTTCGATGATGTAGCGAGCTGTAACGCTATCAAGCGGAAATCCGGCAAAGGCGCGGGCTTCACCCTGAAGTTGCAGGGTTTCTCCCAGTTTGTACTGTGTATTGGGTTTTTCAATTTTTACTTCAAACTCAGGGCGTTTGTATGCCTCCACCTGAATTGTAGTCGATCCGTGTTTGCTTCGTAAGCTGTATCGGCCATTAAGCCCCTGCTGTGGTATTACAAAGCGGCCTTCGAAACTGCCATAGTCGTTTGTGGTAAGGGTTAAGGTGTTTATTACTTGATTATTGGCATCGCGTAATTCAACTTCACTTTTCAGCTTATCAACAAGTTGATAATTTTCGGCAATCTTTTCGAGAGTGATGCCTTTGAAGTAAACCGTTTGCCCCGGCCTGTAAATAGCTCTGTCAGTAAAAAACCAGGTTTTGGTAAGCTGTCGTTCAGGTCGTTTGGTGTAAAGGTCGAAATAATTGTTGCTGTAGAGCTTATCATCTTTATAGCTCAGTTCAACATAAAAGCTTTGATTTTTGGGCAGTCCGGAATGCTGATCAACCGTAAATCGTCCGTTTTTGTCCGTATAGGCGGTATGAAAGTTTTCGATGCGGTATGCCCTTTTATTGTAGTCGTAAGTGCGAATCATCAGCCGTGCTTCGGCATTTTTGATGCCTTCACCGGTTTCGCGATCGAGCACATAGAAAACATTATTTTCCGGATTTTGGCGTTCGATAAAACTCAGGCGGCTCACCTGAAAATCAGCATACACAGTGCTTTCGCTTTCAAAATCAGGGGTGTGCGATGCCAAAACAACATACAATCCTTTTGTGAGGGCAGGCAGCCTGATGATTGACTGATGTTGGTCGTAATCCTGTTCGAAGGGTATGCTGCGCGACTGCTGTGTGATCACTGGCTTTAGGTTAAGCTTTGTAATCTGAGCTTTCAACTCGTTTTCCTGATGTATTTTTGCCAGTTCATCAGAGGTGATTCGGATGATTTTCAGGTAAAGCTTTTCTATGTTTTTATATTGAAGCTGTCCCGGTATCGGCTGGTCAGGAAGTGCCACACCATCAAGGTTTAGCAAAAGGTGCTTGGTGAGAATAGCGTTTTTGATGCTTTTGCAGCGCACACTTCCACTGCTTTCAGGAAAATTTGTGATTGCTTGTTCGCACAATTTCAGTGCTTTGGCCTTATTGCCTTTGAAGGCAGAATCCGGATTGTTGTTTTGTTGATCTATTAAAAGCTGTGCCAGCGAAGCAAAGGCTTCGGTTGATTCGGGTTTGCCGTCGAGAAATTTGATAAGTGATTGAAGTGCCTGTTGATATAATTCGGCAGCCTCCAAGGTGGAGCCGGTAAGTTCGTAAACCAAGTGTAATCTTTGCAGATCGTTGTGCACGTACGCAGTTAAATGTTTGCGGCTGAGGTTGTTGCGCAGCAGCGGTTGCATCAGTCGGAGGGCTTTTACTGACGGGTTATCGCTTTTGGGCAGTTTGGCCAGGGCAAAATCCGGGGCCGGAAGCCAGCCGATCTGATCAATTTCTTCAGGGGCAGATTGCGGAGGATTGAGGCCGGCATCTGCATTGAGGTAGAAACTAAGTGCCCGATGCGTAAGTAAATCGAAAAGAGTAGGGATTCTCTCAATTGATTCTGATTCCGTATTGTTGAGGATAATTTTGTAATTCGCCAGTGGAATGGTATCAAAGGCGTTGAATGCAGGAAGAGAGGCTTCATAATGTGATTGGATGGTATCGCGCAGTTGATTGAGGCTCCAGCGTTCAGGATCCTCTGTATTATCGCCTGGCAGATCAGGTTGTTCCAGTAGAATATAACGGTTTTGTTGGTAATAACGCTTGTATTGCTCGGCGATGATGCTGTGCAAGAGTGCTTTAGAAGGGCTGCTAAGCTGAGTCAGATACTCCTTTGCAAAATTTATTGAAGAGGCTGTGGGTGCTTCGGTTGTATGCTCAAACACCTTGAACTGATAGATAATTGTCTTGAGAAGTTGCGATTCATTTCGTTGGTTTAGGGCCTGTTGCCGGATTTGATCAATCGTTTGAGCAGCGGTCTTGGGCAGTCCTTTTTCGAAGTTTTCCTCGACAGATTTCCAGGCTTTATCGTAATCGTATTGCTGAGGAGCGCGAAAACTTTGCTGGGTAAAAGCTATAAGGATAATTGTTATCAGGGATCTGAGAAGGACGAAACGCGATTTCATAAGTGTTGATTTGAAATTTCTGCTAAATTAACAAAAAGCAGGCCAGAAAGGGAAATTGGTTTATGGGTTTATGGGTTGATGGGTTTATGGGTTTATGGGTTTATGGGTTTATGGGTTTATGGGTTTATGGGTTGATGGGTTTATGGGTTTATGGGTTTATGGGTTTATGGGTTTATGGGTTGATGGGTTTATGGGTTGATGGGTTTATGAGTTTATGGGTTTATGGGTTTATGGGTTTATGAGTTGATGGGTTTATGGGTTTATGGGTTTATGGGTTTATGGGTTTATGGGTTTATGGGTTGATGGGTTGATGGGTTGATGGGTTGGTTTGTCTAGTAGGTTTGGAGGGTGATTGAGCGGAAGCCAGCTGAAGTGTCGAGATGCCGAAGTAATGCGAGAGCACGGGGGAGATCGATTTTTTAGAAGTTATGGGATATGCAATGCAAAAATAAGATGAGTGATTTTTGAAGCAAAAAGTGAGAGCAGTAGTATATTCGACGAAGTTACAAACTTCGCCGAGCGGAGGGATATGCAATGCAAAAATAAGATGAGTGATTTTTGAAGCAAAAAGTGAGAGCAGTAGTATATTCGACGAAGTTACAAACTTCGCCGAGCGGAGGTTACAAACTTCGCTGAGCGGAGAGCAAAAAGTGAGAGCAGTAGTATATTCGACGAAGTTACAAACTTCGCCGAGCGGGTAGTATATTCGAGGAGAGCAAAAAGTGAGAGCAGTAGTATATTCGACGAAGTTACAAACTTCGCCGAGCGGAGGGGGCTCCCTTCGGCAGGCTCAGGGCATCGCAGGGCATCGCAGGGCATTGCAGGGCATTGCGATGACCAATTCGCCTGGCAGGAATAAATTATTGGTTTTTAAGTAAAGATGAGCAAATTGCTAATAGCCCCACAATTACTGCTTATTAAATAAAATCACTTAACTTTCCGCTGGTTTTTACGCGGACGCCTTTTGGGGTATCGTGAAGTGCACAGGCTTCGTTATAAAGATCGTGTTCGAGGAACAAGATGTAATCGTTGGCAAGGGCTTCGGCATAAAAGCGTTCTTTGTCTTTGAGTGTTTCGAGGGGTTTGGTGTCGTAGGCCATGATCCAGGGCATGGGGATGTGAGCTGCTGAGGGCATGAGGTCGGCCATAAAGACAACAGTTTTGTCGTTGAAGCGGATATGCGGAATCACTTGTCCTTCGGTGTGTCCGTTATACAATTTAAAGGTGATGTTGGGGATGTATTCACCTTCGTCTTCAATTAGTTTGAGTCGTCCGCTTTCCTCGATGGGAAGGATGTTTTCTTTGAGATAGGAGGCTTCTTCGCGGCGGTTGGGGTTGGTTGCCCAGTCGAACTGTTGGCGGCTGGTCCAGTAGGTGGCATTGGGGAAAGCCAGCTCGAAGCCTGTTTTGTCGCAGTTCCAGTTTACGCTACCTCCACAATGGTCGAAATGCATATGGGTGATCACCATATCGGTGATGTTTTCCGGATTGTAACCGGCGGCTTTGAGGGAGCTTTCGAGGGTGGCATCACCATTGAGGTGGTAGTGTTTGAGCCATTTTTCGTCTTGTTTGTTGCCGATGCCGTTGTCGATCAGGATACGGCGGTCGCCATCCACCACCAGCAGGCAGCGCATGGCCCAGTTGCAAAGGTTATTTTCGTCGCAGGGATATACTTTTTGCCAGAGCACTTTTGGCACAACGCCAAACATGGCACCACCGTCGAGTTTAAGGTTTCCGGTTTCGATAGGAATGAGTTGCATAGTATTATTGGGTTTTTGAGTTTTGCTTTATGAGGGACAAAGGTAAGTGAATTCTGCCTACCTGCAGTAGGTAAACCTACCTGCGTCAGCAGGCAGGAGTAAAAAATTATAGAAAGTCTGAAGGTCGAAGTCAAAAACAAATAATTTTGATAAAACCCAACAGTTAATAGCAGTAGCATAAGAAGTTTGAGTGTGAGTATTGCGCAAGAGGTTTGGGGAATGAAATGTATTATTTTCGCGAAATAAATATGTTACATGCGAATTTTACTGATCGATAATTTTGATTCGTTCACTTATAATCTGGTGCAGTTGCTGCGCGAAAGCGGGGTGAAACACACGCTTAAAATCGTTCATAACAACATAAAGTTTAGTGATCTGCCAGCAGTTGTTGACAAAGTACTGATCTCGCCCGGACCTGGTATTCCGGAAGAATCGGGTAATCTGATGGCCTTGATAGCACATTATGTCGGGATGCATCCCATTTTAGGGATATGTCTGGGACATCAGGCATTGGCCTTACATTTTGGCGCAAGGATGAGACAATTGCCTCACAGCTTTCACGGGGCAGATCATATGCTGCATCAAACTGCTTTTGCCGGAAGGCTTTTCGAAAGCGTTTCACAAAAGTTTATCGCAGGACGTTATCATTCCTGGATTGTGGATCATGAAACGCTTCCAGAAGTGCTTTTGCCAACCGCTTATGACGAAGCAGGCCGGTTGATGGCATTCCGTCATAAACATTGGCCGATAGATGCTTTGCAGTTTCATCCGGAGTCGTATATGACCACAGAGGGGCAGCAGATGATGCGAAATTGGCTAATGCATTGCTAAAACACGAATGAATTAGTGTGGGAGTAATGAAACAGAGAGAAATTAGAGCTGCTTTTAATTGTTGATTCCTGGTTTATAGATTGCCCACAGCTGACAGCACTTTGCTGCACAAATTCCTTCCATTCAAAACCAAATGCTTTTCAGATTGTTATGGAAGTGAGTAATAAAAAGGATTGAATGCAAAAGAATGTTTTTGGTGAAAAACTGCTTATATGCAGCAATGAGCCGCTCACTGGTTTTTACCGCGACGGTTTTTGTCAGACAGGCTTTGAAGATCGGGGTACGCACACGGTTTGTGCAGTAATGACAGATGATTTTTTAGCTTTTTCAAAAGGTATGGGCAATGATTTACTAACGCCAGTTCCGGCTTATCAATTTCGTGGCCTCAAAGTCGGTGACAGATGGTGCCTGTGTGCCAGCCGCTGGCTCGAAGCCCATCGCGAAGGCGTGGCTCCTCAGCTTGTTTTGGAGGCTACTCACGAAAATCTTTTACGCTTTATCTCGTTGAGCGAATTGGTAAAATTTGCCTGGAGAAAAGAATAGCCATGTCTCAATCCAAACCAAATAAAACAAAACAGGCGGTTATAATCGGTGCCGGGATAGCCGGAATAGCTTCAGCCATCAGGCTAAGTGTAAAAGGTTATCGGGTTACGGTTTTTGAAGCCAATGATTATGCTGGTGGCAAACTCACAGCCTTTGAGCAGGATGGTTTTCGTTTTGATGCCGGTCCTTCGCTTTTTACCATGCCGCACTATGTGGATGAGTTGTTTGCACTGGCCGGAAAAAACCCGCGTCACTATTTTAACTACATCAAAAAAGACACTTCGTGTACTTATTTTTGGGACGATGGCATCCGGCTTACCGCTTATGCTGATCAGGATGATTTTGCTGATGAAGCTCATGAAAAACTGGGTGTGCCGGCTTCAAAAGTAGTTAAGCGTTTGCAAAAAGCCCGAAGGATGTATGAGCTTGCCGGTCAGATTTTTATGGAAAAACCGCTCAACCGCTTCAGCACCTGGTGGAGTAAGGATGTGGTAAAAACGCTTTTGCATCTTTCACAGCTGGATCTTTTAAAAAGTATGCACAAGGCCAATGCCGATCAGCTGGAGAAGCCCAAACTTGTTCAGCTTTTCGACCGTTATGCTACCTACAACGGCTCTGATCCTTATCGGGCTCCCGGAATTTTGAATATGATCCCTCACTTAGAACACGGAGTGGGCACTTTTTTGCCTGAAAAGGGGATGCATCAGATCACAACCAGTTTGGTGGCACTGGCCGAAGATCTGGGTGTTAGCTTTCGCTACAACAGCCGTGTGAGCAAAATTATTATCGAAGGAGGCAAGGCGGTTGGTGTTGAACTTGATAATGAAACCTTTAAGGCAGAGGTAGTTCTTTCCAATATGGACATCACACCAACCTATCGAAAACTATTGCCCAAAGTGAAAGCTCCGGAAACCAAACTAAGACAAGAAAAATCAAGTTCGGCTTTGATATTTTACTGGGGGATTAAGAAAACTTTTGCGCAATTAGGTTTGCATAATATATTCTTCAGCGGCAATTATAAACAAGAGTTTGAAGAAATTTTTAAGGGCAAAGTGCCAGCCACTGATCCAACGGTATATGTGAACATTACCTCAAAAGATGTTCCCGGTGATGCACCTGAAGGCTGCGAAAACTGGTTTGTAATGGTGAATGTGCCTACGCATAACGGACAAGATTGGGAGGTGTTGATACCACAATACAAAACGCTTATCATCCAAAAATTGAATATGATCCTGCAAACAGATCTCACCAAACTGATTGTTACCGAAGCAAGCCTCAGCCCGGTCGAAATTGAAAGAAAGACGTTATCGGCTGGTGGTTCACTATACGGTACCAGTTCCAATAGTCGTTATGCTGCCTTTTTGCGTCATCCTAATGATCATTCAAACATCGAAGGGCTTTATTTCGCCGGAGGCAGTGTGCATCCCGGTGGAGGTATTCCATTGTGTTTGTTGTCTGCTAAAATTGTTTCTGAAATAATTCCTCAGCCATGAAAAAATTGCTCACAAACCGATTTTATTTAAGTCTGAGCCTGCTGATAATCGTTTATCTGGTGGGATTTGTAACTGTTTTGCTGGGTCAGGCCGAATCGCTGATGTTGCTTACGCCGTATAATCTTTTGTTTGCTTCCGGACTTTTAATATACAATGCTGAAGGTTTCGACAGGTGCTATGGCAGTTGGCTCCTGATAGTAATGCTTGCAGGATTTTTTGTTGAAGTACTCGGTATAGAAACCGGATTGATCTTTGGAATTTATAATTACGGTGATGGATTGGGTTTAAAGTGGCTCGGCGTTCCACTGATGATCGGGGTAAACTGGGGCGTACTGGTTTTTGGAACGGCAGCTTTGATCCAGCATTTCAAGCTTGCCCGATGGGTGAAAGCTGCCATTGCCGCAACACTAATGGTTTTGTATGATTTTTTGCTGGAACCTGTAGCAGTGCGTTTTGATTTTTGGAGCTGGGCAGGAGGATCGATTCCTCTTCAAAATTACCTGGCCTGGTGGATTATTTCCTTTGGCATGTTGCTCGGGGCATTTTATCTGGTTAAAAACCTGCGCAACCGTTTGGCTATCTTTGTTATAGGCATACAAACTTTGTTTTTTGTTGTGCTTATTCTGGATCAGAATTGAAGCATTCGTTAATCATGAATAACCTCTATCTTACTATTGATTTACTCACGATCTCAGCTCCTCTCATACTGAGTTTTGATAAACGCGTGGCTTTTTACAAGCAATGGAAATACTTATTTCCGGCCATGCTGTTGATGGGCGTCGTATTTATTGCCAAGGACGTGATTTTTGCAACCTCAGGAATTTGGGGTTTTAATGATCGCTATCTGATTGGATTCAGGATGTTGGGGCTGCCGGTAGAGGAATGGCTCTTTTTTGTGGTAGTGCCTTATGCTATCGTTTTCATTTATGCCTGTTTGGTTGTGTATGTTAAAAAGGACATTCTTAAAAGTGTACATCGTCCGTTTTTTGTGGTGTTGAGTGTTGTGTTGTTGGTTGTTGGTGTTATGCACTACGATAGGTTGTACACCTCCGTGATATTTATCCTGACGGCTTTGCTGTTGCTTTATAATGTTTACAAAAAACAGCCCTGGCTCGGTTATTTCCTGTTGGCTTACCTTATTTCTCTGGTTCCTTTTTTGATTGTAAATGGTGCTCTTACAGGCTATTTTACTGAAGAGCCGATCGTTTGGTACGATAACAGCCAGAATTTGGGTATTCGCATCTTAACAATCCCGATTGAGGACAGCATCTACAGCCTGATGATGATGCTGATGATAATACAGGGGATGGAGTGGCTCAGGCGTAAGGAACATCGACATTCTAAGCATGACTTGGTCGCCGAAAATTAAAGCAATGGTTGAATTTTGTTTGGCATTAATTCTCAGAAGAATTTCATCAAGTTGAAACACCTCCTTAACTCAGCCATTTGTTTATTATTTTTAACAACACTTTTCGGTTCACCGGCTTTGTAACATAATCATTGCAACCGGCAGCCAGGGCTTTTTCGGCATCGCCAGCTAATGCGTAGGCTGATTGTGCAATAATGGGTATCTCCGAATTAAATTTTCTGATTTTTCTTGTAGCCTCCAGGCCATCCATCACCGGCATTTTAATATCCATCAGTATCAACACGATCTCCGGATGTTCTTTGGCCATGTTTACGGCGGATTCTCCATCAGCACACTGCAGCATTTTAAAGCCCATCGACTCGAGCAGAATGTGCATATATTCAAAACTGGAGTCGTCGTCTTCGGCAAGCAGGATGAGTTTACTTTCATTCTGATTCACTTCTTGTTTTTCCTGTTTTTCATCGGGTTTTTCGGAGGCGTTCGTTCTTTTCAAAGGTAATGTAACCATAAATTTGCTTCCTTTTCCTGGTTCCGACTCAAGGGTTAGTTCTCCACCCAAAGCTTCGGTATAAGCTTTAACGATAGAAAGCCCGAGACCTGATCCTTCGTGTGCTCTGGTGATATGAATGTCGGCCTGCACAAAGCGTTCGAAGATGGCCTCTATCCTGTCAGCCGGAATACCGATACCTGTATCTTTGACATATAACAGCAATTTTTCTTTTTCAGCATAACAGCCAATCTCAACAGTGCCCTGCTTTGTAAATTTGATGGCGTTTTTAATCAGATTTGTCAATATCCCGTCAAGTTTATGGCGGTCAGTGATCACACAGTCGTCATTTTTGTTGAGCTGATTATTCAATATCAGCTGCAAGCCGGTCTGATCTGTTTGAGGTTTAAAGAAATCGTAATAGTAGCTAAAAACTTCCGACAGGCAAACCTCATCTTCAAACACTTCCAGTTCGCCTGATTCGATGCGCGAAATCTCGATGATGTCGTTGATGGTATCCAGCAATCGCTGGCCGCTTTTGTTTACAATTTTTATATAAGCTGCTTTTTCCTCCTCACTAAGGTCAGGTTCTTTGAGCAATTCGAGAAAACCCAGAATGCCATTCATGGGGGTTCTGATTTCGTGGCTCACATTGGCCAGGAAAGCAGATTTTAACTGATCGCTTTCTTCTGCTTTTTCTTTGGATTTAATCAGGTCGGCTATCATTTTTTTGCGTTGCAGCAACAAGGAGAGTTCGTGGGCAACCAGTTCGAGTAGGCGAAGGCTGGAAGCATCATAGGCCTGAGGATCGGTGTAGCTTTGAACGGCCATCACGCCAATCACCTGTTCGCCATCGAACAAAGGAACGCCCATCCAGCAAAGGGGCGCAACATAAGCGGTTGATCTGTTCAGGTTTTGATTCAGGTTCTTAATTTCGTCCTCGCTCAAAAGCAATGATTTTTTGGTGCGGACAATTGTGCCGGAGATTGATTCGGTTACTTGCCAGGATGCGATAAACGACTTTTCGTCGTGCATGATCAATTGTTGCAGCATATCGGTTTCCTGATGATAGGAGGCAACATAAAAGTTAGTAGTATCCAAAACCCGAGCCAATTCGGTACGTGTGAGCTTTAACAAATCATCGATGGATGTTGTACTGATCGACTGCCGCGCAATTTCGTAAAGAATTTGCTGGATGTTGTTGTTATACGTACGCTCTGTAATATCAAGAAAGGTGACTACCGAGCCAATAATTTTTTCGTTTCGGCGGATTGGGAAGGACCAATATTCGACCGGAAAATGACTACCATCTTTTCGCCAGAAAACTTCATTATCAATATGTTTGCCTTTACCCGTTTTGACGGCCTCAAACACACTGCAACCTGATTCGGGTAATAGTGATTCATCAGGATAAGCATAGTGAACCAGGGCGTGAATATTTTTACCAATTATCTCATTTTCATTGGTATATCCCAGCATTTTAACTGTTGCCTTATTACAAAAGGTACAAATTCCCTGTTTATTAATTCCAAAAATCCCTTCAGCTGTTGAATCAAAAATCAGCCGTATAGTGTCGTCACTTTCGCGGAGTTTGTTTTGCATCATTTTTCGGGTGGTAATATCCCGGGCAATACTCAGAATGGCAGGTTGCGCCTGATAATTGATCAGACTGGATGAAACCTCAACAGGAATTAATCGGCCGTCTTTGGTTTTGTGAGTAGTTTCGAACACCTGGATTTCGTCCACAGGCATCGTTTTGAATAGTTCATTAATGGATGCGCTATCCAGTGCTGCATCAATACCAATTAATCCAATCTCAAGCAATTCCTGTTTGGAATATCCCATCACGCTTACCGCTGTTTTGTTCACATCAAGAATATTCCCGTTCAGGTCGATTACCCAAACAGTTTCCGTCATTCCGTCAATCAGTTCGCGGTAGTTTTTCTCGCTTTCGAAAAGTGCGATTTCTGCTTTTTTGGTTTCGGTAATGTCTTCAATATAGCCTTCCAAAAAAAGTAGTTCGCCTGATTCATCAAAAATTCCTTTCCCGCGTTCGAGCATCCAACGTATTTCGCCTTCTGTGGTTTTGATTTGGTATTCTCCGTGGAAAAGGTCTTTGTTATTCAATTCACGATTCCATTGCTCACTTAAAAGCGGTCGAAATTCGGGTAAGATAAGGTCGTTGTAGCTTATTTTTTTGTTGTCAATCAAATCAGCCGGATCGTATCCGGTTATTTTTTTGCAATTTTCGCTGATGTAGAGCATGGTCCAGTTTTCATCGTTGAGGCATCTGTACACAAAGCCCGGCAAATTGGTAATCATTGAGCTAAGCTGGCGTTCCTTTTCGATAAGTTGTTGTTCGGCTTCTTTTATGGAGGTTATGTTGCGGGAAATCCCCTGAAATCCTATTGGGTTGCCTTGTTCATCTCTCAAAAAAGAGATATTCATGCCGATCCAGATCAAACTGCCATCTGCTTTATAATGCTGTAGCTCAACCAGACGACTTCGATTTCTGTCTGCTGTTGAATCTTTTTCCTTTTCCAGTTCTTCTTTAAAAACCTCCTGTATCTTTGCGATTGAGGCAGGAGGGAATTTATCTTCGATTTTTCGTTTTAGGTGTTGCTCAACTGGTTCGCCCACAAGCTGTTCGATGGAGCTACTTACGTAGTTAACATTAAAATCTAAGTCGGTAGTCCACACAACATCAGAGATATTTTCAGCAATCTTGCGGTATTTTTCTTCGCTCTGGCGCAGCTGCTCTTCCATCATTTTTCGGGAAGTGATATCCTGCAAAATACAGAGAGTTCGATCGAAGCTTCCATCCGGATTACGACCAACACGGCCATTGATTTCGAAATGCAGCAGTTTACCGGATTTATGCCTGAGCGCATTAGTGGTGTTTATATTTCCTGCCAGCTTAAAACGATCAAATTCTTCATTGAACTTTTCAGCATAACCCTCCGTAAGTAAATCTCCAAACCAGGTGCCTATCACTTCTTCCCGCTTGTATCCCAGGGTTTTTTCCCAGGTTTGATTTACTTCCAGGATTCTGCCATTTTCATCGAGCGATTGATAACTTAAAGGTGCATTTTTGAAGAGCAATTCAAATTGTTCGCGACTTTCTTTCAGCTCTCTTTGTTTGTTATAATTTTCAGTCTGATCGCTAAACACGATTACTACACCCAGCAAATTCCCCTCTTTATCAATGATTGGTGCTTTGCTTTCATCTATCGGAATTCGGCTTCCATCTTTCGAAATCAAAATGGTATGCCTGGCAAGCCCAACAACTCTTTTACCCGACAAATTCTTTTGAACCGGTTTTTCGGTCTTTTGCTGCAAATCTTTATTGAGAGTCACAAAAACTTCTTCCACTTTTTTATTTTGGGATTCAGCCTCTGACCAGCCGGTTAGTCTTTCAGCAACCGGATTCATATGAATGACGAAGCCTTTGGTATCTGTGGTTATCACCCCATCGCCAATGCTATATAAAGTAGCACTGAATTGTTCCTGCGATTCCATTAATTCCCGGCTTTTGCTTGCCAGGCTGATCCAAAGTTTTTTTTGTCGGTTGTGATAAAACCAGGCCACTAAAGCAGCAAAAAACAAAATCCCTAAGACCACAATAACAGTGATAAGGCTTGTTTTTTTATACAAATCAGCATATAATTCGCTGGTTTCGGCCTTTACAATCATTTTCCACGGTAGCGTACCAACCGTATCGATATGGGCTAAAATCTGCCTGCCAATATAGCCAGGACCTTCGTATAAACCAACAAATCCATCGGCAGCTAAAACGGCAGGATTTGAAGTTTCGGCCATCGAAAACATCAACTGCAGCTGCTCATTTTCGCGATACATCACTTGGTTTAAAACCCTTACTGAATCATCTTCCTTTCTCACTAAAAACGTTTCGGCAGTTTTGCTGGGCGTAGGCCAGTTTTTAATTAACGGATAGAGATAACTCTGTGGATTTGTTCTGAAAATCATAACTGCCATAGCCTGTTTATCAGCATTAAACAGTGGTGATACAAATTCAATATGTATAGCTTGATGTTGTTTGCAGTAGTAAAAATCACGCATTTGTATCATTCCTTTTTGTTCTGCCAATGCTGCTGCCTCCCGTGTTTTTTCGTCAACCGTATCCATTTCCGCCACCGCAGTGAATAATACTTCTCCGTTTTTGTTCAGGATGATAATATTATCAAAGCGGTCGTCCGAAAGAATATGATTGTAGGCCTCACGCAACAAAGGGATTGCTGTTGTATCGCCAGAAACTATCTGAGCTGCCAAAACATTGAAAGGGCTTTTTTCTGAAAAAAAGATGGCTTCGGACAAACGTTCTTTGCGCCATTGTTTTAACTGGTTGATTTTGAGTTTGGCAACGGCTTTCAGCTCGTTGTAGCTTTTAAGCTGGGTTTGTTGTCTTTCGAATTGAAAATAATAGAACCCACTCAAACTAATCAGAAGTGCTACTCCGATCACAAGCAAAATAAGCAAAATGGGTACTTTCTGTATAGGGTGATCAGAAAAATGGTTGAACTTCTTCATCTTGGGAGTAATTTAACCGTAACAAATAACGGAAAAAAAGAGGCCAATAGCAAGAAAATTATAATTGTAAGTGGTGGCTTAAAGTGTATTCCTTTTTGTTTTTAGAAAAATTACCACCTTGAAATATTGTCGATCGTTGTCAAAACAATCTTATTTTGGATTAAAACAAACAGCATATCAGTCATTTGACTGATATGCTGTATTTTAGATTATTCTAAGGTAATTTTAGTCTAGTCTATCTCCACCTCAATCCATTTACTGCGATCGGGAGGTGTGGGGGAATTCACATTTTTAACCGGATTTTCTTTCAGTTCGTTGAGTAATACTTCAACGGCTTTTTCGATAGAAGGGTCTTCGCCTTTAGCCAACTTTTCAGGACGGTCGATTACTTCGATATCAGGATATACGCCAATACCTTCGATGATCCAGTCTTCGTTTTCGTCGAAGATGCCGAAGCGTGGCACAGAGATATAACCACCGTCCACCAGGCGTGCATTGCCCGAAATACCAACCAATCCACCCCAGGTGCGTGTTCCGATCAGTTTGCCCAGCCCCAGTTTTTTAAAGAAATACGGGAAGGCATCGCCGCCGGAGGAAGAGTATCCGTTGATAAGCATCACTTTAGGGCCATCATGCGAGATGCCGGGAGCCTTGTCGGGCTGCATGCCGTTGCGATGCCAGTAGGTAAGGGTTTTGCGGTCGAGCAGGTCGGCCATACGGTCGGGAATAAAACCTCCGCCATTATAGCGGTCGTCGATGATCAGGGCTTCTTTGTTATGGTAGGTGTACATACCGCGATGTAGTTCGCGATTTCCTTCAAATGCGGTATTGGGCACGTGGATATACCCGATTTTTCCGTCCGAGAGCTCATCTACCATGGCACGACGTTCGTTTACCCAGTTGAGGTATTTCAGTTCAATTTCGCTTTCAATGGTTTTCACCTGCGATTTTCTACTTGCTTTTCCTTCGGCATTGCTGCTCACTTCCAGTTGGATCAGCCGATCAGCTTTGTTTTCGAGTAATTCGTAGGGATTCATTTCGGTGGTAAGGTCTTTACCATCGATTCGCAGGATATAA
>Ga0334888_1002814_pt1 | contig 18309 bp, 18 predicted proteins | sample GraSluR1_MG_FD_207227 | JGI IMG/M metagenome (GOLD analysis project Ga0334888, IMG submission 207227) | Sludge microbial communities from methane-producing bioreactor in Wageningen University, Netherlands - Granular Sludge_3_08-R1 | ecosystem: Engineered > Bioreactor > Anaerobic > Unclassified ...
TACAGTAAATCGCGATCATGCCTTACCTTCAGACTTCAGTCTTCAGCCTGCTTTTCAAGCCTTCAGTCTTCAGTCTTCAGCCTGATTCTAGAATAAACTCCACCGCCTCGACCAGGCTGGGGAAGCGGGGCACGTTCAGAAACTCCGGATTGGCGGCCGTTTCCCGGCCGTAGCCGGTCAGCACCAGCAACGGGGTGCATCCGGCCCGCTGTCCCGCCGTCAGATCGGCGGCCTTGTCCCCCACCATGAAGGAACGAGACAGATCGATGCAATGCTCGGCCGCCCCTTGCAGGAGCAGGCCGGGCTCGCCTTTGCGACAGGAACACTCATTTTGCAATGGGTCTTGGCCGACTGTGGGGTGATGGGGGCAGACATAATAGCCGTCGATGTGCGCGCCGGCTGCGTTGAGCCCGGCTGCCATGTGCCGATGCAGTGCGTCGACATCCGCCATGGTGAAAAATCCGCGTGCCACGCCGGACTGATTGGTCACCACCAGCACCAGGAAGCCGGCCTCGTTGAGACGCCGGATGGCGTCGGGCACCCCCGGAATGAAAGCGAAATCCTCGATGCGGTGCAGGTAGTCGCGCTCGACGTTGATGGTGCCGTCCCGATCGAGGAACACCGCCCGGCGGAGCCCCTCAGCCCTTTTCATAGCGGTCCAGGATGCGCTCGATGATGTTTGTGGTGGAACGCCCGTCCACCAGGGGCACCAACTCGACGCGCCCGCCGTAGCTTTCCACCAGATCGCGACCGACCACCGTATCCGGGGTGTAATCGGCGCCCTTGGCGAGAATGTCGGGCCTGAGCAGACCGAGGAGTTCGAGGGGCGTATCCTCGTCAAAGACCACCAGGTAATCGATGCAACTCAGGGCGGCCAGAATATGGGCCCGCTCATGCTCGCTGATCAGCGGCCGGTTGGGACCTTTCAGACGCCGGATGGAGGCATCGGAATTGAGCCCCAGCACCAGCATATCCCCCAGGCGTCGGGCCTGCTGCAGATATTTGACATGCCCGACGTGCAGCAAATCGAAACAGCCGTTGGTGAAGACGATGGTCTTGCCGCGCCGGCGTTCCACCTCCAGCAGGTGTTTCAGTTCTTCGCGCCCCTTGATTTTGGCGTCCACCTCCTGGCCGCGCAGGGCGATGGCTTGGCGCAACTCCTCGACGGTCACCGTCGAAGTGCCGACCTTGCCGACCACGATGCCCGCCGCCAGATTGGCCAATCGGGCCGCGTCCTCGATGGCCAGGCCGGCGCCCAGACCGGCACCGATGAGGGACAGGACCGTATCGCCGGCGCCGGTCACGTCGAAGACCTCCCGCGCCTCCGTAGGCAGATGCACGTCGCCGCCGTCCCGGGAAAAAATGGAAATCCCCTCCTCGCTGCGCGTCACCATCAGGGTTTCCAACTCGACCTGCTCCATGAGGGTCCGCGCGGCCCGATGCAGGGATTCCTCATCGACGATGGATACCCCCGAAGCGGTTTCCGTTTCCTTGCGATTGGGTGTCAGCAGGGTCGCGCCGCGGTACTTGCGGTAATCCCGCCCCTTGGGATCGATGACCACCGGCAGGCCGCGCTCCTTGCCGATGGCGATGACCGCCTGCAGCAGACCTTCGGTGAGCACGCCCTTGAGATAGTCGGATACCAGGATGGCCTGAAACTCCCCGGCATGGCGCCGCACAAAGTCGGCCAACTGCTCTTCCTGCGCGGCGCTGATGGGCTCTCGGCTTTCCCGGTCGATGCGCAGCATCTGCTGGTGCGCCGCCAGAATGCGGGTCTTACGACTGGTGGTGCGCAGGGCATCGAACAGCAGACCGGCCGTCCCCACCCCCTTCTCCTCCAGACACTGCCGCAGCCAGAGGCCGTCCTGACCATCCCCCAGGACGCTGGCGACATGCACCTCGCAACCCAGGGTCACCAGGTTGTTGATGACGTTGCCGGCCCCGCCGAGGCGGATATCCTCGCGCACCACGTCCACCACCTGTACCGGGGCCTCGGGAGAAATGCGCTCGGTGCGCCCCCAGACATATTCATCCAGCATCAGGTCGCCGATTACCAGCACCCGAAGTTCCGGCAGGCGGTCGAGAAAATTTTCCATCTGTATCTGATCCATGGACATCTTCACTTTCAAAAGCTAAAATCAATCGGCTTAATAAGAAGCCGTCTTTTTAGGTTGGTGATTTTTGGCTCGCGCCGAAACCAACAAGAATCGCTGCGCCACTGCGCATACCATATCCGCCAAAGATATGCAATATCTTACCAAGGCGACCGCAATGACAGGACCAATTTGAAGAAGCAATTCGGAGATCCTGCTGCCATCCTATCCGTGCCTTGGGGAGCAAGGCGGCCATTATGGTATTGCCTGGCTCGGCTATCTGGACAAAAGGCCTGACAGTTGACCCAAAAAGTCTGCAACTCGCAAAAGGGTATAGTAATGGTTCAAGCATGGCCCTCGGCCTCTTCGATCCTGATCCTTCACCCGGAAGAACATCTCGGCAATTTGCTCATCTCAATTCCCGCGATCCGGGCATTACAGGAACTTTTTCCAGAGAGCCGCCACTACCTGGCCGTCGACGCTCCCTATCGATCCATTGCAGAAACGGTCGTTCCTCCCGACCAAGTAATCACCTATCCGCGCAAAGACCTCATCAACGCCCGGTTGGATCGAAAACTGCTGCTGTTCGCACAATTCATCCGGAATATCAGGGCTACCAAACCGGTATGGGTGGTCGATTTGAAAAATGGCCGTGTTTCCGGGGTCATGACCATGCTCTCCGGTGCAAGAACCCGAATCGGGAGCGAAGCCGCCAAGCGGCCCTTCGCCTACAATTGGAAAACTCCCGCTTCCCGACAGCGTCATCAATTGCATGCCTACTTTAGCGTGGTATCGGACATCGCGAAAAAATTGGGAATGGCTGTTTCGCCTCGAATCGTGCCTTTAGCTTGTCCGCCGCGCTCAACTCAAGAGGCACACCAATTCTGGACCGACAAGGGACTGAACGGCAGGCCGGTGGTGTGCATCCATCCCGGTGGCAGCAAGGAGTACAAAATCTGGTCTTCAAGGGGCTTCGCCGAAGTTGCGGACTGGGTGATTGCCAACGGCTACCAGGCGGTGCTGTTGGGCACTAAAAAAGAACGCAAGAAAGTTGACGAAATCCGCTCCTGCATGAAATTGCAAGCCCTCGATCTCACAGAACAGCTTTCGCTCCAGGAGCTGGTGGAACTATTTCAGCGAGCGACACTATTCGTCGGAAACGATAGCGGCCCCATGCATCTCGCGGCCATTACAGGCATTCCGGTTCTGGCCCTTTATGGGCCGACGGATGTGACCATATGGGGGCCTCTGTCAGAAAAGGCGGTGGTTTTGCGGGGTAAAGACCGGTGTTCGGATTGCGCCAAAGGGTTTTGTGTCCGCAACCTTGAGTGCATGGACCTTATCACCCCGGATATGGTCATCAAGAAAATGCACGACATGCTCGCCTGACACATATCTGGTCCGCCACGACATTGGCACCATCCATTTAATGAAACAAGAACCCTGAAACGGGAATTTACAGGTTTTAAATGTCACTAGAAAAAACACCCATCGACATCTGCATTGGCACGTGTCAAAGACCGGAAATGCTCAAAGAGCTTCTTCAATCTCTGGAAAATCAAGTTTCCATTGAAAATTTTATAATTCGCATAATAATTGTCGATAACGACACCGACAAAAGCGCGTACCCCATAGTGGAGGCCCACCAAAGATTGTCGTCTTTTCAGATTGATTATGACATGGAGCCGGAAAAGGGCATTTCATTTGTCCGCAACAGGGCTATCCGGAAGGTCAGCGCGAACTATTTTGCCTTCATTGACGACGACGAGACAGTGGCTGAAAATTGGCTGGCAACAATGTATAAGGCAATGATAGAACACCAGGCGGACGTGGTTTTCGGTCCTGTTGTCAGTCTTTTGCCTGACAATGCGCCAACTTGGGCTAGAACCAATCCTTGCTTTAAAACGAAGAGGTTCGGCACAGGAACATTGCTCAAAACCGGGGCCACAAACAATGTGATGATTCGCACGCGAGCTTTAGATGAACCTCGGGATGAATTCGATCCGACATTTGCTTTGACAGGGGGCAGCGATACCGAATTTTTTTACCGCCTATATTGTTCCGGCAAAAAACTCATCGCATGCGATGAGGCCATAGTCTATGAAAAAATCCCACAAAACCGCCTTACAGAAAAATGGATTCTCCTACGGTCCTTTCGCAAGGGACAAGGCTATAGTCGAATTTTCGTCCGAAAATATTCAGTAGCGCGGAAATTATTTTGGGGATTTTCAAAGTCAATTCAAATATTTTGGTGCCTGGCATCCATGCTTTTTGTCAGAGCTTGGTCAATTGATGCATACTTTCTATTAAAATATAAAATATATTCCAAATTTGGACAACTAACTGGGATATTTGGAAAACATTTCCTTTATAAAGAATATGACCTTAACAAAAATAAGCGACTTTCTAGAAAAAAAGGCGTACCAAGGAAAAGTTGAAAATGAAAAAAAGAAGATAATCAATATTATATCTATTTTTACCGGAATTCTTAATGTCCGTATCTAGCCAGAAGGTCATGCCAAGCGTTGTAGACTTCGGAATTTTCCATCCCATGTTCCCTCAAAAGTTGTAAATTAGCTATTGCATAGTTAACAAAGGAAATTTGACCAGCATCGGACAATTCCAACCTACTTATCATCCGGGCATTTAACGGCTTGGGAAAACGTATGGCTTTACCGAGACACCCCAACGCATAAAGAGTAGTCATGGTCCTCAAGCATTTTTCACATTCGCAACAATTATAGGCTTCACCCGGATTTATATAGCAAACCCGCAGATTTTCCAGGAAAAAAGGATAAGAGACACTATATTCAATTTTTTCGTTTCTGTGTTTTTGCACTCCATCATGGATGATCTCTATTGTCCTATCCCCCAACAGATTATCCAATTCCGGATGTGAGCCCCACGGCCTTAATTGATCTATGGAAGTACTGCTGGCAATAAAAATTTTTTGAAAACTACCGGAAAGGGATCTGGCAACCGTGCCCAACGCAAGGCCATGCGCATGAAAACCCCAATGTCCCCACCCTTTAAGAATATCACGGGCATTGGTTTCAATTTCAACAAACCTTTTTCCCCATTCGGCGGCCACTTTTGAACCCATTTCGCGAATTTGCTGACGCAGTTCCACCGAACTCAATGGGACATCAAAGCCATGCACAAAAATCAAATCGGTGATTTCATCTTTGTGCTTAAAAAAGGTATAAAAGGAATCGACCCCGCCGCTAAAAAACGCCCCTACTCGCCGTGATTTTTCGAAAGAGTTTTTTTCAAATTGACCAGGGGGGTTATTGACATGGATTTTAATGGGTCGATAAGAAGAATGCCAAGTGCAGAATATATCCATATAACGGATTAAATTAACAATCAAACCATTAGAGATGGTTTCCTTGATAAAAATGTTCCTTTTCCTCTTCATTGCCTGAAGCAATACTATCAATAATGGTACATCAGGGCTATTTTGAAAACGCACATGATTTGATTTCAAATATAATTCTTCTTTTAGTCCATCCCTTTCAATTAAAAAAGAAACCGAATTTTCTGTGATTTTTCCAGATTCAATGAAAATTGGAGTTTTAAGCAACCTAATTTTAGCTAGGCGAATATTTTTAACGATCCTACCAAATAGACAAGATTTATTTTTCATAATATTCAATACTTATAAGTAATTGAATTGGAGAAGAAACAATAAGTATCAACCATGTGTCAACCCACTTTCAGAGCACTCTTCGCAGTCAATTTGTTTTTCACAGGAATCCTTCCAGCAATTGAACCCTGAATATTGTCCGCAAACTAGCCTCTCGAGATGAGAGTTTACATTAGATTTCAATAAAACAAGTTCATTTTCAATCATGTCGGAAGCTAAGAACCAACAGGCCTCCCGATGAGATTCAAAAACAAAAAGTCGCCCATCCAGCGAAGGATCCTGCATTTTTTTGACATAACCAGCTTTTCCGCCCACAAAAACAACTCGATCCGCGACGTCCAAGGCCACCCTGGCCATCCGACGATACTTATTGGAATCCGAACCCGGCGTATCGGAAAATGAACCCAAAAAGATCGTTTTTCGTGGTGCGACGGCGTCCTTGAATAAAAGAAGTACCTGTTCCACGCTCCAAAAAGGCGCCTTGACCGTATCCTTAATAATCCAGCCCCCCTGCATACTGCGATGTATGGAAAGGCGCGCCGGAAATGTCTCAACGCCCTGCAGAGAAATGGCACATTGCTCAAGAGAAACGCCGAGAGCCAGGCCTCCCGCAATCGCCGCCAAAAGTGAAATGACCAGTAGATCACCAAACAGACCTGTTTCGATTCGAACGATTTCTCCTTTATACCTTACAGAGAGAGAAAGACGGTTCGGCCATGCAGAATGAATTTCACTTCCCTGAACATCAGCGCCATCAGACAAACCATAGGTCAGCACCTTTGCCCTGGTGTTTCCACTCATTCCCATCACATAAGCATCGTCCGCATTCAGCACAGCGACCCCAGACCTCGGCAAAGATTCAATCAAAATACCCTTTTCAGCCGCGGTACCTTCCAGCGTTCTAAAGCTTGTGTGATGATCTCTTCCAATTGTCGTAACGACACCAACATTTGGACGCAAATTTGAAACAATCTTCTTCATATCACCAGGATAGGCTATGCCGGACTCTTGAAGATAGAAACGATAGGGAGTGCGAATTTTACGAAGTTTATTCTTAATAGTCTTTGCACTGTTCTCTCTTATACCCACATAGCAAGGCGCCTGGTCACAGAGAATCTTTGATAAGAAAAAGGTCGTACTCGTCTTGCCACAACTACCTGTAACAGAAATAATATCTGCACCAAAAAGAAACCAAAAACGACGAAGTGCGGTCCATAGACTCTTCCATAAATTAAGACAAAACCTGATGATTTTTTTCAGTCCCATCAAAAAAATCCTTTATTTGCCAATTAATTTTGAAAAACATACCAAAAACCGGATACACAAAAAAGGTTTAGAAAAATGCCGGGAACTTTAAAAATAAATTCATAACTAAAAAAAAGGCACGACCTTAATGATAATTTTTGATAATTTTTTTCCAAAATAGCTACAATAAAAGAACCTTGGCAGAAGAAAAATACCTACTGCTAGAGAATCAAATATCAAGAAGTTCCTCAAAGAAAAAACAAAAATTTTTTTAGCTAAATTTTTATAGAGTGATAAAAGTTCTTTTTCATTGTTTGCAACATTCACCTTAATCATATTACTTCTTAACGACTTTAGGATATACTGCCGTTCCAGGCCCGATAATTGCTCCGTTCCTGCACCCATCAAGCGTTCGATAATCTTGAAAAATGAATAGATTTTTTTATAATTATTCGAACTTTGCATTATTGAATCGGCATTTATATAATGTATATATGTAACCTTTCCAGTAAAACCGATACGGGTAAGATTTCTTGATACATAAAACATCCAAAGTTCATCTTCATGCACGATATTTTCATAAAAATATAGATTGTTATTCAGAATAAATCTCTTACAAATCAATTTGTTCCATGAATTTACTGGAATTTTTGGGTTTGAAAAACAATGTTTTTCTATCCATTTTAAATCATCTACATATTCAGGAAATTGTTTAAGCCTTATATTCCGCCAATCATTGCTTTGCAACGGAACCGTTTTGGTATTTCCCTGTACAATTTCAACACCGGGATATTTAAGCGCCAATTCGACTAAATCATGGATGCAATTTACGGAAATTTCATCATCGCTATCTAGGTAAAAAATATAATCTCCGGATGCGGCTAACGTCCCTGTATTTCGCGCAACCGACAACCCCATATTCTTTTCATGTTTTATCAACTTTAATTCTATGGGACCACAATAATCTGCAATTAAATTTTTCAGAATTGAGTAACAATTATCCGGAGACCCATCATCGATAAAAATGCACTCCAATTTTGTATATGTTTGCACTAATATCGATGCAAAACAGCGCCTTATATACGGTTCAACCCTATAAACAGGAACAACAACGGAAACTTTCATGCTTTAACATCTCATTTTTCTACCAAATAGGTAGACTCAAAACCATTAAGCCAAGTATTATAAAAAGATTTATTTTTTCCATATGAATTGTCAAAAATTACAACATGTTTTTTCAATAAAATTCCCATGATTGCGCCATGGAGTCGTGTTGAATATATTTTTTCGTAGCTATTTATAAACTTCAATCCAATTTTATAAAGTCTCGGCATATGAATTTTTAGAGCATACCAGTCAATAAACTTTGATAAATATAATACGACTACTTTATTTTTAATCTTATTTCTAATTTTAATTAGCCTGGAAAGAATTTTTGTACAAAAAAGCTTTTTTTCCATTCCAGGCCAATCTTTTTCGTCATTATTGTTTTGCTTTCTTAACGTTTCAAAAGCATTAAAAATCCGCAGTTCCTTATCTCTCCTGAACAATAATAAGGTCTTATCGAAATTTTTGTTTTTACAAACTGAATTTTTTTTCGGAAAAATAAAAAATGCCATGTCTGGAACAAGTAAAATTTGATTACTAAAGTATTTTTCCAGAAGCTTTTTAGTCACGGAATCCCTTGCACAAATGCTCAATCTGGGATGCATGCTTAACTTCAAGGCGTCTTCCATCATTACAGTTTGATCTTGATAGTGAACTGTTTGAGGAAGGATAACTATTCTATTATCATAAAATCTTTCAACAATCTTTAAAACAAATTCGGTGTGCCTACGCCATAGATCTCCAAAATTGCCACCACCATGCAATAAAATAATCACATCTTTATCGATATCAGGTGGTATATACGTTTCAATAGATGCTCTATATATGCATGTATATGGAAGGGTTGCCAAGAACGATTCAGTCCCCTTCCAAATTAGCGAGTCACCAATATTTGAATAATAAGGCAAGTCAAGAAATACATAATCATTGCATATTACTGAACTTAGACTATTTTTTATTATATTTTTAATATTTAGTAGCCTGCCTGAATTGTCCATGAGTCTTGTTCTTATTTAAATAGAAAGCAATTCTCTTTTAATTTTACCATAGACTGGGTTTTTTCTAATTTAGTGAGAGAATTTTTTACAATCAGCGTATCTACGATGATACTTGGAAAATGAATCTATGATATCCGCCGCCTTTTCGGGCAGGGAGGTAAAATCATTTTCGCCGACATATGACATTCCATTTACCTTCCAACTGGAATTTTTATACATCCGCAACATGTTTTCTAATATTTCATTCATTTCTTTTTGTTTAAACGGTGACGAAATTAATAGGCCGGCCTTTGCCTTGGCAACATGAAACGCATATCCGCATACATCGGATACCAGAATCGGCAATCCAGCCGCCATGGCTTCCAGCAATACCATTCCTGCCAATTCATGGTAGGAAGGATGCAATAGAATATCGGCCCCCGACATGAACCTGAACACATCAGATCTCGGCCCCCAAAACATCACCTGGCCATCAACACCGAGTTCCTGCGCCATCCGTACGAATGGTTTTTCGGTCCCCTCACCAACCACCCATAGCAAACACTTCTTACGCAACTCATTAGGCAGCGAAGCGAACGCCAACAAACTGCGGTCAAGGCCTTTGGTCTGAAATCCCGACCCAACCATTAAAAGTAAATATGTTCCTTCCGGAATGTTCATTTCGTGACGAAAGGCATCCCGTGATTTTTGAACTCTCTCCATGTCCATTGGATCACAGGTGATTCCGGGGGGCACCTGATGAAACCGCTCTTCCGAAGTTTGATAATAATATTGGTATTTTTTCTTTTCCGACGCGGTCAGAGTCAATATTTTAGTTTTTGAGGTTTTTTCAAAAACCGCCCTTTCCAAGGCAGAATAGATGAGATATCTAAATCCAAATCGAGAAAGGAAATTTTTTTTATATTTTTCCCGGGCTACGAAGCAGGAATCTCCGCAAAAATAAATATCCAAGCCAGGGATTTTATTGAAACCAATCACACAATCCGCCGGTGATTCTTGCAACCGCTTTTTTACAGCCATTGCGAACTGCATGCAACGTCCGGCATTGGTTAAGGCATGAGAAGGAATAATCTCTATTTCAAAACCTTGCGGAACTTCCGCCTGCCATTGCAGGGTATATACAGCTATTTGATGCCCACGTCGCTGACACTCCAGTGCAATTTTCAAGAAATCACGTTGCAGTCCCCCATAGGGAAAATATTTGAATATACAAAATACGTATCTCATTGCTTAGATATCGCTATACTGCAAACTCTCCATAAAGATCATTTAAGAATATTTACTCTAAATGTTCGCTAGACAAGATTTTACTTGGAAAACTTATTCAGTGCTGCAAGGATTCATCTAACCACTTGTAAAGTTGGCATTTCATTAGCCAATTACGCAAGAACCGTTTTCGATCTTTATTCCTGAATAGCCGAAATTTCGCTCTCCATACTGTGTTTCGTCATGGCATCAAGATCTATTAGCCGGATCCGATTCGTTGGACCAAATCAGATTGGTTCCTTTCATATCGCCGTGACTGATTTTGCCCTGAACCAATCGTCGAAAAAGGTTTTTAATTGCGAAACGCTCGCTGAACCGTGTGCGGTGGGCCCCATGGGGGAAAATGCTTGTGAAGATGTCCACCACCCACATATTCCTTCATCAGTCATGCCCCACTTCGCAAGGGGTCGCAACGCTCTTCACTCATAGCCAATGGCATCGGAGTTGCTATGCCGAGTTCTGTGAGGTGCTTTGCCGCTTTCCAACACCTCCAGGCCCGACGGGGCCTCCAACAACGGCTCCAGCGGTTACTCGGATTTTGAATATTATATCGCTTGTTCACCACCTGAAGGCCATGAAGGTCCGATTTTACCGCTGTGGTGGTGTCGCATGGCTTTACCGGCCCTCCTCGGGAAATGGCCAGTTCCGGATCCTTCAGGAAATCGGAGAGCCATGGCCCGGCTGTCGGAGTCACCCCTAAAACGCGGCGCCAAGAGCTGTCAACAATCAAATCCATGACGGATCACAGTTTTTTATGAGGGGTCCAAGGCAAAAACTGCATCATCATCAAAGGTCGCCATCCTTAAGAGAAGGAGCATATTTACGCTGATAACGCGACCTAAGACGAGCTGCTTTTTTCTCAAGCGCCAAGAGAGTCCCGGCCTCTTGTGCCATGATCATCCGTAGGGGGACGCCAAAATACCACTTCAGAAAGCGTAAGCGATCGCGTTTGGTCAATCCCGCATCCAGAGCAGAAAAATACAGCCCGGCCAAGTCTTTATTCCGCCAGCGCCGTGGTACTCGTGAACGCAATTGGGCTCGGTGCAGATCGATCAGGGAAATTTTCTGTTGGTCATTCTGAAAGGGTTGGTCGGTATGCAATAGAAAGTGACAGAGATAAAAATCACGATGATTAATCCCGCCCTGGTGCATTTTGCCGGCGATGTCGGCAACTCTCTCGAGCAACGCCCGTTTCAGAGAAACCGGGGGGGGCTCGGCAACCCAGTTGAGGGTAAAATCCTCCAGGCTGATTGTGGGACCGAGGTCCTCCGTAATAATGAAGGATCGCACGCTAGCCGGATTCCGACCTTGAATACCGTAGGCGACCGGCCGCATGGTTGGTATCCCAAGTTTGTGCAACCTTTGAATGACCTCCCACTCATTCCGGGCGCTGATTACTGGAAGGCGCATGTAGACAAGATTTTTCCAAATCTCCCTCCACCCTACGCCACGGTGAATTTTTACAAAATAGCCGCGACCCTCAATTTCGGTGCGCAAAGTGCGACGCGCCTCCAACTCGCGAAACACGACGCCCTGGAGTTTTTCAACCTCAATAAAGGGATCCCTCTCTTTCCAGAGTGCCTCGAAAGGCGGCTCGAGATGTAATTTATGCATCAGGTTCCTCGGATCATCCGCCTACTCAATGGAACATGTAGTTATTCAAATAGCTCGTTTTCAATCAAGCAGCATAAAAAATGAATTATGGCGCCATGTGCCGTTTGGATGACCGGGGTTGCCGGTGCCGGAACGATGAGATTAATATCCGCAATATCTGCAATCATGCCACCATTTCTGCCTAACAGTCCGACGGCCAGACAACCTCTTTCTTTTCCGACGCGCAAGGCATTATAGACATTTTTTGAATTGCCACTGGTAGAGATACCGATAACCACATCACCAGGGCAGCCTAATGCCTCAACCTGCCGGCTGAATATTTCGTCGAATCCGTAATCGTTTCCCACTGCGGTAAGGATAGATGAGTCAGTAGTCAACGCAATTGCCGGCAACCCCCGTCGTTCCTTTAAAAAACGTCCCACCAACTCGGCAGCAAAATGTTGGGCGTCGGCGGCGGACCCGCCATTGCCAAAAACCAATACCTTTTTTCCTTGCCGCAATGACCGAACAATTTCTTGCCCACATTGGAGCATTTGGTCGCCAATCTGGTCCGCCAATTGTGCAAAGGCTTCCTGCAGTTGGAAAAAATTGGCACGTATATCATCTATTTTCATCTGTCGTTCTCCCGCAACCGGACCCAAAGGCCAAAAGTTTCGATACTGCTTCATGAACTTGGCTTACCGCGATGCTTCTGGCACATTCCGCATCCTGCGGACAAGTCTTTTTCAGGCAGGGTCCACAAGGCATGGACGCCTGCAGACGTATATGTTCCTTGCCTCGCGGTCCGTTGCGCGTGGCATCGGTAGCGCGAAAAATGGAAACGGTGGGTCTTTGCAGAGCCGCGGCAATATGGATTGGACCGGTATCGCCGCCCACAACCAGGTCGGCGCGCTGCAACAGGGCCACCAACTCCTGAAGGGAAGCCCGCGGCCAGATGACGGCACGGCCGTTACTTGCCGCGGCAATCAATTCCGTCGCCTGCCGTTCCTCATCGTTGCCCCAGATCAATACCGGCCGAAGACCGTTGTCCAGAGTCAGGCGACGCACCAACTCCCGCCAGTGATCCAGCGGCCACAATTTGGTTCGCCAGGTAGTTCCATACTGCAACACGAGCAAAGGCTGATCGTCAAAGCCGACCTGATGCAATTGCCGAGCAACTCGGTCGGCGGCACCCTCATCGACATGGAGCGGCCCGGCCAAAGGAGCTTTGCCACCGCCGGGAAATGCTTCCCGCGCCACGGCCAGGGAGCGGTCGCTGATATGGTGATCGGCTTCGCCCAAAACCACCTTCCGGTTGGTGGCCAGAAGATTGGGCCACTCCCGCACCCCGTGGCGAGCAAAACCGTACCGCAACCGTGCCTTGGACAGCAGGGTGAACAAGCCGCTTTTGCAGTTGCCCTGCAGGTCGAGTACCACATCGTAGGGCTGTCGCCGCAGGGTACGTGCCATCTCCAGCAGACCACGCAGCAAAACAATAAACCCCTGACGGCGCCAGCGTTTGAAGCCCAGACGATGCACCCGATGCAATAAAGGATGCCCTTCGAGGAGTGGTGCCAGGCCCTCCTCTACCAACCAATCAATTTCAGCTTCCGGATGGAGTTTCTTGATATAGGCCAAGACCGGCAGAGAATGGACGACATCTCCCAAGGCGCTGATTTTGACGATTAGAATTCGCATAAAAACTCCGGCGGTTGCATGAATGCCGCCAAGAACTCCTTGAATGGGCCATTGCGAAAGCGCGGCATAATCCGGCCAAGTCGTGAACTTTCCAAATTTCCATCGGTTTTTTTATTCCGCCCTGCCGTAATCGGTATCACTTTGGAGGGCATTCTTCGATCGGATGATTGAATTTCAAATCCGGCAAAAGGATTATCAGCCCTTTCCTGCAACCAGTTCCTGATATAAGGCCAAATGCTGGCTGATTGTATCAGTCACGTTAAAATGCTGCACGATGCGCTGTTTGGCTGCGCACTTCATTTCAGCGACCTCGTGAGGGTTCTCATATAATGTCATCACCGCTTCGGCAATAGCTTCAGGAGATTTCGGCGGTATTATCAGACCGGAAACGCCTTGCTCTACCAATTCGGGACTCCCCCCGGAATTGGTAACCACGGCCGGAACGCCTTGGATCATCCCCTCGATGATAGCTCTAGGCAATCCTTCCCGTTTTATCGAGGGAAGAATACAAATATCGCAAGACTTAATCAAAGCCGGCGCATCCCGTCTGAAACCCAGCAACTTTATCTTGTCTGCATTGGGGCTTCCGGCAATCACTTTCGATAGCTTCGGGTTGCCGATTTTTCCGATCAACAACCAATAAATGGGCGCGTCCAAAGGCAGGAAATAGGTGGCCTTAACCAGATATTCCAAGCCCTTACGGGGACGATCGTTGACCGTACAACCGATGACAAACGCCTTCTCCGGGACGCCGAATTGGCCTAACTCCGAAGCCTGGGCAGTATACCAGGAAGGATCATGCCCTTTGTAGATGGTGCGGGCCTTGCGCACGGGAAAAGGCAATCCGAGAAAGCGCATGGCATGAAAATAACGGCGAATGGCATCGGCGACACACACGATGACATTTACCCGGGGGTGTAAATAAGTGGTCCACGAGGCCGGATCCCAGTAACTTACATTCCCCACTATGCCACGATAGGCGATGAACTTAAGCGGAACCCCTTTACTTGCCAGCAAGCTATTGGAAACCGTCTTATTGTTGAATGCATGCAGGATATCCGGTTTGTGCTGATGAATTTGCTTGGCAATAGCAGCGACGCCTGCGCGATCATAACGTCCCTTCAAGGAAAGATCCACTACCGGGACTCCCGCCTCCAACAGCAGATGGCGATTGGGCGCATCAGCCGGACACATTACCACCAAGCGAATGCCCGCGCGATGCAAGCCAATAAAAAGGTTGGTCTCGGGCAAATCACTATAACTGGCTACAGCAAGACATGAGATATTCAATCAAAATCCTCCTTAACGGATGAGTTCACAACCGAAAAGCTTATTTCTAAAACATATGACCTGAGGAAATCCACCGGGAATCTTTTATCATCGAAGGATGGATTTTAAATAGCTATCAAAGAAAAAACGAATGATATCAATACTATGGCCTCTCTAAAAATCAGCTCCATACCCAGCAAGGAAATAGCGAAAGGCATCATCATCAAAATAGAACGAAGGAGCAAATTTGGCGATTTTCCGCAGGGAGCGCTGAAACCGATCGATATTTTTTCTCTGCCATATACCACCCCTACGCGGGCCGCTACGGTCAAAATCAATCAAGTAAACTCGCATCTTATCATCCAACAGGACATTGTTGGCATTTAAATCCGCGTGATAGATGCCGGCATCATGGAAGCGCCGCACGCAGGCACCTATAGCCGCCCAGACCTCGGTCGAAAGCGGGCTCTTTTCCAGCAGTGCGGAAAGGTTCTGGGCCGGGGCAATGCGTTGGGTGATGAGATCGCACCGATAATATCCGAATTTTCTGGAGACGAACGCGGCGACCGGGCGCGGTACCGGGAAGCTCCGACCATATAAATCCGCCAGGAGGCGCCACTCCTTCCATGAACGGGTATGCTCCAGACGCCAGCCTGCGAATTCATCCTCAAAAACCCTGGCCATGACGCCGCCGCGCCGATAATGACGCCACACCCATTCCTGGCTGCCGAAACGGAGGAAATACCCCCCGCCCCGTCCCACCGTGGGTTCCATCAACAGGGCCCGCTCCGCCAGGGTTGCCGCGTTGAAGAGTCCGCTGAAAGGCTTTGCAAGCAAGCTGGAATCATATAGGATGTAGCCGCCGTCCAATTTTTCGATGCGAGGAACGATATTGCTACCGTTATCTGCTCCACCCAAGAGCCTCTGCATATTGCGACTTTCTGCCATAGGGGACGTCACCCACGTTCTGCCGACGGTGCGGACCATCCAGCATCACTGGCCGCAGACCGCCATCACCTGGATAATCGGCAAGGCTGAAGTGGGTCTGATCGGCGATCTGCCGGGAGTTGAATTCATTGTTTTCGACAAAAAGCTTGGCTGGTCTGCTTACAGAAGCCTTTTCGCCTTATTGAGAAACAGGCAATTCGACGTTCTGCTGCACATGCAGGTTTCTCTGCGCGCCAGCCTGGCCAGCCTTGCCGTCAAGGCGCCGGTTCGCCTGGGTTTTGATCGGGCCCGCGCCAAAAACCTGCAATGGCTATTTACCAATTGCTCAATTGCACCCCGAACACGGCAACATGTGCTTGACAGCTTTCTGGAATTTCCGCGCGCCCTGGGTCTTCAAGAGACTGTTATGGCATGGAACATCCCCATTCCACAACAGGCAAGAGACTTCGTGGCAAAAAACATTCCGGAAGACCGTCGCGTACTGGCCATCAATCCATGCTCCAGTGTTCGAGCCCGGAATTGGCGCAATTGGGACATCCAGTCCTATGCCCAAATCATCGATCATGCGGCACGACAATACGGCCTGCTGACCGTTCTGACCGGGGGTCCTTCGGCGGCGGAAAGGGAATATGCCGAAGCCATTGCCGCCAAGGCGGCCAACAAGCCCATCAACACCGTGGGACGTACGACCTTGAAGGAATTGCTGGCCGTGCTGGAGCGTGCCGAGGTGGTGGTCGCCCCGGATACGGGCCCGGCGCACATGGCCAATGCCGTCGGCACTCCGGTCATCGGGCTGTATGCCAGTTCAAATCCCGAACGTACCGGACCTTACCTTTTCCGGCAGTTCACTGTCAATAAATACCCCGAAGCGGTCAGGATGGAATTCGCGAAGGAAAGCGATGCGGTTCGCTGGGGAAAACGGGTCCGAAACCCGGATGCGATGAACCTGATTCGCGTTGCGGATGTCGAAAAGAGGCTTGCCGAAATACTGGAAAAATAAGTTCCCTAAGGCTCATCCTTGAGAAGGGGGGGAAACGGTCCGCTTTCTCCAATAACAGTCGGTTTGAACCGGCCCGAACCTATAAAGGAATCAAAAAGTTTCCGCACTTTCCCCGTTGAGCAGCGATTTCACCTCCGCCACGGTACGACACACATCGAATACCTGCTCCACCCTCCTGCGGCCATTGCGCCCCAACTCGGCCCGTTGCTCGGGAGCCCGGATCAATTCCTGAAGGGCTGCGAAGAAGGCTTCCCTGTCCCCGGCCGGAACCAGCAGACCGCTGACCTGATCTTGAACCACTTCGGGGGTACTGCTGGCGGCGAAGGCCACCACCGGTGTGGAGGCGGCCATGGCCTCGACCAGCACGTACCCGAAACCCTCCCACAGGGAACAGAGCAGGAAGATATCGATGGCCGCCATGAAGGAGCGGATTTCACTTTGGAAACCGAGAAACACGACCTCCCGGTCCAGGCCCAAAGCGTGACAACGGGCCCGGAGGTCGGCTTCCAGGGGCCCCTTGCCGGCGATGAGCAACCGGCACTTGACCCCGGCGTCTTTCAGCAACCGAACCATCTCAAGCAGAAAGGCCTGGTTCTTCTCATAAGAAAGCCTGCCCGCGTGTCCAAGGACTATCTCCCCTTCCCTTCGCTGATAGATCTGCTGCACGGATTCCCGATCAAAGGCCTCCAGATCGATACCGTTGTAGATAACCCGAATCCGGTCCGCGGGAAACAGATCCGGTTTTCGGGCCAGAACGGTGCGCTTGGTTTCCTCCGAGTTGGCGATGACGTCGGTCACCACCCGGCGAAACAGAAACCGGTTCAGCAATGAAGGTTTTATGGGTATGGCACTGCCTCTTCGATAAACGACTTGGGGAACCCCGGCCAGCCAGGCGCCAACTCCGGCCGCCTTTAAATCGGATGGCAGATTGAGAATGACGGTTGTGATCGCTTCGCGCCGGAAATAACGAACCAATCGCCAGAGCAGCAACGGATTGAGAAAGCTGAATTTGCCGACGGGAAACTCCGCCACGGGCAAACCCTCGCCTCGGGCTCGATCACCCAGTTCACTGCCTGGAAAGGTGGCCACCTGCACGGCGATATGGTCGCCACCCAGCCGGTGGGCGATATCGAAGTGCCATTTTTCCCCGCCGCCCCAGAATTTGGAGCTATTGAAGAAACAGACTTTTTTCACACGGAGCCCCCGCCACAGTCGGGATGGCATGGACCGGTCCGGCCAGGATGTCCGTCAGGGTTATTCAGCAGCATGGCCGCCGGTCTCCTGCAACAATGAACGGGCCGCGTCAATGACCTCCCCGGCGGTCACCGCCTCCATGCATCGATGATCCGTCGGACAGATCCGTTTGAGACAGGGGGCGCATTCGCAATCATGGCGAACGATGCGAAATGCATCGCCATAGGGATGGGTGGTGGTGTGATCCGTCGG
>Ga0334888_1002826_pt1 | contig 18212 bp, 10 predicted proteins | sample GraSluR1_MG_FD_207227 | JGI IMG/M metagenome (GOLD analysis project Ga0334888, IMG submission 207227) | Sludge microbial communities from methane-producing bioreactor in Wageningen University, Netherlands - Granular Sludge_3_08-R1 | ecosystem: Engineered > Bioreactor > Anaerobic > Unclassified ...
ATACTAATGCAAATAGTAATTGGTAAGGATCATAAATCTTACCATAAAGAAAAACACTTCGACAACATTCTATAACTGCATATAGGGGATTATAATCTTGGATGAATCTGAAACTTTCAGGGACAATTTCTGCAGGATAGAATACTGGTGTGGCGTACATTAAAAGAGTCATCAGGACTCCATATAAATGTTCAAGATCCCGGAAGAAAACATTCACCGTGGCCACTATCATCCCCACTCCAATGGTAAAGAAGAGAAGTGCAAGGATAGGTAAACTGGTAAAGATTATGTAAAATGTAAATGGTGCATTTGTGGCCGCCATAACTAAAAATAGCACCACCAGTGATAATAGGAATGTTACAAAGTTTGATAATATTGCTGAAAGGGAATAGATATATTTTGGAACGTAAACTGTTTTCAAAATTCCTGCACTACCCCTTATTGATCTCATAGCAGCCATGGTCGCTCCTGAAAAGAATGTTATAATCAGGCGGCCGGTTAATAGATAAACAGGAAAGTTTTCTACCCCCAAACGTTTAAAAAGAGTGGAAAAAATGATAGTGAGAACTATCATAGTTAAAAGAGGTTCCAGGAAACTCCAGAATATCCCTAAAACCGATCTTCGGTATTTTATTTTTATGTCCCTACTTACTAACTGGTACAATAGGAATTTGTATTTCCGAAAATTGTAAAGAAATCTATGCCCAGTAATATTCCCTGACATGTTTAACTTCCTTTATTACCATTGCCAATTTGATGATATTCAAAGCCAATTTCTCTAAGTATCTCCTTATTATACTGGTTTCTGCCGTCAAAAATTATCCTGTTAATCATTCTCTTGCTCATTTCGTCAAAATCTGGACTTCTAAATTCTTTCCACTCAGTTAACAGCAGTAGAGCATGGGTTTTATCCAGAGCGTCATACTTATTTTCAGCGTATTCTACTTGTTGGTTACCTTTAAAATAATATTTTTTGGCAACTTCCATAGCTTGCGGATCATAAGCCCGCACTTTAGCCCCTAAATCACATAATTTGTTTACAGTAACCACTGAAGGTGCTTCTCGCATATCATCAGTTTCTGGTTTAAATGAAAGCCCCCATATTCCAAATGTAAACCCGGAAAGGTTCTCCCCAAATTTATCTACTACTTTATGTACTAAAGTAAGTTTCTGTTGATTGTTAAGTGCTTCAACTTCTTTTAAAATGTTAGCATCATACCCCTTATTAGCCGCGAGACTGATCAAAGCTTTAACATCTTTAGGGAAACAACTACCCCCATATCCACAGCCAGCGTACAAAAAATTGTATCCAATCCGTTTATCACTACCTATGCCCTGGCGAACATTGTTAATATCCGCGCCTACCTTTTCACAGATATTAGCTATTTCATTCATGAAGGATATTCTGGTAGCCAACATGGTGTTGGCAGCGTATTTAGTCATTTCTGCACTGCGAACATCCATGGTAATGAATCTCTCATGGTTAGAGGTGAATGGGGAGTACAATTCTTTCAAGGTTTCAATTACATTTTCATTACTGGATCCAATTACTACTCTATCTGGTCGCATGAAATCTTCCACTGCAGAGCCTTCTTTTAAGAATTCTGGGTTTGAAACTACTTCAATATTGAGTTTGAGATTACGCTGTTCTAACTCTTTCATGATGGTGGCTTTAACTTTGTCTGCAGTTCCTACTGGAACCGTGGATTTGTTAACTACAATCAAGTCATGGTTTACCAACTGACCTATATCTCTAGCAGCATTTAACACATACTGCATGTTAGCGCTGCCATCCTCACCTATGGGGGTGCCCACAGCGATGAAACAAATCTTAGAATTATCAAGACCCTCTTTAAGATTATTAGTGAATATGAGATCGCCTTTAGACTGGTTCTTAGTCACTAATTCTTCCAATCCAGGTTCGTATATGGGTATAATACCTTTTTTCAGACCTTCTATCTTGCCATCATCAATATCAATGCAATAAACATTATTTCCCATCTCTGAAAAACAGGTCCCTGTGACTAACCCCACATAACCTGTTCCAATAACTGTAATTTTCATTTTATCACCTAAAAAAATGTAACCAGTACTGATTTAGTGTTATATATTTCTTTTTAATAATATGATTTTGTTTTATTATTAGTATTTGATATAGTACAAAATACCATTATATTTCAATTATTATGATTAATCATCTTTTTAAATTTCACTGCAAAAATTCCATACATTTTTTCTACATTATCCATTAACGTCATTAATAATAAAAATAATCCACCTTAGAAGACTACGAAGGGTTAAAAACAGGATGAGAATAAATGCCTTAATATCAGAATAAGTCATTAATTCTGCTCAATTCAGATGAAGAACTTTCAACTTTCTGATTTGTCATATATAATGATTTCATTTGTTTTTTATATTGTCTGTACAAGATATAATTCCTTTGGCTTTGTAGAAATCCTTTTTTTTAGTTCGTTTTTCCATGTTTAACTTTTATTTTTTGCATTTTATTTCTTTGTTAGACAAATTTTAAGATTATATTTTGGTTTATTGTTGTTGAAAAGAATTTAATAGGGTTAAAAATACTTTTTACATTATTTTTTCATGACTTTGTAAGGTTTCAAATGTAAAATGGTTAGGGTTTCTACAAGACCATTCCTTTAATATTTTTAAAATAGCTTTTAGAAAGAAAAAATTAACCAGGTTTAACACAATAAAAAAATTGTATGCCTTTATCTATACCATACTTTTTAAGGTCTTCTTCATCCATATCCTCACTAAACTTTATATCATCTGAAAGTATCCTAAAACCAGCGTCTTCCAATCTATCAGTAAAATCAGGTCCATACATTCTCAGGTGATCTGATTGACCATAGTGTTTTAATCGTAACTCAGGAGTGTTGTAACTCGGATCTTCAAAGGTTTTATCTAAAAAACGAAACAAAGGGACCGAAATAATGGCTTTCCCATCTGGTTTTAATACCCTGTATAGTTCATTAATGGCTTTCCTGTCATCGGGCACATGTTCCAGTACATGTGAGCAGTATATAAAATCAAAGGTATTATCAGGATATTGGATGGCTTGTATATCCATTTTTTCCATTACATGAGGTTTTTCATCATTTAAATCAGCAGTTAAATAATTTATGTTCTTTTGATTCCGAAATATATCGTAAAAAATCTTCTCAGGGGCTATATGTAATAATTTAATGTTCTCTTTAAAAACACTTGTATTCTCCTTTAAGAATATATAAGTAGCCCTATGCCGCGGATAAGAACCACAATTAGGGCATTGGACATTGGATGTATTACCAACTGGTAAAAAAGCGATTACTTCCGTTTCACATGCTGGGCATATCTTCTTTTTGTTATATCCTTTTATTATATCATGTAAAATAGAGTTTATTAGGTTTAATTTTTTCTCAAAGTTTTCAATTTCCTTTCTATGTGACTGATTGTTCTCTTCAATCTCCTTTTCCATATTTTGATGATTATTGTTCGATTGAGAAAGGGATTTTTCTAAATTTTGTATTCTACCCTGAAGTTTCTTATTTATGTTCTGTGGTAATTTAATTTCAGCATGATAATTTGGGAATCTTCCTTCCGCTTTTCCACGAAGAACATAATGAACAAGCGGATTGGTCTTAGATTTCTTCACATCAGGGTATCTTTTTAAGTAATAGTTTCCATCGAACTTTCTAGATGGATTTTTTTCTTCTTTCCACCCATGATAGAGGTAGTGGTTTAATAGTTCAATATTGGAGTTTGTGAGATAGGAATACTTAGTTAAATAATACTTTTCATCAAAAAGATTTAAAGACTCAATTTGTCCCCTAGCTTTAAAAATTCTATAAATATTCTTTGGATTGAATTTTTCCTTTTTCAATATATATGGAAAAGACAATAATCTATTAAATTTCCTCTTATGAATTAAACCATTGGCAGAATATTTATCCGCAGAAGATTTTCTAGAAACTATTTTATAATCACTTTCTTTAACACACGTAGGGTCTTTTATTATCAACTGTAAAATATTCCATTCTCGATTTGAGAAAATTTCTTCATCTAATTCATTATTCTCTGCAGCTAGAACGTAGTCTTCATGAAATTTTTCCAGAAACATTTTATGAAACTCAGGCCCTATCCTATTCAAGGTAAAAATATAGTTATGATAACGTTTCAGTTGATAAACACAGATAAGTTTCTCTTTAAATTCAATATTTCTATCTAGAACCGGATTTCTATCTAGAAACTTCCTGATGAAATCATACTCTTTGCACATTGCAAAAACTTTACCCTTATCATGGACCGATGATCCCTGATTATCCCTCCTATTCATATAGAAAGGTTTGCTTAAAAAATAAGTCCGTGTTGCGAGGGCTAGTGTTTGAAACCAGAAGCCATTATCTTGAAAAGAAGCACCAGGTGTTTCATTATGTCGTATGTTATGTTTTTCTATGAACTCTCTTTTATAGATCCCACTCCATGTATTCATAGCGAAACGAAAAATTTCTAACTCATTTCGTGGGTTAATAATACGATTATAATTTTCATCTTCCCTTGCTACTTTAACATAAGTTTTTTCAAAGTTTTCTCCACTTCCAGTGAATCTATAAAAATCTGCTTTTATAACCTCAACATCATTTTTAACAGCTTCAATGTAAAGTGTTTCATACATATCCAATTTAACATAGTCATCTGGTTCTACAATTCCTATATATTCTCCTGTAGCGGCCTCAATCCCTACATTCATTGTATGACCATAGCCAGAATTAGGTTTGGAAATTATTTTTATTCTCTCATCTTTTTCAGCATATTCCTCCAATATTGGCAAGCTATTGTCAGTAGAACCATCATTGACACAAATTATCTCTATATCTCGAAGGGTCTGATTGATAACACTATCGAGACATTCTTCTAAATACATTTCCACATTGAATGTTGGAATTATTATAGAAATCCTTGGTTTATCTGAAGGTTTTAACAGTAAAGGCTGTTTTCCAACTTTTTTATTTTCTGAAAAACTTGAGTCTGTATCAGGATTTGGATATTTTCCTTCTTTTTTTCCATAGAGAACATAATGGACAAGTGGATTCATTTTTGACGCTTTTACATCAGGATACCTGTCTAAATAATACTCTCCATCAAACTTTGAAGATGGAGTTCTTCCTTCCTTCCATCCATGATAGATATAATGATCCAAGGGATTCATATTGGAGCTTCTAATATGCATATTTCTGATTAAATAATATTTTTCATCAAAAAGATTAAAAGACTCAATTAGTCCCTTTGCCTTGAGAATTTTATAGATATTCTTTGGATTTAGCTTTTCCTTTTTAGAAATGTAAGCAAAAGATGATATTTTTCCAAATCTTTTATTAATAATTGAATTATCACCAGCGGAAACTTCCATAAACTTATTGTAAAGATTTTTATCATAAAAATAATTTTTTGGATACTTATAAAACTCTAATTCCTTAAATATTCTATTTTTAAGTTCTGAAAGGATATAATCTGATTTTTCATTGTTACCAAGATGCCAAAAACAAAAATGAAGACTCCAGTTAATGAAACTATGTTCAACTTCACTAAACAGATTTGCCTTGATTAATTCTTCCTTTAAAGCTTTAATGGCATCATAAAAACATAAAGGATCCTTTTCTCGTGTCTGAGATAGAGAAGTTGTAACATTTCGTCGTTGATGTGCTAAAATTTTATCAACTGTCGTTATTTTTTGGGCTTTTACTAGTGATAAGAACACGAATAACATATCATTGGTGCTTCTTAAATCCTGAAATTGGAGGTTATTTTCAAATACAAATGAAGAATTATACATTTTGTCCCAACTCCATCCAACAGCAAAATCAAAGATATGTTCTTTAATATCAGTGTAGTTAAATACTTCTTTGTTGGGTAAGAAACGTTCTTTCAATGACCATGACATATCAAAGAAAGTACCAGTGCTGTTATCATATCCATCTGCTCTACATATTGTAATATCTGCATCAGTTTCCAATGCTTTTTCATACATCAGTTCCAGCATGTTTAAATCAAAAAAATCATCTGAATCTAATATGGAAAGATATTTTCCTTTGGCTACTTTTAATCCTTGATTTCTAGCAACACCCGCACCCTGATTTTCCTGGGTGATTATTTTTATTCTATCATCTTTCTGTTGATATTTTTCTAATATATTCAAAGAATTGTCAGTAGATCCGTCATTAACACATATGATCTCTATATCCTTTAACGTTTGATTAACAACACTATCTAAACAAACTTGCAAATGCTTTTCTGCATTGTAGACAGGCATTATTACTGAAATTAATGGTAAATTTGGCAATTATTGAACTCCTTATTTCTATGAAATTTCATCTGATAACTTCCTAATATTATATAGAATCAATTTCTGCATGATTATTTGGGGATCTTCCCTCATCCATCCCATAAAGTACATAATGAACAAGTGGATTTACTTTAGACTCTTTTACATCAGGATTTCTTTCTAGATAATAGTTTCCGTCAAACAGTTTAGATGGAGTTCTTCCTTCCTTCCATCCATGATAAATATAATGATCCAATGGATCCATATGATAGTTTCTAATATTCTTATTTCTAATTAAATAATAGTTTTCATCAAAAAGATTTAAAGATCTAATCCGTCCCCTTGCTTTATATATCCTATAAATATTCTTTGGATTCAGATTTTCCTTTTTAAAGACATATACAAAAGATAATATTTTATCAAATTTCCTTTTTTTATAAACTATATTATCACCAGAAGAAGAATTACCAACTGAAACTTGGTAATCACTATTATTATTTCTAAATTCAACAGACTTATCATATAACCTGGGACTTCTCCTGTCCCAGTTAACACCATGCCTGACAATTCTTGCAGGAACCCCAGCGATAATAACATTTTTTTCATCAAATTTTTTATTAACTAAACTATTTGCACCAACTATACTATGATCAGAAACTTTAGCACCTTTTAAAAACAAACTATTTAACCCCATCCACACATGATTTCCTATAACGATATCTTCTCCTTTATTGAGAAGTTCTCCAGTAGTTATATCATAAATGATATGTCCATCTGAAGGTCTAATACGTACGCCTGTTGAACATAGACAATGATCTCCAATTATCACAGATAAACCTTTTTCATCGTTTAAATGAAAAACCAATGATACACAGGAAAAATCTTCACCAATTTCTATTTTAGATCCCTCAAAAAGTTCTGTAACCAAATTTCTTATACCATATGGATTAGTCTTCTTAATATTTACTTTACAGTGATTTGAGAGGATTATGCGACTTGAATGGAAAACTGAACCTTTCTCAATTCTAACAACATTATTTTTCCCTTTAAATGTTATATTCAATCCTTCAATTTGAGGAACAATTTCTTCTTGAGTTTTATCAAAAAGGATAATTTTGTTATTCATCTTATAGTGCCTCTTTGAAGTTCATCTACTGCCAATTTCAGTGATTCCTCAATGGTTTCCCACATATCATAGTATTTGTATCTTCCTAAACGTCCCCCGAATATCACATTTTGTTTATTTTCTGCTAGTTCTTCATATTTTCTCAATATTTCCATATTTTTTTCATCATTTACGGGGTAATAGGCTTCTTTTCCTTTACTCCAAGGCATTGGATATTCAGTGGTGACAACGGTTTTTTCAGATTTGATTCCTTCAAAATGTTTATGTTCAATTGTTCTCGTGTATGGAACTTCTTTATCAGTGTAATTGAGAACCGCGTTTCCCTGATAATTTTCAACATCATGTGTTTTTTGTTCAAATTTTAGAGATCTGTATTCTAATTCACCGAAACAATAATTGAAGTACTGATCTATCATCCCTGTGAAAATAACTTTATCTGCGATTTTCTCCCATTTTTCCTTGTCATGGAAAAAATCAGTGTTTAACTTAACTTCAATACCGTCCAGGAGTTTTTCCACTATTTGTGTATATCCTCCTATTGGTATTCCCTGATATTTATCATTAAAATAATTGTTATCAAAGGTAAATCTGACTGGAAGGCGTTTAATAATAAAGGAAGGTAATTCAGAGCATTTTTTACCCCACTGTTTTTCAGTATATCCCTTTACCAATTTTTTGTATATATCTTTCCCAACTAAACTTATAGCCTGTTCTTCTAAGTTTTTTGGATCTTTTATATTAGCTTCTTTCTTTTGGGATTCTATAAATTTTTTAGCTTCATCGGGTGTTTTAACACCCCACATCTGATAGAATGTATTCATGTTAAAGGGTAAATTGTATAATTCATCTTTATAAATAGCGACAGGAGAGTTGGTATATCTGTTGAACTCTGCAAATTGCTGGATATAGTCCCAAACATCCTTATTATCAGTGTGAAAGATATGGGCACCATATTTGTGGACATTGATCTCTGATATTTCTTCAGTGTATACGTTTCCACCAATATGATTCCTTTTCTCAATAACTACTACCTTTTTTCCGTTTTTATTCATTTCGTGAGCAAATACAGAACCAAAGAGGCCGGAACCAACTACTAAATAATCATACTCCAACATGATTCACCTAAATTCTATATTAAACATAAATATTTATCAATTCCATTGATGAAATCGTTATCAAATTAATATAATCTATAAATCCTTTAATTACTTTTACAACCCTTTTATCATAATGATATTCGTCACTACAAATCATTTTTTTATCAAATCCCGAAATACTACGCTCAAAATTCATATTCAGACATCATATCTATTTTTAAAATGTTACAGATTTTATATTATATTTTTCAGTACTACATTTAATGACTTAACTTGACTCTTTATTTTGTTTTCTTACAATTATGTGAGTATTATCAAAATTAGTTATTTATGGATTCTGTATGTATTAAGCGTTAATCTTTTGTTATTTCAAAATATATAGCTTTCAAGAATTCATTCAGTAATAAAGCCTTAAAAGAGGATTCGGTGTTGTTATTATCTTATTTTTCCCATCTCTGAAGAACAGTCCCCTTTGACTAACCCCATATACCTGTTCCAATTAACTGTTATTTTCGCATTGCCAACTTTAAAGATAATTTATCTTAGCTGAATTTCATTTTTTTTAATGATATCTCCTTTTCCATTTCTTGAAATGAATAATAATTTGCCACTGCAGCAAAATCCATTAATATTTGCATTTTATTAAGATAAGGATAACGATTTTCTTTTGTCATAGTAATCATAGTTCTTTTCCTAGGATATTCTTCAGAAAATCTTTCATTTAATAATGCTTTAAAACATTCTTTTAGATTAATTTGTTTTTCATGATATAAACTGATTATTTTACTTATTTCTTCATTAATGAAATAATCTAACTCGTTTAAACCGATAACTTTTATAATATTTCGTTCAAAGTTGTCAAGTTTGTTGAACTTATTCTTTAACACTAACTTTAAGTTTTCATTAACATAATCATAGTCCCATAAAAAGGGATCTTTTTCATGATGTGTAGAATCAAGTTTTGTTAAATATGGTTTTACATCAGTTTGAGGTAATGAATCCCCAGCAAACGGAATAGTTAATAATTCAGGTTCAGAACGTTTCAAAATTTCATAAACAAATTCTTTAAAAGCATCTTCGCCCCCATTTTCTGCATACAACAATGCAAACCAAGTCTCATATTCCGTAAAGAACAATGGAAAGAAAAAATTTTTATGGAAAAGGATTCTCCTACCATACCATCTATTTGCATAAGCAATTTTATACAATTCATCTTTTTTATAACCATCCATGCCTAATTGAGCAATTACAGAAAGGTTGGAGATTTTTCTATTATAACCTATAACAAAATCTTTTGAATTCCAGTCACCCTGAGCCATGTAAAATGTTAAAGCATAATCTTTATATTCATTTGTATTTGGACGTTTGTTATTTTGGGGAACAACATGAAAATGTTTGACATCAAGAACTTTAGCAACTTTTTTAGCAATAACAACATCAGGATGAGTATCTTGACCTGAAGTACTGCATTCAAAGGATATTTCATGCTTTTTACATATTGGGGAGAGGATAGATGCAGTTAATCGAGAATCTAATCCTCCAGTCAGTCCTAAAGTTATTTTTCTAAAGTTAGGTTTCAAACGAACTAAATTTGTTTCAACAAAATTAATCAACCCCTCATAATACTCATCAAATAACTTATGTTTATTATTTTTATATGACTCTCTAAACCATTGTGGAAGTTTAACAGACGCTTTTCTTTCTACTACTATATTGCCTTCTCTAAAATATTTAGTATCTTGTGGGAATATCCTCTTTATCTCTTTAAAAATTGTTTTTTGTGGAAGTTCTCGAGGAGTCCATTCCCTGAATACAGAATCTTCAATGAAATCGTAATCAAAATGATTAACAAAAGGTTTTTCCCTAAATTTTTTGATGCCATCTACAATTAGTTTAATTTCTGTTGAAAGTACTTCACATTTCTCGTCTTTATAATGGAATAGTTGTCTTACGCTTAAAGGGGGAGTCTTAATAAAACCTTCGCCCCCTTTATCTATGGCAATTAGTTGGTAATCACCTAACAATTCAGTTGATTCGTTAATTTGGTCAAAAAATTCGCATATATCTGGATTTCGTAGATTATCATTAGTATTAACAATTCCATTAATCAAAAATAGCCTATCTTCATCAGCATAATAAGAATAACCATAAACTTCTTGGTCAATATGGTTATAGGGATAAATATAAATGATAAAATTAGAAATTTCAAATTTAATGGCCTCTCGAGAAATTAAAGAAGGAGCATTAGCCGAACTTAAAAATTGTTCATTTATATATTCATCTTTAAATGAATCTTTTTTGGATATTAAAATAAAATGCATGCTGTCACTATTCTTATCAATTATTATAAACTTTTGTTGAAAATGGTTAAATGAATATAAATTTATTTTTTAATGATATGTTTTTTAGATAATATCATCCTCATTTAGTTAAATAAAACTATTCTTTAATCCCCAAATCTCTCTCAATTTCTTCAAATGAATAATAATTTGCCACTACAGCAAAATCCATCAATATTTGTAGCTTGTAATTATAAGGGTAACGATTTTTCTTGGTCATTTTAATCATACTTATAGAACGTGAATATTTATTAGACAATCTTTCATTTAGTAATACCTTAAAAAGTTCATTTAAATCAATTTGTTCTTCTAGATGTGATTGGATGAACTCGTCTATTTCTTCATTGAGAAAATAATCCAATTCATTCAAACCTAGAAATTTTAAAAAAGACTTGTAATCATCATCCAATTCATCAAATTTTTCACTCAATACTGGCTTTAGATTCATATTAACCAAATTATAATCCCATAAAAAAGGTTCTTTGTAATGAATTTTAGAATCGATAACTTTTAAATAAGGTTCTAAATCGGTTTGAGGTAATGAATCCCCAGCAAACGGAATAGTTAATAATTCAGGTTCAGAACGTTTCAAAATTTCATAAACAAATTCTTTAAAAGCATCTTCGCCCCCATTTTCTGCATACAACAATGCAAACCAAGTCTCATATATCGTGAAAAACAATGGAAAGAAAAAATTTTTATGGAAAAGATTTCTCCTACCATACCATCTATTTGCATAAGCAATTTTATACAATTCATCTTTTTTATAACCATCCATCCCTATCATAAGTAATAAAGACAAATTTAAAATTTTCCGGTTATATGTAGACACATAATCTTTAGAATTAAAATCTCCGTGAGCCATATAAAAATTTGAAATATAATCACAGTAATTAGTAGTATTCGGACCCATATATGGGAATGAAACAATATCATCAGTATGTTTAATTGAAGTTAGTTTGACATCCAGGACTTGGGCCACCTTTTTAGCAATAACAACATCAGGATGAGTATTTTGTCCAGAAGTTTGGCATTCAAAGGGAATATTATGTTTTTTGCATATTTTAGAAAGGATTGAAGCACTTAATCTCGAGTCGAAACCTCCGGTTAAACCTAGACATATTTTTTCGATGTTTGGTTTTAGTCTAATTAAATTAGATTCTACAAAATTCACTAAACTTTTGTAATAATCATTGAATAATTCAGCTTTACTCTCTTTATACCTATCTTTGAACCATTGCGGTATCTCAATATCCTTTTTTTTGATTATAAGTTTTCCTTCTTTGAAATATTTAGTATCATAAGGCATTACTCTTTCTATTTCTTTAAAAATTGTTTTTTGTGGAAGTTCTCGAGGAGTCCATTCCCTGAAAACAGAATCTTCAATGAAATCGTAATCAAAATGATTAACAAAAGGTTTTTCCCTAAATTTTTTAATACCATCCACAATTAGTTTAAATTCTGTGGCAAGTACCGTGCAGTTCTCATCTTCATAATAGAATAGTTGTCTTACGCTTAAAGGGGGAGTCATAATAAATCCATTGCCGTCTTTATCTATGGCAATTAGTTGGTAATCACCTAACAATTCAGTTGATTCGTTAATTTGGTCAAAAAATTCGCATATATCTGGATTTCGTAGATTATCATTAGTATTAACAATTCCATTAATCAAAAATAGCCTATCTGCATCAGCATAATAAGAATAACCATAAGTTTCATGATCTATTTGATTGTAAGGATAAATATAAATGATAAAATTAGAGATTTCAAATTTAATGGCCTCTCTAGAAATTAAAGAAGGAGCATTAGATGAGCTTAAAAATTGTTCATTTAATTGTTCATCTTCAAATGAATCTTTTTTGGATATCATAATAAAATGCATGACAACTCCACATTCCTATCTTTTTCTCTTCTATTATTCATTGCAGACATCGTTTGATAAGCATAAAAATATTATATTGATAATGGGCCGCTACAATCACTAGTTAAGTAACCATTGATCAATTATTTAAATCATTAAATAACAGTTATTCATGATTCCCAATAGAATCACAACTCCTGCTTTTCATTTAACTTTTTAACCTTTTTTAGCTTTAATCACCCAAGGCCAATTATTGATTTCGTCCATACATAACTTCTTCGTCATCTGTTGGGTTTTTTGTAATAGTTTAGCATTATTTTTAGTCCTCTTTTGGGGCCTATGATGATAAAGATGATATAATGTATCTTCTATTCTATACTGTTTTAAATCAAATAGGTCAGCTCTTATCATTATTTCGTTATCTTCACCACCCCAACCACTAAAATTTTCATTCTTCATGCCTATATTGATAAATGAATTCTTATTCCAAAAAACAATACCTCCATCGGCCCACGGCCTATTTTGTATAGTTGACTTTATAGTATTAAAATCAAAGCTTTCTATAAACATCTCTTTATCCTTAATATCTATGACTTTTCTATCAAATGGATGAACCACTTCATATCCATTATTTAACAATCCAACAGCCACCTTTACATTTTCTTTTTTTGTTAAACAATCAACATCAAAGATAGCAATGTATTTGGATTGAGCCTCCAGAACACCCTCGTTAATAGCCTTTGCTTTATTAAATAGTTCACCATTTGCATCAAGATGTAAAAATTGGAACGAATCAAATAAATTTGCATAATTACGTGTTAAGTAATACTTTGTGGAACGATCGGAGTGTTCAGTTATTATTAAGTTTTTTATTCCAATGTGACTTAAATATCTCAGACATATATCTAAATTTTCTTGACGAACACAATCATTAGTCATTCTATATGGAAGTATTATTACTAATTCATTGAAATTTATCCATGGATTGTATTTTATTAATGTAATCTTTATTTCTGTGATTCTTTGTTTGATATTCGATGTTATATTATTCAATTTGAAATGTAAATTGTTCAGAATTGATTTGAATCTTTTTTTGATTCTACATGCAATGTTTCTTGATTTGTATTTTAAATAGCCAAGAAAAGTTAGATATTCTGCCAATTCATTTGTCTTTGACTTTAATATTCGTTTCAAATCTTTATTTTCTTTTTCAAGTTTATTTTGAGTTTCTACGAAATTTCTAAAAATTTCAGCCAGTTGAATTGCCTCATCATATCTCTTATCGCTTAGGCTGTTAAAAAGTGGAGTTAAATATTTTCTACTTAGTTCCACATCATATTTTATAAATTCCTCAAAAAGAAAACCTATATTTTCCAACAATTCTCTTTTCTCATTATAATTAGTATTACTGACTATAAACCCTTCCATCCAGAATTGAAGATGTCCCCTAAAAAGAGTTGGATAAAATTCTTCTTTTCCATAATTCTGCAATAAATTATAAGTTTTATGATATGCTTGAATCATACCCATTAAATTTTTCTTATTCTTATTACGACTTATGCCTTTATCACCTTTAAAATCACGTATTCTATTATAATTAAACAAAAAACGATTATTTAAATATATAATTCCCTTAGCTTCTAGGAAAGCATGAACTAAAAAAGTTAGATCTTGGGCTGGAATACCCTCCGGAAATCTAATATCATTATCTACAATGAAACTTCTTTTAAAAATTTTTGTCCATATGGAGGGGGAAATTGTAAAGAGTCTAGGTTCCTCATCAATTCTTTTAACTTTTATTTCATCTAAATCTCCAAAAATACTGTAACATTTTTGAGTTTTATTTTCAAAAACATATACAAATCTACTAAATACAATATCTACATTTTCAACAACGATTCTATTAAGTAATACCTCACAAGCATTCTCAGTATAATAATCATCAGGATCAAGAAACATTAAATAATTTCCCGTAGAATTTTCTATTCCAATGTTTCTTGGCTTTCCGGCTGCTCCACTGTTTTCTGGTAGATGTATAGCCTTGAAATTTTCATATTTATTAGCGTATTCGTCCATTATTTTCCCACTATTATCAGTGGAAAAATCATTAACCATAATAACTTCTAGATGCTCTAAACCAATAGTTTGTCTTACAATTGAATCCAGAGCATTTCTAATATAATTTTCTACATTATAAACTGGAATAATTACGCTTATTTTGAAGTGACTATGATCTAAAAGTGATTTTAGATACTTGATTTGATCAATAGCTCTGATTGGGTATGTATTCCATATTTCCTGATTTCCCATTTTATCAACACTCGAAAAAATAATAAATATTCAATTAACAAAAAATTATAGAGATTTTCTATTTACTTGTTTTTTTAATTTTTGTGTAATTAATTTTTTCTAATTTATTCTTTTTTTGTTATTTTTATGGCTTTTAAGGTCTTTTTTTCTATTTTATCACATATTTACTGGTTTTTTCATGTTAGCGTTCGCTAAGTGGGGTTGTTTTTTTGGAGGGTATTGAGTTGTAATAGGTTGTAACAAAAGCATGTGAACAGGTTTTTGGTATGTGCTCGGAGTGTGGTGGTGACTAATAGGTGTCCAGACTTGAATATGTTTTTAATCACGGCATAAGGCCGTTCTCCGGCTGATCGCTTACGGACAATTCGTTTATTTCTCAGTTTATCCCTAATTTTCAAGGGATGTCCACGCACTGCTCGTTTCATAGTTGCGTTATAGCCTTTGCAGGAACCTCCAAAATATCCACGATCTCGGTAAACCACTTCACCAGATTTACTAAGGTCAATTTGACTGTCATGAACTTCAGCTGTTGTAGTTTCTAATCTACGTATCAAACCATAATTCATATCGACTAAAGTGTGTAATTTATAGCCAAAATGGGATTTCCCATTCTTTTTAGTCCATTCACCTTCTTTATTTCGTCTTGTTTTAGCTTCCGGTCCACGTGGTTCATTCACTCTTTGATGACCAGGATCAGCTGTAATAAAGGTCGCATCCTGAATTACGCCTTCTTTAACCTCTAAACCTTTAGAATCGATTTGTTTCTGGAGTTCTTCCCAAATAATCTCGTCTTTACCTGTGTCTATTAATCGTTCACGGAAAGCCCAGACCGTGGAACGGTCTGGGATTCTTTCAGGGAATCCTAAAAACTTCTGAAACGATATACGATCATTTGCTTGCCTTTCAAGCTCAGGATCCGATAAACCATACCACGATTGCAAAACCAACATCTTAATCATAACAATTTCATCAATATTAGGCCTACCACCACGCTCAGAATCATTATCATACATCTCACTGACAATAGGCCTGAAAAACTCCCAATCAATAATAGGATCAATCTCAGCCAACTTATCACCAAGCGCTTTCACACGAGAATATTGCTTATTCATGAAATATTTCTCAAAAGACTTCATAATACTCCTATATACCAAAAACTATATAAATATTTCCCAAAACCTCATTAAAGACATTAAATCACGAACTCAAATCACCAAAATTTAAAAGAATCAAAAATCAAAAAGTAAATCGAAATTCTCTATAATTTATGTCTTTTTAATATTTTTTATTCTAAATAATATATATTAAGTTATAATAAATGTCATAAGTAATTTGAAATGATTTATAATGAACTTTGGAATTTATCGAGGCGAAAGAAAATGGTTTCTTTAAAAAACCCTTTAAATTTTATTAAAAAAGCAAACAGAACATTCAATGTATACCTTGGAAATTACAATAGAATAGATTCTTTTTTAAATTCATATGAAAGAAATCAAGAAAAAACAGAGGCTTTTTTAAAAGCATTCTTAGATATATACGGAGAAAACCAAGAAAAAACAAACAAATTCATAGAAAAAAACGAACACAACCAAGAAAAAAACGAAGCTTTCATAAAAGCCTTCTTGGACATATACGGAGAAAACCAAGAAAAAACAAACAAATTCATAGAAAAATACGAACACAACCAAGAAAAAAACGAAGCTTTCATAAAAGCCTTCTTGGACATATACGGAGAAAACCAAGAAAAAACAAACAAATTCATAGAAAAATACGAACACAACCAAGAAAAAACAAACACATTTATGGATTCTTATATATCTATAAGAAAAAATTTGAAAACAGCTATTGAAAACTTCAATAAAAATTATGGGGTTTGCAGGGGATATTTCTTTAACGGTGATGAAAGTTCATTTGAAATGATGAACACCGATCAATTCTTCCAAATGTGTTTTTTTAATAATATCAAACTTTTATCTCATTCACCTTCAGAAAATAGGATATACTTGGAAACAGAAGATGGGATTAAACTTGTAACAAACAATCGTTTTTATACTATTGGTGAAATTTATGGTAGGGATGGATATTCAGTACCACAATTATATCAGTTCAAAGAATTTGTTGTTTTTGATATAGGGATGAATAGAGGATATGCTGCACTGAAATTCGCTAATTATGATTCTTGCAAAGCAGTCTACGGTTTTGAAATAAATCAAGACACATATGATTTCGCTTTGGAGAATCTTGACCTAAACCCCGAGTTAGCTAATAAAATAAAAGCCCATAACTTTGGACTTTCCGATGAAGATGGCGAAATAGACATATATTGTCTTCCGGGTTTCGATGGAATCACAACCACAGAATTAGAGTTTACTAATGTCCAATCTGAATGGTTAAAATGGAAAGAGCAAATGAAGATTGAAAAAGCTAGGATTAAAGAGGCGAGTGCAATTATATTAGATATCATCAAAAAGGATAACATCAATTCAAATATCGTGTTAAAAATAGACACTGAAGGCTCAGAACATAAAATTCTTGATAATTTAATAGATAACGATCTATTGGATAAAGTGGATTTAATTATGGGTGAAAACCATTTATTAGGAGAAGATTTGGACGAAAAATTAGTTGGATTTAAAAATATTAGCAAAAAGTTCTATACAGACAATATTTACAGTTTTTGCTATGTAAAAGATAAATATTTTAAAAAATTACCACAAGCAAATTTTTAATCAACCACCAAATTATTTAAGAAAAAATAGGGACATATTTATTGATTATCCTTCAAAAACCAAATAATCTTATTTTTTAAACGAACACTAATCTATTAACTGTATTATTGATTCTATCCTTTTTTCAAATGTAAAGATAAATGAATCAGTTCTTTCGAAAATTTCTTCTTTTTTCTCATAATCATTTGCTAGATAATAATTGATAAGTGATTGAAGTTTATCAGGATCTTCATAAGTCACCACCGTATCTCCGAAAACATCCTCGGCACCCCTAACATTATCCGAAATTATAAACGCTCCACAGGCGGATGCATCGAATAGGCGGTTGGAAAGGAATCCTTTATCCCTCATATCATCCCAGTGATCACAGAGCAGGATCTTGCAGGATGAATAAGCTTTTCTCAGCTCCTTATTAGGTATGTGTT
>Ga0334888_1002828_pt1 | contig 18198 bp, 15 predicted proteins | sample GraSluR1_MG_FD_207227 | JGI IMG/M metagenome (GOLD analysis project Ga0334888, IMG submission 207227) | Sludge microbial communities from methane-producing bioreactor in Wageningen University, Netherlands - Granular Sludge_3_08-R1 | ecosystem: Engineered > Bioreactor > Anaerobic > Unclassified ...
AGTTCGATCAGACGGCGGTGAATCGACTCGTCCAGACGGTCAACCGCCAAATAGCGATGCGCATACGCCACGGCCTGGTCATACTCGCCCGCTAGGGCAAGCTGATCGATCAAGGCGGACAACGTCTCGCGATAGCGCCGCTCCCAAGCGCGTCGTTCGAGCAGCATCCACGATTCGTATTCCGGGCAGTTGGGCGCGGACAGCCCGTCCAGAAACGGCCCTCGATAGAGCCGGGCGATCTGCACGAGCGTATTCACGTCCTTGCCGGCGCCGGCGGCGTCGCCCAACCGCCTGAATTCCTCAACGTCGGACCAGGTCCATTCGCGGTTCAGGAACACCTGGTCGTCCACCGTACACAGGACATCGCCGGCGGGCAGCGCTTGGCGAAGATGCGTAAGGAGGTGGCTTAGGTTGCGTCCGGCCACGGCTTCGGGCACGTCGGGCCAAAAGAGGAAACAAAGTTGCTCGCGCAACAAAGGCTGGCCGAACACAGCCAGCCGGAAGAGCAACATGCGCGTCTGCCGGCGCAGGATCGACAGCGGAGCGCCTCCCCAGTGGACTGTCGGCGCCCCCAGCAGCCGAATTTCGAGGACATTCATGTGTCCTCCTACACGCTCGATCCCTCCGCCTATGTCGTTATCTGTTATGTCTGGTGCATCGTCGCCAAGATCAAGATATAGAACGACCCGAACAACAGACGATGGAATGGCAGATGACCGAACGACAAATACGCCAGCGCGCATACTGCCGGCTGCAATACCTAGCCCTGCGCGCCCGGCGCAACGGTCGCCTGTCAGTTGCATCGCCCACGCGCGACAAGGGGAAACGGGAGCTCACGCTGCCTATAGTGTATCACAGCGGAATGCGCCGATCAACGCTGTTCCGCCTCTCTCTACGGCCCGCGCCGCCGGCTTCGCCGCACCGCTTTCCGCCCCCTACATATGGCTTCATTGGGTGCATTTCATCTTTGGGGCGCGCATGCTGTCGCCCTGAGCCGTGCAGCGGCGAAGGGTCTCCGCGCCGGGAACGCGAGATGCTTCACTGCGTTCAGCATGACAACTCGCCCCCGATTTGAAATAGACCCGGCTTCATTTCAACAATTGACAGCCGCGCCGCGCCGTGCTACACTGCGCCCATGATAACTTGGTCTAGCCCGTCTTTCCCGACCCTACGCGCCAGGCGCGGCTTCCCGGATAGAAACCTCTAGTCTGGGGGTGTGGGCGCGGGCATAGGCAGAAGTGTCGACCGGCAAGGCTCTCCAGATCGGAGAGCTTTTTCATTTCCGCAACGAAGCCGCTGCGGAAGTAACGCCCAATGCAGCGACAGCCAGAGCGGACCATAAGGGCATACGCATGTTTAGAGCAGGCATTGCCGGTGCAACCGGCTACACCGGGATCGAACTCATCCAACTCATCCACCGCCATCCCCAGATGACGGTCGGCTGGCTGACCAGTGAAAGCAACGCCGGACAGCCCATCTCCGCCGTCCATCCCGTGCCTTGGGATTACCCCCTCATCCCTTTGGCAGAGGCGTTGCAGCGCACCGGCGATGTGGACGTTGTCTTTCTCTGCCTGCCGCACACGGCCTCCATCGAGCCGGTGCGCGCCTTCCAGGCCACCGGCGTGCGTGTGGTCGACCTCAGCGCGGACTTTCGTCTGCAAAGCGCCGCCTATGAAAAATGGTATCGCGTGCAGCACAGCGCGCCCGACCTCATCCCTCAGTTCGTCTACGGCCTGTGCGAGGTAAACCGCGAGCAACTGCGCGGGGCCGAACTGATCGCCAACCCCGGCTGTTACCCGACCAGCGTCAACTTGGGGCTGTATCCGCTGGCGCGGGCAGGCTGGCTGAGCCGCAAGGTTATCATCGACAGCAAGAGCGGCGTCAGCGGCGCAGGCCGCCAGGCCAAACTCCTCTATCACTTCGTCGAGGCTAACGAGAACCTGACGCCGTATAACATCGGCTACCGCCACCGCCACATCAGCGAGGTCGAGCAGGTGCTCGACGCGGCTGACCCGCGCGGCGAGGCGCATCGCTATTATTTCACGCCGCACCTGCTGCCCGTCAACCGCGGCATCCTCAGCACCATGTACGTCAGCGTGCCCGAGGGCGTCAGCGCGGACGATGTGCGCGAGCGCTATGCGGAGACCTACGCAGGCGAGCCGTTTATTCATCTGCTGCCGCCGGACCAGATCGCCACGCTGCGCCATGTGACCTACACCAACCGTTGCGCCATCAGCATCACGCCCGCCAACCCCGAAGAGCCGGACGGCCCGGACTATATCATCGTGGCGACCATCGACAACCTGATCAAAGGGGCCAGCGGCCAGGCCGTCCAGGCCTTCAACATCGCCGCCGGCCTGGACGAGACGCTGGGCCTGGCTTAAGCGGCGAGGAGAGGAAGAAACGATGAGCGATGCAGACGAGATCATCGAGCAGATGGTTGCTGAACAGCACATGGGGCCGGACGCACCCTTCGCCGTCGTGATCAAGGTGGGCGGCAACGAACTGGACGACGAGGCCTTCCTCGCCGGCTTGACCGTCGCCGTCAAAGCGGTCAAGGCCGAGGGCCATTTCCCCGTCATCGTGCATGGCGGCGGCAAGACCATCGCCGCCTACCAGGAACGGCTGGGACTGACGCCCGCCTTTGTCGAAGGGCTGCGCGTCACCGACGAAGCCAGCCTGGATGTGGCTGAGATGGTGTTGAGCGGGCTGGCGAACAAGCGCGTCGTGCGCGCCCTCGTCAACGCCGACATCCGCGCCGCGGGCATCAGCGGCGTCGACGACGGCACGATCTACGTCGAAAAGATGTGGCATCCGCTGGGCGACTTGGGCCGCGTCGGCGAGATCCGCGACGTGGACCTGCACCTCATCCACGCCCTGACCGCAGCGGATATCGTGCCGGTCATCAGCCCCATCAGCTTCGGCGCGCTGGACGGGCTGAGCTACAACGTCAACGCCGACCACGCGGCCACCGCCATCGCAGCCAAGCTCGGCGCACTCAAGCTGCTCTTCGTCAGCAACGTGCCCGGCATCCTCGTAGCGGGGCGCGTCGTGCGCGCCGTCACTGCGGCCCAGGCCGAAGGCTGGATCAATGAGGGCATTATCACCGGCGGCATGATCCCCAAGGTGCGCAGCGCTATTCATGCCGTACACAACGGCGTAGCCCAAGCCGTGATCACCAACCTCGCCGGCATCCAGGAGGGCGGCGGTACGGCCGTGCTCGGCAACGCCTAGCCATTTCACCCACAGGAGGAAGGGATGACCGTGCAGGAAATCATCGATCTGGAGCAGGAATATGTATTGGGCGTCTACAGCCGGCCCGGCTTTGTGCTGGAGCGGGGCGCAGGCTGCACCCTCTACGATAGCGAAGGCCGCGCCTACCTGGATTGCGCCGCGGGCATCGCCGTCAACGCCCTAGGCTACGACGACCCCGGCGTGAACCAGGCCATGCAGGAGGCCGCATCCACCGGCATGCTACATGTCAGCAACCTGTATCACAGCGCAGCCCACGCCCGCCTGGCCCAACTCTTGTGCGAGACGAGCTTCGCCGACAAGGTGCACTTTAGCCTGACCGGCGCCGACGCCAACGAGGGGGCGTTCAAGTTCGCCCGCCGCTATGCACGCGAGCGCGGCCACGAAGACAAATACGAAATCCTGGCCTTCAGCAACGCCTTCCACGGGCGTCTGTTCGGCAGCCTGGCCGCCACCCCGCGCCCCAAATACCAGGATCCCTTCAAGCCGCTCATGCCGGGCGTGCGTTTTGCCCAGTTCAACGACCTGGAGAGCGCCCGCAGCCAGATGGATGAGCGCGTCTGCGCCATCATCGTCGAGCCGGTGCAGGGCGAGGGCGGCATCTATCCGGCCACGCAGGAGTTTTTGCTGGGGTTGCGCAGCCTGGCCGACGAGTACGACGCGCTGCTCATCTTCGACGAGGTGCAATGCGGCGTCGGGCGCACCGGAGCGCTCTGGGCATACCAGGGCTACGGCGTCGAACCGGACATCCTAACCGCGGCCAAGCCTTTGGCCGGCGGCCTGCCCATCGGTGCCATCCTCATGCGCCAGAAGGTAGCCGACGCCATGCACAAGGGCGACCATGCCAGCACCTTTGCTGGCGGCCCCTTCACCACCCATGTCGCCCGTCATGTGGTCAGCCGCATTGCCGAGCCGGCTTTTCTCGCCGCCGTGGAGGAGAAAGGCCAACTGCTGCGCGATCTGCTTGAGGAGCTAAACAGCCCCCATGTGCTGGAAGTGCGCGGCAAAGGGCTGATGGTCGGCGCCGAGTTGGACATCGAGACCGGCCCCCTCATCGGCAAAGCCGCCGAGCGCGGCTTGCTCGTGATCAACGCCGGGCCGAACGTGCTGCGCTTTGTGCCGCCGCTGATCATCAGCCACGACGAGATCAAGCGCGCCGTCGCCATCATCGGCGAAATCTTGCAGGAGTTGTAGAACCGGAAGCCGCCATGCCGATCACCCTCCGCCCCGCCCAAGATGAGGATGTTGAAACCATCCTCGAGTTGGTCAACCAGTACGCCGCCGAGAACCTGATGCTGCCGCGCACCGAGGCCAGCGTGCGCGCCTCCCTGGCGGACTGGCTTGTATCGGTGGAGGACGGTGCGGTGATCGGCTGCGGCTCACTGGTCCCGCTCACCGATACGCTGGTCGAGATCCGCTCGCTGGCGATTGCCCAGGGTCAGCAGGGCAAAGGCGTGGGCGGGCAGATCGTCCTGGCGCTGGTGGAGATAGCCCGCGGCCGCGGCTACCCCCAAGTCTGCGCGCTGACGTTGCGCGAGAACTTCTTCACCCGCTTGGGCTTCGAACTGGTGGACCGCTGGAGCATCAGCCCCAAGGTGTGGCAAGCCTGTATCTACTGTCCCAAGTTTCACCGCTGCGACGAGGTCGCCGTGCTTATGAACCTGGCCCCGCAGCCGGCGGCCGCGGAGCAGGATGCGCAGAAGCCGCCTGCCTGGAATTCGCTGCTGCGCTACGGCGAATGGCGCCCGCTCCTCCTCGCCTATCAGCGCAAGCCCAACCGCGAGGATTAGCATACCAGCTTGCCGATGGCGTTCGGTGTGGGAATTCGGATTGAGCTACGCGATTCGATGATCCCCGCATGGCAGGTAGCGCCGCGTTCGCGCATTTCGCATAATCAACGCCCTCGTGAGGTCTGACAAAAGCGCTCTCCGCCCCCTTCCGGCTCCGGCTAAACCGCCTCTCCGGCCCAAAAAACGCTTTGGACAAAATCTCCTAGATAATAGATAATAGCGGATGATCTATTCTAGGAACCTGGATTCGCGTCAGACCGCCATCCGCTATTTCGCCCATCCGGTGTTCGCAGTCTCCAATTAGGAACATCTGAATCATCCCGCACCATCTCAACGAGGCCATTGTGATGAACCTCCGGCGTATTCAGGCCTATCTACAAGAGCAGGGCGTAGACGGCTGGCTGTTGTACAACTTTCGTGATCTGAACCCCATCGCCATTTCGGTGGCGGGCCTGCAATCGGGCGGCAGTCGCCGCTGGTTTCTGTGGATTCCGGCGCAGGGCGAACCGCGCTGGCTGATCCATGCCATCGAAGGCAATATGTTCCTCGACATCGATCCTGCCCTGGCCGGTGAACAGATTCGCTATGTGAGTTGGCAGGAACTGGCGGAGAGTCTGCCGCGCCTGATCGGCATATCGGGGCGCAAGCCGAAGATTATGATGGAATATAGCCCCGGCAACGCCGTCCCCTTCATCAGCCGCGTCGACGCCGGCATCATGGAGGTCGTCATACAGAGCACAGGCGCAGATATCCTGAGCAGCGCCGATGCGGCGCAACTGGCCCTTGCCGTGTTAACGCCCGAACAGCTTGCCAGCCACCGCCGCGCAGCGGCCATCTGTCTCGCCGCCAAGGACTCGGCCTTCGACCTGATCGCCGAGCGGCTGCGCGCCGGCCAGCCGGTCATGGAACACGAAGTGCAGCAACACATCGCCGAATACTTCGGCAGCCACGGGTTGGAACCGCTGCTCCCTATCGTCTCCGCCAACGCCAACGCCGCGGACCCGCACTACCTGCCCAGCGCCGAGCGACCCGTCCCCATTCGCACCGGCGATGTCGTGCTCATCGACCTCTGGTCGCGTGAGCGCAACAGTCCCGACGACAGCATGGCCGATCTTACTTGGACGGCGTTCTGCGGCAGCGAAGTCCCGCCCAAAGTGCAAAAAGTATTCGAGACCGTTATCGCCGGGCGCGACCGCGCCGTGGCGTACATTGAAGAACGGCTTGCCGCGGGCAAGACCGTCCACGGCTACGAAGTGGACGACGCCTGCCGCCAGGTGATCGCCGGCGCCGGCTATGGGCCGTACTTCATCCACCGCACAGGCCACAGCCTCGGTCCAACCGGACATTACCTGGGCGTCAACATTGACAACCTGGAAACCCAGGATCGCCGTGTCCTGGCGCCGGGCGTCATGTTCACCATCGAACCCGGCGTCTACATGCCGGACTTCAATTTCGACGACAGCCCAACCCCTAAAGGCTTGGGCATTCGCAGCGAGATCAACTGTACGATGTACGAGGACCGCGTCGAGGTTACGACCTTGCCGCTGCAAACCGCCATGCGGCCCCTTTTGGGGTAACAGGCCTGTTTCGACTCGATCTTTTGTTCCGTTGATTTTCGGCTTCGCCAGAGGCCGTCCGTAGTCAGCCGTTCTATAAACACAAAGGAGCACAGAGATGCAGAAGAGGTGGGTAGTATATGCAACGATGCTGCTGGTCGTCGCGCTGTTGGCGGCCTGTAGCGCAGCAGCGCCGGCGGCCGCGCCGGCAGCCGAGGCAGAAGCCGCCGTCCCTTCCATTGCGGAAGAGAGCAAGGTCGCTGAGCGCGTCGTCGAGATCAACTACGATCTGCCGGGCGAGGGCCAGGCGAACGGCACGATGATCGTCGGTCGCGGCGGCGACTCCGTGCTGCTCGACTCCGGCTCGGTCACCGACGGCGAATCGGCTATGGTCATCCAGGAGATCGCCGAGCCGCTGGTTCGCCAGGAAGGCATCAGCACCAAGCCGATCCCGTGGCTGGCCGAATCGTGGGAAACCGAAGACAGCCAGACCTGGATTTTCCATCTGCGCCAAGGCGTGACCTTCCATGACGGCACGCCCTTCAACGCCGAGGCCGTCAAGTGGAACATCGATCGCTGGCGCTTCCCGGACAACGAGTGGCGCTTCGGGCGCACCTTCGAGTACTACGATTCCGAGTTCGGCACGGACACGGCGATCGAGGAAGTCAACATCATCGACGAGCACACCATCGAGTTGAAGCTCGCCCAGCCGTCGAGCGTGCTTCTCGCCAAGCTGTCCCTGAGCTTTGTCTTCGGCATGAACAGCCCGACAGCCGTCATGGAGCAGGGCGACCTGTACGGCACGCCCGCCGGCGGCGCCGTGGGCACCGGCCCCTATAAGTTCGTCGAATGGATTCCGGATGACCGCATCGTGCTGGAGCGCAACGAAGAGTGGTGGGGCGAAGGCCCGTATCTGTCGCGCCTGATCTTCCGCTCGATCCCCGACAACTCGGCGCGCTTCGCCGAGCTGCAGGCAGGCACCATCCACCAGGCTAACACTGTCGCTCAGACCGACCTGCCCGCGGCGGATGCCGACCCCAACATCGTCGTCAACATCCTGCCTTCCACCAGCACCGGCTACATCGCCTTCCAGCAGTGCATGGAGCCTTTCGACAAGATCGAGGTGCGCAAGGCCATCGCCCATGCCGTCAACTGGGGAGCGCTGATCGAGCCGTTCTACGGCAAATACGGCCAGTTGGCCGGCTCCTTCCAGCCGCCCGCCATCCTGGGGCACAACCCCGACATTCAGCCCTACGAGTATAACCCCGAGCTGGCCAAAGAACTGCTGGCCGAGGCCGGGCTGCCCGACGGCTTCGAGACAGACTTCTGGTACATCCCGGTTGTGCGCGGTTACTTCCCGGATTCCAAGGCCATCGCCGAGGCGATCGCCGCTGACCTGGCCAGGGTCGGCATCCGCGTCAACCTGATGACCGAGGACTGGGGCGCCTATCTGGAAGATCGCAACCAGGGCAAGTTCCCCATGTGGATGTTGGGTTGGGGCTCCGACAACGGCGACCCCGACAACTACCTAGGCTGGCACTTCAGCCATTCCGTAGGTGAGACCAGGGTTGAGGACTGCTACAACAATGATCGCGTGGCGCAGTTGTTGATCGACGGCCGCATTGAGGCGGATCCCGCTGAACGCGAGAAGATCTATCAGGAAGCTGAACAACTCATCCACGACGACGTAGCGCGTATCGCCGTCGTCTGGGCGAGCACGCCGTGGGTGCTGCGCAGCAATGTGCGCAACTACACGCCGGTAGTGTTCCGCTCCTGGTATGACCATGTGTGGATCGAAGAATAGGCAATGAACGCATGCTGCCGGGTTGGAGCGCTCCTCCGGCCCGGCGGCGCCTTTTTTACCCGCCGCCGCGGGCGTCAGGCCCTGAAGGAACTCCGTAGATGACACAGTACATCGCACGACGCGTCATTGCGCTCATTCCGGTCCTCTTGGGCGTGTCCATCATCGTCTTCTCGCTCATCCGCATGATCCCTGGCGACCCCGTGACCGTGATGCTGGGGGAGCGCGCGCGGCCGGAAGACATCGAGCGCGTGCGCATCGAGATGGGCTTCGACCGGCCCATCTATGAGCAGTATGTCGAATGGATGGGCCGCGTTCTGCGCGGCGACCTGGGCACGTCCATCATCAATCGCACGCCGGTGATGGGCGAGTTGAAGAGCCGCTTGGCCGCCACTATCGAATTGGTAGTAGCCGCCATGTTGATCGGCCTGTTCATCGGCATCGGCGTAGGCATTATTTCGGCAATCAGGCAGAATTCGTGGATCGACCTAACCGCCACGGTCGGCGTCTTGCTTGGGGTATCCATGCCCATCTACTGGCTCGCACTGATATTGATGTACGCCCTGGCGGTGAACCGGCAGATCTTTCCGCCCAGCGCGCGCCTGGATGTGCACTTGGACGTGACGCGCCACACGGGTTTTATGCTGATCGACACATTGTTAATGGGGGATATGTCTCTCTTTCTCAACGCGGTCTGGCATCTGATCCTGCCCGCCTTCGTGCTGAGCACCACCGTCATGCCCATCTTGGCGCGCATGACCCGCTCCAGCATGCTGGAGGTGTTGCGCCAAGACTATGTGCGCACGGCGGACGCCAAGGGCCTGCGCCGGCGAACGGTCGTCATGCAGCACGCGCTGAAAAACGCCCTGCTCCCCGTGATCACCGTCGTCGGCCTGCAACTGGGCGGCCTGTTGGGCGGCGCCCTCCTGACGGAGACCATCTTCTCCTGGCCGGGCATGGGGCTGTGGACGTATCGCGCCATCCTCAGCCGAGACTACCCCATCGTGCAAGGCGCCGTCCTTGTCAGCGCCACCATCTATGTCGTGGTCAACCTATTGGTCGATATCTCCTACGCCTACGTCGACCCGCGCATCCGCTATCAGAGCAAGTAACCCGTAGAAAGATTGCCGAGTCCCATGAGCACAACCGCCAACGCTCAAGCCGCCACGCTCACCGAGGCGATCCCAACCCATTCGCGCAGCCTGATGAGCGACGCCTGGCGGCGACTGCTGTCAAGCTGGAACGGCCGCGTCGGCCTGGTGATGATCACCATCACCATCTTGATCGGCGTTTTGGCGCCTGTTGTCTGGCCGTATGATCCCTACACCGACTCGAACCTGGCGGAGTCGCGCATGAGTCCGTCGTTGCAACACCCCTTCGGGACGGACCGGCTGGGCCGCGATATGCTGCGCCGCATTGTCCACGGCACACGCGTCTCGCTGCTGATCGGCTTTGTGGTGGTGTTCGCTTCCGGCGCGGTGGGGATTCTCTTGGGCTTGTTTGCCGGCTATTTCGGCAGGGCGGTCGACTCGGTGATCATGCGGCTGATGGACATCTTATTGGCCTTCCCCGCCATTCTATTAGCCATTGCCATCGTAGCCGTGCGCGGGCCAAGTTTGGAAAACACCATGCTCGCCGTGGGCATCGTCAGCGTTCCCGGCTATGCCCGCGTCGTGCGCTCCATCGTGCTGTCCGTGCGCGAGCGCGATTACATCGACGCCGCGCGCATGATCGGCGTCAGCCACAGCCGCATCATGTTCGTGCACATCCTGCCCAACAGCCTCTCGCCCATCATCGTCCAGATGACGTTGGGCGTCGGCAGCGCCATTCTCTTTGCCGCGGCGCTCGGCTTCCTCGGTCTGGGCGTACAGCCGCCCATCCCCGAATGGGGCGCCATGATCAGCGACGCCATCCCTTTCCTGCGCCAGTCGCCCTACCTGGTCTTCTTCCCCGGCATGGCGATCATGCTCACCGTGCTCGGTTTCAACCTGCTGGGCGACGGTCTGCGCGATGCGCTCGACCCGCAACTGCGCCAGTAGACGCGCGGCGATAGGACAGCACCTGTCGCCCTGCAACTTCCCCTTGCCGCCAAATGGCGGTATAGTGATGCCCGGCTGATTTCGTCTCGGGCCTTGCGCACTTGAACGAACAACTCAGATGCGCAATGCCGATCTGTTTGCATTTGCGGGAGCATACGCCTTGACTGCCATTCTCGTCCTCGCAGACGGCGCCGTCTATCGCGGCTGGGCCTTTGGCGCCGCCACGACGGTTGTCGGCGAAGTTGTCTTCAACACCAGCCTCACCGGCTACCAAGAGGTCATCACCGACCCCTCGTACCGCGGGCAGATGGTGTGCATGACCGTGCCCCATGTCGGCAATACCGGCGTCAACCTGGAAGACCTGGAGAGCGACCGGCCGCAGATCACGGCCTTCATCGTGCGCGAGGTCAGCCCGGTCGTCTCCAACTGGCGCGCCAACGAGTCGCTGCCCGACTACCTGCACCGCCACGGCATCCCCGGCATCAGCGAGGTCGACACGCGCTCCCTGACGCGGCGGCTGCGCGATGAGGGCGTGGTCCACGCCGCGCTCTGCACCGACGGCAGCCGCAGCGAGGCCGAGCTGTTGGAAATGGCGCGCGCCTGGGAGGGGCTGGACGGCCGCGACCTGGTGCAAGAGGTGACCTGCCACGAGCCGTACCACTGGGTGGACGTCACGCGCGTAGAGTGGACGCCGGTCGCCGCAGGGCATCGCCGTCCCCTGAATGAGACCGCAGCGGAAGAAGCGCGAACAGCCCGCTCGCAGGCGCCCCTGGTCGTCGCCTATGACTTCGGCATCAAACACAACATCCTGCGCCGGCTCACCAGCCAGGGGTTGCGCGTGACGGTAGTGCCCGCCGGCACGACCGCAGCCGAGACGTTGGCGCTGCGGCCCGATGGCATCTTCCTGAGCAACGGTCCCGGCGACCCCGCCGGCGTGCCCTATGCAGCCGAGGCGGTGAGCCAGCTTTTGGAGACGGGCATCCCCACCTTCGGCATCTGCCTGGGCCACCAGATCATCGGCCTGGCGCTGGGCGGCAGCACTTACAAACTGAAGTTTGGCCACCACGGCAGCAACCAGCCGGTGAGCGACGCCGACGCCGTCAACGTCCAGATCACGGCGCAGAACCACAACTACGCGGTGCAAGAAGAGGGGCTGCCCCCCAACGTTCAGATCACGCACCGCAACCTGAACGACGGCACCGTGGAGGGGCTGCGCCTCATCGACCGCCCCGTCTTCTGCGTGCAATATCACCCGGAGGCCAGCCCCGGCCCCCACGATGCAGACTTGCTCTTTGCACGCTTCGCCGCTTTGGTGAAGGAGCGCGCCCAACAGAAGCGCGGCGACGCAGAGGTCAAGCCGCTGCGCGCCGGCTGACACCGGCCCGAAAGCCCGACCTTCGGGGCATGGCTGCACTATGGAACCTGCCGCACCGACCGAGGCCCCCATCGAAGCGTCCATAGACGCCGCACCGGCAGGCTTGAGCGGCGGCAAGATGGCGAGCGCCGCGCTCGTCGTCATGCTCTTCTTCGTGGCGAGCCGCGCCACCGGCCTGGCCCGCGAGATGATCATCGGCGCCGAGTTCGGCACCAGCGCAGACCTGGACGCCTATCTGGCCGCGTTCCGCGTGCCGGATTTGCTCTTTCAACTCGTGGCAGGCGGCGCGTTGGGCAGCGCCTTCATCCCCACGTTCACCGCCTATTGGGTCAAGGATGACCGGCCCAGCGCCTGGCTGCTCTTCAGCCGCGTGCTCAACCTAATGACGCTGCTGATCGTCGTGCTGGCCGGGCTGGCCGCGCTCTTTGCGCTGCCGCTCGTGCAGCATGTGATCGCACCCGGCTTTCCGCCCGAACAACAGGCGCTGACTGCCAATTTGATGCGCTGGATGATGATCAGCACAGTCATCTTTGGGGCCAGCGGGCTGGTGATGGGCGCGCTCAACGCCATGCAGCACTTCCTGCTGCCCGCGGCTGCGCCTGTCGTCTACAACCTGGCCATCATCCTCGGCGCGCGGCTGCTGGCGCCGCACATCGGCATTTACGGCCTCGCGGCGGGCGTAATGGCCGGCGCTGTAGGCCATCTTCTCGTGCAGATTCCGGGGTTGATTCGCCGCCGGGCGCGCTACGTCTTTGACTGGACTGTGCGCGACGCCGGCGTGTACGAGGTGGCCCGGCTGATGGGGCCGCGCGTGCTCGGCCTCTTCTTCGTTCAACTGCACTTCCTGGTCAACACGATTCTTGCCAGCGGTCTGAGCGCAGGCAGCCTGAGCGCGCTTAACTACGCCTGGCTGCTGATGCTGCTGCCGTTGGGCGTGTTCGCCCAGGCCATCGGCACGGCGGCCTTCCCCACCCTCGCCGCGCAGATCGCGGCCGGGCAGCCCGCGGCCATGCGCGCCACCTTCAGCCAACTGCTGCGCGTGATCTTCTTCCTGACAATCCCGGCCGCGGCCGGCCTGTACTTGCTGCGCGAGCCGGTGATCCAACTCCTCTTCGAGCGCGGCCAATTCGGCGCGCAAAGCACGCAGATGGTCGCCTATGCCCTCCAGTTCTACGCCCTCGGCCTGACGGCGCACGCCGCGGTCGAGATCGCGGTGCGCGCCTTCTATGCGCTGCACGATACGTGGACGCCGGTCGCGGCCGGCGTGGCGGCCATGATCCTGAACATCGGCCTGAGCTTTCTGCTCGTGGGTAGGTTAAGCTACGGCGGGCTGGCCCTCGCCAACACGACCGCCACCACGCTGGAGATGGCGGCGCTGCTGTGGCTGCTGCGCCGCAAGATGGGCGGGCTGGAAGGGGCTCGGCTCGGCAGTGCGCTTGTCCGCAGCCTGGCCGCGACCGCGGCGATGGCGGCGGCGCTGCGGCTGTGGCTGAGCATGTTGGCCGGGCCGTGGGAGCGGGCGTCGATCGCGGCCCTGGGGGGGATCGCGCTGGCTGCCGCAGTCTACCTGGCCGCGGCCGCGCTGTTGCGCAGCGAGGAACTGCGCCCCGCCCTGCGCCTCGTGGCGGCGCGGCGGGGTCGCCCAAGATAAGGACAAGCCGTAGCGTGGGCGTCGCACAAACGTGGGACGCCCGTCGCGCGACGATTGCCAAATAGGACAGCCGGCGTGGATCATTTGTCCGGTTCGATTCCCCCTAATCTCTGCTATGCTTGCATGAGTACATCGTTCACATCCGGTCGCCGTGGCCGGATGGTTATATACAAGGACGCACGAGATGCACAGCATAGCAGCCAAGCGGGCGTCCGCCCGCTATCGCATCCCTCTCTTCATCTTATTGATCCTGGCGACGGCGCTGCCGCTGCCGGTTTACGCCCAGGAACCGCCCGCAGAACCGCGCGAGTATCAGGACACTGGCTACCGGGATATTGTGAGCTTTCTCGAAAGCCCTGACGCCCAGGAGTTGCCCGCCGCACCCGAGACGCCCGTCAACGCAGGAGCAGCCGATGCAATCGACTGGCTGGAGCCACGCGGGCTGAGCATAGTCGACCTGGTCGGCGCCGTGCCCGAAGAACACCTGCGGGGCAGCATCCTGGTCTTCACCGGCGGCAGCGGCATCCTGCGCTATTTGGAAGGGCGGCGCGACGGCAACCGCGTCACCATCAAGGTCGACGTCTCGCCGCGCTACCCCGCGTTGAGCGTGCCCTACACGACGCTCAACTGCCTGGGCAAGCGCGCGCTCTACGACGAATGGCCGCTGACTGTGCCAGCCTCTACCATGCGCATCTTTCAGAACGGCCGGGACATCACCGCCGAGGTCTCGCCCACGTTCCATTACTATCGCGCGGGGCAGGTGCAGCCTTCGCACGACGCCGGCGCTACCCGCTATAAAGACTACGAGACGCCCTTCGTGTCGCTTGAGCGCACCGCCGACGGCGCGCTTAAAATCCCCGCCAACATGGGCTGCACGATCTACATCCCCGGCGAACGCAGCGGACTGACGGCTGAGTTCGTCTTCAATGCGCCGCAGCAGATTGTCGTCGACGTGTTGGGCAGCCAGACCTTCACCTTCCACTCCTACATCGGCACGGGCGACAGCGGTCGCATCGCGGCGCTGGTGTCGCAGATGCAGTCGCGCTTCGGCAGCCGCCACGAGAAATTCCCGCTGCAAATTCCGGCCGGGGCCGATTATGTGTGGCTCCACTACCCGCCGACGCCGGTCAGCGCCTATTCGAACCCCGACGCCAATATCGACAAGAACATCCGGCTGCCGGGCAGCGGCACCTACCGCCTCTCTAGCAACGGCGGCCTTTCGGTCGATCATACCATCTCGCAGGGCTTGCCTCTGCACGCTCAGTGGCTGGATTCCGATATGGGCGGCGGCGATTATCTGCACCAGTTAGGGCCGGTGAACATCTTGGCCGCGCCAGAATATTTCGTGCCCGCGGGCGTGCCCTATCACCCGTGCATGAAGGACGGCGGCTGCTCCTCGGACCTGCTGGACCGCATCTATAAGACGCCCATGCAGATGACGCTTTACTATTACCGCGTGCGCCGTTTGGCCGGCTCCAACCTCACGAGCATCCCGCTGCGCCAGGTGGGCCGATCTTGGAACGCTGCCGCAGCAGCAATCACCGCGCCGCAACCTGAAGCGGAAGCGGCGGACGCCGGCGCAGCCGACAGAACCGTGGCCGCGCTGTTGCCGTTGATCATGACATCACCCGCGCCCAAGACGCTGCCCGACGACGCCCCACGGTCCAAAGACCCCTGGGGCTGGTTCGACGCGGACGGGCGCATGTTGGACGTGATCCCCGGCTTCTAATACAACGCTAACTGGAATCTAACTCGCTTCTTGTGGAACCTATGCTAATGTATTCTCGTAGATATAGCTGCACGTGCGGCGATATCTACGAGCGGCGTGTAGAGCCTGGCAGTCGCTTGCGGCGGCTGTCACTTGTGCATAGAAAACAAAGGAGCGGGCGCGGTGTTTTTTGATCCACTGTACTTCATTTTTGCACTGCCGGCCCTGATTTTGGGCCTGTATGCCCAGTTCAAGGTCAAATCGGCGTTCTCCAAGTATTCGCGAGTGCGCAACACCACCGGCATCACCGGCGCGCAGGCGGCGCGGCGCATCCTAGACGCCAACGGCCTGACCCACGTCGACGTGGAACGCACCCAGGGGATGCTCTCTGACCACTACGACCCGCGTTCCAAGACGTTGCGCCTCAGCCCCGCCGTCTATGAGGGGCCGACGCTGGCCGCGGTCGGCGTGGCGGCGCACGAGGCCGGCCACGCCCTGCAGGATAAGACGGGCTATGCGCCGCTGCAACTGCGTTCGGCAATGGTGCCCACGGTGCAGATCGGCAGTTGGCTCGGCCCGATCATCTTCCTCGCCGGTCTGTTCATGTCGCTGACGCCGCTGGCCTGGGCCGGGCTGATCCTCTTCGGCGCTACCGCCGTCTTTGCCTTGGTCACGCTGCCGGTTGAGTTCAACGCCAGCAACCGGGCAAAGCAACTCCTGGTCTCGCAAGGCATCCTCGCGCCGCAGGAGATGGGGGGCGTGAACAAGGTGCTCGACGCTGCAGCCCTGACCTACGTCGCCGCTGCGCTGCAAGCCATCATGACGCTGCTCTACTATGCGTCGCTCTTGATGGGACGCCGCGACTAGGCGGGATACAGCGCCGCTTAGGACCGGAGGGTTCGATATGTTTCACGGATCGTCGACTTTTGTACGCTTTGGCAACGCGCGCCGCTGGGCCAGCCAAACGTGGTGGCTCGTCTTTGGGCCGGGCGTCGCGTTGATGTTGCTCGCCCTAGCGATCATCGTGTGGCCGCAACTGCTGGCCTATCTGATCGCAGGCGCTATCTTCTTCGCCGGCGTCACGCTGGCGGGATGGGGCCTAGCGCTCCGCCGCGCCGAACAGGCGCGCGCTCGCCAGAAAGACGTCGTGTATTACGAGGTGTCGTAACGCCCGGGCAATCGCACCGATGTCGGTTCCTGGCGCGTTCTTCGCCGACCGGTGGGCCGGACAGGACAATGACGTTCTGACCGGCCCATTTTTTTTGGTTGTCGGGTTCGACCGGCAACGGGCGCGCTCTTCATGGCGGCGGCCCAGGCGCATTGTTGTCGGACCGGTCACTCATAGGCCGGAGAAAGGGGCGTCTATGCGGATAGCCATATTCAGCGCCAAACCGTATGACCGGCGTTCGCTCGACGCGGCGAACGAACAACACGGCCACGAACTGACCTATTACGAGACCCGTCTGAACGCACTTACCGTGCGCCTGGCCGCCGGCTATCCGGCTGTCTCGGTCTTTGTCAACGACGACGTCGACGCCGAGGTGATCGAAGCATTGGCCGCGGGCGGCACGCGCCTGATCGCCACGCGCAGCGCCGGCTTCAACCAGATCGACCTGGAGGCGGCAGCACGGCACGGCATCACGGTGACGCGCGTGCCCGCCTATTCGCCCAGCGCCGTCTCCGAGTTCACGATCGGCCTCATGTTGATGCTGGCGCGGCAGATGCACCGCGGCCATCAGCGCGTCCGCCAAAACAACTTCGAGCTAGAGGGCTTGCAGGGCTTCGAGCTGCGCGGCAAGACCGTCGGCGTTCTGGGTACAGGCAAGATCGGGGCGAATGTCGCCGTAGCGCTCAAGGGGTTCGGCTGTACGCTGCTCGCCTATGACCTCTACCCCAATCCCCAGCTAGAGGACGTCGTGCGCTACGTCGAGATAGACGAAATCTGGCGAGAGGCGGACATCATCACGCTACATGTGCCGTTGACGCCGGAGACATACCACCTTATCGACGCCGAGACGATTGCGCAGCTTAAGCCGGGCGTCATGCTCGTCAACACCAGCCGCGGCGCACTGCTGGACACGCCCGCCGTGATCGAGGGCCTTAAATCCGGCCAGATCGGCTTCCTCGCCATTGACGTGTACGAAGAAGAGGAGGAGCTGTTTTTCGAGGATATGTCCAGCCAGGTAGTGAAGGACGACGTCTTTGCGCGTCTGCTGACCTTCCATAACGTGGTGGTGACCGCGCACCAGGCCTTTTTCTCCGACGAGGCGCTGGCGAACATTGCCGACGCCACCCTCGCCGGCATCACCGAGTTCGAGCGTACGGGGACCTGCACTCACGCGGTGACGGCAGGGTAGACGGCGCAACCGCGGAGCCTGGCGTCACGAGTCATCCGTCAAGCGTGTTCCATGACTTGTGACTCGTGACGGGTGACGCATAAGGAGCGTGGCGCCTAGCAGTAGCAAAGGCAGAGCAGAAATAGCGATGGAAAAGAAAAGGGACCGGCTCGAAAGCCGATCCCTTTTTGTGTGCTGCGAACTCTGTCACAGCCCAACGTCTTAGATCTTGTTAGATCTTGCGGACGCGGGTGGCGGACAGACCCTTGGGGCCCTGCTCGACGGAGAACTCGACGCGGTCACCCTCAGCCAAGGTTCGGAAGCCCTGAGCTTCGATGGCGGAATGATGAACGAACACATCCTTGCCGCCTTCGTAGGTCACGAAGCCGTAACCCTTCTGATCGCTGAACCACTTGACGGTGCCGGTGTAGCGCTGCTCACTCATTGTTGGAAAACTCCTTGTTTCCTTGCTTTGAAACATGTACGTAAAACGGTTGCTACAAAACGTGTTCGTTCCCAACAACTGAGCAGTCGAGCATTGCCCAAACATGCAAGCCTGTGCAACGTCTTTGCATCGTTTCGTCAGAACTTACACCATCTTGTCACCCTAGCATACGCAAGAAACGCAATCCTGTCAAGTTGCAATCGCGCTGAGGGTGCAAACATGAATTGTCAGTGAGATGAGAAGAA
>Ga0334888_1002834_pt1 | contig 18178 bp, 11 predicted proteins | sample GraSluR1_MG_FD_207227 | JGI IMG/M metagenome (GOLD analysis project Ga0334888, IMG submission 207227) | Sludge microbial communities from methane-producing bioreactor in Wageningen University, Netherlands - Granular Sludge_3_08-R1 | ecosystem: Engineered > Bioreactor > Anaerobic > Unclassified ...
CGGTAAGGTCATATGTGTAGCACTGGACGTGGACGTCGAACGCCTCGCCGTTCACCGGGCAGATCGGCCGTCGGTCCAGCCAGTCGATGTGGCTGATCCCGTCCCATTCCACGTTGTTGTCGTTCGTGGCAGCCGGCACGCTCAGCAGAAGGCCGAGGAGAAGGGCGGATGCGTTCATGTGTAACTCCCAGCGTGAGGGTCAACTGCGTTCCGGCCAACGCCCGAGTTCGCGCCCGCAACGGCGATGCCCCGGGCAGAGGCGGGAACTAAACCGGTTCAAATCCGAGCTGCATTCGTGGCGAGTTGGCAGGTCGGACGCGCTGTCCGACAAAAACACCCGACTCACGCAGAGGGCAGCCCATCCAGCGCCCGCGTGGACACCCCATTATAGCCGTGACGGCCCCATATCCGAAGCGCGTTTTTTCCCCTAAAGTAAGTAGTTTCCCCTATTGCGCCGATGTCCTGGCCCCGGAGGGCGGGCCTGTGTTGACGTCCGGCCCCGGGGGCGCCATAAGGGGGGCACGGGGAGGTTTCGAGCCATGTCGAGCAACCGAGTTCCGTGGAAAGGACGCAGGTACCCGGGGTGGCTGCGCGTTTTGCTCCTGTTCGGGCTTCTCCCACCGTTGACGTCGTGCCGCAAAGAGCGTCCGCACGAATCTGTCCGTGAGGCGGGCGGTCCGGCGTTCCCGTCATCTTTGGACGTGGTGGACCTGGGCGGCCGGCAGTATCAGGTGACGTTCCGATATCGTCCGGACCCTTCGGTTGAGTCGGTGCATCTGGCGGGCACGTTCAACGGCTGGGATCCGTCGTCGCAGCGGATGGACGGTCCGAACGGCGACGGGACATTCCGCACCACCGTGGTGCTGGCGGCCGGCAGGCACGAGTATAAGTTCGTCGTGGACGGGCGCGATTGGCGCACGGACCCGGAGAACCCTGTGCGCACGGACGGGTACGCGAACGCCATCCTCCACCTGGGGGTTCCCTCGGCCCCCGGCGGGCCACGCGCCCACCCGGCGGACCGGCCGGTGGAGATGGTCCCGCTGGCTGCGCATCCCGCGGGCGTTCGGGAGCTGGGGCAGTTGCTGCTGCAGACAGACGCAGGGGCTGCTGTGGAGGTCGCGGAGACGTGGCTGAGGGGGCATCCGATGCCGCTTTTCAGCGAGAACGCCGTGACCTGGGTGTACTGCGACCCCGCGGCGGTGGCCGTAGGCCTTTCGATGGCAGAGGTCGGTCGCCGCACGGGCTATCCCATGGATCGTCTGGCTCCGGAGCGGCCGGTGTGGGCGGTCTCGCTGGACCGTCTCCGACTGGGCGACCGGCTGGCCTACACCTACGAGGTGACGTCGGACCGGCTGCGTCGGGTGTTGGATCCCCATGCGTGGAGTGCCACAAGCCGATCGGGAAGCCCGGCCGGCCTCGTGGTGGAGGCATCGCCCGACCGCGGTCGCATTGAGGTGATTGCGAACCTGGAAGCGGACGAAACCGGCCTGACGCCGCGCGACATCTACGTCTACCTGCCGCCGGGATACGACGCGACCGAGACCGACCGCTACCCCGCGCTGTACCTTCACGACGGGCAGAATTGCTGGGACGACCCGGTGGAGCCGTTTGGGCACGGCGGCTGGGCGCTGAATCTCCAGGCGGACGAGCTGATCCGGACCCGTGCGGTCGCCCCGTTCATTGCGGTGGGCGTGGGGAACACGGCGGACCGGATGGTGGAGTACGGGCCGGGGCCGGACGTTCGGTCCGCGGACCGGCATCCGTACCTGCAATTCCTGGTCCATACGCTCAAGCCGCAGATCGACCGGCGATACCGCACGCGGCCGGAGGCGGCGAGCACGGCCATCATGGGTTCAAGCATGGGGGGTCTGGTCTCGCTGCAGGCGGCGTTGCTTCACCCGGAGGTGTTCGGACAGGCGGGCTGCCTGTCGCCGTCGTTCGTGGTGTTCGGGGCAGAGAACAACCCGTATATGAGCGTGGTGGAGCACACGGAAAGGGTTGCGGTTCGGTTCTACTTCTACAACGGTACGGGTGGGCGCGGTGCAGACGGTGCGGCCGGAACTCGCCGGGTTGTGGAGACACTTCGGCGGCGTGGTTGGCGTGACGGCAAGGATCTGGTCCATCACGAGGTGGAGGGAGCCGAGCACAACGAGCGGGCGTGGCGAGAGGAGCTTGACGCGGTGCTGCGGTATCTGTTTGGGGCATGACGTTCGGGTGGCGGCTATCGGGTCCGTGACAGTTCCGGCGGGACGTTCCGTTCCCGGCAAGGACGGAGGAGGCTGCACTCCAGGCACTTCCGCCGCCCCTGCCGGGGCGGTGCTGGCTGTGGGCCGAGGTCCACGGGTTCCGTCTCGGCAAGCCGAGACTCCACCCGTGGCTACGATCCGGCGCCCCATTCGGGGCGAGTCGACTTTCCGTCGGAGGTGTCAAGTACCACCGGCTATCCGGTGAGTGGCCGGGCACTTGACCGGTTTAGCCCGTTTCGGGACGATGGGCATTCCCGGTTGCGGAACCGGGGATCTGGACACGTGTGATGCCGAGCCTTCGTTATTGGATTGCCGGCGCCGTTCTGATCGGCCTGTTGTGGTGGCTGCATCCGCGCCCGGGGTCTGAGCACGCCCGGGACGCGGTGGAAGTCACGATCTGGTTCAACGGCGTCATCGAAGGGCGGCACATCGACGCGGTCGACGCGTTTGAGCGGGCATTTCCGCAGTACAAGGGAATCCTGGGCTCCAGTGCCGCTCGCACGGGGCTGGAGGGCGAGGGGAATCCCCAGCGGCTGATGTGCGGGATTGCGGGCGGCGTGCCGCCGGAGGTGGTGGAATACGACCGGTTTGCCATCTGCCAGTGGGCGGCCCGCCACGCATTTCTGGATCTGCAGCCGTTCATCGAGAAGGACCAGCGCGAGATTGAGGAAACGCGCCGGCAGATTGATGAAGTCCATTCTGGCCAGGGCGATCCACAGCAAATCGAGAAGCTGAAAGCCGGCCTTGCGCATCTGGAGCAGTACGCCGTCCGGCCCGGGGACTACTACAAGGCCACCTGGGATGAGTGCCGCTACGAGGGCGGGCAGTACGGCGTGCCGAACTACATGGACGACCGCGCCCTCTACTACAACTCCGAGCTTCTCAAGGGCGCGACGCTGGTTGACGCGGCGGGCGATCCCCTGCCGCCGACAACCTGGGAGCAATTGCTCACCAAGCGGGTCCACGTGGCGGACGCCCGTATCGAGGGCGCCCGTGTGCGCAGCGAGGCGGCGGATTTCGCGGCGGCGGGGGTTCGTCCGGGAGATACGGCCTGTCTGATCGACCGCAACGGCAACGTGGCGCGCTGCCTGGTGGACGCGGTCGAGGACGCACGGACGCTCGCCCTGCGAAGCCCGTATTCCCGCAAGCCGCTGGTGCTGAGCCAGCGGTCGGGGCCGACGCTGAAGGTTTTCGACCAGGACGGTTACACGCTTCGTCTGAGCCGCTGGGACGACGAGGGAAGGCTGAGAGTGGTCGGTTTCGAGCCGACCCACGGCAACGGCTGGCTCTTTCACTATGGGTGGATGAACGGCGGGGAGTTCATGAGCCCGGACGGCCGCACGTGTACGCTGGACGCTCCCCGTATCGAAGAGGCGCTTCAGTTCACGACGGACATCTACGATTCCATGGGCGGCGTGTCGGCCGTCAACGCATTCAAGAAATCGTTTCAGGCGGCGGCGCAGGACCCATTCTTCCAGAACCAGATCGCGATGTTCATCAACGGCGACTGGTTTCTGCGTGATCTGGCCCGGTACAAGCGCGACATGGAGTTCGGGACGTGTCCGCCGCCCATGCCGCGGCGCGAGCTGGAGGCCGGCCGGCGGCCGGTGACGTGGGTCGGCGGTTTCGCGTACTGCATTCCCGCCACGTGCCCCGTGGAGAAGCAGGAGGCGGCCTGGTGGCTGGTCAAGTACCTCTCGTCGTCGACGGGCGGCTTGATCATGAATAACCATGACGCCCAGCGGGACCGGGCGCAGGGGCGTCTTTACATGCCGCGGCTGATGGCCAATCGCGTTCTGAACCAGCGGCAACTCGAGCTGTACGTGAACATCCCGGAGATCCCGGAGCGGCTTCGCCTGGCGCTTCAGACGTTCATCGATCTTCTGCCGGACGCCCGGTATCGCCCGGTATCGCCGGAGGGGCTGAAGCTGTGGAACGCCCAGGCGGATGCCCAGGACTACGCCTGGAACCACCGCGGCACGGCGGCCGAGGCGCTTCGCCTGAACACCGAGAGAGTGCAGCGGGCCCTGAACCTCTTCTTCGCCCCGCCCCGGGGGCCGGAGCTGCGCTGGCTGTACCCGATGCTGCTGTACGCGGTGCTGCTGCTGGCCCTGGCGGGCGTTGCGTACCGGCGCTTTGGGAAGAAGTACCCCACACGGGGTCTGTTCCGGCGGGAGTGGTATGTGGGCCTCGGGTTTGCGTCGCCGTGGATCATCGGGTTCATCATCCTGACCGGCGGGCCGATGTTCTTCTCGCTGGTGATGAGCTTTACCCAGTACGACGTCATCAGTCCGGCCATCTTCGTGGGGCTGGACAATTACCGCGAGATGTTCACCACGGACTGGGCGCCGGTGGGCGGGGTTCGGCAGGCCCTGGGCAACACGCTGTTCATGGCCATCGGGCTGCCGCTGGGCATGGTGGTCGGGCTGGCGCTGGCCATGCTGCTGAACGCCAGTGTCCGAGCCATGAGCGTCTATCGCACCACGTTCTTCCTGCCGGCCATCATGCCCGTGGTGGCCGCCTCGGTGCTGTGGATCTGGGTCTTCAACGCCCAGAACGGCCTGATGAACTGGATGCTGCAGCTTTCGGGCATTGAGGCGCTGATCGACTGGTGTCGGGCGAGGTTCGGGGTCGGACCGCCCACGCCGATCAGTTGGCTCACGAGCGAGGCCACGTCGAAGCCGGCCCTGATCATCATGATGTTGTGGGGGTCCGGCGCCAGCATGATCATCTGGCTGGCCGGCCTGCGCGAAATCCCCAAGCACCTGTACGAGGCGGCGGCCCTGGACGGGGCCGGTCCGGTCGGGCGGTTCCGGCACGTCACGCTGCCGATGCTGTCGCCGTACATCCTGTTCAACCTGGTGATGGGGCTGATCGGGACGTTCCAGATTTTCACCCAGGCGTACATCATGACGCCGAACGGATCGCCTGTGCGGTCAACGTACTTCTACGTGTACAAGCTCTTTGACGAGTGTTTTTCGTACTTCCGCCTGGGCTACGGCGCCGCCATGGCCTGGGTTCTGTTCATCATTGTGATCGTGCTGACGCTCATCAACATGCGCGTCTCGAGGAAATGGGTACACTATGCGGGGGAATGATTAATGGCCAATGGCAAATGTCCAATGGCGAATGTCAAATGGCGAAGGCAAGAGGAACGCGCGATGCGGTGACATCGGTCATTGGACATTTGACATTGGCAATTTGACATTCTGAATTATGGACCGTCGCCGACCATTCTGGCAGACTCTTCTTCTGCACGCCGTGCTGATCGGCGGGTCGTTCATCTTTGCGCTGCCGTACTTCTGGCTGGTCGGGACAAGCTGGAAGCTCGACAAGGAGGTGCAGAGCGCCGAGGTGTCGATCCTGCCGCAGCGGCCGATCCCGCGAAGCGTCAGCCCCTATGTGGACGAGCGGCACTTTCCCGAGGTGGAACGACCCGAAGACGTGGGGCGGCACCGGTGGGAACACTGGATGGAAGCAGCCGTCCACGAGGAACTGGGGGCACGGGTCGACGAATGGCTTGCGGCCGCTACGGATGGCCGGGTGGAAATGCTGGACCGCGAGGTCCTTGGTCAGGAGATGGTGGAGGGGTTGTTCGAGGGTCTGCGGTTGAGCATTCCCCTGGAAGTGTGGCGAGACGACGAAGAAGGCACTTTTCGTACGAAGCTGCGCGGTGCGGTCGACACGTCGGCATTGAACAGAGCGTTTGACCCGGTGTGCCGCTACCTCTCGGTGGGAAAGGTCCTGGTGAAGGACCGGCAGTACGCCATCCACGACCTGACCGGCGACCGGCCGGTGCATGAGGTCTGGAAGGTCGAATCCGGCCCGGTCGTCCTGCACGCTCGCGAAGAGAACGAACGGCCGGTAGCCCTGCTGCAGTACGATTTCGCCAAGGGAGACGCGTTCGAGCTTTCGGCGGTGCTGGAGCTGCCGTTCGAGTACGACGAGGATTTCAAGCGACTCAGCCTGAGCCTGCGGCGCGACCAGACCTGGCACGACCTGCGGCTGTTCATCGAGACGGGCGGACGCCTGCTCCGTTCCGCCTCGCCGCGATACCTGGGCGAAGACACCTGGTGGGAAGTGAACGTGCAGGAGCCCAGCTCGGACGACGAGCGTCTGGTCGCTCGCGAGTACGTCCTGCTGCAGGAGGTGGATCGCGGGCCGCAGTACGACCACGGTCCGCGCACGATCAAGCTGCGCGTGCGAGTGAGCCGCAGCTCCATCCCCGAGGCGTTCTGGGCCAAGGGCACGGAGAACTACCGCAAGGCGTTCGAGCAGGTGCCCTTCTGGCGGTATTTCAAGACGAGCGTCTTCCTGGTGATCGTGAACGTGCTGGGCACGGCCCTGAGCTGCGCGCTGGTGGCGTTTGCCTTTGCCCGGCTGACCTGGCCGGGGCGAGAGCTGAGCTTCGTGCTGGTGCTGGCCACGCTGATGATTCCGCCGCAGGTGACGATGATCCCGTCGTTCGTCGTGTACAAGTACCTGGGCTGGTACAACACGCTGGCCCCGCTGTGGGTGCCGAACTGCCTGGCCGTCAATGCGTTCGCCGTGTTCCTGCTGCGACAGGCGATGAAGGGCATTCCGCGCGACCTGGAGGACGCCGCGAAGATTGACGGATGTGGCTGGGTGCGGATCTTCTTCACGGTGGCCCTGCCCCTGATGCGGCCGACGCTGGCGGCCGTTTCCATCTTCACGTTCATGTTCGTCTGGAACGACTTCATGACGCCGCTGATCTACGTGAACGACCAGCGGCTGTACCCGCTGGCGCTGGGGCTGTTCAGCTTCCTGGCCGGCCGCGAGAACCAGTTCACGCTGATCATGGCCGGCTCGATGATTATGACCGTCCCGGTGATCCTGACCTTCTTCTTCGCCCAGCGGCATTTCATCCAGGGCGTGACCATGACGGGGATGAAGAACTGAGCTTCGTTTGCCCTTTGGCCCGTTCGCCTGTACTGTTCTCCCGCGACTTCGGCCTCCGACAGCAGGAGCCGCCGTGCGGACCGATCCGGCTTGGCGCGAGGGGCACGGGGCTTGGCCGAATCGCGGAAGCCGGCGCGAGACCTGCGTTGACGAGGGGGCGAGATTCGCGCCGGAATCGAACCACGACTATGGATGTCTTGCCGCCGCAGGAGATTTCGCGGACCACGCGTTGGACCGACATCCCGTTTGCGCCTCGGCGGTGTCCGTTCTTCTACGGCTGGGCCATCGTCGCCACCAGCACGCTGGGCGTCATTGCCAGCATCCCCGGCCAGACCATGGGCGTGGGCGTCTTCACGGATGATCTCATCGCGGCGCTGGGGCTGTCCCGCGTTCAGCTCAGCACGGCCTACATGATCGGTACCATCGGCAGCAGCCTCCTCATCCCGTTCGCCGGGCGCGTGCAGGACCGCGTGGGGCTGCGCGCCATGATTGTGCTGTCTTCGCTGGGGCTGGGAATGAGCATGGTCATGCTTTCGCGGTCTGACGAGCTTGTCAGCCTGGGAGGCGAGTCGTTTATCGTGTCCTTCGGCGTGATTCTCGTCTGCTTTCTGTTGATGCGGTTCTTCGGCCAAGGGTGCCTGACCCTGGCGTCTCGCGTGGCCATTGGCAAGTGGTTCAACCACCGGCGTGGGTTGGCCGCCGGCATATCCGGCGTGTTTGTGTCCTTTGGATTCAACGCGTCGCCGCTGCTCCTCAACCACCTGGTGCAGTCGTTGGGCTGGCGCGGGGCCGCGCTGACATTGGCCGTGGCTGTGGGCGGCGGAATGAGCCTCATCGGCCTGCTGTTTCATCGCGACAACCCCGAGGCCTGCGGGCTGGTCATGGACGGTATCCACGACGAGCAGTGGCAGCGGCGAATGGCCTCGCGAGTCCCCGAAACGCGTCGCGAGTTCACGCCGGGCGAGGCCGTCCGCACGCTGCCCTTCTGGGCGTTCAACCTGGGCCTGGCCTCACAGACGCTGATCGTGACGGCCGTGGTTTTCCACGTCGTTTCGATCGGCGAAGAGACGGGGCTGGACCGCACCCAAGCGTATTCCGTGTTTCTGCCGATGTCTGTCTTCGGCGTGGCCTCGAACTTTCTCGGCGGCTGGCTCAGCGACCGGGTCCGGCTCAAGTGGCTGCTCGGGGCCATGCTGTTCACGCAGGCGATGGGGACGTTCGGGCTTTCGGGCTTCGGTCACCTTTGGGGCAGGGCGCTGCTGATCGCCGGCTACGGGGTCGGGGGCGGCCTGTTCGCCACGCTGGCCACCGTGTCCTGGCCCCGTTTCTTCGGACGCAAACACCTGGGCGCGATCAGCGGCGCCAATATGTCCATCATGGTGTTTGCCAGTGCCATCGGACCGGTCCTGTTCAGCGCCGGCCAGGCTCGCAGTGGCGGCTACCACACCGTCATCCTGGCCAGTCTGCTCATGCCGGCCGCCCTCCTTCTCGTGTCGCTCCGAGCCGAGAACCCGCAGGAACGCGCTCGGCCTTCATGACTGTGAGCGAAGGATCACACGGGCGGGGGCACCGTCGCTGGCCGCGAGTTTCAGCGGCAGGGCGATTAGCTCGTAGTGGCCGGGGGCGACCTGGGAGAGGTCCAGGTTCTCCAGCACCACCACGCCCGCCCCGAGCAGAACGCGGTGGGCGGGCAGGTCGTCCGAGTCGTACGGGTCCATGGAGAAGCTGTCGATGCCGACCAGGCGAACGCCGCGATCCACGAGACGCTGGGCGGCCTCCACGGAAAGGGCGGCAAAGGCGGGGTCGAAGTGGCCCGTCTGCCATGCCCGGTACGCGCCGGTCCGCCAGAGCACGCGATGCACGTCGCCGGCGGGAAGCGCATCGACTTCGGCGGCCGAGACGCCGTGACCGGCTTCCACGTCTACCACCCAGGCCGGGCCGCAGAGTACGTGCAGCGGCAGGGCCTCCACGCCATTTCCATCCGGGATGAGGTGCCGGGGTGCATCGACGTGCGTCCCGGTGTGCGCCGACAGCGATACGGCCGTGGTCGTCGTGCGGGCACCGTCCGCCTGTGATCGGAGGTGCGTAAACGCCGGCGGCGGGTCGCCCGGCCACATCAGCATCGTCGACCCAATGGTGTGCGTGCAATCAATCCAATCGGACGACATGGCTCAGACCCTTCTGGAGCATTCCTGCCTCGCGGGACGTTCAGGGGGTCCCGGTGGACGGCCGGCCTTCCACCGCATCGCTCGCAGGCGAGGGATCCACCTCGGTGTCGGGCAAGTTGGTGGCCAGTCGTGGGGACCCCTCAGACCTGGGCAGCAGGTCGCGAATATCGGCCGCGTGCCGGTCTTCGAAACGCATGAGCAGGATGCGGGAGCGTTTCGCCCGGAACCTTCCGGCCAGCCGGGTGCCGTCGCGACAGGCGAGATCGAACGTACCCTCTCGCCACTCGGCCCCGCCGCTCCGGCTCCCGGTAACCGTGACGGTGCCGTCGACCAGGTGGGTTCGACCCGCCCTTCGCCCCGCGTTCTGGTAGAACAGCCCGGTCACCGTCGGGCTGCCCTGCTCCGGGGCCTTGGCGGAATAGGTCCCGTTTGCCTGGGGGAGCCGAAGGTAGAGCTCAAACACGCGTCGTCCGCCGTGTGCGCCCGGCAGCGGCCAGCCCAGCAGCAGGCGATCGACGTTCTCGGCCGGATCGAACGTCGCCCAGTCGCTGGCTACGTGCAGTTCGCGGTCCGGCCGGGCGGGTTCCGGCTGCAGCAGCACGATCTCCGTGCGCGGCTCGCAGCCGGCAACAAGCACTCCGCTGATCAGAAAGAGGCCCCAGGTTGTTCTGCGAACCCGCATGATTGGCATCCACCCCGCGTGCTCCGCGCCAAGGCAGGAAGCACAGGTTCCATTATACGCCTGCCGCCACGCCCGGCCAGCATTGGGACATGGGGCCGGACGTGCCGGCTGACCACCGCTTCTCCTGGCGGGGCAGCGGGCGTGCCCCGGCCCGTGTGGGGGTCGGCCGGCTGATCCGATGCAGAGGCCCCAGTCGACCTGCGGTTGGGGGGCTTTACAAACCCGGGAGAATCGGGGAGAATTCCGGCTACGTCGGAGACGAGTCAGACCCGGTGGCTCAATTGGATAGAGCGTTGGCCTCCGGAGCCAAAGGTTGGCGGTTCGAGTCCGCCCCGGGTCGATGAGTGAAGCAGGCCCCGCGTGATGCGTTGCACGTGCGGGGCTTTGTTCTTCTCGGGGTTCAGGCGAGGGTGCTCATCCGCTTGCCTGCAAAGGCCGCGGCGGCGTAGGACCGTGCGGCGACGGCCGTTCCGATGGGGGTGGACGCCCGCGGGACGAAGGCGGGAGACGCGGGTTCGCGGTCTGCATGTCGGGCGCCGGCCTGCAGCCACACGGGCTTCGCCTCTTCGCCGGCAAGAATCGTGGCGAAGGACGGAGCGGCCGAGGTCGTTGCCGATGCGGCGGCAGCTTGGGCGCCTTGGCCGGACGCCTCCTCGGTTGCGGTGTTCGCCTTGTCGTCCAACGGATTGCCGGCGGGGCGAGTTGAGCCGCTCTCTGCCCCTTCGGCCTGCCGGGCCTGGAGGTCCATCCGGGCCTTCATTTCCTTCTGCTGGGCCTCGGCGGCGATTCGGCGATCGGCTGCAGACGGCTCGGACGGGGCCAGGGCGGCTCGGCGGACCACCTGCATCTTGCGGATGGTGGCGGCCGGGTCGTCGGGGACTTCGGAGGTGTCGATCCCCACTTCCCCGCCCGTGGCGTATTGTTTGCCGTCGGGTCCCGTCTCGTATTCATACTGCGCGCCGCCCTGGACATACTGCCCGCCGGCCGCGATGTGCGCCTGTTCGTGCCGACGGACCTCGGCGTCGCGTTCCTTGAGCTTGCGGACCTTCTCCTGGTCCTCTTCGCTGAGCGAGTCCTCGTTGACCGCCGCGGTGTCGTTCGGCTTGCTCGGGTCTTCCGCCTTCCTGGCAACCCGTGATGGGTTGACTTCCTGTTTTGCGTCGGGATGAAGCGCATCAGTCAGGGGGCGGGCGGAATCGGTTTCGTGAGACAGGTCCACCCAGTCCTGCGGCTGCGGATAGGCGACCTCCTCGATGGGTTGAAGTCCGCCGGCGCCTTGGGCAAAGGCCGGTCCCTGCGCGGGATAGGCGCGACGAACCGCCCCCGGTCCGAAGGCTGCGGCGATCAGGCTCGAGCTGGATACGCCCTCAATCATTCGTTCGTCAGACCCGATAACGTACACCGGCGCGTACACATGGCCGGCTCATCCATCATCGAATAGAAATGGACGCGAAAGAAGTGGATTCTTTGCCGAAACAGTCGTCCGGCCCGATAATACCGCCGGCACACACCGCAGCGTGAAGGGAGTTCGCATGGGATACGCGTACGTGATTTTTGGAGCGGGCAGGCAGGGCACGGCGGCCATCTATGATTTGTTGACGTATTGTCAGGCGGTCCGGGTGCTCGTGGTGGACCCGGATGCTCAGGCGCTTGAGCGAGCGTCGGAGCGTCTCTCCCGTATTGGCGTGCAACACGAGGAGGCGGTGACGTTTGCCCGCTCGGCCGGCGCCTCGGACCTGCGTGCCATGGATGTGGTGCTGAGCTGCGCGCCGTACCGGTTCAATGCCGACCTGACGCGACTGGCGCTGGAGGCGGGCGTTGCGTTCTGCGATCTGGGCGGCAACCCGGACGTGGTGGCCCGGCAGGAGCGCATCGCTCGCGAGAACGGCGCCGGGCTTCCGGTCGTTCCGGACTGCGGTGTTTCGCCGGGGCTGTCGAACATTCTGGCCGTTCACCTGGCGAGAGAGGAGAAGGCCGATGCAATTCGCGTTCGTTGCGGGGGTCTCCCCATCACGGAGTCGGCGGCCGACAACCCGCTGAAGTACAAGCTCGTGTTCGATCCGCACGGGCTGATCAGCGAGTACAGCGGGCGCGTGCCCGTGCTGCGCGAGGGAAGGCTGGAATACGTTGAGGCGCTGTCGTGCATTGAACCTTTTGACGGAGGCCGTCTGGAGGCGTCGCCGACCTCGAACAACTCGCCGCAGGTCGTCGCATATCTCCGGTCGCTTGGGGTGCGGCAGTACGACTACATGACGCTGCGTTACCCCGGGCACTGGGAGCAGGCCCGCGCATGGCGGGGCAGGGGCTTTCTCTGCGGAAACGCCGAGGCCGACGCCCGCCTGGCGGAGGAGTTGGCGGCCGACAGCACGCTGCGGTACGACCCGGAGCGCGACCGCGACCGACTGATCCTGGATGTTCTGGGCTTCGCCTGGGTATCGGGCGCCGAGGCCGGGTTGAGACGATACTCCGGCTTCCACATGGACGTGACGGCCGACCGGAGGACGGGCTTCTCCGCGATGGAGCTTACCACGTCGTGGGGAGGAACGGTTGTGGCGCACTACCTCGCGATGCATCGCGGAACGGGGCGAGTCCCGACCGGCTTCGCAACACCGGAGCAATTCATCTCGACGGAATGGGTGGTGGACGAGATGCAGCGCCGCCTGAAAGACACACCCGGCGGGAGGGGAAGTCACGCAACCGCCTCGTGATGGTTGGCAAATGATGCGAAGACGCCATTCCTGGTCGGACGCGGAATTGTCGAGAATCGCAGTGAGGCAATCGGTTGAACGCGCATGACTTCCGGCGTTCCTGCAAGCGACTTTCTTTCGCGGGGGTATTGACAGCACGAAGGACAGAAGCGATAACTGTGCCGGAAAGCACAAACAACCCTGCGGGATTCGCGTCCGCGGGTTCAGATCTTGTGGCCCTTGTGACCTTCCTCTTGTTCCGGCCCGAACAACCTTCACAAGGGCCACTTTTTTGTTTTCTCGTTGGGTTCGTACACCAGGCAGGCATCATGGCCACGCGCGGTTCGCTCGACGCGTGCGTGTGGGTACTGTTGCTTTCACAACAGGAAATCGCGTAACACTTTAACGTCCCAGGGATGGGGACATGAGAGGGTTTTCGTGATACGATAAGTTTGCAGTCTTGGGTTTGGGCAATTCGGTTCATCTCCCCGATCTGGGGGAGCAGCGCGGTGGGTTGCCGCCATTGGCAATCCGGCGGCCGGCCACGGAATGGCCGCTGACGCTCCTTGGGACGTCGGTCAGCTCGGAGAGCGTGCGGTGAGAGCCGGGAGACGAGTCATTGGGTTGGCGGTGGGCTTCGGTCTGCTGGGCTGGGGTCTCGCTGCAGCGCTGAACTATTTTTCACTCGACGGGCATGGCGGAAGTTTCTGGGGTGTCCTGATTGGAACGGTGCCGGCGGGCGCGTTCTATGGGCGGGCCGGGATGGTTGCTCTGTTTGTCGGGTTCGCGTTGCTGGTGATCCGGGTTCAGCGGGCGGAGTGGAGACGCGAGCGGGGGGGGTCGGCGGTGAAGGGGGGAGAGGCGGCGGGACAGCCCGGCCTCCTGACGCCGATCATTCGTGACAGCCCGGCGGTGGCATTTCTGTGGCGGAACGGGGACGGTCGGCCGGTGGAGTTTGTCACGGAGAACGTGCGGCGGTTCGGGTACGAGCCGGAGGACTTCTATGCGGGAGGAGTTCGGTTCCTCGATCTGATCGACTCGGACGATCGATGGCGGGTGGTGGAGGAGCAGTCGCGGGCGGAGCGAGAGGGCCGCGAGGAGATGACGGACATCTATCGGCTGCGGACGCGTTCGGGCGAGGTGCGATGGGTGGACGATCGGACGCGGCTTTGCCGAGACGACGAGGGGCGGGTCACCCATCTGCAGGGGCTTCTGTTGGACATCACCGACCGCCGGCAGCAGGAGTTGCAGCTTCTGCAGTCTCAGAAGATGGAGGCGGTGGGTACCCTGGCCAGCGGGATCGCTCACGATTTCAACAACCTGCTCACGGCGATCTATGGGTACACGGAGTTGGCGCGGGCGTCTCTTCCGGAGGACCACCGGGCGGTGGAGCCGCTTCGGATGGTGGAGCAGGCGGCCAGCCAGGCCTCGGGCGTGACGCGGTCGCTGCTGACGTTCAGCTGCAAGCACGGATCGCACAAGCAGCCGCTGAACCTGGTGCATGTGCTGACGGAGGCGATGCGGCTGCTGCGGCACGTTTTGCCGGCGTCCGTGGAGATCGTGGAGGACTACCGGTCGGACGGGGACGTCTGGGTCCGCGGGGACGCCATGCAGTTGCAGCAGGTCCTGATGAACCTGGCGCTGAATGCGCGGGATGCCATGCCGGAGGGCGGACGATTACGGATTGCGCTGCGTCGGGATTGCGAAACGAGAGGAAGTGGACGATCCATCCCCGGGGCGGACGCGAATGGCGCCGTGACGCTGACGGTGGAGGACTCGGGTACGGGGATGTCGCCGGACATCCGGGCCCGCGCGTTTGAACCATTCTTCACCACGAAGCCGCGCGGCCAGGGGGCGGGTCTGGGGCTGGCGGTGACGCACGGTGTGGTGACGGACTGCGGGGGGACGGTGGACGTTGACTCGGCGGTCGGACGGGGGACGAGCGTACGGATTGTATTGCCCTGTTGCGAGGCGGGGCCCGACCGGGTGAAGAGCGAAGAGCCGCAGGAGGTGGTTGCGGCCCGGGGGGAGACTTTGTTGGTTGTGGAGGACGACGATCACGTGCGGGCGATCGTCACGTCGTCTCTTCGGTCGCGCGGATACGAGGTGCTGCAGGCCCGGGACGGGGCGGAGGCGCTGCAGCGATTGCTCGAGAGCACGGAGCCGGTCCGCCTGATTGCGCTGGACCTGGATTTGCCGCGCATGAGCGGAGAGGCGTGTTTGCGGGAACTGCGGGATGCGGGGATTCGGATCCCCGTGGTGGTCACGACGGGAAGCAGCGAGCTGGGCGTGGAGTCGTCGGTTGACGGGGATGTGCATCTGTTGCGCAAACCGTTTCCGATGGCGGACCTGGCGGCACTGATTTCTCGGATCCTGGCCGAATCACGGCGCCCGGTGGGAGAGCGGATATGAACGGCAACATCCGAGTTCTGATCGTGGATGACCACGCCCTCGTGCGCGGCGCTCTTTCCGAGCGACTGAAGCGCGAGCCGGGGCTGGACGTGGTGGGCGGGGCCGGCGATGCCGGTGAAGCCATTCGTATGACGCTGGATCACAACCCGGACATCGTCGTGATGGACATCGATATGCCCGGGATGATCTGCTTCGACGCGGCCCGCGAGATCGCCTCGCTGCGCCCGGAGACGCGGGTCATCTTCCTCAGTGCCTTCCTGCACGACTGGTACATTCAGCAGGCCCTGCACGTCAAGGCGCGGGGCTATCTGACGAAGCGGGAGCCGCCGGAGAAGGTGATCACGGCCATTCGCGAGGTGGCGTCGGGGGGCGCCTATTTTTCCGAGGAGGTGCGGGCGCGCATCGTGGTGGATCGGAACGGGGCGACCCTGAGTGAGGATGCCAAATCACTGGTGTCCACCCTTACCACGCGGGAGGTGGAGGTGCTGCGGTACATCGCGCGCGGCCTCTCCAAGAAGGAGATCGCCCACATCATGCACATCAGCGCGAAGACCGTGGACAAGCACTCCACGAACCTGATGAGCAAGCTGCGCATCCACGATCGCGTTGAGTTGGCGCGCTATGCCATCCGCGAAGGGCTGGCCGAGGCCTGAGCCGAACCGGCCGCCGCCTGCGATCGGTGGTACTCGATGAAACGGGCGGCGCCCTCCTTGCCCATGTGACGCTCGAGCAGACGCGGGTCCGTCGTGGTCATGTCGCCGAGCATGAGGCCAACCAGCGTGTTTCCGAACGTCGGGTCTCGATGCCAGCTCAGGAACTTCGCGTTGAGCTGGAGATACTGCCGCAGCAGGACGGGGACGCCCTTGCCGTCCGCCTCGATTTCGGAAATCAGCGCGGACAGCTCCTGCACCCCCTGCATGAGCCGGCTGCCGGTCTCCACCGTGTCCTGACGCGGCCAGTGGGGCGGGTTCTTGGCCTTCACGTGGTAGCGGCTTGCGGTGATGTGGGAGTGAGCCCGGAGAAACGCCAGCATCATTTGCTGGGAGATGCTCTGGTAGGCGTTGCTGATGCTCCCCGGCCCGAAGATGTACTTGTACTGGAGGTTGCGGGCCACGAACTGCCCGATTCCCCGCCACAGCAGCGCCAACGGCGCGTGCTGACGCTGGTACTCCGAGCGCACGAACGAACGTCCCAGTTCCAGGGCCGGGCTGATCTCCTCCAGCAGATCCATGGGAATGTCGAATAGCGTGCATGTGTACAGGCCGTCGCGCCCGTACCGGGGCAGAATGTGGTCCGTGCGGCCGATCCGGTAGGCGCCGACGATTTCCTGTTTCTGCGTGTTCCAGACGAAGAGGTGCTCGTAGAGCGAGTCGAACCGGTCCAGATCTATGGACGCACCGGTTCCCTCGCCGGCGCCGCGGAACGTCACTTCGCGCAGCCGGCCGATTTCCTGCAGAATGTTCGGAATCTGACCGGCGCCGGCCATCCAGACGGAGAAATCGCCGCTGACGGCCAGCCGTTGTGTGTCGTCCAGTGACTCAAGGTCGCCCACGAGCGCGTCGATCGGTACGGCCGGCACGATATCCTTCGGTGTGGGCAGAGGCTCGGCCAGATGGAGGGCGCGGGGTGGTTTCGCCCGGCCGTCGTGCGGGTCGAGCACATACGTGCGCATCCGGATGTAGTTCAGCATGTCCTCGTCGGCGCTGAACGATTCCAGCTTGGCATACGGAATGGGCTTGCCGATGCGGACTCGCATGACTTTCCCGTGGGACCGGAAGAACGTGCGGGGCAGAAGCAGCGTGCGCAGCCGCTTGTGAATGCGACCGGCCAGGTAGAACCAGAGACTGTTGCGACCCTCGATGAAGACGGGCAGCACGGATGCGTTCGTCTTGCGAACCAGTCGCACCACGGTGTCGCTCCAGGGCGGATCGGCGAGCCTTCCCGAGCGGAGGTGCAGGTGGGAGACCATGCCCGCGGGTTGAATGACCAGGGCCCCGCCGCCGCGCAGCAAAGCAATGCTGTCCCGGATGGCGGTCATATTCACGCGGGCCGACTCGGGCCGGCCGAACGGGTCCAGGAAGATCATGGATTTGTGCAGGGGCTCGACGGACCGAAGGATGAAGTTCGACCAGCCCCGGGCATCGGTTCGCGCCAGCCGAACGACGCGGGTGAGCGTCAGGCCGTCCAGGGCCCCGTGCGGATGATTCGACACCACGATCAGCGGTCCGCGGGCGGGGATGCCGGCCAGTTGCTCCGGCGTCACCTCGTAGCGGACCCCTAGCTCGTTGAGGGTCCGTTCCAGGAAGTCTTCCGGCTCGGTCCGTTCCATGATCCGGGCACAGCAGCGGTTCGCTCCGTCCAGGTGCAGAAGGGCGGCCAGCGGTCGCTTCAGCAGCCGGAAGAGAAGACGAGGCAGCGTGCCCTTGAACGGACAGGTCAGCGTGAATGGTTTGGGGTCTGGCTGGGTCAAGGAGAAATCAACCGTCCTTTCCCGACGCCGGGCGGAGGCTGGCCTTCACGAGGCATGGACACACGGAGAAACACTCCGGAAGATACAGGATCATAGACGGCGGCGTCCGGCATTGTCAACAAATCATCTGGGGCGCCTTCTTTGCAGTGCGAAGGGCGTCCCGGCCTCGAATCCTTGACAGTCTCGGCGTCAGAAAGTGGCCGTCAACGTCTGAAAGCCGCGTCTTGCGGAGACTCCCTCCTGCATCCGCCCCGCGTCACCCAAACGACAGAGATCCAGCAGGGAGGGGGCGAAGACCCGCTGCAACCGGCTCCGAGGTGCCGCGTTGGCGGCTCGAACGGCCATGGCCACGCACGGTGTGCGCCAGCCGTATCGCACTTGCCCGGTGTGGGCCAGGAACAGGGATTCCAGGTGGCTCAGCAGGGGGTCTCCCCAGTTCAGGCGCTCCGGCCGGGGCGGGACCGGGGCGGGCGCCACGTCGTTCATGCAGATGGGCGGGTGGAACGTCACATGGATGGTCGTTTCCCGGCCCTGAATGAACGCCACGGTGTCGTCGAAGCTGATGGGCACAATGAACGTCCTTCGGCCCCGGG
>Ga0334888_1002844_pt1 | contig 18130 bp, 14 predicted proteins | sample GraSluR1_MG_FD_207227 | JGI IMG/M metagenome (GOLD analysis project Ga0334888, IMG submission 207227) | Sludge microbial communities from methane-producing bioreactor in Wageningen University, Netherlands - Granular Sludge_3_08-R1 | ecosystem: Engineered > Bioreactor > Anaerobic > Unclassified ...
TTCCAGGTCAATATCCACATTATAAAATCCCGGCATCGTCGGCAGTCCGGGCATCGTACTCATCGTGCCCAACAGCGGGTACAAGAAACCCGCCCCCACCGAAGCACGAATATCATTCACCGGGACGCGAAAGCCTTTCGGCACACCCTTTAAAGACGCATCGTGGCTGATGCTCAAATGCGTCTTCGCCATACAGATCGGCACCTTGTCAAAGCCCAGGCGGGTATATTCGGCAATCCGCTCCTCTGCCAACGGGGAATAATCCACGCCGTCCGCCCCATAGATCTCGCGGGCAATCGCCTCAATCTTCTCCTTGATACTCGTTCCTTCCAGCGGATACAGGAATTCAAACGAAGCAGGCTTCTCTGCGGCTTCAATCACTGCCTTTGCCAGGTCTACTGCACCTTCTCCACCCCATTCCCAGTGTGCAGCGATCACCGCCGATTCTGCCCCGCCTTCTTCTACGGCAGCTTTCTGAACCAATTCCAGCTCAGCCTGTGTATCCGTAAAAAATGAATTGATCGCCACCACCACCGGAACGCCATATTTTTTGGCAATCTTGATGTGGTGAAGCATGTTCGGCAGCCCTGCCCGCAGCAAGTCCAGGTTTTCATCCGTATACGCTTTATCCAGCGGTGCGCCAGCTTTAACTTCCGGACCGCCCCCATGCATCTTCAACGCGCGGATCGTTGCCACCAGCACCACCACATCCGGCACCAGACCTGACGTGCGGCACTTGATATCAAAGAATTTCTCCATGCCCATATCAGCGCCAAAGCCGGATTCAGTGACTACATAATCCGCCAGCTTCAACCCAATCATATCTGCCAAAACCGAACTGTTCCCATGCGCAATATTGGCAAACGGTCCGGCATGCACAAATACCGGCGTACCTTCCAGCGTCTGCATCAGCGTCGGCTTGATCGCATCCATCATCAACACGGTTGCCGCACCGGCCACACCGAGATCATCCGCCGTTACGGTTTCCCCGCTGCGGCTCAACCCGATCACGATCCGGCCAATGCGCTCACGCATATCTGCCAATGACGTGGTCAGCGCCAAAATTGCCATGATCTCGCTGGCTACCGAAATATCAAACGCGGTTTTTCGGGTTTTGCCCTTTTCCTTTGGCCCCTGTCCAATCGTGATCCCGCGCAGCATTCTGTCGCTGGTGTCGATCACCCGGTTCCAGGTAATCGTATCAGGGTCAATATCCAGACGCACCAGTTTCGCCCGTTCTTCCGGCATCATAGCTTCAGGATTATCGACTTGAATACCCAGTTTTTTCATGCGCGGGCGCATCTCCAGCGGAATATGGCGGACTCCCTGCTTGTCCAGCGGGAAAAAGCGTTCAAACAGGCGCTCATCACTCATATTGCTTTCATGGAACATACGCGTGTCAATCGCCGCCGCAATCAAATTATTGGCCGCCGTAATCGCATGAATATCGCCGGTCAAATGCAGGTTGAAGTCTTCCATCGGGATCACCTGGCTGTACCCGCCGCCGGCGGCTCCGCCCTTGATCCCGAAAGTTGGACCCTGACTGGGCTGGCGGATCGCGGTCAACACCCGCTTGCCCAAGTGTGCCCCCAGCGCCTGGCTTAAACCCACCGTGGTCGTTGTCTTGCCCTCGCCCAGGGGAGTCGGCGTAATCGCCGTGACATCCACATATTTCCCGTTTGGCACGTCCTTCAACCGCTTCAACACCGACAGATTCACTTTGGCCTTGTATGGGCCGTACAGTTCCAGCTCTTCCGGCAAAATACCGAGTTCTTCTGCTACCAGCGAGATGGGTTTAATCTCCGATTCCTGGGCAATTTCGATGTCCGAAGGAACAGGTGACCGCCGCTTTAATGCAATCGGCGTAAATTTTTTTTCACCTGACGATGCGTGTTCATGATTCATTGGAGTTCCCTTTCTTGAGTTTGTTACCGTGAAATATGCAACAGCACAAAATGAAATAATTTATAAGGTTCATTATATCAAAACCTTACTGACAAAGTAATCATTTTTCGTAATTGTTTAGCGCTGTCTATGGAGAGGAGTGGCGTGTGCTGCTGCGCAGAAGGTGCGCCAGCGTGTTCGATACGATCTTCGCAGCGCACCAATCGTCAAATTCCAAGCCGAAACTTTTCAAACCGCAGGCTAATGTCTGGGGTGTTCAAAAGTGAGCGCACCTGCACGAAGAAAGCTTTCGCTTGTACCTGCCCCCTACAACTGCAAGCAAAACGCCGCAATATTTCCTGCTGTGCGGGAAGTCAGGAGAGGGCCTGCATGCGCCCCCGCGGAGCGCTGGATCCGCCAATCACCAGTTTTCCCTGAAGGATGATCTCTCGTGTCGGGCGCTGCGGGTCTTCAATTCTCTGCAGCAATAATTCAGCCGCACATCTGCCAATCTCGGTTGTCGGTTGTTCAATTAAAGTAATTGGCGGCTGCATCAAGTCCGTCCAGGTCGTTCGGTCAAATCCCGCCAGACCAACCTGTTCGGGAATTTGCAAATTTAATTCACGAATCGCCTGTAAAACCCCTGCCATAAGCAGGCTGTTGGTGGTCAAAATCGCATCCGGCGGGTTCTCACTCACCAAAACTGCTTTCGCCGCTGCATAACCCGATTCGATCCGGGGCGGCATATAACTGCCTGCTATAGGCAAATCACTTTCCTGGAGCGCTTTTTCAAACCCCGCTCTTCGTTCACGACCTGTGGTACTTGCTTCACCAAACAACCCCATAATCCTGCAATACCCGTTATTAATGAGATGTTTTGTCAACCGATAACCGGCGTCCACATTATCAATGCGCACCACGTCAACCTCAAACCCGTTTGCCTGAACAGTCCGGTCCACAATCACCATGGGGGAATGAACGCTAACTGAAGCGATATTTTCAGAAACCTTCCTTGTCGGCGAAAAAATTATCCCGGCAATATTCTGATCCCGCATCAAACGCAGATAACTTGCTTCTTTGTCCGGGTCCTCATCTGAATTACAAAAAATAACCTGGTAGCCTTGATCATAGGCAATGTCTTCCACCGCCCGGCTGATCGCCGTAAAATAGGGATTGCGAATATCCGAAACGATCAATCCAATCGCGTTGGATCGCTGTGAGCGAAGCGTACGGGCTACCAAATTAGGACGGTATCCCAGATTCTCCACTGCCTCCAGCACCTTCTCCCGCAGTTCGGGACGGACATGTGGTTTATTGGATAATACTCTGGATACTGTCGCAGTGGAAACACCAGCAGCTTCAGCGACTTCCTTGATACTCGTCATGATTGTCCTCTACCTCTATAGCATATTTCAAATTATAGCAGGAATAGAAAAACTGGTAATAATCTGGGCATCTGGTTATCAAAACAACACAGCACCACACATCATGGGTCTGTGGCGCTGCCTGAAATCTCTGTTTTCGGTGAACCATATCTGCCTTACTTCAAGCGATGCTCCACGTGCGCCCAGAACCAGGTAACCACTTTCCGGGTTACCCCTTTTCTTGCACCAAACTGTAATTTGCGCTGTACAGCATCCACAGGATACGCCAATATATTCACTTTCGTGCCGCCATCCACTGCTGCCCATTCAATCAACGCATGGGTGCGGTCACCAAGCGTATTCCCCAGGATCGTCTTGGGAAAATACGCCTTGAGTTTCGACTCGTCTTTTTCGACTTTAATGATTTCACCTTCCAGGCCGGCAATTGCACCCTGGATCGCTTGAAAAACCTGTTCTTCAGAATGAGGAAATGTTTTTTCCTCCAGAATATCATACGTTGCCATCCCTTATCCTCTTCCTTTCCGCATGTCCGAAACCTGCTAACCCAGTTCCTCGATCACTACCTGCTGGTAAAGTTCCCGTACCAATTCCGGTCCTCCCACAGTAGTCCCATCCATGCTCGCAGAAGCAGCGCCGCAGGCTACCCCCCACTTCAACGCTTCTTCTACAGCAAAACCAGAGCTCAATGCCCACACCACCCCGCCAACCAGCGAATCGCCTGCGCCAATCGGATTGCTCTCCTCGACTGCCGGGGCAGCAGCCAGCCAGTTCTTCTCTTCCGCAGATAACAAAGCACCGGATTTTCCCATTGAAATAATGACCGCACCGACCCCCATTTGATGAATGTGTCTGGCTGCTTCCACCGCATCTTCAGAGGACTGCACAGATACGCCGGTCAGTTTTTCTGCTTCCTCTGCATTCGGCTTGACCAGATAAGCCCCGGCCTGGCAGCCATACGCCAGAGCAGGCCCACTGGTATCCAGTATGGCATGCGCACCCCCCGCCTCAATGATTTGGATCATCTCGCCATATATGGTTTCGTCGACACCTGGCGGCAGACTGCCCGCCAAAACCCACCAGTCACCAGCCCGGATCAAATTGCGCATTTTTTCCAGCAACTCACGTTGCCGCGCAGATGAAATTTCCGGTCCGGGTTCATTCACCTTCAAATAATGGTCATGGTTGGTGGTGACAATACTGATATTGGTGCGGGTTTCCCCTTCCACCCACACAAAATCCGTTTCGATCTCCAGCGCATGCAAACCTTCATGCAGGATTTCACCACTTTTCCCCCCAACAAACCCTAACGCACATGAGCCCATCCCCATTGAACGTAACATGCGGGACACATTAAATCCTTTGCCGCCGCAATCGGTTTGCCAGCTGATCGCCCGCAGCACAGTATCGTATTCAATCGTAGAGACGGTTAGCTCACGATCCACCGCCGGATTGAGCGTCATCGTGTAGATCATATCACTCCCTGCCTATTCATGATGACAGGCAATACGCAAACAATGCCTTTTCTGCTTCCAGTGTCCAGGAATTCCCCGGCCCTAACTTCGCGGCCACTTCAGGGATCTCAACAGCTAATTCATCCAATCCCAGCAATGGCAAATCATAGAATTGCGGATAAATGACGATCTTCCCTGGAAAACGGCCATCAATCAAGGCTTGATAAGCTTTCTTCACAGTTTTCATGCCGCCAATGGCCGCCACGGAAAGTTCTGGGGAAAGCGCATTTTCCCGAGCGCGATCTAAAACCAGCTTCTGGTCCTCTATTGTCAACCCGGAAGTGCCCGTATATTGGGCATTATGCAAATATACCCTGCTCAAATCCAGCGGCGCCATCGTTCCGCTGGCAACACCAGCAAACAATACCAGCATCCCGTCAGAATTCATCAACGCTGAACCCTCAGCCATCAACTGCGCCACAGGCACACACACCACCACATCATCAGCGCCGCGCCCATCACTGAATTTCATTACCAGATCGTTTAGCCGGCCCTCTTCCTCAGCAGGGTTAACCACTTCCAGCGTTTTCCCCTTGGCTTCCGCCAGAGGAACAAAACGATCTTGCAAGGTCTCCAAACGGGACGCGTTAACTTCCGTAGCAATAATTGTCGCTGGACCATCGGGCTGCTCGATAGCTCGCTGCACGTGCATTTGTCCCATCGGGCCGCCCGCTCCTATCATCACAGCCAGGCCGCCGCCGCGCAATTCACAGCGATTGCGCTGCTCACCATAGGAGGCGGCAATATCATTGGTCTGATTACCCATGAATGAAATATAGTCATAGTGCAAACGGCTGAGATCCAGTTCCACCAGTCCATCCAGTGGGGTCTTTCCGACCAGATTCATCGTCCCGCGTCGTGCAATCACTTTGGCCGCTGCACTCACGCGCTTTGCAGACCGCGGATCAAGCACCACGATGTCATCAAAACCATTCCCGTCAGTAAACCTTTCTGATAATTCAGCAAATTCTTCGTCTGATAACCCATCCCGCACTTCGTAATCCAGGCCTTTTTGTTGCACCAAAAGCTTAACCGCCTGAGGAATATCGGTCAAAATCACCTTTGCTGGGGCATCGAATCCTTGAGAAAACTGATACGCTGTTTCATCACCCGGCTGCCCCAGAATCCACATCACCCCATCCGCTTTAGGCACCAAACGTCTGCGCTGTGTATACGCCGCCAACACACATCCCCACGGCTCCAGCAAAGACGCACCGGCATAACTCATCCCTTCGTCCTCAACCGGCAGCAGGCATTCGCCGGTATCCGTTACCAGAACTTCAGGACCAATCAGATGGTACTGAATCAATCCACCTGGCACAGTATAGCCATACGCCGTGCTCATTCCATTTTGGTAAATATCCGGTTGAACAGCCAGGAATTGACCTGGTTTATAGCGATCCTGCAAATTTTTGCCAACCTCGATCACCGTCAACGACGTTTCATGGCCCAATCTGGTGGGTTCAATCGACATATCGCGATGATACAATTTGGGGTGTTCAGATCCAAGCCGAATGATTTTGAGATCAGAAAAGCACAGACTGACACTATCTACCCGCACCAGCATCTGGTCAGGGCCAGGCTGTGGAATATCCACCAATTCAGGTTCACCATTCCGCCCCATACTATCAAGCCCAGCACCATACAGATTCCATGCCCACGCCTTTTCAGGAACAGAAGCCTTGGCCGCCCTGTAGTCTTTATATTTACTCATTACCATACCTCGTTTGACGACAAAATCGTCTCATATTCTGAATGCAGCCTGGATTACCTTATCCAACCACCACAACCGACTACGCACATCTATTCTGTAGAAACACCTTCCAGCACATCAATCACCTGCTGCGGATCCGCAGTATGGATCAGCAGCTGTAATTTTTCTTCATCCTCAAGCGCTTCAGCCAGACTTTGCAATACATGCATATGCTCATCTGAACTCGATGCAATCCCGATCACCAGATACACGTTCTCGCCTTCTTCCCATTCAACACCATCCGGGATCTGGAGAACAGAAAGCCCTGATCGCATAATATGAGTATAATTTTCATACATACCATGCGGAATGCTGACCCCAACCCCCAGATAAGTAGACATGCTGCGTTCCCGCTCCTGCATGCCCTCGATATACTCAGACGTCACACAACCACCGCTGACCAGCAATTCCCCGGCCAGACGGATTGCGTCCACTTTGTCTTTTGCCTTCGCGCCAAGTTGTATCCGCTCCATCGCCAGCATAGCCATCAGACTGCCCCTTGAATCTCACCATCTTCAACAAATGCCGTAACCAACTTTTCAAAAGCCGGGTCTTTCAAGAAATGATTAAAAGCAACAATCACGGCATTCGGGGCCTTGGCTTTCGCTGAATTAGCTAATCCCTTATGCACAACCACAACCTGCGCATCCGCAGGGATTTCACGTACAGGTTTATGGATCACCTTCACATCCGTGACATTGGCCTTCTTCAGCATCTTCTTGAGTGAATTCACACTCATCAAACTGGAACCCATCCCTGCTTCACAAGCAAAGATGATCTCGCTAACTGCTGAAGCTAAAATTTTTTCTGTCATCACGCACTCCTTTTTCTGTTAAAAAGGGGTGGGGATTCCCCTGAAATCCCCACCTTCAATAGGTTACCGGGAGGGAACGGCCGCCTATCCCAAACCAGGGACGGGTGCTGCTGTTTCTTCCGCAATAATCTCTTCTTCTTCAGCATGTACCGGGTTGACCTTTAATACAAAGGCACCTACCAGGAAAGCAACCACCGCACCAATCACAACACCCGTCAGCACAGCGAAATGCTGACCTTTTGGAATCACCGCCAGATAGGCAAAGATCGAACCAGGCGAAGGTGTCGCTACCAGACCGGCATCCATGATCACAAACCACAGATCAGCTGCCAACCCGCCTGCGATCACCGACAGGAGCATGATCGGGTGTGCCAAAACATAGGGGAAATAGATCTCATGAATGCCGCCCAGGAAATGAATGATCATGGAGCCAGGAGCAGATTCTTTCAACATCCCCTTGCCGGCAACAAAGAAGGCAATCAGCAAGCCCAGACCAGGACCAGGATTGGTTTCAAGCAGGAAATGAATTGCTTTCCCACTCTCTTCGACTGCTGCTACACCCAGAGGAGCCAGCACACCATGATTCAGTGCATTATTCAGGAAGAGGATTTTGGCAGGTTCAATGATAATCGCTGCCAATGGGAGCAATTTGTTGCTGATCAACAAATCAACCAGCTTACCAGCCGCATCGCTGAAGGCCTGTACCACAGGTGCAACGCCCACCATACCGAGCAGCACCAGGATTACCGCCAAAATACCAGCCGAGAAATTGTTGATCAACATTTCGAAGCCCACCGGGATCTTGTCTTCGATTGCTTCATCGATCTTCTTCATCAACCATCCGCCCAGCGGCCCCATGATCATGCCGCCCAAAAACATGGGGATGCTCGCGCCGACGACGACGCCCATGGTTGCGGTCGCGCCAACTACACCACCGCGCACGCCGTGTACCATTTTGCCGCCTGTATAACCGATCAACACCGGCAGCAAATAAGTGATCATTGGCCCTACCAGTGCAGCCAATTTCTCATTAGGAATCCATCCGGTAGGAATGAATAATGCCGTGATCAAACCCCAGGCGATGAACGCGCCAATATTGGGAATGATCATCCCTGCCAGGAACCCGCCAAACCGTTGAAGCTTTTCCTTCATGTACTCTCTCTCCTTTCAGAACCAGAAAAATATTGGATGACAGTGGAACAGCTATTGCTTTGAAACAGTTATGGAAGTTTTGTAATCGATTACAAGATAATAACATTGTAAACGATTACAATTTGAAAGTCAATAACCTGCTGAATATTTTAAGTTTTCTCATAATAAGTAATTTATCGGGGTATTTTAGCACTTTTCTCCGTGGATATAGACCTTATTTGAAGATTTATTCACACATCAATTGTAATCGTTTACTGTATATCGTCAAATGACACCCGGCGGCCTTCCTTTTAAAAACGATCAGCCTTCTCCACGACATGCGAGAAGGCTGATAATTTATTTTTATTTCACGATCTACATCAATTTGCTCCGCCGCAGTCTGAGACTGTTGCTGACCACAAATACGCTGCTGAAGGCCATCGCCCCGGCTGCCAGCATCGGGTTCAAAAACCCCATCGCTGCCGCAGGAATGAGGATCACATTATAGATGAACGCCCAAAACAAATTTTGTTTGATCGTCCGCAGCGTCTTGCGGGAAAGATCGATCGCCCGGGGCACACCCTGCAAATCACCGCTCATCAATACCACCGGCGCCGACGCCATCGCCACATCGGTGCCCGTGCCGATTGCCATACCGACATCCGCCTGCGCAAGAGCAGGCGCATCGTTAATCCCGTCCCCCACCATCGCCACAATCGAACCGGCATCCTGCAATCGTTTCACCTCCGCTGCTTTATCGCCCGGCAGCACTTCTGCCAGCACGGTGTCCACGCCAACCTGCGCCCCAATTGCCTCAGCGGTCTGCTGATTGTCCCCGCTGATCATCACCACTTTCAATCCCATACGACGCATTTTTTCGATTGCCGCGACCGAACCCGCTTTCACTGTATCTGCCACCCCAAACACACCTTTCGGTTCGCCATCCACCAGCACAAATAAGGCCGTCTTGGCTTCCTGCTGCAAACGCTCTGCCACTTCTTCCAGGGAATGCGGAGAGTCAATCAGCCGCTTGCTGCCAACCTGGATCAGTTTGCCATCCACTTCGGCAGAAACCCCCGCACCAACGGTTGCCTGAAAACCAAAAGGCTCGCTCAATACCAAACCGCGATTCCCCGCCTCAGCCACCAGCGCCTCACCCAGAGGATGCTCGCTGACTTTTTCCACCGATGCCGCCAGGCGCAGCAGTTCATCTTCCCCGGGCGCAAAGTCGCCCAGGACAATATCCGTCACAGCCGGTTGACCGCGGGTGATCGTGCCGGTCTTGTCCAGCACAACCACATCCAGCCGCCCGGCGCGCTCCAGCGATTCGCTGTCCTTGATCAAGATGCCGTGCTCTGCACCCTTGCCTGTACCCACCATCACTGCTGTGGGTGTCGCCAGGCCCATCGCGCATGGGCAGGCGATTACCAGCACTGCTACCATATTGATCAACGCCCTGGTGAACACGGTCACTTCAGCGTCTGCGGGCAGCGGAATGCCGGCAAAATACCACACCCCAAAAGTAACCAGTGCGATCCCGATCACGACCGGCACAAACACAGCCGAAATCTGGTCAGCCAGCTTTTGAATCGGCGCTTTGCTGCCCTGCGCCGCCTCAACCAGACGGATGATTTGCGCCAGAGCAGTCTCTTTACCAATCTTGGTAGCCTCGAAGCGCAGCATCCCTACCTTATTCATTGTTGCGCCAATCACAACGTCACCTGGCGTTTTTTCCACCGGCAGGGATTCGCCAGTCAGCATGGACTCATCAATCGAAGAACGGCCTTCAATCACCACCCCATCCACCGGGATCTTTTCGCCTGGCCGCACCAGCACCACATCACCAACAATCACATCGTCTGCGGCTATTTCAATTTCCTGTCCATCACGGACCACATGGGCTGTCTTTGCCCGCAGCTCCATCAATTTCTTCAACGCCTCGCTGGTGCGTCCTTTGGCACGCGCTTCCAGGAATTTCCCCAGCTTGATCAGGGTCAGGATCACCGCCGAAGTCTCAAAATATACATGTCCAGGCAGCCAACCGAACACGATCGGCAGGGAATAAAAATACGCCACCGAACTGCCCATCGCCACCAGCACATCCATATTGGCCGAGCCATTGCGCAGCGCCTTATACGCCGAAACATAATACTGCCAACCCACATAGAACTGCACGGGGGTCGCCAGTGCCAGGAAGAACCAGTTCATCCAGGGATCGTGCGCCCAATGCGGCAGCAGACCAAAATCCCGGCTCATGGAGATCACAAACAGCGGAATCGTGAAAACCAACCCAACTATCAAAAAATGTCGCTGCTGGTCAATCTCCAGTTGGCGCGCCTTCTGTTCTGCATCCTCTACTGCCTCGCCGGTTTCTACAGCCTCAAATCCGGCAGCCTTTACCGCAGCCCGGAGTTCACGCTGGCTGACAACTGTGGGAATATAAACCACCCGCGCCTTCTCGGTAACATGGCTCACCTGCGCCTCCAGCACACCATCCAGGCTTGCCAATGCCTTTTCAAGACGGCGGGCATCATTGTCGTCGCTCATCTTGCGGATCACCAGATCCGCTTCGCCTTCCGCGACATGATAGCCAGCCCGCTCAATGCGGTCCACCAAATCTTCCAAACCAGCCAGTGCAGGATCAAATACCACTGTCGCCCGCTCTGAAGAAAGATTAACGCTGGCTAATTCAACCCCGTTCACCTTCTTTAAATTGCGCTCAACGGTGGCAACGCAATTAGCGCACGTCATCCCGGTAATCGGGAGAGTCATATGTCTTTGTTCTGTCATAGGAACTGCCTTTCAACCAATACTGCTATGTTTCTCGCCCCTTGCAGACATTCACCTGAATCGGTCTGCTTTTTGTCTCCCTTGTTAAAGGGGATGCCGCGGAGCGGCAGGGGGATTTCCTCAGCTATAAAGATTTCTTCAAGACTGGCAGGAAATTTACAAACAGAAATCGGGGCGAGAAGTTCCCGCCCTCTATTCTGACAACTTACTTGCCCGCAGGCGGGTAATTGATCTCTTTTAATAAAGCCACGATCTTCTCTTCCGTTGCCGGATCATCAAAAACAATCGTCGCTTCCTTGCTTTCCGCAGAAACATCCACGGATTGCACACCCGCCAAATCACTGACTTCTGATTTGATCGTATGCACACAGTGATTGCAGGAAATGCCGGGAATCTGATAGGTTACGGTACGCATAATAAAATCCTCCTCGGGCTATCTCATTAAACTTTCGTAGCAGCTTCAAACACGTCAGCGATCTCACGTAGTACCCGCTCGCGCTCTGCGGGGTCCTCACCCTGCACAGCCGTGATCAAACAGGAATTAAGGTGCTGGTCCAGGATCAACGTACTGATCTTGTTCAACGAACCCTGCACCGCCTGAATTTGCCGGATCACATCAATGCAGTATTCATCTCTTTCCAGCATGCGCTGAATCCCGCGCAAATGTCCCTCGGCCGTCTTCAATCGTTTGATCGTTTCACTATGGTCATGACTGTGCATCTGCTGCCTCCTCGACACCCCCCCCCATAGGGGGTGGGTTAAATCCAGTATACACGAAAATTCAGATAATGTCAATCCTGTTTTTCCTCGTATTTTTCCTCGGAATCACCTTGAGGATGCATTCGCACGCCTACGGCGAACGCACCAATCAAAGTCTTCTCAAATAATCAACTGCATATCCCGGTAAACAAATTCGGCAAACGCCTCCCCCAAAAACGCTGTTTTTTTTAGGAGAGGTCAGGGTGGGTGTGTTTTCCAGCCGTATACCTTGCAGACCCAATTTCCTCTTGCCCCATCACAACCTCTCCTGCTATACTGATGAAATGTCAGAGAATCTATCCCCCCACCTGCTCACCCTGATCCGCCTGACCTCAACCGACCTGCCGCCAGATGTTGAAACCGCCTTGCAGGTTGCCAGTAAAAATGAAATACCCGGCACGCCCGCCCATGCCGCCTTGCGCACCATCCTGCACAACGTTGACCTTGCCCGCCGCAATGGCACCCCCCTCTGTCAGGATACCGGCACCCCCACCTTCTACGTTGCCTACCCGGAAGACTATTCCCCCCACGCGCTGCGAGACGAGATCCGGCAGGCTATCGCCGCAGCCACCCGCCAAGCCCTCCTCCGACCCAACGCCGTTCATCCCGTCAGCGGAGAAAACACCGGCAACAACCTCGGCGGCGAATTCTTCCCCCCCATTCACTTCACCGAAGCTCAGGACGACACCCTGACCATCGACCTGATCCTCAAAGGCGGCGGCTGTGAGAATGTGGGCACACAATACAGCCTGCCGGACACAACCCTGCAAGCTGCCCGAGATTTGGACGGCGTGCGCCGCGTGGTGCTCGATGCAGTCTGGCAAGCGCAAGGTCGCGGCTGCGCCCCCGGTGTGCTGGGTGTCGCCATCGGCGGCGACCGGGCCAGCGGTTATCAGGCTGCCAAACAAGCCCTGCTGCGCCAGCTTAATGCCCCCCATCCAGATCCGCAAATCGCGGAACTGGAAAATGAGTGGCTGTCACAGGCCAACCAGCTCGGCATTGGACCGATGGGCTTCGGCGGGAACACCACCTTGCTGGGAATCAAAATCGCCGTTCTCCATCGTTTACCCGCCAGTTATTTCGTCAGCATTGCTTATATGTGCTGGGCATATCGCCGCCGCCGCTTGTCGCTGAGGCGCGGTCTGGCGCTTTTCACATGAGGTCGGATGGATCATAACCTGACATTCCCCCTGAAAGATGAAGATGTGCTTGCCCTGCATCTCGGTGACGAGGTATTGCTCTCCGGCTACCTGTTGACCGCCCGGGACGCTGCTCACAAATGGCTGTTGGAAACCTTCATCGAAAATTCGCATCCCCCCTCACCTGAAGATCAGAACATCCGTAATACCATCGCCCCATTTCTCGACCACGGCGCCATCTACCATTGCGGGCCAATCATTTCCGGTGAAATCGCCCCCAACGGCAGCATAAATCACATCAAGTTTATTTCCGCAGGCCCCACCACCAGCATCCGCGAAGAAATTTATACAGACAGGCTCATCAAGCACTTCCACGTCTCGGCCATCATCGGCAAAGGCGGCATGGGTGCAAATACCCTCGCTACCTGCCAACAAGTGCCCGCCGTCTACCTGCACGCTATCGGCGGCGCAGGCACCCTCATCGCCCAAACCGTGCAGCGCGTGCAGGCAGTCTACAAGCCCGAATTTGGCATCCCCGAAGCCATCTGGATCATCGAAGTCAAAGCCTTCCCCGCCATCGTCACCATGGACGCCCACGGCCGCAGCCTGCACACCCGGGTTGCCGAGCAATCCCGAGAAGCTTTGGAGAAATATCTTCCCCTTAAATAGAAAATTCCCCTCTCCCAAGTCTGGGAGAGGGGTCAGGGGTGAGGGCTTTTGTTTTAATGCCTGAAATGCCTCACACCCGTCATCACCATTGCCATGCCCGCCTCATCCGCAGCGGCAATCGACAAATCGTCGCGCATGGACCCGCCCGGCTGAATGATGGCCGTGATCCCGTACCCCTTTGCCGCTTCCACCGCATCCGGGAAGGGGAAAAACGCGTCCGAAGCCATCACCGTCCCGCGGGCATGCTCCCCCGCACGCTGGGCGGCAATATGCACACAATCCACCCGGTTGGGCTGGCCGCCGCCGATCCCTACCGTAGCTGCCTGATTGGCAAACACGATCGCGTTGGATTTGACATGCTGCACCGCCTTCCACGAGAACCGCAGCGCCTGCCATTCAGCCTCTGTTGGCTGGCGTTTGCTAACCACCTGCCATTCGGTGCCCTGTGGGTCGCCCATGTCCACGCTCTGGCGCAGCACCCCGCGCACGATCGAGCGCATTTCCATGTCCGGTTCAACAACCACATCCGGCATCTCCACCAGGCGGCACTTTTTCTTCTTCGCAAAGATTTCTAATGCGCTCTCGCTGAAACCGGGGGCAATCACACATTCAATAAACAGCTCCTGCATCGCAGCAGCCACATTCCCATCCACCGCCCGATTCACCGCGATCACGCTGCCGAAAGCCGATACCGGATCACTTGCCAGCGCCTGCTGATAAGCCAGCACCAGATTTTCATTAACAGCCACCCCGCACGGGGAAAGGTGCTTGATGATCGCAATCGCCGGCTCGTCATAACTGACCGCCGTGCGCCAGGCCGCGTCCAGATCAAGCAAATTGTTGTAGGACAATGCCTTACCCTGCAATATCTTGCCGCCCAACGGCCCTATCCCGACTTCATACCCGTACAGCGTCGCCTGCTGGTGACCATTCTCCCCATAACGCAGCTCCTGCACCGGGAAAAGTTCAATTTGCAGGCTGTCTGCGCCGGAAAGATAGGCATGAATCGCCCTGTCATAATTTGCTGTGCTGGCAAACCCTTTAACCGCCAGTTTGCGGCGTTCAGCTTCACTTAAATTGCCATTTTTCAACCCTTGCAATACCCCCGCATAATCCCCCGGATCGCAAACCAGTGCCACCCTGGCGAAATTCTTCGCCGCCGCGCGGATCAAGGCCACGCCGCCAATATCGATTTGCTCAATCGCTCCCGCCAGGGTCACATCCGCTTTGGCAATCGTTTCCTCAAAGGGGTACAAATTGACCGCCACCAGGTCAATTTCCGACCAGCCCTGGGCATCGAGTTGGGCATTATCATCATCGCTCGAGCGCGACAGGATCCCGCCATGAATGGCCGGGTGCAGGGTCTTCACCCGCCCGCCAAGGATCTCCGGCGAGCCGGTATAGTCTGATACCTCAACAACCGGCAAATCAGCTTCACGCAGTGTGCGTGCCGTACCGCCGGAGGCGATCAAATCCCAACCCAGTTTGTCCAGCCCGGCAGCAAATGCCACCAGACCCGTCTTGTCATATACAGATAGCAATGCTTTTGGCATGATGTTCTTCCCTTTCCCCTTTAACGGTAAATCACCTGGTTACGTTCCGGCCCAACAGATATCCAGCGCACGGGTACGCCGCAATGGGCCTCAATCGCCAGCACATACTGCTGCGCCGCCTTCGGCAAATCCTCCCATTGGGTAACGCCCATAATATTCTTGTCCCATCCCTGGAAGGTTTCATAGATCGGTTCAATTTCCGTTCGCGCCAGCAGCGGAGAAATAACGTTTGCTGCCGGTTGATAGGCCGTACAGAATTTGATCTGCGGGATTCCCGAGAGCACATCCAGCTTGGTCAGGCCCAGCTCAGTCACCCCGTTCATCCGTACCACCCGTTTGAGCAGCACCCCGTCCAGCCAGCCAATCCGCCGGGCGCGGCCTGTCGTGGTGCCGAACTCATCCCACTGCTGCGAACCATCCCCACGGAGCATGCCCGCCATCTCCCCTTCTACTTCCGTCGGGAACGGACCCGAGCCAACCCGTGTTTGAAAAGTCTTGACGATCCCCACCACGCTCATCTTGTCCGGCGTGCCAATCCCCAGTCCTACCAGGGCGTTGGCTGCTGAGCAGGAAGAACTCGTCACAAAGGGATACGACCCATGATCGATGTCCAACAGCGCGCCCTGCGCGCCCTCGGCGATCACGTGCCGCCCCGCGTCCAGCGCGTCCATCACGATCGCTGATGTGTCGGCAACGTAAGGTGCCAGGGTACTGGCATAGCCCAGATATTCCTCCACAATCGCAGCCACGTCCAGCACTTCAGCGCCGTACAGTTTTAACTCTCGATTGGCTTGCTCAAGATTCTGCATGAGCCGTTCTTTGAAGAAGTCCAGATCAAGCAAATCATGGTACTGGATGCCGGAGCGGCGTGCCTTGTCCACATACGCCGGGCCAATCCCGCGAGCCGTCGTGCCAATCTTGGCCTTGCCCAGGCTGGCTTCCCGTGCCCTGTCCAGGGCCATGTGCGCCGGTGTGATCATGTGCGCCGCATACGAGATTTTCAAACGGTCAGGATTGACCACCACACCGGCTGCCCGCAGGCTGTCCATCTCGCCCAGCAATACCAGCGGATTGATCACTGTGCCGCTGCCAACCACCCCCACCGTCTGGGGATAGATTAATCCCGAGGGGATCAAATGCAGCTTATACACATCCTCACCAATCCGGATCGTATGCCCGGCGTTATCGCCGCCTGCAAAACGCGCCACCACATCAGCCTGGGCCGACAGCAGATCCACAAACCTGCCCTTGCCCTCATCACCCCACTGGGTGCCAATTACAATTTGAAGTGTCATCTCTTCCTGCCTTTTATAGATTTTATCATTGCGAGCCCGTAGGGCGTGGCAATCTCCTTCACACCCAGATGAAAATCAATTCTGCTTACAAACCATCCCTCTGATTTCAGCCGCCATCTGCCGGGCGCGCTGAGGCGCCCACCCCAAATACGTAGACGGATCAAACATCTCCGCCAGATCATCATTACTGACGAATTCCCGCACCTTCGCATCCGCGCTGATCCATTCCTGCAACAGATTCTCGCCGCCAGCCAGCATCACATCCCAGGCACGTAGCGAATGCTCCCGCAGCACCTCATGGAATACCTGCCGGTCGCCGCCTTTTCTGGCAATCGCCATCAGCACCTTCTCCACGCTGGCAAACGGCGCAAAACGGGCAAAGTTACGCCCAATCTGCTCCTCATGCACCACCAGGCCAGACACGATCTTGATCGCCGTACCCAACAGTTCATCGCTGATCAAAAAAGCTTCCGGCATAGCTGTGCGCATATTCGCGCTGTCATCCAGCGTCCGCTCCAGCAAAGACAGGGCGGCATTATCCCAGGCCACACGCGGGTACTGCGCCAGCATCCGCGCCAGCGAGTTCATTTTTTCAGCGTTGATCGGGTTCTTCTTGAAAGGCATCGCCGAAGACCCCACCTGTTTCTTGCCAAACGGTTCGCTCAGATCAAAAATGACTGGCGACTGTAATACCCGCACATCAAAAGCCATCTTATGCAAAGATGCGCCCAGTCCGGCCAGCGCGCTCAAAACCGTGTAATCCTGTTTGCGGGTGTAGGTCTGAGTCGTGATCGGGAAAAACGAGAATCCCAGCAACTCCGCCAGGCGCCGGTCAAATGCCTCCACATGCTCTTCCCCCAGCACCTCAAGGAACGAAGCCCCCGTACCGACCGCTCCCTTGAAGCCCTTTCCCTTAAGCCCGGCCTGTACCGCACAGAGCTGATCCCAGTCCATCATCAAATCCTGCGCATACACCGCCAGCCGGTACCCAAGTGTGGTGGGCTCTGCAGGCTGTAAATGGGTAAACCCCACCACCGGCAGATCTGCCCATTGCTCAATTTGCTCGGCCAGCGCATTCAGCAATTCCAACAGTTTGCCCTTCAACAACGCCAGCGCTTCCAACTGCACCATCACCAGAGCATTGTCCTTCACGTCCGAGGAGGTCGCTCCCAGATGAATGATGCCGGCCCCCGCCGGGGCCTGCTCACCGAAGCATTTGATCTCGGCCATCACATCGTGATGAATTTCCGCTTCGATCTCATGGGTGCGTTGAATATCAATATCGTCCTGATGCTGGCGCAAGGCTTCCCATTGCTCAACAGTCACCAGCCCGGTCTCATGCTCCACCTGCGCCAGCGCCACCCACAGCCTGCGCCAGGAGCGCAGCTTGTGCGCTTCGCTCCACAGCTTACGCATGGCTTCAGACCCGTATCGCCAGGAAAACGGG
>Ga0334888_1002854_pt1 | contig 18067 bp, 13 predicted proteins | sample GraSluR1_MG_FD_207227 | JGI IMG/M metagenome (GOLD analysis project Ga0334888, IMG submission 207227) | Sludge microbial communities from methane-producing bioreactor in Wageningen University, Netherlands - Granular Sludge_3_08-R1 | ecosystem: Engineered > Bioreactor > Anaerobic > Unclassified ...
GAAAGTATTTCGACAAGCCCGAAAGTTTTCCTCCGGCTGAACAACCCGTTCCTGAATATCTTGATTGGGATCTGTGGCTGGGGCCGGCAGCATACAGGCCATATAATAGTGTTTATGCCCCGCTGACCTGGCGCGGCTGGTTCGATTTCGGCAATGGTGAGATGGGAGACTGGTGCTGCCATACCCTCGATGCTCCTTTCTGGTCATTGGATCTGGGAATGCCTGATGTTGCTGAAAGTGAATTCAAGACACCCGTGCCTGATACGGGATTTGTATCAGATCAGGCCATTATACGATGGGATTTCCCGGCACGGGGAAATAAAGTTCCCGTTACCATGCGCTGGTACGAAGGAGGATTAAAACCCGATAATCGTCCGGAATGGCATCTTGATAACTTACCCGGAAGCGGTATGATTATGGTTGGTGATAAACATTGTCTTTTGACAGGCGGTCGCCCGAATAATCCTAAAATTTTATTGCCTGGCGAAGAATGGGCCGAATTTCAGAAAAACCTGCCGGCTCAAACCATCCCAAGGGTCTTTGAAGAAAATCCGCAGCGCGAATGGGTTGAAGCCATCAAAAACAATACATTGCCGGGTTCGAATTTCGATTATTCTGCACGATTGGTGGAGATGGCTCTCATAGGAGTTTTGGCTCAGAGATTCGATACCCGCATTGAATATGATGCTGCAAATATGAAAGTCAGCAATCATCCTGAACTGGATGCTTATATTAAGGAACCTGCCCGCAAGGGATGGGAATACGGGGAGAATCTTTGGTAAATAGGAAAATATTGTGAGTTAACTCTCCCGGAGATAAAAAAGTGTGGGTCCTCCTTCGCTACCTCCTTCGCTACCACCTTCGCTAAAGCTACGGAGGTCAAAGAAAGCTACGGAGGTCAAAGAAAGCTACGGAGGTCAAAGAAAGCTACGGAGGGCGAAGTGTGAGTCCGAGCGGAAAACTTAAGCTTCAAGCCGATTGAAAGATTCTTACAAGCTCAATTCCTTCTCCTTTTCCGAGGTTACGTGAGTATTGCTTGTCTATGGGGTTATTCCAGTGTTCATGTACACCGAGGCCCTTCATAGGGATATCATCACCATTTGGAGCATAGATGATGCCTGCAGGCCAGTTTTTCGGGTCTGCCGCCTGATGCAGGTAATCATCAACACCTGCCTCGCTGATATATGGGACTGTATGCTCGGGATTTGAAAACTCGGTTCTGAGAAAGTCGACCGCAACAGAATCTATTGCCACCGGATCGAGTGAGAGCAAAAGTGAGGAACTCCAGTGATTGTTAAAAGGTGGCATCAGGAATTTTACCGGAAGTCCGTTCCAGTTCGACCCTGACCAAAGGGCATCATGAATGTAGAACAGGTTTTTTTCACCTGTAAACCTGTTGCCCATGAAATCCACAAGCACTCTGTAATGACCGTAACCCTTTCTGCTGCTGTCAGTGTTCAGTCCGGGATGCAGGTGAGAGGCTCTGGGCCGTACATGTGTGCCGAAATGATTCTTGGCGCAAAGGGTAATTCCAGCCAGATTATGCCCTTTCATTGCCGGAAGGTTGATAAGGTATTCAGCCTCCTCCATTACAGCGTAAAGCTTATCAGAACCGGCTTCGCTCATGACACTCTTTTTATCTGAATAGTAAATCAGGTCTGAGGCACTCTCTCCTGATTTAATCCTTCCGGATGTGTTGCCGAAACTTGAGAGATAGTTCACTTTTGGAAACTCGGTATAGTATTTAACATACTCATCCTGGTAAAGGTTCCGCATAGTGTCTCCCACAAAGATGCACTCCTGGGGCACCCCTGCCACATTGGTCAGCTGCCTGAGCATAGCATGGACAATTTGAGGTGATGTCTCGAATGCCAGGGCCAGAGGATTATCTTTCCGCCTTACATATTCCTGGTTTATCGCTCCCGAGGCGGTTGTCCTGTTAAGTTTGAGATATATTCTTTCTCCAGTTTTGTAAGTTACATCTCCTTTCCCCCTTCTCTGGTTATGGTACCTGAAGATAGCGTTCCATGCATCTGCTGCCATTTCTTTACCTGATATTGAACATAACCCGTCCGCAAGCATTTTGTCGACGATATCCTGGTTTGTATTTCTGTCCATGAACCATGCATCATATTTATCTTCACTCGACCCGGCTGAAACAGGCAGATTGGCACATGAGGGATTTGTTGCCGCAGGATTCCATACCCAGCTCACACGCCCGGGTATAATTCCCTGTCCTTTCCCAATGGGCTGATTGGGTGAATACAAATCTTCAATCAGTTCCCCGGGAATACCCGGATAGCTATCCCCGGGAATGTCTTTCACGCCTGGAAACAGACTGGAGGATCCCTGAGCTTTTATCACCCTTTGAAACAAGCTTATCTGGATCGGTAAAAAAACCAGATTTCTAAGGACCTGGCGTCTGCTTAATTTTTTTGCCTCCTGTTTATCAGGATACTCATGAACGCTCTCATTATCAGCCGGTTCATTCTTTTTCATTATAACAGGTTTTAAAGGTGACTGTGAAAGTAAATATAGATAAATTTTTAGAGCGAGTGTCAGAGCGGGGGCCCTCCTCCGTTAAAACTACGGAGGACGAATCGAGAAAACAGAACGGATGAAAGTTGCAACCATCCTGGTGCATTTCTGCGGACAACAATTCTTAAAATCAACAGTTTTCCCAGCCTTATTCATAGAAGGCAGCCATTTCTTCTAATTCTTTTCTTTTCAGATGAGGCACCCAGGTGTTTTCCTTTGGATAACCTACGGGGAATAAGATATACGCTCGCTCGTTTTGCGGTCTGCTTAATATCTTTTCTAAAAAATTCATTGGACTGGGAGTGTGGGGCAGGGTTACCAATCCGGCATCGAAAATCGCTGTGATTAAAAAACCACAGGCAATTCCTACAGACTCATTTACATAATAATTGCTTCTTTTCTCCCCATCTTCGTCAAATTCATAAACACGTTTAAAAACCACAACTAGCCATGGGGCGTCCTCCAGAAAGGATTTGTGCATATCCGTACCAAGCGGTGCAAGGTCTTTTTTCCAGCGCTCACTCATCCGGTGCTCGTAATTGATCTTTTCTTCATTTTCTGCGGCTTCTCTTATTTCTGCTTTTAATTCTTTATTAGATACAGCACAGAAAGTCCAGGGCTGTTTGTGGGCTCCTGAAGGTGCAGTGGATGCAGCCTTAATCAGATTTTCAATAACGCTTTTTGGCACGAGCTTATCTGAAAATTCCCTTGCCGACCTTCGTTTATTGATCCAATCATAAAACGCTGAGCTTCGTTCTATGACATAATCTGGTGATGGTGCTTTTTCCACTTTAAATTCCACATAAGGAAATCCATTAATTAATTTTAGTTTTTCGTCCTCGTTTTTATTGTTCATAATTATGAGTGCTAAATATAATTTACATTAAACATTTGACCACACAGACACTCCGGCAAATTAGAATTCCGAATAAAGTTAGTCCATAAAACCGAAACGCAGACTTATTGCGGCCTGAAAAATCATTGGTTAGTCATCAGGTTAGGGCTTTTTTGTATCTTGTTTGATCAAAGAAATTCTAAACCTGATTACAATGAGGGAAAAAGTATCAAATTTGTTTACCATAATCCTGATTATTCAATTAATGCTAATTGCTTGTGGTCAAAATGAATTGAGCGATGATCAGAAAATGGAATTATAATCGATATTTTCCACTCTTCTGACAGTACTGTTTCAGATGTTCTGAAAAGATAATCCGCCCCGATTGTTGCGACACATACCGGTTGCAGGTATTTCATTCCGGGGTATGATAGAAACCTGCCGGATGAATTGATCAGGGAAATTACTGAAAAGGATGGAGTTATCATGATAGCCTTTGGCTCAATGTTCCTGGATCCGGAATGTTCAAAGAACATTGATTACCTGATGAGTTATTTTGATTCAACCGGGATCAACCATGCCTCTGAAGAAGGGATGAAGATTATTCAGGATTATATGAAGGACCACAGGTTGTTTGCTGAAGCAAACCATGTTGTGGACCATAATGATCATGTCGTGGAAATTGCCGGAATTGATCATGTTGGTCTGGGTTCAGATTTTGACGGAGTGGGACCTTCTCTGCCAGTCGGGCTGCCTGATGTTTCTGGTTATCCTGTGATTGTTACTGAACTTCTGAAAAGAGGTTATAGTAATAAGGAAATAAAAAAAATACTTGGTCAAAACTTACTGAGAGTCTGGCAAAGAGTCATTGATGTGGCAGATTCAATGAATTAGTAACTAAGATTTTCCATAGTGCGAGTCTTCCTCCTTCGCTAAGACCTTCGCCAAGGCTTCGGTCTTCGAAGAAAGCTTCGGAAGACGGAGTGAGGAACCCCGAACGGATAAAAGTTGCAACCAGGTTAAGAGACCTTTTACTTCAGGATTTTCAAGTTAGTATAAACACAAATACAACTTATTGTTCATGCCTGTGATGTAAATCAGGATAATGATTGTGTGCGTGATCAATCTCTTTATGTTCATGAATATGTGAATGTTTCAGACTTTTTTCTTTACCACCGGCATGAACATGGTCGTGATGGTCATCGTCGTGACTGTGCATATGGATATGTACCATGCCTTTGTGATAATGCTTGTGACTATGGGAAGAAAGGTTTAAAAATACAACACCTGCAATCAATAGTATCAGAGATGCAAGAATAATAATACTTAATGGCTCTCCAAGAAAAATCCATGCTGCAGTAATTCCCCAGAATGGTGCCGTGCTGAAAAGAATTTGTCCTCTTGTTGCTCCAATGTTCTGAGCCGTATAAACGTACAGGACAATACTGATCCCATACGAGAATAATCCAACTGATATTGCCGGCAGGATACAACTAATCTGAATCTGCCCATATGTTAAAATCATACCTATTGTCAGATTTGTTATTTCACCAATTATCCCCTTGATGAATGGTATTGTCCGGGCCGAGTATTCCACCGGAAATTATAATCCCGGCCACGTGTTTTTTCTTGCCTGTTTTCCTTAGAGCAGACAATTCAGATTGTCTGTTTTTTATTACAAAGGGCAGAAAAGCCAGAGCAGCACCAAGGTATAGCAATCCGGCCAGGTGAAAACTATTCAGTTCCGAAAGTATGATCTTGCTAAACGGTGTTGCAAGACCAAAAAGCAAACCGGAGAATAATCCGATAAAAATAATTCTTTTTCTCATATGTTATCTGAGAGATATCGGCCAGGCAAGCTTCAGGTATCCGATATATTTATTCTGTAACAGACCAGACGTATCCAGATATTCTGTGTGATTGACAATAAAATAAAGAGAACCGAACGGAGGTTTGAATCTCCATCCTAAAAGGCCATACACATATATCTTCTCAATTGAAGTATTGTTCTGACAAATCAATTTAACCCACAAATCATTTGTAAAATTGTATGTTGCAGAAAAGCTGTTAATGAAAGTAGTTTTGAATGAACTTGTTTCAGGATTAAATTTTATAAACCTTGGCTTAAGCTCGAGTGCAAGTCTGTCAAATGCCTTGAATTGCAATGCTGCTTCAACTGAATAATAATCTGAACCGAAACTGCGACCTGTTCGAAAAATTATCCGTGCACTGTTATATGCTTCAGTATTGTACCCGATAGTTCCCGAATAATAATAGTTATAATAATCAGCACTGTCAGTTTTCAGGAACCTGTATTCATTATTATATCTAAGAGAAAAGTTTAGTTTGTTTTTCAGGAAAATGTCAGCAGTTTCATTAATGTTCCAGCTCATGAACTTAGTAAAGTTGTCATTCCAATACCAGTTATTGGCCGTACCAAGCGAGATAAATTTTATCACAGAGTTCTTGAACCACCATTTATATGAGAGATCCGAATCAAATTCATTTCTGTCATCGTCATTAATATAGCCGGTTTCATTAAAAATATCCTTCAATCCATCACCCTGTGTATAGGAATATCGAATATGCCAGTGAAAGAAATTATTCTCTGCGGCGAATCTGGCATAACCTGCATTCCTCAGTGTATTCCAGTCATCAATGGCAGCCACATACTGACCTGTCAGCTTCCAGAGCGGGCCAAGGTTAAGTACATAATCAGTACTTAATGTAGTTGTCATTCTTTCATCAAGCAGTTTATTTGTACCCGTAAAACCTATGCTTGATGATTTCAATACATCCCTTTTTACACGAATTGCAGTATACATAGGTTTATTTCCCGTTGAGTCAACTGCATTTTTATCAAAAACATTTATGAGATTAATATTTGTTTTTCCTGCCTTGCCGGTAAGTTTAACACCTCCGGAAATATCTCCTATCCGCCTTGAATAAAACGACTGTAACCTTGTATTATACATCTCATTCCCCTCCTGAAAGAAAATTCTTTTTTCAGGATACCTGATCTCATATTTTGTAAGATCAATAACATCTTCATCAGCTTCAACAGTTGCAAAATCAGGATTCAAGGTAATATTCGCTGTCAGATTTGAACTGGGTTGCCAGTTTATATCACCACCAAACTGTCCTTCGATAAATGATTTATCTTCCCCTGTATTTGTCCGGGTCGCTTTCCCCATACCATATGGGACTATTAAAAGAGTGTTTTTTGTAGCAGGTGGATTAATATTCATCAGGTTTCCTGACAGGGATACTTTAAATTCATCCTGTACAACTGAGTTCCAATAAGATATTTCAGAATCCTCACGATTGATACGTCTGAAATTAATCTGCCAGTTATTAATATTTTTTTTGAATTTGATGCTTGTGAAAGGTATTGCCATTTCGGCAAACCAGCCCCATTCGTATTTTGCTGCAGATGACAGCCATTCGGTATCCCAGTTATAGTCGAGCGTTCTTCCGTCATCCATAATCCTGAAATCAGCCTGGGTCCCCAGAGGATTTAACCCAAAGCCATAAGAATTTCGATTATCATTGTATGTTCCTAAAATGAGGAAGATCCCATCATCAGACTGTCCGAATTTATCTCTCATCTGGATTTTAGCCGTCACTTCTGAATTTTGAATACATGCAATGGCAATATAAAGAGTATCTGATGACTGTAAAACGATTATCCTTGTTTCATCCGGTGAAGCAGATCCGTTATTCGGCTCAAGCTGAAAAAAATTAAATGGAGTCATCAGAGACAGAACATCATCAGGATTTCCATCTATCGATGGTAACTGTTTTGCAGGAACAACCTGTATTGTCTTCTGGCCTACAGCATAAGTAGGAGAAAAGAAAATAAAAGAAAAAACTATCAAACAAATTTTAATCGCCTGTGAGGGTTGTCTTCGGAGCACTAATATTTTATTAAGGATGGTAGTCACCAATACTACCACTATTAAACTTTTTTCAAACCTGTAGCTGTTCTTCCTTCTCATTTTAAATTGATACCCGTCAGCAGGTTAATCTTATTCAGGAGTACAAAGTAATCCCTTTCCACTTCAAGAAAATTCAGCTGATTCTCATATATTAACTGTACCTCTGAAAGATACTCAGGAAAAGATATTTCTCCCGCTTTTAACAGAAGAAAAGTACTTTCAGAAAGTGAAGGCTCTGCAGTAAGCTCTTTGATATTCATATAATTCTGCAAAACGGCCTGTGCATTCGAGTATACTGCCTTGAGGCTGGAAGTGATTCCACTAACCACCTGGTCATAATTCAACTGTGACCAGTTTTCTTCAATTCTGGCTTGTTTTACCTTGTATTTGTTTTCCCATAAGGGTATTGAGATCCCCGTGTGGATACCCTGAAGCTTTTGATTAAGTATTGTTTCTCCTTTATAACCAGCTTCAATTTTCGGAAGCCTGTTCATGTTCTCGACCTTTACTTTCTGTCCGCTTATATCTATGCTGAGACTGGCGATCCTGATATCAGGATTGAATTGCAGTAATTTTACCTGTAGTGTATCGAATGCCGGAAGTGCTGCTGCAGGTGCGTAATCTAAAAAGGTGAAATTGACAGCCAGGTCTCCATTAAGTTGCTGAAGGATTTCATTATGGATAACTATCTCAGATTTAAGCTTCGCCATTTCTGTCTGATTATTGAGATGATGTATCCTGACTTTATCAAGCGCCGGCTTCGAAAACTCCTTCCGTTCAAATCCCTGCTGCATTAGTGCAAGAAGATCTGAAGACTCCTTTAGCTTTTTGCTTAAAGTTAATTCTTTTTTTGCCAGCCAGATCAGTGTAATTATCTCGTTATGAGCCTTAAAGAGAATATCGTTTATTGTCTTCTCTACCAGGATTTTACTCTGTCTGAATTCCATCTTCTGCATGGACGATCTGGCAAAATAATATCCGGGGAAATTGAACATTTGCGTAATTTCAAGCTCCTGCTGATTCCCTATCGCATCCGGATTACCCCACATATAATTGTAGGTAATATCCGGATTATCCGGGTAGATACCGGTTTTAGCCCTGTACATTTCAGATTCAAGCCATTTGACACTCGCTTTAATCACCGGATTATTTACTTCAATACTTTTAAGCAGGATGCCCGGATCCTGGGCATACCCCATTCTGCTTATCATAATGAAGGCTAATACATATAATGTTTTATTCATCTTTTTTAGGTTTTGATTTGATCAAAAGGTATACAGCCGGAACTACAAATGCATTGAGCAAAGTAGAACTGAACAAGCCTCCCAGGATAACGATCGCCATTGGACTTTGTATTTCATTACCTGGTTTATCTCCTGCCATGGCGAGTGGAATAAGCGCCAAAGCAGCAGTTAATGCTGTCATAAGGATTGGATTTAACCGGTCCATCGAACCCCTGATAACAGAATCATAAGGTGAAAATCCTTCTTCCTGTAAATTATTGTATCGGGAGACAAGAAGTATCCCATTACGCGTAGCAATTCCAAAAAGGGTTATAAATCCGATTATTGCCGGGATACTAAGCATGCCTGAACTCAGCCATATGCTGAAAACACCGCCTATAAGAGCTAATGGCAGGTTAAGCAGAATTATTGCAGACATCCTGGTATTTCTGAACTCCATGAATAATAACATGAATATCACAAACACCGCAATAATAGAAGTATACAGGAGCAATCCGGAAGCCTTTTCTTCACTCTCAAACTGACCACCATATTCAATATAGTAATTCTCAGGGAGAGCAATATTTTCCTTTATTGTTTTCTGGACATCATTTACCACTCCCCGGAGGTCCCTTCCGGAGACGTTCGCAGAGATAACTACTTTACGCTGTACATTCTCACGGCTTATAGTATTTGGTCCGGTGGCGGATACTATTTCAGCAACTTCTTTCAATGGAATTTTTCTTCCATCATATGTGTCAATGAGGCTGTTTTTTATAGCTTCAATGGAGCTCCTTGATTTGTCATTGTATATCAGAACAAGGTCGAAACTCATATTTTCTTCATACACCTCGGATACTTTTTCACCCGCAAATGCGATATCAATAAATTCGGCAAATTCATTGACAGGTATTCCATATTGTTTAAGCATCTCCCTCCTTGGTTTTATCTGCAGCTGAGGGATATCAACCTGCTGTTCAACATTCACATCAACCAGGCCGTCTATTTCCTGAATATCGGTCCTGATCTGACTTGCAATCGAAAACATTTTCTGAAGGTCAGTTCCGAATACTTTAATGGCAATATTTGCCCTTGTTCCTGAAAGCATATGATCGATACGATGTGAAAGAGGCTGGCCTACTGTAATATTAATTCCCCTTATTGTTGCCAGCCGGGCCCTCAGATCAGCAAGAAATTCATCTTTTGAACGGTCAGTAAGAGTAAACGGTACATCAACTTCCGATGAATAGACACCCTGGGCATGCTCATCAAGTTCAGCCCTTCCTGTTCGTCTTGTAATAGTCTCAATTTCAGGCATTGCTAACATTTCCTCCTCTATCATCAGGTTCATCTTATTACTCTCCTCAAGAGAAATGCCGGGAAGACTTACTGTACTGAGAGTAAGCATACCTTCATTGAATTCCGGTAAAAAGGTTCTTCCAAGGTTAGACATAACGATAAGGGCAAAAACCAGAAGTGCCACCGACCCTCCAATGATTACTTTTTTATAGTTCAGGATAAAAGTAAGAACTCTGCCGTATTGTTCGTTCAGCCAGCGGACCCACCTGCTTCCTGTTTCGTGATGAACAAGTTGTTTCTCGCTTGTCAGCAGATAACTGCACATCACAGGAGTCAATGTAAGTGCCACAATCAGTGAAGCAAAAAGCGATACTATAAATGATATGCCAAGAGGCTTAAGAAGCCGGCCTTCCATTCCTGAGAGGAAAAAGAGCGGAAGAAATGCCACGATAATAATGAGGGTGGCGTTAAAGATTGATGCCATTATCTCCTTTGAGGCATTAAGGATCACATTAATGGAAGTCAACCGGTCTTCAACAGGCTTGCGGGCATTCAGCTTTAGTCTCTTCAGTGCGTTATCAACAACAATAATTGCATCATCGACAAGAACACCAATGGCTATGGCCATACCTCCAAGAGACATCGTGTTCAGTGTCAATCCCAGGAAATTAAGTGTTATGACAGATACCAGGAGTGATAAAGGTATAGCTATCAATGAGATTATCGTAGTCCGGATGTTCAACAGGAATATAAACAGGATTATCACCACAAATATTCCTCCCTCGATAAGCGCCCTTGAAACGTTATTTACAGATCGCTGGATGAAGTCAGACTGACGGAAAACATCTGTTCTGATTGCTATTCCCGCAGGAAGTGATTTCTTCAGATCTTCTATTGCAAGATCAATTTTTTCAGTAAGTAAAACTGTATTTGTATTTGGCTGCTTTAATACAGTCATCATAACAGCAGGTTTACTGTTAAGATAACCTGCCCCGATCCTGGGTGCACTTCCGATCTTTACTTCGGCTACATCATCTATCGAGACAGGCTGGCCGTTATGGATTTTAACAACACTGTTGCCAATTTCATCAAGGTTGTTTGTGCGTATAGCTCCTGTAATGACATATTCACTGCCGTAATCATTGATAAAATTTCCGGTTGCATTACTGTTAAGATTCCCGCACACTTTGAAAAGCTCACTTAAAGAGACCCTGTAATATTCCATCTTTTCAGGGTCAGCAACTACCTGGTATTGTTTATAATCACCCCCCATTACAATTACCTGCGACACACCTCCGATTGAAAGAAGACGGTTTCGGATCTGCCAGTCAGAGACAGTACGGAGATCCATTGGTGTTAATGAATCAGAAGATACTGTAATGAGCATTATTTCCCCAATTATGGATGACTGGGGAGCCATGGTAGGTGTGCCTGCATTTAAGGGTAATTTTTCCGCAACAGAAGCTAATTTTTCATTGACTATCTGACGAGCCTTAAAGACATCTGTATTCCATTCAAAATCAACCCATACTATTGATATCCCGGTGGCCGAGGAGGATCGAACCCTTCTGACATCGGTAGCACCATTGAGAGAGATCTCAATAGGGAACGACACCAGCCGCTCGACTTCCTCGGTTGCCATACCGTGTGCTTCAGTCAGAATGACAACGGAAGGCGCTGTAAGGTCAGGAAACACATCAATCTCCATTCTGGTGGCAACATAACTTCCGCCAACAAGGAGAATGCCTGATGCAAACAGGATCAGAAGCCTGTTTTTCAGGGAAAAGTTTAATATTCTATCCAGCATAACCAATAATCTTAATGAGTGTGACCATGAAGTGGTAATCCTCCTGCCATTGATGACAGCTTTATAGCCTGTACTCCTTTAGTGACAACTCTTTCACCTGGTTCCAAACCGGAAGATATCTCTGCATTAATACCATCATTACCGGCTATAGTTACCTGTCGCTTCATAAAGGATTCTCCTGCAATTTCAACATAGACAAAATATTTCCCCTGCTCCTCAAGCAGCGCAGTGTAGGGGACTACAATTGCTTTTTCCTTCGGATTTGTCATCAGGTAAGCTTCTAGGAACATACCCGGCATCAGATCTCCATTGTTCCTGACTGTAAAACTGACAGGTATCCGCAGAGAATTATCACTGACAAAAGCACTTGTTGATCTGACCTTTCCATTAAGCGATGATAAGGTGAATGTATTTTCCCCTGAAGGATCCCTGAAATTTGCGTCGAAGATCCCGGATACATACGTATGATCTGATTGATTAACGTAAGCCTCTATCAACAGGTCTTTGCTGTTTGTGATCCTGACAATTGGTAATCCTGTTTCAACGAACCCTCCGTTACTTACCATAATATCGGAAATAATCCCATCAACATAAGCTATGATTTTCATAGTGTTACCTGTGATCTTTCCTGTCATCTGGAAGTACCTGACAGAATCCTGCCTGTATTTTGTCAATATTTCAAGAAAGTCTTTCTGCGATATAGTCTGATTTGTTGCCAGGGGGTTGGTACGCTCATAATCAGCTTTACTTTTTTCATACGCAATTCTGATCTCATTCAATCTCACAATAAGATTGTTTTCAAGGCTTCCTCCTGACACTGTCCCAATAATGTCACCCCTGCGAACAGTTTCGCCCAGAACTTTAAAGAGATTAATCTGACCTGAAGCCTGGGAACTTATAACCATTTCTGCCGCAGGCTGCGATTTTACCCTTGCAGAAGTACTGATCACCGAATGAAAAGGTTTCTCTATAACTTCCTCGGTTGCAAAAGTTGTTTTCCAGGCCTGCTCCTTCAGATATACTATTAAATCTCCATTATTATCTGTCTCAGCCGGAGGCACCTCTGTAATGTCCTGGTACACCCTGATTGAATCTACTGTAATAATTTCACTCAGGTTATCATTATTGTAAATAAAGGTCAGAGTATAAATTCCGGGTTCTGTCGGAGTAATTACAGGCCGGTATATTCCGGGGACAGATGGTGCATCAACCTTGTTCTCGAACTGGTTTCCGGCATTTTTAAGTATTACCTGAAGAGATCCTGCCGGGAATGGTTTAAACTCTTCAAGGTCATTCAGATGTGCTGCGAATGCTGTTTCCTGACCAATGATGAATGGTCTGAACTCAGCAAACAATTCAACCTTTTCCGTAAAGACAGTGACTGAAAGTGGCTCAAGGGCGGAATAATCAGAACCAGCAAGATTAATTTCTTTCTGTTTCTGCTGGCAGGACATAAGGCATGCCATCGTAAAAAGTAATAATAAATTCTTCTTCATATGTTCAGATAAATAAATTAATCCTTAAGAATATAAGGAAATGAAATCAAACAATGGTTCAAACGGAATGTTTTCCGGATTTCAGGAAATAGTCGGTGATCCCCTTGTCGAATTGATGGGGATGATAAAAGGATAGGAATTTAGTGTTTTTCTGATTACACGGATAAAACCTGTAAAATATTTAAAAGAATCATTATAAGAATAAGGAGGGGGCAATAAAGCCAAATCATGATCATAGTCATTAATAACTCTGCCGGATGAGATAGTATTTCGCCCGGCTAACAGATCACCTTCAGAGATTAAATGCTGATGCGGTGGGAAATGATTATGATGATCATCATTATCATCATGTCCGGGGTCATCGGAATGTGCCGCGGAAATAAATTCTATATTTTCAGGTGTATCGTGGTGGTGGTGAATAGCATCATGAGCAATGGTAACCACCATTGAAACCAGGAATGTTATGACAACCAATACTTTTTTCACAGGGACAAAAATACTTTTTACTTTTAATTTAACAACAACCGGCATGAAATGTTCTGCTGAAAGGCTGTCAGCCATTATTTTTACTAATAAGTATCTTATCAATTTTATTCCCGGCTAAATCAACTATTCCTATTGTACGATTAGGATGGTTGGTAGCAACCCTGACAAAAAAACGATTTTTAAAATTTAAAAGTTGCAACCCTCTCCCCGGAAATTACTGTCCATCTCATAATTTGAATTAGTGAGGGTTTCAGAATGTCATAAAAATAAACAAGAGGTCGAAAATGACCTCTTGTGCCTTTGGGCCATTAATACAGATTCTTGATTAATCCAAACAGCATTTTTGAGATTTCTTCAAGTCTGTGCTCACTCTCCAGAAAACCCTGCTGAGTTATTTCTCCCGTTTCACGAAGATATTCCAAAATAGCTACACATTCAAATGCACTGCCTCGGGCAATCACAAAAAAATTTTTCCTGTCTTTGTTACTGAATCGGGAAGTTCCTTCAGCAATATTCAACATAATGCTGAAAAATGCTCTTCTTAGCTGATCGTTTGTTACCCTGTCAAAATTCTTTTCATCCAGAATCGAATAAATTTCTTTACAAAAGTTCTTTGACTTCTGATAGATATCAAGTTTTTGAAAATCAAACATGATTAAAGGTTTTAAGTTAGCACTATTGATAATAAATCAGCAGCGAAACAGAACTAATTTATGAAGAATCTGGGAAATATGAATCCTCTTTCAGACCAACAATCTGTAAATCTGAATCAGGAAGTTTCTATCTACCTTTTATAGACCTTATAGCAAAGGGTGATATTGACCTTTCACTACTAACTTATCACCCGAATCATCCACTTCAAACAGATGAGGAATTCTTATAGTGCGTCCGTTTACACTTTTATGACTATGGATCGACATAAGCAGTTTACCCTCAAAGGTTCGGAATAACATACCATGGCCAAAGTTTGGTGGAGTGATTGGTTCCTTTTCCTGCACCCATGGGCCATCCAATGTGCCGCTTTCTGAATAGGCAACACCCTGTACATAGTCGCTAAGAACCCAGCTTGTCCAAATCATCCCTAATTTTCCTGTTTGAGTTTTGAAGAGATAAGGACCATCAGTTACCTTGTTGGGGACAGTTATGCCATTTTGGTCTACCTCCTTGCTCCACGGCGAATCATAAGCAAAAAATAGTAATTTTCGTTCCCCGATCGTACCGCTTAAATCCGGTTTTAACTCAATTTTTTCCATTGTACCGTTCCAGTTTTGAAGCCATTCGTGGCAGTAAATCATGTATGGTTTTCCATCGGTATCCACCCAGAATGTTCCGTCAAGTGTTGGCTTCTCAGGAGGAAGATACACCGAATCTTGCATAGGAACGTATGGTCCATCGGGATTTTCACTCACCAGCACGTGGCTCGCGCGCCGGTTTATGACATTTCCTTTTACAGTTTCAATAATTTTGTTGCGGTTGGTGAAAGTGGCAAAATAATAGTATTTTCCTTTGTACTGATGCAATTCAGCTGCCCATATCATCGGTCGTGGCCCCATCCACGATTCAGGGTTCGTCTCGGTTACCACGTATGGCCCCGACCATTTGGCGAGGTCTTTACTTTTCCATAGCAGCCCGCCAGTACCTGTCATATAGTAGGTCGAGGTACTTTTATCGGCCAGAATGGCGGGGTCGCTTAAGCGAATAGAATCCAGAGGAATATTTTCTCTGATTTCCGGAATCCGGCCCTGAGCAAAGATTGATGCAAAGCTTAGAGTCATTAATAGGGTGGTCAAAATCCTTTTCATAGCATTTAGAATTTTAATTTCATATTGTAATGTTCAACCAGCTTCATGGCCACTTTTTTTGTGAGCTGAATAATTTGAGATTTAATTTATGCGAAAAGTCAGTGCTTATTGTTTCGTTGTCACAAAAATTTTGGCTGTTTTTAAACCATCGGAGGTGGCTATAACCTCAATTCTTCCATCCTCATTCTCTTTTGATCTTAAAATAAGCATCGCTTTTCCGAAGAAAAGCTTTCTGTAGTTGGCAACATACGGTTCAAGTGATTGTGGATTACCGTTTCCAACAGCAACAACTTCTCCCGGGCCATCAATCGCAAAATTAACCATATTCTCAGCTAATGGGCAAAGATTTCCACCCTTGTCGTAAGCTTCAACCATAATATAACTTAAATCGTCTCCGGTAGCATCAATATAGCTCCTGTCGGGAGTAAGTTTTATTGAATATGGTTCTCCTGCAGTTTTAACTACAGCCTCGCCAATAACTTTTCCTTCTTTATAAGCAACCGCTTTCAGTTCGCCAGGTTCATATACCACATCCAGCCACATTAGGCGATAACGTTCTTTTGAAACATTTGACCGGGGTTTTTTAGCTCTTTTACCCAATGATTTACCATTTAGGAATAATTCGGCTTCGTCACCATTAGTATAAACAAATACAGGGACAATTTGCCCTTCTTTTCCTAACCAGTTCCAGTGAGGCAATATATGCACCATATCATAATCGGGTCTCCAGTGGCCCTGGTACAGGAAGTAACGATCTTTTGGCATACCGCACAGGTCAACAATGCCAAAATAAGAACTGCGTGCAGTAAAAATTGGAGTTGGTTCACCCAGGTAATCAAAGCCGGTCCAAACAAATTCTCCGGCAAGATAACTATCGTTTTCCTGCCACATAAAATCATCATCACAAACCTCTGCCCAACGCGGTGCTTCAACATCATACGAACTTACCTGGGTTCTGGCATTTTCATCACCACCACGGCGGAATGAGAAACCTCCTTCGGGGAGACTTCCAACATTTCTACGTCTCGTACCTTCCTGGCCTGAAGAGGTGTCACTTTTAGGAATATTCTCAATATATGTACTTGAACTTCTTTGTTCAGTTGGATTTAAGAAATCTTCCGGAATGGTTAAATCGTAATAACCACGGGTACTTACTGTCGATGCTGATTCACTTATTACAACACTTTTTGAAGGATCCATTGTCCTGGCAGGCAGCCAACGCTGAGCATAGTTATATGCGTGAATATCATAATAATCAAAATGACGCCAGTGTGCATTCTGATTTTGATCGCAGGCCATTGTAACCGGACGCGTGATGTCATATTTTTTTACAAAACCAACCATAGCAGCAAGCCTTTGTAGCCCATAATTTGAATTGCCCTGAATATCTCCCATTTCGTTGCCAACACTCCAGATAATAACTGACGGACTATTGCGGTCACGCATTACGAAATTTTTTATTGTTCTTTCGCCAAACTCGTAAAAATCAGTTTCCGGAGTAATATCCGCTTTGTTATCGTATTTGTCAAAAGCTTCATTAAAAACAAGCATTCCCATTTCATCGCACAGTTCAACCAGTTCGGGTGCACATATATTGTGACTTGTTCGAATGGCATTACAACCCATTTCTTTCATGATTTCGATCTGGCGTTGCATGGCCCGTTTATTAAACGCGGCTCCCAATGGCCCGTGGTCGTGGTGAAGGTTTACCCCTTTTATCTGTACATGTTTTCCATTAAGGAAAAACCCGTCGTTGGCAGTAAATTTAAAAGTCCTGAACCCAAATGATGTTTCGTTCGAATCAACAACTTTACCATTAACAACTATATTTGTTCTTAAAGTAAACAAAACAGGATTTTCAAGATCCCATAGACCTGGTCGTGTAACAGTCATCCATGAATCGAATTCAAGTTCGCCGTTGGCAGGAACCTTTTTCTCCCTTGTCCTGAAATTTTGAATTTCATGTCCATCAGGACTGATAAGTATTGCTTCGACAGTAACTTGCTGATCATTGGAGTCTCTGTTCCTGATATTGGTAAGAACCCGCATCTCGGCATAAGCTTCCTTTACAACTGGCGTGGTGATGTAGCTTCCCCAAATTTCCTGGTGAACTTTGTCAGTAATCATCATTTCAACCTTTCTATACATACCAGTTCCCGGATACCATCGACTTCCGTGCTTCCTGGTGTCTACATAAACGGCAATCGTATTTTTCTCACCAAAGTTTAAAAAATCCGTGACATCAAGATAAAATGTACTGTACCCATAATCCCATTGGCCAGCTAATTGCCCATTCACATATATTTTTGGTGAGGACATGATCCCGTCAAATTTAATGTAAACCACTTTCCCCTGATCTTCGTCCTTTGCATCAAAAGTTTTACGGTACCATCCGTCGCCCTGCCATGGCAATTTTCCGGTACCTCCGTTTCCATTCGGGTCGAAAGGGCCTGTTATTGCCCAATCATGAGGGATCCTGACGTTTTCCCATGATGAATCGTCAAAATTTACTCCTTTCCTGACTTGTGACAATTAGTGCGGTAGAAGTTTCCACCTTCTTACTAATAGGGCTAATTGACTTTGCATTAATTCGGTAGCGGGTGAGGTAAATTTGAAAGTTTCCCTGGTTACGTTATCACGTAT
>Ga0334888_1002858_pt1 | contig 18042 bp, 9 predicted proteins | sample GraSluR1_MG_FD_207227 | JGI IMG/M metagenome (GOLD analysis project Ga0334888, IMG submission 207227) | Sludge microbial communities from methane-producing bioreactor in Wageningen University, Netherlands - Granular Sludge_3_08-R1 | ecosystem: Engineered > Bioreactor > Anaerobic > Unclassified ...
TATACAGCCCTTGTGCGTCCGTGTTCACCGTGTCAACCAGCAACGTAGCGGCGACAAGCGCGCCCGTAGCCGGGTCTGTTTGGGGGGTTACTGAGAGCAAGCTAGGCGATAACGGCGCTTCGATCAGTTCGCTGCCCGTCGCGAAAAGCTGGCCGCTCGCCCGCAGACGCAAGACGATGCGCCCCTGTTCAGGGTCGAAATGCCAAAGCTGCCAATGATCCAGACCGGCCTGGGGCGTCTCAATCCACCACAGCCCGCCCAACGCATCAGCGACCACGCCATGCAGCGTGTGGAACGGCTGGGCCTGGACCTCGACGCCGACGCCGTCCTCCCGCACCCAGGTGAAGCGGACCGCGCCACCGCGCACATTGCCAGGGCTGATAACGACGCCCTGGCCCGGATCGCCGCTTGCCCAGACCGCCTCCTGCTCGTCGATCCACAATTGGCGCAGCGTGCCTGCGGTCTCCAGCAAGTAGATGCCAGACTCCTCGCGGCTGCCCATCAGCGCTACAGCCGACCCGCCGGCGACGGCTTCAGCCAGATCAGGCCGCGCCGTCACTTTGGACCGTTCGACAGGCGGACCGGCGGCTATGCGCACCGCCTGTGCGGCCAATGCAGCCGGGTTATCAACCGCCGGCGCGCCTTGGACATAGATGCGCGCTCCCGGCGTCAGCATGCCGGTTTGCGCCGGTATCCATGCGGCGGGAAACGCGCCGAACAACCCGCTCCACACCTGGAGTTCCGCCGTATCGACGAGGACCGACCAGACGCCGCCATCATCGGCCGCGGCCGCGATCGCACCTACAACACTGGCCGGCTCCGCCGCAATCGTCAGCGCGTACTCACCGCTGCCCGGCGGCGGCGCCACGATCTGCGGGGCCGGTTCGGCAGCGGCCTGCTCGATCAAAGGCGTGGGCCGCGGCGTAGCCGTAGACGTCGGGGTCGGGCTGAGAGTCGGCGTCGGCGTGCCCGGCGTCGGCGTAAAGGTGGGCGTGGGCGGGATCAGCGGCGTGCCGTCGGCGTAATAGCGCGGCAGAAACGCCGTATTGCCCGCCAGTTGCAGCAGTTCAAGCGCTAGCCAACCTGTCAGCCGGTGACGTTCGTCGTTCGGCTCGTTGACGCGCAACAGCACCCACTGCTCGTCTTCCGTGATGCCGTAGAGATCGACATTCATCCCGTAGCTAAGCTGTCCGATGGTCACCCAAGTGGTATCCGGCCCGCCGCGCAGATTTGCGGGCGCCCGGAAGACCGTCGCCCGCGCCAACGGCGCCTGGTCATCCGGAATGCGCGGCACAGGATAGGGCGGGTCGGTCGGGGTGGGCGTGGGGGTATCCGTCGGCGTCGCGGTCGGCGTAAAGGTCTCTGTCGGCGTGCTGGTGTCGGTTGGCGTCGGGGTTGCGGTCGGCGTATCCGTCGGCGTAGGCGTATCGGTAGGCGTCGGTACGGGCGTGTCCGTAGGCGCCGGCGTGTCCGTCGCCGTAGGCGTTGGCGTCTCGGTGTCAGGCGGCGTTGCGGTCAACGTAGGCGTGGCCGTATCTTCCGCATCGGCTGCCTGCGGAACGTCCGTATCTGTGGGCGTCGGCGTGATGGTCGGCGTCGGCGTAGCGGTTGACGTCGGCAGAGGCGAGGCCGGCGTCACCAAAGCGTCATCCCAATACGGGGGCGAATCGAGCAGCGCGTTGAGCCGGTATTCGCCGCTTGGCCCCTGGTCGAAAACCGCGACATACGAACGCTCGCGGTCGCCATTATCGAACAGGCGCAGTTGCCGGGTGACATCGTGGCCGAACAATTCGCGCCCGTTCTCGTTGAGATAGATGCCGACCCACAGCCCCGGCTGGTACAGGCCCATGTCATACGCCTGCTGCAGGAGGTCTATACGGCTGACATGGTTGGATGCAGCGCCGACGTCGGTTGTCTGCAGCGCGGCCAGAACATGCGCCAGAGCGGTCAGCGGCGTCGAGACCAGAACGGCGTCCTCCAAATTGTAGCCGGGCCTAACCACGCCCGAAAGCTCCTGGGCGTCCTCGATCGAGACAAAACGCCACAGCGTTGCGGCCCACTGCCGCGCAAACGGAGGACGCTCAACGAAGGCTTCCGGCGCGTCCAAGCGCTCGCGCAGCCCGCCTGTCGCGGCCAGCGGCGCAATGATCTGGATGTCGGGCAACAGGCTTTCGGCGGACTCCTGCACCTGAAACTGGCTGCCGGCCGCCTCTATCGACCACAGCGGGTCCTCGCGGCTCCGCCACAGAGAAGCGAACTCGCCGCCCGGCTGAGGCTGATACAGCACATTCACTCTCAGGAGCGGGTTCATCTCCGGACGCTCCACCAGCAGCACATGAAGCCGCCCCAAGAAATCGGACCGGATCGCGCCATAGGTCACCCCGGCCAGCAACGTCCGGTAATCGACGCCGGCCTCGGACGTCGACAGCACGGGCAGCAAGTCTTGGCTGCGCACCCGGTTGCGGTCGTTCGGTTCGCGCCAGAACAGCATTGGCAGCGCTTCGCCGGACGGCGTGCGCGGGGCGACGAGCGCAGCCCACGGGCTGCCCGCCAGTTCGAAATAGGTGGCCGGCACAAAGAGCAGCCCTTGTTCCTGTGCGATGCCGCGCAGCAGCGACTCTGCCCGCGCGTTGTCGAACTCCTCCATCCCAGCCGAATTCAAACCTTCCTCGGCCAGGGCGCGAAAACGCACCGCCCACTCCTCCGGAGAAGCGGGCGTGGCGGTCGGCGTCGGCGTCTGCGTCGGCGTCCATGTAGGCGTCGGCGTCAGCGAGGGGGTAGGCGTCTCGGTGGGCGTGGGGGTATCGATTACGGTGGGCGTGGCGGACAACTGGGCCACCAACTGCGCTTGCACGGCCAGCAGTTCCTCGCGAACGCGCAGCCTGCCGCGCGCCAGCCCGGCGTTATAGGCCACGATCAGCGCCACGATGATGAGGATGATGCCGGCACCGGCAGCCTGGAGGCGTTGCTTGTTCTCAGGCATCAATTAGCGACGTTGATGGTAACCCGGCAGGGCGGCGGAAAGTTGCCTGTCTGATCGACGACGACCAGGCGCAGCGTCCAAACGCCGTTGCCCAGTGCGTTCGTGTCGAAACTCGCCAGCACGTTGTTGACGACCGGACCATTGCCTCCCGCGATGTAGACATAGCCTTCGGTTGCATCAGCGCCGGGCGCGAACTCCACCTTATAATACTGAAACTGCTCATGCGTGGCGGTGCCGATCACATTGAGCACGCCGCGCACGCTCTCGTTGTTGCCTGGCCGAATGAAGGCGGAGCGATCGTCAGGACAAGCCGGCGCTTGCACAACCTGCGCAACCGGCTCCGGCGTCGGCGGTTCGGGCGTCTCCTCAAAAAGCGCGATTTCTTCGACAGGCGGCTCGGTCGGCGCCGCGTCGGCGATCGCCTCCGGCGTGATGGTGGGCGTCGGCGTCGCCGGCAGAGGCGTATTGGTGGGCGTGGGCACAAAGGGCAGGGGCGGCGTCGGGGCGCGCGCCTCTGCCACCAGCGGCTCAACCGCCGTCGCCAACGTCGTGCTCACGAAATAAGTTAGGCCCATCGCCAACAGCAGGATCATGGCGACCGCAAAAATGCTATATGTGTCGCGGATGGCCTTCTCGCGCTCCAGCGAAAACACCGCTTGTCGCCGCTCCGAGCGCACAAGCCATATCTTGTATATATGGTACAAGGCAACCAATCCGCAAGTCGCGTAGATCCAGGGAGCATACGTGGCGACATACTGGATAATGATGCCCATAGTACAGGATAGTCTACCGCATCGGGAATGATAGCGCCAAAACAATCCGGAATCATCGACAGATGCCGGCCGCATGCGTACTTTAGTCCTATACAGGGGCGCGGCCGATTTGGACTTGCCGATGCTGTTCGATATGATGCAAACTGTCTTCCTGCCTGACACGCAAGCCTAGAGGAGAACGTATGGACTTTGATGCTGTGTTCCGCTCGCGTCGCAGCAATGTAAGAGCGACGCGCGGCATGGTGGCAACCAGCCAGCCGCTCGCCGCCATGGCCGGACTGGACATGCTCAAGGCGGGCGGCAACGCCGCTGACGCCGCAGTCGCCACGGCTGCCATGCTCAACGTCGTCCAGCCGACCAGCACCGGTATCGGCGGAGATTGCTTTGCCCTCTATTGGGATGCCAAGACCAAGCAGGTCACAGCGCTCAACGGCTCCGGCCGCGCGCCCGCGGCCGCGTCGATCGACGAGATCAAACGTCTCGGCTACGCTAAGATGCCCGCCTTCACCGGCCACGCCGTCAGCATCCCCGGCACGGTCGCCGGCTGGAGCGATCTGCTCCAACAGCATGGCCGCATGTCTCTTGCCGACGTTCTTCAGCCCGCCATCTGGTACGCCGAGAACGGCTACCCCGTCAGCGAGATCATCGCCCGCGGCTGGGCTTCACAGGTCAAGAAGCTGTTGCGCAGCCCGGATTGGGCGAGCGGCGACCTCGACAACGGCCCCGAACAGCCCAGCGGCCATGAACTGCTCATCGACGGTCGCGCCCCCCAGCCCGGCGAGTTGATGCGCATCCCCACCCTGGGCGAGACCCTGCGCGGCATCGCCGCCGGCGGGAAAGACTACATCTACCGCGGCGAGTTCGCCCGCAAGCTCAGCCGTCACGTACAGCAGTACGGCGGCTGGATCACCGAGGCGGACATGGCGGCGCACATCTCCACATGGGACGAGCCCATCTCCGCCGGCTACCGCGGCGTCACCCTCTACGAGTGCCCGCCCAACGGCCAGGGGCTCGCCGCCATCATCGCCGTCAACCTGGCCGCAGGCTTCGACCTGGCCGCCATGTCGCCCGCCGACCGCGTGCACACTATGATCGAATGCATGCGCCTGGGCTTTGCCGACGCCCAGCAGTGGGTCTGCGACCCGCGCGTGTCGGACATACCGCTGGACGAACTGGTCAGCACGGCCTATGCCGCCCGGCGCCGTGCGCGTATCAACCCGCAGGTTGCAGCCCAAAACGTGCCCTACGGCGACCCCATGGCCGGCTCCGATACGGTCTACCTCAGCGCCGTCGACGGCGAAGGCAACGCGTGCAGCTTTATCAACAGCCTATACATGGGCACAGGCTCCGGCCTGGTCGTGCCCGGAACCGGCGTCAGCTTGCAGAATCGCGCAGCGCTCTTCGTACTCGACCCTGATCACCCCAACGCGCTCGCCCCGAACAAGCGGCCCTATCACACCATCATCCCGGCCATGACCACGCGCGACGGCGAATTGCACGCCAGCTACGGCGTCATGGGCGGCTACTCTCAGCCCCAAGGCCATTTTCAAATGCTCGTCAACCTGATCGACCTGGACATGTCGCCGCAAAAAGCGCTGGATATGCCGCGCTGGCAACTGGCCTGGCCGGGCAACGGCGTGGGCGCGCTCGACCCGGGCGGCCTGATCGAGATCGAAGAGGGGTGGGACTTTGCCGTGCTGGCAGAGTTGACGCGCCGCGGCCATCGCCTGGCGCCCATCGACGGCTTCAGACGCACCGTTTTCGGCATGGGCCAGATCATTCTGCGCGACCCGGAAACCGGCGTCCTCACCGCCGGCAGCGAGCCGCGCAGCGACGGCTGCGCCGTGGGATGGTAGGAGCGGGGCTTGCGCCCGCCCGTGTGCATGTCGGAGTGTGCAACATATGGATCAATACCAGGGTCCCAGAATACAAGGCCGCCAACTGACGGCTCGCCCCAGCTATTTCGAGCAGTTCGCAGCCAAGATGCGTGCCGCGGGCCAGCCGGAGTTGGCGATCGACATTTTTCACTTCTACTATGACCGGTTGCTGGCCGGCGCCACCGGCTACATCGACCGCCGGGAAGCCCTGCCCGTGCGCGCGCTGCCCAGCTATGAAGAACTCAGCAAACGGTACGAAACAGCCGGCGCCGACGCGCTCGACCGCACCGTGATCCTCAAGCTCAACGGCGGCCTGGGCACGAGCATGGGCATGAGCGGGCCCAAATCCCTCCTGCCGGTCAAAGGCGAACTGACCTTCCTCGACGTCATCGTGCGCCAGACGCTGCACATGCGCCGGACCGCAGGCATCCGTCTGCCGCTCGTGCTGATGAACAGCGTCAGCACGCGGCCCGCCACCGAAGCCGCGCTCGCCCGCTATTCTGACTTCCGCCAGGATATACCGGTCGACTTTGTGCAGCACTGGAAGCCCAAGATCGACAAGAAAACGCTGCAGCCCGCCGCCTGGCCCGCCGACCCTGAAAAGGAATGGTGCCCGCCTGGCCACGGCGACATCTACGTGTCGCTCATCACCAGCGGCATGCTCGACGCCATGCTCAACGCCGGCTATGAATACCTCTTCGTCAGCAACTCGGACAACCTGGGCGCGCTGCTGGACACGCGCATCCTGGGCTATCTGGCCGCCGAGCGCATCCCCTTCCTCATGGAAGTCGCCAACCGCACCCTGGCCGACAACAAGGGCGGCCACCTCAGCGTCCGCCCGGACGGACAGCTAATCCTGCGCGAGCTGTCGCAGTGTCCGCCCGAAGAGCGCGAGATGTTCCAGGACATCAATCGCTACCGCTACTTCAATACCAATAATCTCTGGCTGCACCTTCCCACGGTCTACGAAGTCATGCGCCGCCGCGGGGGCAAGCTCGAACTGCCGCTGATCCGCAACGAGAAGACCGTCGACCCCACCGATCCGGAGTCGCCGCGCGTCTACCAGCTGGAGACTGCTATGGGGTCGGCCATCGCCCTATTCGAGGGCGCGCAGGCCCTGCGCGTGCCGCGTATGCGCTTCGTGCCGGTCAAGAAAAACAACGACCTGCTTGTTCTCTGGTCAGACGTGTATGAGTTGACCGAGGAATGCCATCTGCGCCTGTCGCCGGCGCGCCACACTTACCCGCTGCACCGGCCGCCGCTCGTCAAGCTGGACGACCGCTATTACGGCATGATCGACGACCTGCGCCGTCGCTTCCCTCACGGCGCGCCATCGCTGATCGAATGCACGTCGCTGACGGTGGAGGGCGACGTCCGCTTCGGCCGCAACGTCGCCATCAGGGGAGCGGTTCGCCTCGTCAACGACGGCGCGGGGCCGCTGGTCATCGAAGACGGCGCGGTCATCACCGACGGCTAAGCTTCCAATACACGCCAATACAAAAGACACCGAGCCTCTTAACGAAGCTCGGTGTCTGACCCTCTCAGTCACCCAGGCTAGCGATACACAACCCTCTACATGACTCGTGACGCCCTAGTTGCCGGTGATCATCTTCTTGACCGAGATCTTCTTCGGCTTGACCGCCTCGGTCTTGGGCAGGCGCAGCGACAGTACGCCGTTCTCATGTGTCGCTTCGACCTTGTCTGCGTCGACGGGCAGAGGCAGCGTTACGCTGCGGGTGAAGCTGCCGAAACGGCGCTCGCGCAGGTGATAGTTGCGCTCCTCCACGTCCTTCTCTTCCTTCACCTCGCCCTTGATCGTCAACATATTATCGGTCAGCGTGATCTCAACATCGTTGGGGTCTACGCCCGGAATGGACGCCTTGACCATGTAGGATTCCTGATCCTCGGCGACGTCCAATGCTACCGGGAAATCCTCCAGCCGCCGCGACCACAGCCGCGGGGTGTCGAAAAACGCTTCATCGAAAGCGCGGTCCATCATCTCTCGCATGGTCGTCATTTCGCGGAAGGGGTCCCATCTCATCAAACTTGCCATTGGTCATCCTCCTGTACATCAGACTTCGATTACCTATGTTTTACGCTTCAGTCGGGATGAATCGGGCGGGCTTCTGCGAGAGCGCTCAGGCCCGCCCATCAAGCTTTCATATCTTCAGTATAGTCACAACACGTTAGACCGTTATAAGCGCAGCGTTAGTGTTTTGTCTACACTACCCCAACGCGGCCGCTACGCCTCGAGCACTTCCACGCCCGTGAACTGCAATTCGCCGTTCACGACATCGACCACTACATGCTCGCCCTCCAGCAAGTCGCCCTGCAAAATCTTGGCGGCTAGCGGGTCGGCGATACGATGCTGGATCACCCGCTTCAACGGTCGGGCGCCATAGGCCGGGTCGTAGCCCTCGTCCACCAGCAGCGTCTTGGCGCTATCGGTCAGTTCAAGCGTCATCCCACGGTCAGCCAACAGCTTGCGCAGCCGTTCGAGCTGGATCTCCACGATCTGCTTCAATTGCTCCTTGTGCAGGGCGTGGAAGATGACAATCTCGTCCACACGATTCAGGAACTCGGGGCGGAAATGCGTGTGCAGCACCTCGCGCACGCGGCGCTCCACTTCCTCGTCGACGCCCGCCACGTCCAGAATGTACTGGCTGCCCAGGTTGCTGGTCATGATGATGATCGTGTTGCGGAAGTCGACGGTACGGCCTTGACCGTCGGTCATGCGCCCGTCGTCGAGCACCTGCAACAGCGTGTTAAAGACCTCCGGATGCGCCTTCTCGATCTCGTCGAAGAGCACCACCGAATAGGGTCGGCGGCGCACGGCTTCGGTCAGTTGCCCGCCTTCGTCATAGCCGACGTAGCCGGGCGGCGCGCCGATCAGCCGGGCGACGGTATGCCGCTCCTGGTACTCGCTCATGTCGATGCGCACCATGCTCTGTTCGTCGTCGAACAGGAACTCGGCCAATGCCCGCGCCAACTCGGTCTTGCCCACGCCCGTCGGCCCCAGGAAGATGAAGCTGCCGATGGGCCGGTTGGGGTCTTGCAGGCCGGCGCGGCTGCGGCGGATGGCGGAGGCCACCACGGACACGGCCTCATCTTGGCCGACGACACGCTTGTGAATCTCCTCCTCCATACGCACGAGTTTGGCGCGCTCGCCCTCCATCAGCTTGGCGACCGGAATGCCCGTCCACTTGCTCACGACTGTGGCGATCTCTTCGCTATCCACCTCTTCCTTCAGGAGCGCGCCGCTGGCCTGCGCCATGCGCACGCGTTCCTCGGCCTGGGCCAACTCCTGCTCCAATTGGCGCAACGTGCCATAGCGCAATTGCGCCGCTTGCTCCAGGTTGTAGTCGCGCTCGGCCTGCTCGATCTGAACGTGCACGCGCTCGATCTGCTGCTTCAAATCGCGCACGCGCGCGATGGTGTCGCGCTCCGCCTGCCAGCGGCTCGTCAACTGAGCGCTGGATTCCTTCAGGTTCGCTAGTTCTTCCTCCAGCGCGGCGAGTCGCTGCTTGCTCGGCTCGTCCTTCTCCTTCTTCAGGGCCTCGCGCTCGATCTCCAACTGCATCACCTGGCGGTCGATCTCGTCCAGTTCCTGCGGCTTAGAGTCGATCTGCATGCGCAGGCGGCTCGCCGCCTCGTCGATTAGGTCGATCGCCTTGTCCGGCAAGAAGCGGTCGGTGATGTAGCGATGGCTCAACGTCGCCGCAGCGATGGTAGCGCCGTCCGTGATGCGCACGCCGTGATGGCTCTCGTACGCGCCCTTCAACCCGCGCAAGATGCTGATCGTATCCTCCACGGAAGGCTCGTCCACGAACACGGGCTGGAAGCGGCGCTCCAGCGCGGCGTCCTTCTCGATATGCTTGCGATACTCGTCGAGCGTCGTGGCGCCGATGGCGTGCAGTTCGCCGCGCGCCAGCATCGGCTTAAGCATGTTGGACGCGTCCATTGCGCCCTCGGCTGCGCCCGCGCCGACCAGGGTATGCATCTCGTCGATGAACAGGATGATCTGCCCAACCGAGTCGCTGATTTCCTTCAGCACCGCCTTGAGCCGTTCCTCGAACTCGCCGCGATACTTAGCTCCGGCTACCAATGCGCCGATATCGAGCGCCACCAGCCGCTTGTCGCGCAGCCCGGCGGGCACATCGCCTTTGACAATGCGCTGCGCCAACCCCTCGACGATAGCGGTCTTACCTACGCCCGGTTCCCCGATCAGCACCGGGTTGTTCTTGGTGCGCCGGCTGAGAATTTGCACCACGCGCCGGATCTCCTCGTCGCGGCCGATGACCGGGTCGAGCCTGCCTTTGCGCGCGTCCTCCGTCAGGTCGCGGCCATACTTCGCCAGCGCCTCATACTGGGCTTCGGGCGTGTCGGTCGTGACGCGCTGGCTGCCGCGGATGCCGGCCAACGCCTGCATGATGGCGTTGTAGTCCACGCCGTGACGCGCCAACAGGTCGCGCGCCTTGCCCGCAATTGATGCCATCGCCATCAACACGTGCTCGGTCGAAACGTACTCGTCCTTCATGGCGCCGGCGATCTCTTGCGCCTCGCGCAACACGGCGACGATCTCGCGACCCTGGCGCACTTCGGCAGCGGCGCCGGTGGCGCGCGGCTTGGCGGACAGCGCTTGCTCCACACTCTGGAGCAACATGGCCGTGTCCGTGCCGATTTTGTTCAGCACCGCAGGCACGACGCCCCCTTCTTGCGCCAACAGGGCAAGAAGCAGGTGTTCCGGGTCTACCGTCGCATGGTTGTACTGCTCAGCGAGGCTCTGCGCCTGCTGCATCGCCTCGTGCAGTTTTTGTGTCATCTTATCGGGCCGCATAAGCTGCCTCTCCTCCTCAAATTCTAGTTGGTGGCATCCTTCCGGAAAACCGCTGTTCTCTGGAAGGCAGTATGAATCCCACAATCTCCTCTCAGCATACCCGCGTGACATAAGAATCACGCTTGCCCTGTGTTAGTGTCGCGTATGCGAATCTGGTTGTAAACGACCGCCTTCGTCCAAGCCTACATGGCGCGAATTTCCCTGATCCAACACGGCTGAATTGCGCGATAATTGACGATCAGCACGAATGAACCGTCGATTAGTCTAGGCCAAGGAGCATCCGCCATGACCCTCTCCCGGCGTTTGTTGAATCTTATCCTGGCCTTCATTCTGACAGCGCTCACCGCCTGTCAGCCTGTCCCCGCGTGGTCAGGAGCCGAAGGCCCTTCCCGCTACGATCCCGAAGCGCATACTGCGCAGGGCGCGCTCTACTACCTTGCCGGCGACTTCGACACGGCCATTGCGCATTTCGACGAAGCCATTCGTCTCGATCCGGTCAACATCGACGCGCTCTCCGGTCGCGCCAACGCCTACTTCAGCCGCGGCGTCGCCAACGTCGACTTTGCCACCCCAAGCCACAACGCCGCTAACTATCGAGATATCGAAGCGGCGTTCCACGATTACAACGAGGTCATCCGCATCAAGCCTAGCAAGGCCGATGCCTATTACAACCGCGGCCTCGCCTATTTCCGACTGGCCGCCTTCCACACCGGAAAGGGGTCCGGCGGGCCGTGGCTCGTCACCGACTACGGTGCGATTGTCGCCTACGTGAACACCGGCGATCTGCGCAAGGCAGTCGAGGACTTCGCCGCAGCCATTCGCCTCAACGCCATGCACAGCAGCCCCGACGACCCGCGCCCCTACCTTGCCAGGGGCATCGCCCAACGAGCGCTACGCCAGTACGAAGAAGCCTTCAAGGACTACGACGAAGCCATACGCCTCGCTCCCGCCTATGCCGAAGCCTATCTGCAACGCGGCTTCGCCCATTATACCGCCGCCGGGGCTTACTACATGCTCGACACCAGCATCCTCGACCGTCACGAACTCGGCGCCGCTATCGACGACTTCACCGCAGCCATACGGCTCCGCCCGAACGATGCCGAAGCCTGCTTCCGCCGCGGGCTTGCTTACGCTGGCCTCGGCCAATACGACAACGCCATTCTAGACTACGATCAAGCCATCCAACTCGATCCCGACTTTGCCAAGGCGTTTTATCGCCGCGGCCTTGCCCACGCCAAACTAAGCGAATCTGGAACCGCTATCGTCGACCTTACCGAGGCTCTCCGGCTCCATCCCAGCTATGCGTCGGCCTATTACCATCGCGGCATGGCTTACGCTGCTCGTGGCGATTACGCGACTGCCGTTGTCGACTTCGACGAAGCCATTCTTAACAACCCCCGCGAGCGCTGGGCCTACTACCAGCGCGGCCTGGCCCATGCCGCCCTCGGCGATTACGCCGCCGCCATCCGGGACTATACGGAGTTGCTAAGGCAGATGCCCGCCTATGTTCAGGCTTATTACCATCGCGGCCTGGCTTATGCAGAAGTTGGAGATAGCGCTGCCGCCATCGCAGACCTCGAAACGGCCCTCACTCTCGTCGAGCCAGGCGCGCAGCTTGCCGCCGACATCAACGCCGTCATCGCCAGGCTCCGCGCCGGCGACTAGCCCAGCCCATTCGGTCTGACAGATAAAGCCCGACTCGTGGCTCGTGACGCATGTCCATCTGCCTGCTCCAAACAAAAAGGGCAGGCGCAATGCCTGCCCCTACATGGTCCGTTCTACCGCGGCTAACGCAGGCTGCGCAGCTCTTCGAAAAGCTTGCGCTCGCGCTCGTTGAGCGTTACCGGCAGCGTCACCTGTACCGCGGCGAGCAGATCGCCGCGCTGGTCCGGGTTGCGCAGATGCGGCATGCCCTGCCCGCGCAGCCGGAAGGTGCGCCCGTTCTGCGTCCCCGCGGGAATGGTCAACATCACCCCGCCTTCCAGCGTCGGCGCCTGCACCTCCCCGCCCAACACCGCGGTATACAGGTCCACCGGCACGGTAGTGCGCAGGTCGTCGCCCTCGCGCGTGAATCGTTCGTGCGGCAACACATTGATCTTCAGGTAGATGTCGCCCTGGTCGGCGCCGCCGCGCATGCGCACCTTGGAGCCGGTCTTCACCCCACGCGGGATGTTGACCTCCATACGTTTGCCGCCCTCTGCCTGCAGCACACGCGTCGAGCCGTGGAACGCTTCCTCCAGCGTGATGTCGACGGGCACTTCCGTACGCGCCGGCTGCTGCGCCATGCGCGGGTCAAAGCCGAAGCCGGGTTGCGCGTCCGAGCGCGGCTGGCGATACTGCGCGCCAGGCCGCCCGCCGAGGCCGCCGCCGAAGAGCGCATCGAAGAAGCTGGAAAAGCCTCCGCCGCCGCCGAGGCCGCCGAACATCTGCTCGAACTCCTCCGGCGTCACCGTGCGCGTATAGGATCCGCCGCCGCCTGGGCTTCCCGCCCACCGGCCCCAGTCGAAGTCCTCCGGTCGCCCGCCGGTGCGCGCATACTGCTCCCACTGCGAGCCGAAGCGGTCGTACTTGCTGCGCTTATCCGGATCGGAGAGAACGGTATACGCCTCGTTGATCTCCTTGAACTTGGTCTCAGCCTGTGAATCGCCGGGATTCTTGTCCGGGTGATACTGCTGGGCCAGCTTGCGGAAGGCGCGCTTGATCTCTTTTTCGTCGGCGTTTTTCGAGACGCCTAAAATCTTGTAATAATCCCGATATTCCATAGGCTAGACCTCCGCCTTTTGTCCTGTCGCATGCTCGCCCTGGTTGACCAACACGCGCGCCGGGCGCAGCAACCGGTCGCCCTCCCGGTAGCCGGTCTGCACGACCTCGGCAACCGCGCCTGGAGGCGTATCTTCCCTGCGGATTTGGCCCACTGCCTCATGCAGCGCCGGGTCGAAGGGCTGCCCCAGCGCGTCGATGGGCGTCACATCATAGCGTTTCAGCGCATCGAGAAACGCGCGGTGGATCGCCTCAACGCTGGCGACAAAATCGTCCGCGCCCTCTGCTCCGGCATGCCGCAGCGCCATTTCCAGATGGTCCGCCAGCGGCAGCATGTCGAGAAGAATGCGATGGCGCGCTTCCGCCGTATCCGTGGCAAAACGCTGCTCCCAACGCTTGCGCAGGTTCTCGACTTCCGCCTGCAGGCGGGCATAACGCTCGGCCCAGTTCTCCTGCGACTCTTCAGTCTGCTCCTGCTCCTGCTGCTGCACCGCCGCCCTAGCCCAGACCAATTCAGCTTCCAGGTTCTTTAAGTCGGCGCTCTGCCGGTGCAGGGCTTCGTTTTTGATCTGAAGCTCTTGCTGCAACTTGGCCGCTTCCTTGCCCTGACGCTCGTACGCGTCTTGCAGTTCCTCATGCGCCTTCTGCAACGCAACGTAATCGTCGAGCGTGGGCATGCGCTGCCGCTGCTCATCACGCATTGCCTGTTGGCGCATCGCTTCCTGGCGCAACGCCTGTTGGCGCATTAACGCCGCGCGACGCCGTCCGGTTGGGTCATAATAGTAGCTCATCGTCTATCCTGCTAGCGGGCCTAGCCCGCCTGATGGTCGCAGTAGTCAAACGGGCGGGGATATGCCCCGCCCGCCGACTTGCCATGCAATCCTTGTCGCCCTTACGCCTAGATATTGGCTGCGCCTAGACCTGGCGATACTCTCCTTCGACCACATCCTCTTCGCCGCCGGGTTCCGGGCCGCCCTCTGCCGGGCCGCCCCCATTAGCGCCGGTCTGCTGCTGGTACATCTGCTGGGTCAGCGCATGGCTGGCTTGCTGCAGTTGCTCAGTCAACTGGCGGATGCGGTTCAGGTCGCTGCCGTTGATGGCCTGCTTCAGTTCCTCGATGGTCTCTTCAATCTTGCCGCGGTCGGTCACCGGCACCTTGTCGCCCAGGTCTTGCAGCGATTTCTCAGTCACATAGACCAGGTTATCGGCGTTGTTGCGCGCCTCCGCCAGTTCGCGGGCCATCTTGTCCTCGGACTCGTGCGACTTGGCCTCGCGCACCAGGCGATCGACCTCATCCGTCGACAGATTGGTCGAAGCGGTGATCTTGACCGACTGCTCCTTGCCCGTGGCCTTGTCCTTGGCGACCACGTTCAGGATGCCGTTGGCGTCGATGTCGAAGGTCACCTCGATCTGCGGCACGCCACGCGGCGCCGGCGGAATCCCATCGAGGCGGAAGTTGCCCAACGTCTTGTTCTGATTCGCCATCGGGCGCTCGCCCTGCAAGATGTGAATGTCGACCGCCGTTTGGTTGTCGGCCGCGGTGCTAAAGACCTCGGTCTTCTTGGTCGGGATCGTGGTGTTGCGCGGGATCAGAACCGTCATCACCGAACCCAACGTCTCCAAGCCCAGGCTGAGCGGCGTAACATCCAACAGGAGCAAGTCGCTCACCTCGCCCGCCAACACGCCGGCCTGCAGCGCCGCGCCTGCGGCCACAACCTCGTCCGGGTTGACGCCCTTGTGCGGCTCCTTGCCCGTCAACGAGCGCACCAACTCCTGGATCATCGGCATGCGAGTCGAACCGCCGACCAGCACGACTTCATCCAACTGGCTGGCCTGAATGCCCGCGTCCTTCAGCGCACTGCGGAAGGGCTGCTTGCAGCGCTCCACCAGGTCCGCCGTAAGCTGCTCAAATTTGCTGCGCGTTAGCGTCACAACCAAGTGCTTCGGCCCCGTGCTGTCTGCCGTGATGAAGGGTAGGTTGACCTCGGTCTGCGGCGTCGACGTCAGTTCGATCTTCGCCTTCTCCGCCGCCTCGCGCAGACGCTGCAACGCTTGGCGATCCTGGCTCAGGTCAAGGCCCTGCTCCTTCTTGAATTCCTCGATCAGCCAGTGGACCACGCGCTCATCCCAGTCGTCGCCGCCCAGGTGCGTATCGCCGTTGGTCGCCTTGACCTCGATCACGCCGTCGCCGACCTCGAGCACCGACACGTCGAAGGTGCCGCCGCCCAGGTCGAAGACCAGGATCGTCTCATCGCTCTTCTTGTCCAGCCCATAGGCCACCGCGGCCGCTGTCGGCTCGTTGATGATGCGCAACACCTCCAGGCCCGCGATCTGCCCGGCGTCTTTGGTCGCCTGGCGCTGGCTGTCGTTGAAGTAGGCCGGCACCGTGATCACCGCCTGCTTCACCTCTTCGCCCAAGTAAGACTCGGCGTCCCGCTTGAGCTTGCCCAAGATCATGGCGCTGATTTCCTGCGGCGTATAGACCTTGTTCTTAATCGGGATGGAGACGCGCGCGTCCTGATGCGGACCTTCTACGATCTCATACGAGACCATCTCCATCGTCTTCTTCGTCTCAGGCTCGTCGAAGCGGCGGCCCATCAAGCGCTTTACCGAGTAAACAGTATTTTCCGGGTTGACCACAGCCTGCCGCTTGGCGGTCACGCCCACAAGGCGATCGCCGCCCTTGGTGAAGGCGACCACCGACGGCGTGGTGCGCGCACCCTCGGCGTTGGCGATGATCGTCGAATTGCCGCCTTCCATGACCGCGACGACGCTGTTGGTCGTACCCAGGTCGATACCGATAATTTTGCCCATAATTGTCTCTGTCCTCCCAGATCAAACAACTGTCCGTTGCATAACGCATGTTAAGTGCAATGTGTCATTTCGCTTTCCTAATCAGTGTACTACTTGCCCGTAAGCAGACTATATGGCGAACATTAGCGAAACGTTTGAATTTCTTGCCGCAACCGATGAGTCCGTACGTATTTCAGGCGCAATATGATATGATCCCAGGTAAAGTCACCCGCTTTCAGCTTTAAGGAGACTCTTATGAGTAACCAAATTGCCGTGTTTATCGATTTCGAGAATATCGCCCTATGGGCGGAGCAGGAGTTTCTGGATTTCGAGTTGACGCCCCTCATGGAATACCTGCAGAGCCGCGGCCCCCTGGTGATCAAGCGGGTCTATGGCGACTGGAGCCGTTTCTCCCATTACCGCGAGGAGTTGATGAACAACTCCGTCGACCTGATCCAGATCTACAGCGTGCGCGCCGGCAAGAATCGCGCCGACATCCGCATGGCGCTCGACGCGCTCGAAACCGCCATCACCCGCAGCCAGATCCAGACCTTTGTCATCGTGTCCGGCGACAGCGACTTCGGGCCGTTGGTCGCCAAGCTGCGCGAGTACAGCCGCTACACTCTCGGCATCGGCCCGCGCGACGTCACCCACCCCCTCTTGATCAAGGCGTGCGACGAGTTCATCTACCTGGAATCCGTGCTAGGCGATGTCCACGACCCGCACATCCTCCACACCGCGGCCAGCCCGGACGACGAGACCGCGCGCAGCCTGTTGAGCAAAGCCCTTGCCGTCCATGCCCAGCGCGCCGAGCTGCCCGTCCTCGCCGCCAAGCTCAAGCAGACCATGCTTCTCATGGATTCGGCCTTTAACGAGGCGAATTTCGGCTATTCCCAGTTCAAGAACTGGCTGGAGTACAACGCCGACCTCATCAGTCTCTTTGTCAAGGATATGCAGCTTTACGTCGCACCCAAAGACTTCACATTGCCCAACGACGCCGATCTACATCCCTGGGACGCGTCCGCGCACACCAACGGGCAGGACAGCGCTCCTCGCCGGCCCATCGCCGCCGCTGTCCAGTCGCTTGACCTTACGCCCACGCCCCCGACGCTGCGCAATCAGTATAAGCAGATCTTCAACCGCCTGAAGATGACGTCCGTCGATTTCAATACGCGCCGCGATGTGCTGCGCGATATCTACCGTGAACTGAGCGAAAACCCGAGCGGGCGCACGACCGACGATCTGCTCGAAGAACTCTGCCTGCGTTACGAGGATCAAGGGCTGATCCGCAGCAAGACCACCTTGCGCCAAATCTGGCAAATGGGCTTCCGCCAGCGCGCCTTCGACTACAACGGCCAGGTCGCGTCGGTTCATGTGCCTGTCCGGATGGCCGACGAAATTAACAGCGAGGCCGCCTTCGTCCAGCGCGCCGAGTCCGGCTTCGTCTACGCCGTCATCAACGCCGGGCTGGAGATCGACCGCTCGGAACTGGCGGCTATCCTGCTCAACGACCGCGAGCAGGTCGACTACATCCAGAGCCTGCTGGACGACCTGGAGAAGCGCGGCCAGATCCTCTACGCCGACGGGCGCTATAGCCTGCCCGGCCACAGCACCGTCCCCTTCGTCGACGAACCGGCGCTGGAGCTTCTCTGCTACGACATCGAAAACGTCCAAGTGCCGGACAACCTGCCGCGCACAGCCGAAAAAGCTCGCTCGCTGGCAAAGACCGCCATGTTGCAGCGCTCGCAAGACTTTGCAGCCTCAGCGCGCAGCTATCTGCTTGCCTGTCGCATCCAGTGGGATGCCATCGAGCTTGGGGAGCCGGGCGCAGGCCTCGAAGACCTGCGCTGGTACATGGCCTCCTACGCATCGGTCAAGGCCGGAGAACTCTCCCAGATACACCGAGACTACGCCAATTCCCGCCCTTACTACTTGGCCTTCTTCTACCTGGTCCAAGAGGATGACCCGCTGTGGAGCCGCATGCGCGGCCTCATTAACCCGATGCTCTCCTACTACTGG
>Ga0334888_1002862_pt1 | contig 18029 bp, 9 predicted proteins | sample GraSluR1_MG_FD_207227 | JGI IMG/M metagenome (GOLD analysis project Ga0334888, IMG submission 207227) | Sludge microbial communities from methane-producing bioreactor in Wageningen University, Netherlands - Granular Sludge_3_08-R1 | ecosystem: Engineered > Bioreactor > Anaerobic > Unclassified ...
CAGGCCCTTGAGGATCGCGCCGAATCGGTTGCGGACCTCTCGGCCGCCGGTGATCCGGTTGCGGCTCAGGATCTGGCCGGCGCGCCGGAACGTCTCCTCGTCCACGATCGCCGGGTGCTCGCCGTCATGCACCTCGTCCTTGTAGGTCAGGCGGCCGATGTACAGGACGTTGTTCAGCAGGCTGTGGAGGCTGTGCTTGTTGAACGGCGCACCGCCGGACTCGCGGCCCTTCTTGTTGGTCCACTGCTTGTTGGTCCAGCCGCGCGCGTCGAGTTCCTTGATCGTCGCGATCAGGGATTGATGGTCCAGGTAGAGCTCGTAGATCGCGCGCACCCGGATCGCCTCGTCCTCGTTCACCATCAACCGCCCCCCGCGGGGATCGACGTCGTAGCCGAGGATCGGCCGGCCGCCGGACCACTTCCCCTTGCGGCGCGCCGCGGCGATCTTGTCGCGCGTCCGCTCGGAGATGATCTCCCGCTCGAACTGCGCGAACGACAGCAGGATGTTCAGGGTAAGGCGGCCCATCGAACTGGTCGTGTTGAACTGCTGGGTCACCGAGACGAACGAGACACCGCGCCGTTCGAGGGACTCCATGATCTGGGTGAAGTCCAGGAGGCTGCGCGACAGCCGGTCGACCTTGTAGACGACGACGCACTCGATATGTCCGGCCTCGACGTCGGCCATGAGGCGCTTGAACGCCGGGCGCTCCATGTTGCCGCCCGTGTAGCCGCCGTCGTCGTAGCGGTCGGGCAGGCAGACCCACCCCTCGCTCTTCTGGCTGGCGATGAAGGCCTCGCCAGCTTCGCGCTGGGCGTCGAGGCTGTTGAACTCCTGCTCAAGCCCTTCCTCGGTGCTCTTGCGGGTGTAGATGGCGCACCGGATGGTCGGCGCCTCGACCCGCCTACCGGCCATCAGCGGACTCCCTCTGGCCCAAACGGAAGAACCCATAGCCGTTCCAGTGGGTGCCGGTGACCTTCTTGGCCACGGCGCTCAGAGTCCGGTACACCTCACCGTCGTACTCGAATCCCTTCGGCAGAACCCGCACCTCGACCGTCCGGTTCTTGTACCGTCGCGTGATGATCGCGCCGGGCATCGGCAGGCGGTCGTCCTGGGGAAATTCGATCGGGGCGGTAGCCGTCTCCCCACCGGGGGCGACCGGGCGCGGCCGGGGCGCGGTCAGGCGGACGTCCGACCCAGTGGCCAGGTCCCTCGCTCGCCGTTTCGCGCGTTCGGACAGGCCACCCTCCTGGTTCACCTGGAGCCGCCAGACGATGCGGCGGATGAGGTACTCCTTGTGCCGCGACGTCGTGTCCTCGCCGAAGACCTGGGCGTACTTCCGCCGCAGCTCCGGCACGGTCATGCGCTTGAGCGCGGTGATCTCTTTTCCGATGTTCAGCGCCATGGTGCATCTCCTCTCATGATCTCGGTTGAGCTAACCAGGACACATGAGGGTCGCCGGGCGCGGACACATCAAGGGCTTTCTGGCTGGGGGATCCGAGCGTGGAATCCCATGCTACGGTGCCACTTAGGCATGCATCGCGAAAGCGCAGAAGGCCGCGGCCAAGGATGGCAGCGATCTCCTGGCGGCGCTGCCCAGGGGTCAGGGCTTCAGAAGTCGTTTTCGGCATCGGTCGTCTCCGGGTAGCGGTCACACCTCTGGTGTTTACCTACCCGGGGGCCGCGCGATGTGCCGGATGTACCTGTTGACGTTCTACAGGCAGAGTTAGGAAGCGCCGGCCGCGCTGGCCGGACTCACGAAGCGGAGACTCCGGAAATGGAAATGCCGGGGCGGTCTCACACTGTACGGGAGGTCAGTCAGTCGGTTTCTGCCCAGGGTCCACCAACACCTCATTGCGAAGACAGCGGATCCCCTACTAGCGCTACTTGGAAGCTCGCGGATCCGTCTGCTTGCTTCGGCAAAGCGGCGAGGTTATCTAGCCGTTTCTTGGTCACCGCCAACCGCTTGGCAAATATCTCGAGCAAGTCTGTCCAGTACTTTTCGTCCGCACGACGAAAAAACCCTGTCCGATCGCAGTGTACGACAAGCGTTCCCAATACCTCGTTTGTGTCTGAAAGCACTGGGAAGATTATCGATGACCGTATCCGCCTTGTCTGGTCCGGATAGAGTTCCTGGTAACCCACCCCAGAGTCGCTTGTATCCTCGATAATGTGCACTGAGGGCCTAGCCTCCCTGTATACTCCAGCCGTCACCGTACCATCGTATATCTTGGAATTCTGCTTACGCAGCACCATACTCCTCGGAGCGCGACCATCACGGTTCGCACACGCCGGAATTGTTATCTCTCCGTCCTGATAGGATCTGGTCATAAACGTAACCTCAAAGTCGATGCGATCCTCCGTCCTTGCGCTTTGCCCATACGCCGCCTCTAGGCTGACGTACGCAGCCTCAACCAAGTCCTGAAGGTCGCCCCGGGAGGCGACATATGTCTCCAAGAATCCCTCCATTTCAAGTTGCCTGTCGCTGATGCGCCTTACTTGACGCGATATTATGCGATCAAGCTGCGCGTATGCCAGAAGGCGTACAGCAATACGAGCTTGTTCAGTATTTACCCTTTCCTGGTAGACATGCGCCACGTACCGCCCCGCAAAAACAACTGTCGTGGTCAACACTACAACCACAACTGCATGTACGCTCACGGCCGCCAGGCCGCCAAGCGTCGCGGTCTGCGTGATCCAGTACGATAAGAACGCTGCGAAGTAGAAGGGGAGAGCCGTCGCTACTGCACCCAGGAGAAGTCGCGGGCCCAATTCCATCCTAAGAAGCCCAACAATTAGCTTTCCAACTCTGCTCCGATCTCTCATGAATTCGTGTCTCCTCGTAAGGGAAAGAAGCGACCTAAAAACTGACGCGTCTCGGATCCTTCGAACACCTTCTCTACGCCTCCTAAGCTCTCCACGGAGGCGATGTGAAGATCACCGCCATCTCCTCCGACTCCGCTAGCCATGAATGACTCCGCAAGATCCCCAACGCGGATAACAAGCGTGGGCTTCCCAAGGCCCCGAGCAAGTCCATACTCATAATGAGAGCCGTGACTTCGGCCCAAAACACCGACGAAGAGATCTGCTTCTCTAACGTAATGAGAGCACAACTCCATCGCCTTTGCCGGCGGAAGCTTTCGCTTACCCCAAGCATTGATGTCTCGGTGTGGGAGGTGGCAATTGAATCCGAGCTTCCGGAGGCCACGTTCGATTCCCAGTAAGAAATCGCGGTAAGCGCCTACTGGCAGCACGCCGTGTGGTGCCTCGAATAGCTCGTCGGACGGGGCTACCTCTGCATGACCGGTAAATGGAGCAGCTATATACACCGAGGGGTACCTCATCACCGCCGGTTTTCTGCGAACGCGTCGTGGATCTATCACTACTCGACGAGGCTCATTTGCCACCCGGACGAGGCTGAGAAGTCCTGGTTTGACCAATTTCGGCTCTACCGGTTTGCTGAATAGCTCTAGCTGATTCCAGCTTGGGTCTTGCTTGGACAGAATCTCGACGATTTCGTTCGCCAAGCGCTCTAGATTGTTCTTAATGCGAGTGTCAATTCGAACAGAATCCAGATTGTAGAAATCACTGTCGACGTATTCAGCAATCCATTCTTTATAGAGATCGTGTATCTCCTGAACGTGATTTGGTGGATAAAGCGTTGCATATCCTGAGCTTCTATTCGACAACCGCATCCGTACAATATCCAGCGGACACTCACAAACTATGACCAGATCCGGCAGCGGTGTCTCTTCGAAGAAGTGATCCGCTAAAGCCTGGTATGTCGAGTACCCACTGTCATCAATATCGCCACGGCGCCGAAAATATTCTGCAAATACGTATACGTCTTCGTGAAGAGTGCGATCCAGAACAACGCCTATGCCATCCATCATTGCGCTTTTGATTTGCAGTGCCTTGTTTACAAGGAAGGCGGTCTGGGCCTCAAACGCCCATCTTGCCGGTTCGCGAAAAAGGTCGGGAAGGAGTTGGATTGCCGGTCGCGATTCGGGGACATATTTCCAACCCAAAACAGAAGCCAACCCTCGCGCCAGGGTTGTCTTGCCAGAACCCTGGACACCGCCTATTGCAACAAACGGCGGCCTTGGCATACTACTATCCTGCGCGATTCTCAGGCATATCAAAACCCGGGAGCAGTTTGGTCCGAACACCCCGGGGATTGGCCCGGGGCCGGCCCGTCTGGTCCAATGCGCGTAGTGCAAGGTCGAGCACTACGTTCCCAAGCCTTACGTCAGACCGTAGACGCCTCCGCCAGTCCGCATGAACGATATCCCGTTTGGAGGGCGCGACCTCACCTTCATTCCCGACCATCAAATGGGCGCACCCCGCCGAAAACGTCTTCAACCCAGAGTCGCAGATGAAGCGCTCAATCTGGCTCTCGGGAATGAAGGCCATCGGCCTGTGAAGACTCATGTTCTTGGCCACTCTAGTTTGGATGCCCATTGTTGAAGCATGTCTCGATTCGACAAGTCTGGCCAATAATCGCAGATCAAGCTCAGAATCGGCGACGAACTGAGCAAAACGCGTCCTATCATATGCCCCAATGGCTTCGTGATAGCAAAAAGCGAAGTAGTCCTTCAGCAGCGTGGTCACGAAGTCCTCGCGGTGGTGACCAAGACAGAAGGACTTTGCACCCCGGCGTTCCGCTTCTACAGCAAGCAGGATTCTTTTAGCGGTGCTGCATAGACCACACGGCGTTTCGTAGTCACCACAATCGAGGGCTCCAAGGACTTGGGCCAATTTGCGGCGCATTGTTGAAGACCCGGCAGATAAACTCCGGTACGCACGTGCAGATGAGATTATGACTTCGACATCGAACCGCTGGACTGAAGCTGCGATTGCCTCCGCCTGAAATGCTGCGTGACCTAGATCAACAATAACACCGACAACTACGAAACCCATTTCGCGGAGGAAGTGCACCAGAGAGATGCTGTCCTTCCCTCCCGACAGTCCTACTACGACGGGATCGGTTAGTTTGAGACAATAGCGGTCGATACAAGCACGGATCAAGGGGGTTGTAGCGCGCTGCTGCTCCGACCAAAGGAACACGGTGGCTTCTTTCCGAAATTTGTAGATTGTGGGTTGGCCAATCGATCTTAGCATCTCCTAATCGAGCAGTAAACCGTTTCTGCCACAGGGGTATGCCGGGGAAGTCACCTCCCTCGGTCCTGGCCGTCTGGCATTCCCGCATCCGGTTCCTCAGGCAACGGATTCGTGCGAAGAAGTTGGGCGGCGATCAGGCCAGTTTCTAACAGACGTTACGATCGGCAATCAGTCCGACCCCGTGCGTTAAACCCATCTTGACCACACATAGCCGCGAGTATCGCGATAATTGATTGTGGCACAATGCATAAGCAAAGCTCTAACTGGCCTCCTTGTAGATACGACAACAGTTAACCTACTTGATGTACTGCAGTTGATTAGACTTGACTATGTAGATACGGAAGATATAGCCTCGAATGCGGAGGTCGGCCGTGCACCTACGCATCTCGACCAAGAAGCAGGGGCGCTTCACCTACCGCTACGCCCAGATCGTCGAGAGCTACCGGCGCGAGGACGGAGTTCCCGGCCACAGGGTCATCGCCAATCTCGGAGACCTGACCGACCAGCAGATCGCCAATCTCCGCGTCGCGCTGGCGGCCTCCCGACAGGGAACCACTCTCGTCCTGCCCGGGGAGCCGGCGCGACTGGAATGGCGGGCCCGCATCGTCGCTACTCTTGGCTACCTGGATTTAGCCGTTGGGCTTGAAACCTGGAATCGCTGGAAGCTGCCGGGCCTGTTCAATCGCCTGCTACCGAAGGGCAACGAGGCCGTCGCGCCCGGGGACGTTATTGCCGCCCTGGTCCTGCAACGCTGCACCGACCCCGGCTCGAAACTCTACGCCCAGAGGTGGTTCCCCCGCACGGCGCTGCCTGAACTTCTGGACATCGAGCCCAGCCAGTTCGGCAACTCTCGCATCCACCGCACTCTCGAGAACCTTGACCGCATCGATCCCGTCCTACAGGACGAGTTGGTCCAACGCTACCGGAGCAAGGAAGGCGTATTTGCCGCTGTGTTCATGGACGTCACCGATGCCTGGTTTGCCGGCCGCGGTCCGCAGCTTGCCCAGCGCCAACGGACGAAGGACGGGCTGAGCAACCGCCACAAGATCGGTATCGTTCTGGTCTGCAACGAGCACGGTTACCCGGTGCGCTGGAAGGTCGTGCCAGGCAAGAGCCGCGACCACCTGTGCATGGCCGACATGCTCGAGCACCTCCAGGCGGCGGACTGGATTGGCGACGCGCCGTTGATCTGCGACCGGGCTATGGGTCGGGCGGCATCGGTGGCCAAACTCCTGGACAGCGGCTTGCGCTTCGTCACCGCTATCACCCGCAACGAGATCAACGCCTACACCGATCGCATCCCGTGCGAGCCGTTCCTGGAACTGTCACCCGTTGCCGCTGAGGCGACCGTTGGGGAGGAGATCGCAGTCGCCGCTCGCACCGCCGAGCAAGCCGGACTGACCAAAGTCGACGACCAGCTGTACGTCTGCGACCTGGGTACCTGCGAGCGCAGCCTGCTGTTCGAGCGGCCGCCAGTGCGGCCGTCGGGCGCCGATTGGAACCCGGATGCCCTCGAAGGTGCGGCGTCGTTCATCGCTCTGGCTCGCATTTTCGCCGACAGAATCCACAGGAAGGAGTACCGCAACCTGAGCGACCTGGCCCACAAGGAAGGGCTGACCAGAGCCCGCGTGACCCAGATCATGAACACGCTCAAGTTTGACCCTCTGCTGCAGGAACAGATTCTCGCCGGCGACTTCGGGTATGTCCCCGAGCGACTCCTGCGCCAGTGCGTCCGCAGCAAGGAAGCCGAGCAGAGAGACTTGCTGCAGGAGAACGCTCGGATCATGCGACCGGCCCGCCGGCCGGGTCTGCCGCCGCGACGCGTGGGCCGCCACACCGTCGCGCTGCGGTTGGTCGCTTACTTCAACCCCCAGATGTTCGTGGAGCACCGTGGCAGATTGGCCGCCCGCCGGCAACGGATCGAGAGCTACGTCGAGACGCTCAACGAACGACTGCGCAACACAAAAATGCATCGCGACAAACACCACATCCGCGTCGCGGTCCATCACGAACTCGCGCGCTGGACGATGCTCTCGCTGTATGATGTCCAGGTCGTCTCCCTGCATGACCCGCAGCGCGGCCGCCAATACTGGCGCGTGCGTCTGACGCTCGACCAGGACAGGTGGCAGCGGCGCATCGGCTACGCCGGCTTCGTCTTGCTGGCCGCCCATCCCGACTTGCCGCACAGCGCCGCGGACATTGCTCGGCTGTACCGACAGAAGGACACCGTCGAGAAAGACTTCCAGACCATCAAGGACGTCGTCAAGCTGCGGCCCCTGTTCCATCACACTGACGCGAAGGTCCGAGCCCACGTCACGCTCTGCATGCTCGCCCTGCTGATCGAGCGGTCGATAGAGCGCAGGCTCAAGCGATCGGGGCTGACCCAGGTCCGCACCGCCGACGCCTGCTTCGAGGAACTGCGCGGTTGCCACTTGAATCTGGTGGCGTCCGACCAGGCAATCGACCCGACCTACGCCGCCACCGAGCCCACGCAGGAGCAGCGGGCGATATTACAAAGCCTCAGAATGACGGCCTTGATCGGACCGGAGGAGATAGCCGAAGGTATAAAATACAGACGAAAGTAGCGAATTCGTATCTACAGCAGTCGCACAACTCGCTTTCCAACAACGACTAAACATATCGTGTGGTCAAAATGGGGTTAACCGAAATGCCTCTGGAATTCCGCTGAAAAAGGATTGGCTCCCCTGGTTGGACGCAAAAGCGGAAAATTCTAAGAATTTGACGTTTGCGCCTGTCCGCGCTTGCGGACGGCCAACACCCCTACTCCCTAAACAGCCCCTTCACCTCGCTCCACGTCTTCTGCTCGATCGGTACCGGCCCGTCCGCCATCGGCACGAAATCGATGTAGTAACGAATCTGCGGGTCGTCGTGACCATCGTGGATCCACTGCGAGATGTAGTCCACGTCCGTCGTGCCCCAGTAGTTCCCCGTGAGGTCGAGATTGACCAAGGGGCCGGTGTACACTGTTGACCCAACCACGAACCAACCCTGCCCATCGCGCTGCAGGAAATGGTTGTTGCGGCAATCGAGGTTGACTCGAGCAGACGCCATCAAAACGACGCGTCCGCTTGACTCGAATACGTTGTTTCGAGCCACGATTGTGCCATAAGCAGGATTGACTACGGCAAATGCTGTCGGATCACCAGCGGTCGTCGCCACAGAAACATAATTATCTTCAAGCACTACCAATCCAAACCGATCCAGGGGGATCCCGAACAAGCTCTGGCCAGTGATCGTGCAGTTGCGAACGGTACCGGAGGCTCCACTGACGAACCAAACGCCGCTCCCCCCTCCCGTCATCACACAGTTCTGAACCGTGATATCCTGGCAACCGTCCCAATCCGCCCGGAATGCCTGGTGACAGTTCGTGAACGTGCAATCCTCGATCAACAGATCGCGCGCGGGAGTGTACGCACAAACGCCTACGCCGCCGTTGTTGTAGTTGACGTCGATGAACTCGCAATCCCGGATAAATCCACCGCCGATGCCGGCGGTGAACACGCCCTCGGACAACCTTGTGAATCGGCAGTTCCGCACCTCGATCCGGTTGCCGTTGTGACGAATTGCCTTCCCATGGATACCCGGCATATCGAATCCGAGGTCCTCAAACCGCGACGTCCCTCCTGTATAAGGATCTGTACCGATCGCCCATCCGACTGTTGAAGGTGGAAACGGCGGCGTCTCATGGCCGATGATCGTCGTCGTCGGCCCGGCGCCGATGAACGTCAGCGACTTGCCATAAATCGCCGTGTACACCACCTCGCCGTTCATGATCACCCAGTGCTCATACCACCGCCCAGGCCCGATCCGCAGCGTGTCGCCCGAGGCCGCCGCGTCCACCGCCTCCTGGATCACCGCGAAGTCCCCGCTGCCGTCCTTCTCCAGGTACCACGTCCTGGCCGCAACCAGTTCGGCACTGGCCGACAGGATCGCCACCGCACCGAGCACCCCCAACAACCAGCGCCGACCGCTCATCGCATGCCTCCCACGCTCACCGCAGCAGCAGCAACCGCTGCGTCTTGTGTACCCGGCCACTGTCCAACTTCACGAAGTACACCTCGCTCGCCACCCCGCGCCCGCGATTGTCGCTCCCGGTCCACGTCACCGTGTGGTGGCCTGCCGGCAGCACCTCAGACACCAACGGCACCACCCGTCGGCCTCGGATGTCGTACACCGCGATTGTCGTCGCTGCCGCCTGCGTCAGCCCGAACCGCAGCTCCGTCCGCGGGTTGAACGGGTTCGGGCCAGCCGTCAGGTACGGCTCCCGCGGCAGAAGGTCCTGATCCTGCGTTTCCGCCCCCAGGCTCTTGACCAGCATCCCCTCGGTCAGCGGCACGAACTGGGGCTCGAGCGCGAAACTGTACGTGTCGGCCAACCGCAGCCACGTCTGGCCGTCGCCCGAGATCCAGCCCGGCGCGCCGGCTGTGCCCTCGAAGTACCCCAAGGCCGGACCCCCGCCCGCACCACGGCCCGTGAACTCCGCCTCCGCTGGCAGCTCGAACACCAGGTACAACGCCCCCAAGCTCGCCGCGACCGGCTGGTCCAGCTCCAGCTCGCTCCAGGCGTCCGATCCGCCTGCGAACGGGCCGGCTAGCGCGACCATCGCCGCCACATCGCCCGGCCCGCTGGTGTGGCCCGTGCCCACCAAGAGCTGCGGGTAGGTCACCTGGCTGTCGTTATTGTACCACAAAAAACCGGCCAGTGCGTAATTTTCTGGCATGTCCAGCCGCACGGCCATCCACGCCGCGTCGTCGCTTCCGTTAACCCCTGTCACACCAGCAATTTCCGGTGTTTCTGCCGCCACGCCGATCGCAACGACGCCTGCCAACACAAGGAAAACCCATAGTTCAAAGTACCGCATGATCCCTCCTATTGCATGGCCGGACAGACCGGGAAATAGACTTCGTGCTGTCCACTACTGACTTCGGTACCCGCGAATCTCCCATCCCAGCTGCGAACAAAGAACGAGTAGCGACAGCTAAGAAAATCCGTGCAAGGTTGATTCTTCCAGTGTACTTCGTGGAAGTAGTTACCCGTCGCAAGATAGCGGACCGGCTTAACCTCGATGTCAGGATCGGCCCCGTACTCGAGCGTCACGCTACTTTTCAGTACGCAGTTCTTTCCAGAGACATAGGAGACTACAACTTCGTCTTCGGAGGTCTTCGTCCAGCGGTCGGTTTCCCACGTGAACACCCACTCAAGTGAACCGTCCGGCTCGTAGTTGATGGTCAGGTCCACAGAATCCTCGTCCAGGGTACATCCGACCGACTGCACGACCGTTATCACGCTGTTCAAGCACCCGAAGCCAACCTCGAATTCCTGCAGAAACCCTAGTGGCCATTGGACGGCGACCCTGACGCTACCGCCGTAGTCGCCAAGACCGAATATGCGAATCGGGCTCGCTTGGCCCCCTCGGCCGCCGCCACCCGAGACGATCTGAGTGCCGAGCGGGAGGTCGGCAGTAGTCGACAGACTGACACGCGCGCCCAAGCCGAGCGGGCTGTCTTCTACTTGGCCGTCAAGGCGAATCCCCAGCCAGTTGTGCGCAGGTCCCTCCCCTCCCTGCGGCAGCTTGGCACGCTTGACACGGCCGGTGTGGTCCTCCAAGTCGGTCAAACCCATGATCAGATCGGGATCTCCATCGCCGTCGAAATCGGCAATCGAGAGCCCAAACGCGCCGTTCGCGTCACCCAAACCGAACGCCGCAGCGTCCGTGACGAGAAATGGAAGCGTGAACGATGCTCTGTCGCTCCGGTTTAACAGGATTGTTGAAGGACTCTCCGTCGCGCCGCTGAACAAGATAGTGTCCGGCCACCCGTCCAGATCCAGATCGGCGCTCATTCCGCCAGTCGGTACCTCGTCCAATTCGACTACGATTGGGGTCTCTTCGTAGGTCGTACCGTTATGCTCGAACACACACACGAAACGACCACCGACCGAAACCAAGTCGAGATCGCCATCCCGATCCACGTCAAGCCACTCCAAAAAATGTACCGGCTGTTTAAACACCGTCACCGTATTCCCCGGGTGTGCCGGCGGGTTTGCCTGTTTGGCGAAACCGAAGCATTCGTCCGCCTCCTTGTAGTACTGTATCAATGAAAGATTACCGCCACCACCGACCATGACGTCCAAGAAGCCGTTTTCATCGTAATCGGCGATCGCAACTGATCTGGTGTGGAGAAAACCAGCAGACTCCGAGACGAGCCCGACTTCCTGGCCAGCCTCTTCGAATCGCGGCATTCCGGCAGCTCTCCTCTGCAAGAATACGGCATCGCGCAAGGGACTTAAACTGTCACCCACCATAGATCCGCGCCCAACGTATAGATCGAGGTTGCCATCGCGATCCAGATCCGCCCACGCCGCGCAGTACGACTGCGCGGCCAGTTCCAGCTCATCGGGATCGAACTCGTCCTGATCGCCGATCACATTGTACCACCGGCCTGTCGAAGGGTTGCGCTTGAAGTAAGCCGGCGCTGTTGGATGGGCCATGAAGATCTCGATGTTGCTCGGCGAGTCGTGCGCGGCCACGGCCAGGCCGCGAAAGCCAGGACCGAATTGTTCGCTGTTCTGGAACCGATCCAACGTCTGATCCTGAAACCGCAGATTGGGTTGAAATGGGTCTTTGACGTTCCGATACAAATTGAATCCCGGATCCTGCGGACTCGGGCTGCTTTCCATGGTGATCAACACATCGCGCTTGGCGTCGTCGTCGTAATCGAACACCGCCGTCGAGTACGGCCGACCCTGATAGTCGACACCGTGGTAGTTTGGGCTGCTGGGATCTCCTTCTTCGTTTTCGTATTTGACCGGTGTCGGATATACCTGGAAGGTGTTGTCCGAAATCTTCGAGGCCTCGTTCAACCCGACGACGAAGGTCAGGCGCACGCGGACTTGAGGACCGATCATCTCCGATAGCGGCACGGCTTCTGCTACGTTTACTTCCGCAACTGGATCGTATACCCAGTCTTGCGGGCTGAACTCCACCCATGGCCGCCATACTTCGTCCTCGTTGAGATCGTAGTCTACGCGCACCTGATCGATATCGATCTGAAATTGGTTCTGCCAATGATTCGTCCACTGTATTTCGGCCGGAATGTATTCATACAGAGTTTCGCCTCCGTTAGGCGTGACGATAACTTCGTAGATCGTCGGCGTACCAGTGCCCGTAAAGCAAAAATCGGGCGTTTCGTAGTAGCCTACAGCGTCGTAGCGATCAATCTGTGATGTCAGCGTGCTCGTATACTCGAACCGGAGCTTGCCGGACGGGCTCCATTGATCAGGGGTCGGCGTCCAGGAAAATACAGGGTTGTTCGGATCGTACGGAACATTCTCAGCAACGGTCCATTCATCCCAGTCTTGGCCGCTGTTGTTGGAGTATCTCACCGTGTAAGCCGTGATTGAGTCAGCATAGACAGTTGTCAGGGGCAGGTCTATCTGACTGTTCACGGTTACCGAGTCGATGAGATCCTCTTCGTCTACGAGCCGCTCCGCGGGCGCAAAGAGAAGATCAACGATTAGATACTGACGACCATCCGGTTCATCCTCGACGCCCTCGCCCGTGATTCTTACGATCAATGAGTTCGGCACGTCTTGAGGGCGGCGTCGCAACACATCGTGCGACAACACGTCGCGAGAGTAGCCATAGCAATTAGGATTGGAGGCGTAGTGAAATTCGCGGTTGTCATAGTTAGGGTCGGGGTCTATACGAAAGAAATCTCCGGCCCCCCCAATATAGGAGCAGAAATCTACGTGGTTTCGCTCCCAATGGGTTACAGGGTCAATAACCCAACCGTCATACCCGTCGTATCCCGATACATTGTCTGGTGCCAAATTTTCAATCTCCCACGGATCTTGATAAATCTCGACTTGTAAACCCGGGTAATCCCACAGGCCAGTCGCAACCTCAAGATCGACCACAGCAGTGGTTCCCACGCAATGCCAAATAGCAAGCCCTTGGCTGGGAACGACCGGCTGCGGATTAAGCGGATCGAGAACATATCCGTCGACTCCATTACCGCCGTGATATGCGATTAGAAAATACTCGGGGAAGCCATCGTAACTCCCGACATCAACACGATAGAATTGTCCCCCGGTCGTAACATCGTAGACTTTCTCGCCGAAAAAACACTTGCCAGTAACATCTTTTACCGAAGACTCTTCACCTGGCGGTGTGTTCCATGGCAACAAAGAGAGCCAGTGATCACCGATAGGAGGAAAGCCATAGAAAGGTTGAGAGCTGCCGCAACCGTCCACGGCAACATAATGCTGGCTCATCAGGTTTAAGTTTCCATAGAAATACTTCTTTTCAATTTCGTCAAGGTTTGCCAGATTCGGCGGTCCGTCTTGGGGTCCGAGAGTGTGAACCCACTCATGCAGGACGTAGAAGATTATCGCGCGACGGTCCGCCATGGGATGCGGCATGCCTGTGGCCAAGCCGAGTTGCCCGCAGCCGGCAAAAAACCCCGAGTCCTCTTCAGCGTCATGCCGAACTCTGAGGTGGTCGTAGAAAGGGCTAGTACTCGCTTGTACCAACGGAGCCTTGACTTTCACCCAAGGTCTCCAGCCACCCGACATCGGAGTTGACTCTATCTCAGGCTGAATCTGGCAAAGGAAGACAAATATCAGCTCCCAGCCGAGATCCTCTCCATCAGGAGCCGGGAACGGATTCCCAATTGGCGGCGGCATCAAGACATCGTATTCCTTCCAAATCTGGTGGAGAATCTCCGCGTACAGGGCCGTAGCCAATGTGCCCGTGTCGGTCATCCAATCCCGAACGACCGGATACATATGTGCGTACGGCCAGGATACTGGATTGTCTCGGTATTCTGCGGCACTCAATGTAGCCTCCCAGGCCATAGCGTTTGTATTTTCGTCGAGTACCGCAAATGGGTGCAAAAGCACTCCGGAATCCTCATGAAGTGTCAACCTGCCGTAAGTCTGCCTCTCAAGATAATCGCGCATCATATCGACATATATCCCGTGTTCTTCATACGTAAGCACGGAGGATACATCATCTTCTGGAAAACTGACGAAGACGAACTTTGCGCGGAGCTTCCCGGGGTCGGGATAGGGATATGAGTATCCAGAACGGTCTAAAAGAATCGTTGAATCGCCTCCCGAGCAAATAAACTCCCACGCTGCCGCTTGACCGCAAGCCAACAGAACACCAAGGCAAAGCACTACCCGTAGCATGGAATCCCTCCAAGGGTTGCCAGAACCGCTCGAGTCCAACCACCCCAGCCGGCTGTCCTTCGCCAGCATACCACATTCTCGTAGCCTCGGGGAAGTAGCCGCGATTGAACCAATACAGGACCAGATCGCTACCGGTCTGTGTAAAGCCCATCTTGACCACACATAGCCGCGAGTATCGCGATAATTGATTGTGGCACAATGCATAAGCAAAGCTCTAACTGGCCTCCTTGTAGATACGACAACAGTTAACCTACTTGATGTACTGCAGTTGATTAGACTTGACTATGTAGATACGGAAGATATAGCCTCGAATGCGGAGGTCGGCCGTGCACCTACGCATCTCGACCAAGAAGCAGGGGCGCTTCACCTACCGCTACGCCCAGATCGTCGAGAGCTACCGGCGCGAGGACGGAGTTCCCGGCCACAGGGTCATCGCCAATCTCGGAGACCTGACCGACCAGCAGATCGCCAATCTCCGCGTCGCGCTGGCGGCCTCCCGACAGGGAACCACTCTCGTCCTGCCCGGGGAGCCGGCGCGACTGGAATGGCGGGCCCGCATCGTCGCTACTCTTGGCTACCTGGATTTAGCCGTTGGGCTTGAAACCTGGAATCGCTGGAAGCTGCCGGGCCTGTTCAATCGCCTGCTACCGAAGGGCAACGAGGCCGTCGCGCCCGGGGACGTTATTGCCGCCCTGGTCCTGCAACGCTGCACCGACCCCGGCTCGAAACTCTACGCCCAGAGGTGGTTCCCCCGCACGGCGCTGCCTGAACTTCTGGACATCGAGCCCAGCCAGTTCGGCAACTCTCGCATCCACCGCACTCTCGAGAACCTTGACCGCATCGATCCCGTCCTACAGGACGAGTTGGTCCAACGCTACCGGAGCAAGGAAGGCGTATTTGCCGCTGTGTTCATGGACGTCACCGATGCCTGGTTTGCCGGCCGCGGTCCGCAGCTTGCCCAGCGCCAACGGACGAAGGACGGGCTGAGCAACCGCCACAAGATCGGTATCGTTCTGGTCTGCAACGAGCACGGTTACCCGGTGCGCTGGAAGGTCGTGCCAGGCAAGAGCCGCGACCACCTGTGCATGGCCGACATGCTCGAGCACCTCCAGGCGGCGGACTGGATTGGCGACGCGCCGTTGATCTGCGACCGGGCTATGGGTCGGGCGGCATCGGTGGCCAAACTCCTGGACAGCGGCTTGCGCTTCGTCACCGCTATCACCCGCAACGAGATCAACGCCTACACCGATCGCATCCCGTGCGAGCCGTTCCTGGAACTGTCACCCGTTGCCGCTGAGGCGACCGTTGGGGAGGAGATCGCAGTCGCCGCTCGCACCGCCGAGCAAGCCGGACTGACCAAAGTCGACGACCAGCTGTACGTCTGCGACCTGGGTACCTGCGAGCGCAGCCTGCTGTTCGAGCGGCCGCCAGTGCGGCCGTCGGGCGCCGATTGGAACCCGGATGCCCTCGAAGGTGCGGCGTCGTTCATCGCTCTGGCTCGCATTTTCGCCGACAGAATCCACAGGAAGGAGTACCGCAACCTGAGCGACCTGGCCCACAAGGAAGGGCTGACCAGAGCCCGCGTGACCCAGATCATGAACACGCTCAAGTTTGACCCTCTGCTGCAGGAACAGATTCTCGCCGGCGACTTCGGGTATGTCCCCGAGCGACTCCTGCGCCAGTGCGTCCGCAGCAAGGAAGCCGAGCAGAGAGACTTGCTGCAGGAGAACGCTCGGATCATGCGACCGGCCCGCCGGCCGGGTCTGCCGCCGCGACGCGTGGGCCGCCACACCGTCGCGCTGCGGTTGGTCGCTTACTTCAACCCCCAGATGTTCGTGGAGCACCGTGGCAGATTGGCCGCCCGCCGGCAACGGATCGAGAGCTACGTCGAGACGCTCAACGAACGACTGCGCAACACAAAAATGCATCGCGACAAACACCACATCCGCGTCGCGGTCCATCACGAACTCGCGCGCTGGACGATGCTCTCGCTGTATGATGTCCAGGTCGTCTCCCTGCATGACCCGCAGCGCGGCCGCCAATACTGGCGCGTGCGTCTGACGCTCGACCAGGACAGGTGGCAGCGGCGCATCGGCTACGCCGGCTTCGTCTTGCTGGCCGCCCATCCCGACTTGCCGCACAGCGCCGCGGACATTGCTCGGCTGTACCGACAGAAGGACACCGTCGAGAAAGACTTCCAGACCATCAAGGACGTCGTCAAGCTGCGGCCCCTGTTCCATCACACTGACGCGAAGGTCCGAGCCCACGTCACGCTCTGCATGCTCGCCCTGCTGATCGAGCGGTCGATAGAGCGCAGGCTCAAGCGATCGGGGCTGACCCAGGTCCGCACCGCCGACGCCTGCTTCGAGGAACTGCGCGGTTGCCACTTGAATCTGGTGGCGTCCGACCAGGCAATCGACCCGACCTACGCCGCCACCGAGCCCACGCAGGAGCAGCGGGCGATATTACAAAGCCTCAGAATGACGGCCTTGATCGGACCGGAGGAGATAGCCGAAGGTATAAAATACAGACGAAAGTAGCGAATTCGTATCTACAGCAGTCGCACAACTCGCTTTCCAACAACGACTAAACATATCGTGTGGTCAAAATGGGGTTAACCGAAATGCCTCTGGAATTCCGCTGAAAAAGGATTGGCTCCCCTGGTTGGACGCAAAAGCGGAAAATTCTAAGAATTTGACGTTTGCGCCTGTCCGCGCTTGCGGACGGCCAACACCCCTACTCCCTAAACAGCCCCTTCACCTCGCTCCACGTCTTCTGCTCGATCGGTACCGGCCCGTCCGCCATCGGCACGAAATCGATGTAGTAACGAATCTGCGGGTCGTCGTGACCATCGTGGATCCACTGCGAGATGTAGTCCACGTCCGTCGTGCCCCAGTAGTTCCCCGTGAGGTCGAGATTGACCAAGGGGCCGGTGTACACTGTTGACCCAACCACGAACCAACCCTGCCCATCGCGCTGCAGGAAATGGTTGTTGCGGCAATCGAGGTTGACTCGAGCAGACGCCATCAAAACGACGCGTCCGCTTGACTCGAATACGTTGTTTCGAGCCACGATTGTGCCATAAGCAGGATTGACTACGGCAAATGCTGTCGGATCACCAGCGGTCGTCGCCACAGAAACATAATTATCTTCAAGCACTACCAATCCAAACCGATCCAGGGGGATCCCGAACAAGCTCTGGCCAGTGATCGTGCAGTTGCGAACGGTACCGGAGGCTCCACTGACGAACCAAACGCCGCTCCCCCCTCCCGTCATCACACAGTTCTGAACCGTGATATCCTGGCAACCGTCCCAATCCGCCCGGAATGCCTGGTGACAGTTCGTGAACGTGCAATCCTCGATCAACAGATCGCGCGCGGGAGTGTACGCACAAACGCCTACGCCGCCGTTGTTGTAGTTGACGTCGATGAACTCGCAATCCCGGATAAATCCACCGCCGATGCCGGCGGTGAACACGCCCTCGGACAACCTTGTGAATCGGCAGTTCCGCACCTCGATCCGGTTGCCGTTGTGACGAATTGCCTTCCCATGGATACCCGGCATATCGAATCCGAGGTCCTCAAACCGCGACGTCCCTCCTGTATAAGGATCTGTACCGATCGCCCATCCGACTGTTGAAGGTGGAAACGGCGGCGTCTCATGGCCGATGATCGTCGTCGTCGGCCCGGCGCCGATGA
>Ga0334888_1002865_pt1 | contig 18006 bp, 20 predicted proteins | sample GraSluR1_MG_FD_207227 | JGI IMG/M metagenome (GOLD analysis project Ga0334888, IMG submission 207227) | Sludge microbial communities from methane-producing bioreactor in Wageningen University, Netherlands - Granular Sludge_3_08-R1 | ecosystem: Engineered > Bioreactor > Anaerobic > Unclassified ...
TTGCCATCAAAATGATAAATAAAAATCCAATCATATAGAAAAATCCAATTTTACTTGGATCCATCGGTTTCCCCCGGATTTTTTCATAAAGAAAAAGCAAAAGATGACCTCCATCTAATGCCGGAATTGGCAATAAATTAAAAAGGGCTAAAGCCACGCTAATCAATGCCGAAAAATAAAGCAAATTTAAAAACCCATAACTGGCAGCTTGCCCCGACATTCGAGCAATTCCAACAATACCAGTCACTTCCATTGGAACCCGTCCCATTACCATATACAGTAAACCAAGGAAGCTCACAACGAACCATTCTATCACCGAAGAAACACTTTTATAAAAGGCAACGAAAGGATTTACTCGACGATTTTCAACTCCATAAACAATACCAATCAAGAAACGTTTTTCATCTTCATCCCAACGAGGGACTAACTGCACTTCAATCTCTGTTTGTTCTCGTAAAACGGTTAAAGATAATTCTTGTTCACCGTTAAGAGCGATTTGATTGGATAAATCCTCCATTTTCTCGATAGTTTTCCCATTAATCGAAGTAATAACGTCTCCAGGCAATATCCCGGCACTTTGAGCTGGACTATTTTCGATAACTTGTTGAATTTTTAAACTGCTGGTAGGTACGCCCAAAAAACTAAAAACCAAAAAAACTAAAATAATCGATAAAAACAGGTTCATGGCAGGTCCCCCTGCCACAATGAGACTTCTTTGATAAATTGGCTTTTTATCGAAACGCTCAGCATCAGGAACACTTGCTTCACTATACCCTTCAATGAGCGTTTCTTCCATCCCGGCCATTTTGGTAAATCCACCCAGCGGAAAAGCTCGAATCGAATACTCAGTATCCCCTTTTTGCGTCGACCAAAGTTTTGGTCCATACCCTATGGCAAATTTTAAAACTCTAACCTTAAACCATCGAGCAAAAATAAAATGACCGAATTCATGGCAGAGAACTAATAACCCAATAACAAATATAGTAGCCAGGATAGTCAACATTTTAAGGATCTCCTTTGTTGTATCAAGTCCTTTGCGATTTTAAACCCCTGGTTATAGATATAAATAACATCGGATACCGATTGTGGCTTTGCTATTGTTGTTTCCAAGGTTTTTTCCAAAAGAATGGGGATATGATTAAACCCAATTCGGTGACTGAGAAAAGCCTGAACACATGCTTCATCAGCCCCACAAAAGAAAGCTGGATACCCTCCCCCCAAGCGTCCCACTTTGACTGCAAGATAAAAACCCTGGAAACGATCAGGAACCGGATAATCAAAATGCAATTGGTGCAGCTGGGTAAAATCCATTTTATACTCTTCCCAAGGAAAAGTTCTTTCGGTTTTTAAAGCATGCAAAATAACCGATTTCATATCTGGTTTGGAAAGAAGCGCTGTTATAAAGCCGTCTTTTCTCTCGACAAGAGCATGAATCACACTTTCTCTCTGGATGAGAACATCAATTTGGGAATAAGGGAACCGAAAAAGGCAATTGGCTTCAATCACCTCTAACCCTTTATTAATTAAATTGGCCGAATCAACAGTTATCTTCGTTCCCATTTTCCAATTGGGATGAGAGAGAGCCATTTCAGGAGTAATTTCATTCAAATCTCCTTGCCATTCATAAAACGCTCCTCCCGAAGCTGTGAGATAAATCTTGGCAATATGTTCTTGGTTATGGCCTTGAATGAGCTGATGGAGAGCATTATGCTCGCTATCCAATGCAATAATATTTTTATTTTGACTTAAATCTCTTTCGCCTTTCCAAAGCTCGCTTCCGGCAACGATAATTTCTTTGGTGGCCATCCAAATGATCTTATCGGTGTTCAATAAATCATAAAAAAGATCAATCCAGTCAATTCCCGATAAGGCAAAAAATATTCCATCGATAGAATCTCCTAAGAGTATTTCTTTAACCGCATCTCGGTTTTTTAAAACCCTTATTCCCGATTCTTTTAAATCAGAAGCGGCTCTAAAATTCGCTTCAGGATTAGCAAGATAAATCGATGGATTACAAAAAGCTTGGGCTTGTTGAATGAGTTTTTCCCGGTTTATATTCGCAACTAATGTCTTCACTTCAAATTCGGGAAAATAAGAGAGAACATTACAAATCTGCTCTCCCAAATAACCAGTCGATCCAATTACTGCAACTCTCATCTTAACCTCCCCACCAAGTTTGAATAAAATAAATCACTGGGGATACGAAAAAAAAGGAATCAAATCGGTCCAGAAATCCACCGTGACCAGGCAAAAATTGTCCAGAATCTTTTAATTGATATTCTCTCTTCACAGATGACTCAAAGAGATCTCCCAAGAAACCAACCAAAGCTATTATCAATCCAATCAAAAGAGATTGAAATACTGTCCAATGAGAAAGAAAAAATATTTTTAAAAAAAGGGCTCCTCCACAACTCAGGGCTATTCCTCCCCATAATCCCTCCCAGCTTTTTCCAGGACTAATAGCCGGAGCTATTTTATGTTGACCCCACTTTTTACCAACTATATACGCACCAATATCATTTAACCAGACAATGCAGGCAAAACCAACCAGAATCCATCGACCATAATCGAGACCGGTTTTTACCCAAAAAAAAGGAAGCCCGATACAATAGACAATTCCAAATAAGAAAAAACTAACCCGTTCAATTATTCTGGAACGCTCGTAGAAACTCCACCAAACTAAAAGAATAAAGAAAACAAACCAAATAAACGGTGCTGATGAATGAGGATAAAGGAAAGAAAGGTAAAATAAAATTATTGCTATGATGATGAGTACTTTGGTAAATCGGTGTGGAATTTTACAATGGACCATTTGTATATATTCTTGGAAAGCGAAAACCGAAAGAGCAGCAAATACCGCTATCAGGGTTAGGTCATGATACACCATCAAAAACAAGAAAGGAGGCAAGGCTAATAGAATGCTAAAGGTTCTCAGTTTAAATTCCGTCGGCTGGGAAAGTTTGGTCACCTCTTAGCCTAATCCCCCAAATTTTCTTTTTCGGCTGACAAAATCGGCAAGTGCTTGATGATAGTCTCGAGATGAAAAATCAGGCCAAAGAACATCGGTAAAATAGAGCTCACTATAAGCCAACTGCCAGAGTAAGTAATTACTTAAACGTTTTTCTCCACCAGTTCGGATCAAGAGATCGGGATCGGGTTGATTCCCGGTATCGAGATATTGTCGAAAGGAATCTTCATCAATATCTCCTCCCTGATTCAATGAGATCTGAAGGAATTTTTGAAATGCCCTGATTATCTCGTCCCTCCCACCATAATTTAAAGCCAAATTCAAGGTCAAACCCTGATTCCGTTCGGTTAACTTCTCCAGGTTTTCCATTCGCTCAGTCAAATGATCGGGAAAACCCTCTTTTTTCCCTATGAATCGAACTTTTACCTGATTCTGATACAATTCTTCGGCATATCGATCAATTGCCTCAATAAAGATTTGCATCAGTCCCTGAACCTCATTTATTGGTCGCCGCCAATTCTCGGTAGAAAACGAATACAGGGTGAGAAAAGGGATTTTCTCATCCCAGGTTTCTTTAACCACCAATCGAACAGCCTCAACTCCCTGCCGATGACCTTCTAATCTCGGCTTCCCTCGAGTTTGAGCCCAACGACCGTTCCCGTCCATAATAATGGCAACATGATGAATGCCATATTCTAAATACTCATGATTTCCTTTTCTTTTTTCTCCCATATTCCATCTATTTCATTGGTAAATTCATCGGTCATTTTTTGAACTTCTGCCACTGTTTTTTTACTCTCATCCTCAGAAATAACCCCGTCTTTTTCCAACTTTTTAATTCCATCGTTGGCTTCACGCCTTAAGTTGCGTATTGCAACCTTGGCTTCTTCGGCTGTTTTCTTGGTAAACTTGGCAATCTCTTTTCGCCTTTCCTCGGTTAATGGAGGAACATTGATTCGAATAATGTTGGAATCTACCACTGGGTTAAAACCCAAATCGGATTTCCAAATGCCCTTTTCAATCGGTTGAAGGGCATTTTTATCCCAGGGTTGAACAACAATAGTCTTCGCATCAGGTGTATTAATTGATGCTATGGTTTTTAATTCAACCGTGCTTCCATAATAATCAACAACTACATTCTCAATGAGAGCCGGAGTGGCTCGACCGGTTTTCACATGGGACAGTTCATCTCGCAAAACAGCAATAGCCGCTTTCATTCTTTTCTCAATATCCTTTAATAAATCCTTTAATTGTTCTGCCATTATCCTCCCTCCTGAGAAATAAAAGTTCCAATTTTATCGCCTAAAACGACTCTTAAAAGATTGCCAGTTTGGTTAAAGTTAAAAACAATGATAGGAATATTGTTATCCATACACAAAGAAACTGCAGTCGAATCCATGACCTTCAGTCCGAGATTCAGCAAATTAAGATAGCTGATGGTTTCATATTTGACTGCATTCCGGTTGGTTACCGGGTCTGACTCATACACACCATCAACCTTGGTCGCTTTAATAACTGCATCGGCTTTGATCTCAGCAGCTCGGAGAGCAGCTGCAGTATCGGTTGTAAAGTAAGGATTCCCGGTCCCGGCTGCCAAAATGACCACCCGTCCTTTTTCCAAGTGACGAATGGCACGTCTTCGAATATAAGGTTCAGCTACCGCCCTCATTTCGATGGCAGTTTGGACTCGAGTGGGGATATCAGCATTTTCAAGAAAATCTTGAAGAGCTAAGGCATTAATAACCGTTGCCAACATCCCCATATTATCAGCGGTCACTCGGCTTATTCCCCGATCTCCGGCAGTACGCCCTCGAAAGATATTTCCACCACCAACCACAATGGCGATTTCTACCTTTAATTGGTGAACTTGTTTAATCTCTTGAGTAAAATACTCTAATACTCTGTTATCAATACCTGAAGAGAGTGACCCCATCAGCGCTTCACCGGATAACTTTAACAAAATCCGGCGATAAAGCGGCTTCACCTTTTCACCCATGCTATTCTTCACCGAGTTTTAAACGAACAAATCGTTTAATAATTATATTCTCACCCACTTTGGCAATGGTTTCCACCAATAAGTCCTTAATTTTTTTATCACCATCTCGAATGTATTCCTGTTCGAGAAGGCAGTTTTCCTGATAAAACTTATTCAGCTTCCCTTCAACAATTTTCTTTTGGACTGCTTCAGGTTTACCGCTTTCACTAAGCTGAGCTTGGTAGATCTTCTCTTCTTCCTTACGAATATCTTCAGGCACTTCTTCAATCGCTACCCAGCGGGGGGCTTGAGCGGCGATTTGAAGAGTTAATTCTTTGACAAAGTTGACAAATTCTTCAGTACGGGCAACAAAGTCAGTTTCACAATTGACTTCCACCAATACTCCTATCTTCCCGTCAGTATGAACGTAAGAACCGATGAGGCCCTGTTCGGCTGATCGGCTTTGTTTCTTTGCTGCTGTTTCAATTCCCTTCTTACGAAGAAGCTCACAGGCTTTTTCCATATCTCCGTTGGTTTCTTCTAAGGCTTTTTTGCATTCCATGACTCCTGCGCCACTTAGGTTTCTGAGTTCGTAAACTACTTTAGCATCATAGCTCATGGCTGCTCCTCCTTGGTTTCTTCAGTGAGATTTTCATCATTGCTTTCTATTTCTTCCAGTTCAGGGTCCTTGAGCTCTTCTAAAATCGAAAGCGGAGGTTCTTCTTCATCGCTACCAATCGGTACTTCATTTGAAACCGCTGCATCAGTTTCAGGAACAGCTTCTCCTTCAGTAGCAACTTCTTCGCGACCTTCGGTAGCATACTGTTTCCCTTCCATCACGGCATCGGCTATGATGGAAGAAAAGAGACGAATAGCCCGTATGGCATCATCGTTACCGGGTATCACAAAATCGACTTCATCAGGATCACAGTTCGTATCAACTATACCAACGATTGGAATTCCAATACGACGAGCTTCCAATACGGCGTTTCGCTCTCTTCTGGGATCGACAACAAAAACACAATCAGGAACTTTAGACATCTTTCGAATTCCAGTGAGATATTTTTCCAATCGAGTTTTGGTTTTTAAGATTTGCATAATTTCTTTTTTAGGAAGTCGGTTTAAGATACCATTTTCTTCCATTTTTTCAATATGTTCTAATTTATCTATACTCTGCTGAATGGTTACATAATTGGTAAGCATACCACCCAGCCAACGCTGATTTACATAATGCATTCCGCATCGGTTCGCTTCTTGCTCGATCGATTCCTGTGCCTGCTTCTTGGTCCCAACAAAAAGAACCGTTCCACCCTCTTTCGCTAGGTCACGAACAAAATAGTAAGCCTTCTCAGCTAAACCAACGGTTTTTTGTAAATCAATAATGTAAATATTATTCCTTTCGGTAAAAATATAGGGTTTCATTTTTGGATTCCAACGGCGAGTTTGATGACCAAAATGAACCCCAGCTTCCAATAATTGCTTCATGGTAACGATCATAAATAATTCTCCTTCCGGTTTTTTCCTCTGCCGGACCGATGGTTAATCTTTTTGGGAAGATCACCGGAATTTATGTCCGACATGAGAATTTATTCTTATGCTATGCATAAATCGGGCACAGTATATCATGAAAGGGAAAAATATTTCAACCATAATTCCCATTTATCTATAAATGAAGTCATAAAATGTAACGAGTAACATCTTCATCCTGCAAAACATTTTTCAATCGGTCCTGAATATAAGCTTGATCAATAACTACCTCTTTTTCCTTTAAGTTCGGTGCTCTAAAAGAGATATCCTGGAGAACTCGCTCTACTACTGTGTGTAAACGACGTGCACCGATATTTTCCATTTTTTGATTTAAAATTGAGGATATATGGGCAATTTCGCGTAGCCCGTCATCGGTAAATTGCAATTCGAGTCCTTCGGTAGACAGCAATGCTGTATATTGCTTTACCAAAGAATTGTAGGGCTCTACAACGATACGATAGAGATCTTCTTCACTGAGCGCTGAAAGTTCAACCCGTATGGGAAACCGACCTTGTAATTCAGGAAGTAAATCTGATGGCTTGGTATGGGAAAAAGCCCCAGCAGCAATGAAAAGAATATGGTTGGTACGGACTGGTCCATGTTTGGTAACCACCGTTGAGCCTTCTACGATCGGTAATAGGTCACGCTGAACTCCTCCTCGAGAAACATCGGGACCATGGGTGTCTCTCCCCCCTGGTGAGGCAATCTTGTCGATCTCATCGATAAAAACAATTCCACTTTCCTCGACTCGTCGAACCGCTTCACTTTTAATGTCATCCATATCCAACAACTTTTGAGCTTCTTGATTAAAAAGAATTTCTCGAGCATCTTTAACTTTTACCCGTTTTTTCTTCTTGCGAGTGGGGAAAATGCCTCCAAAAAGACCAGAAAAGTCAATACCCATATTATCTAAACCGCCAACATTAACCACTTCTACCGGCATCGAACTCTCTTCTATCTCGATTTCGATTTCCCGGTCTTCTAACTCACCCTTTCGTAATTTTTCCCGGATTTTTTCTCGAGTTCGTTCTGCTGAAGAAGATGGAGCCGGCCATACCACGTCAACCCGAGGGCTGGTTTCAGAAGAAGGAGGTTCATCAAAATCTTCTGGGGTTACTTTTTTATTAAAAAGAAGGTCTAACAAGCGTTCTTCCACAACCCATCTGGTTTTTCCTTCTTGAGCACTTATTTTTTCACTTTTCACCATTCGTAATGATAACTCAGTCAGATCACGAATAATTGACTCAACATCTCTTCCCACATAGCCAACTTCAGTGAATTTGGTTGCTTCAACCTTCATAAAAGGTGCACCAGTCAATTTTGCAATCCGACGGGCAATCTCAGTTTTACCAACACCAGTTGGACCAATCATAATGATATTTTTTGGAGTAATCTCCTCAGCCATGTCTTGAGGAAGTAATCTCCGTCGAATCCGGTTACGAAGGGCAACCGCTACAGATTTCTTAGCGTCTTCCTGACCAATAATATATTTATCTAATTCCCGGACAATTTCTTCTGGGGTTAAAAAATCATCAATGTGTTCCATGTCATTCGCTTCCTTTCTTTTTGAAACATCCAACCCCTTGTTTTATTCCAATGTTTCCAAATAGATCTGATCGTTAGTATAAATGCAGATTTCTGCGGCAATTTCCAAAGATCGTCGGGCAATTACCTCTGAATTCATATCGGTATTTCGATATAAAGCTTTTGCAGCAGCTAAAGCATAATTCCCTCCCGAACCAATAGCTGCGATTGACTCGTCGGGTTCGATTACATCTCCCTTTCCGGAAATAATCAATACATGCTCTAAATCCATAGCCAGCAATAGCGCTTCAAGATGTCTGAGAACTTTATCCGTCCTCCACATTTTTGCCAGCTCAATGGCAGCCCGAGCCAGATTACCACTATACGAATTCAATTTTTCTTCAAAACGATCAAGCAAGGTAAGACAATCAGCTCCAGCACCGGCAAAGCCGGCTAAAACCTTTCCCTGATAGAGAGTCCGTATTTTTTTAGCTCCTCTTTTCAAAACTGATTCATTCATGGTTACCTGCCCGTCACAAGCCATTGCTGCTTTTCCATTTCGTAAAACACCAAGAACCGTTGTTGATAGGATCTTCATTTAATCCTCCTTTTTATGGGATCGGGGGTGGGCGTTTTCATAAACCTTTTTCATATTGTCCCAGTTTAAATGGGTGTAAATCTGGGTAGTAGAAAGACTGGAGTGTCCCAGTGCTTCCTGAACAATCCTCATTTCAGCTCCTCCGGAAAGAAAATGGCTGGCAAAACTATGACGAAAAGTATGAGGCGAAGCTTTTTTTACCATCCCAATCTCTGATAAAATTTTATTTAAAATGACCCGTACCCCACGGGTGGTTAAGGGTTGTTGAAGGTAATTTAAAAAAAGCTCTTTTACTGCTCCTTTCGGTTGACGAAAAGGAAGATAATCTCGGACCGCCTGAAGAGCTTTCTCGTTAAAGGGGACTATTCTCTCCTTACCACCTTTCCCTAGTACCTTTACGATTTTCTGCTGAAAATTCAAATCGATGGTTTTAAGTCGAACCACTTCTCCTACACGTAAACCAGATGAATAAAGAATTTCAAAGAGTGCCCGATTACGGGCCTGAAGAAAATTCGGTTTTTTTTGGAAATTATCTTCCAAATACGTTAAAAACCGGTTGATTTCCTGTTGAGAAAAAAAGGTAGGAAGGCTTTTTTCTTCTTTGAGCCCTCCGATACCATCACAAGGATTTTTTTGAATTTTCCCTCTCTTTCGTAAATATCGATAAAAGGTTTTTAAAGCCGATAATCGGTTCAACTGCGAAACTCTCATTAAATGAGAAATCGTTTTGAGGAAAGCCATAAAACCGGCAACATCTGAAGTATCAATCTCATCCAGGCTTCTTTGGCTGGTTTTCATTAAAAAAGTACAGAATTGATTCACCACCCGAAGGTAATTTTCAACTGTATGAGCAGAGTAATGGCGCTCCAGCTCCAAATATTCACGAAACTCGTCAATCAATTGATTATTTATTTTTAAGCTCGATGGTAATGGGCACACCTTCCCAGTCACCTTCCTGACGAATGATTTTCTCAATACTATGAATACTTCTCTCCAGCTCTCGATCATTTCCTTTAAAATTGGTTAAAAATGAAAAACGAGGGGGAGCATTGAGCTCTTGATATCCATAATAGGTACGGAGGAGTCTTCCTTTCCCCATGCTGATATTTAAATCGTTAATCTTTTCCTTGATCTCTCGATTGATAAAGCTGGTTTTAAGCCGTTGATAATATCGGCTGGCAATGGCTGCAAATTGAGCTAAAAAATGCGGTTTCATATTCCGATCAGTTGCCGACCCAATTAAAACCGTAGCATAATCGAGAAAATTTAATTCGCTCCAAATCCACTTTTTGGTTTCCTCAATCTTTTTTCGAGTCAATCGCTCAGGAATTAAATCCATTTTATTCAGAAAAACCAAACAACATTTTTTTTGCTGAAAAATTTGATTGGCAATGTGCCGATCCTGCTGGCTAATTCCCTCTAAAACATCAAGGATTAATACACACAAATTGGTTTCTGCAATTTTTTCCATGGTCCGCACTGTGGCATAAAAGGCGATATCTTCTTTGATACGTGATTTACGAGCTAAACCGGCTGTATCCACCAGTTGATATCGTCCGTATCCTCCGCTAACCAGAGATGATTCCAAGGGGTCTCGAGTCGTTCCAGGAATTGTGCTCACTATAGATCGGTCACTTTCCAACAGCATATTAAATAAGGTTGATTTTCCAACGTTCGGTTTACCAACAATAGCAATCCGAAAATCATGATGTTCAACAATTAGAGCTTCATCCGATTCAGCATCTCTTTTCAAACGGTTGAAAAGGATGGATTTTAATTGAGGAATTCCATCTCCATGCACTGCCGATATTTGTAAGACGTCATCAAATCCTAAAGCGTAGAAATCCGATAATAAACCTAAATGGGTCATCCCTTCTCTTTTGTTGACGACTGGAATAATAGCATCCTGCACTCGACGTAAACGACTTATTAATTCATGATCAACGCTGGTCATTTCTTCTTTTCCATCAAGAACTAACAAAATACAGTCAGCTTTCTTGATGGCTTCCCAGACTTTTTTTTCCGATTCGGTTTGCAGAAGGTTATCCGGCGAAACAGCTAATTCAATGCCAGCGGTATCGACTAATCGAATCTGAACCCCTTCTATTTCAATGATATTTTCAATAATGTCTCTGGTTACGCCTGGGGTTGAGTCAACAATGGTAATCCTTCGTCCCGAAAGACGGTTGAAGAGCGTTGACTTTCCGACGTTGGTTTTCCCTGCAATAACAACTAATGGTATTTCTCTATTCATATATTTTTCCTTATTGAATTTTTTCCACCAATTCTTTTACTGCACAGTCGGGAGTTGAGGCTCCGCTGACAATCAATATCGTTTGATTCGGTTGAAACCACGACTTTTCCACTTCATTGGGATCTTCAATCCAGATGGTTCGTGGAGCCTGATCTTTGGCCACTAAATAAAGACCCCGGGTATTGGAACTATGTTTCCCTCCTAAAATGATTACTATATCTATTTTTCCGGTCTGGAGATAAGAATTTAATTCATTTTGCCGATGTTCGGTCTCCGGACAAAGAGTATTATAAATTAAACATCGATTGGTTCGGTTTTTTTCCTTTAGCAATCGACAAAAATCCAGATATTGTTGCTGAGGAAAAGTAGTCTGTTCGATAACTGCCAATGGTTTATTTTCTGGTAAGGCATTGAGCTTTTTTCCCCAATCGGTTGAATCCTTTCCTAATACCAATGGCTTACTGCTTAGCTCACTGATTAAGGCTTTAATTTCGGCGTGGTTGGGATCACCAAGGATAATCATGGTATACCCTTTCTTTTCTAATTCACCGGCCAATGACTGAACTTTCCGAACTCGAGGACAGGTGGTATCAACTATGGTAATTCCTTTATCCAAAAGCTTTTTCCTGGTTTTCCGCTCCAAACCATGGGAACGGGTAACCACGGTTATCTTATCTGGTATCCGCTCCACTTCATCTTCCAACCGGGCTCCCTTTTCAACTAACATCTTGACCGCTTGATGATTATGAACTAATTCTCCAAGAAGGTAAACCGGCTGGGGGTTTTTATCAAAAGCCTCTATTGCCATGGTATAGGCTCTTTTTACTCCAGGACAGAAACCAATATGCTTCGCAATCAGAATTTTCATATCATTCATCATCTACCGCTTTTTGGTAGAGAAAGTTCACCACTTCTTCAATGCTCATATCAGAAGTATCAACCATCAGGGCATCATCAGCTGGCCGCAAAGGAGCTTCGCTTCGAGTAGAATCGATGGTATCCCGTTCTATAACATTTCCGAGAACGTCCGAATAAGAAATATCAATCCCCTTTTCTTTTAATTCTTTCCACCGTCTTTGTGCTCGAATTTCTGGTCGTGCAGTCAAAAATATTTTTAAATCAGCATCAGGAAGAACTACCGTTCCGATATCTCGTCCCTCAGTTACCGAAGAAGTTGATTGAGCTAAATCCCTCTGTTTTTTCTTTAAAAAAAGGCGCACGGCAACAATTTTTGCCACCGGTGAAACATGCTGGTTGACCATGGTTTGTCGAATTTCTTCATCGCACCGCTTTCCATTGAGAAAAATGACCGAAGCTCCATCAATAACTTGAAAATGAAGGTCGATTTTCTCTAAAGCTTGCTTAAGAGCTTCTGAATCTCCGTAGTCTATACCCTGCTTTATCAAATAATAGGTAATCGCTCGATACATAGCGCCAGTATCTATATATAAATAGGACAACTTTTTAGCCAACAAATGAGCTACGGTGCTTTTTCCTGCTCCGGCAGGGCCATCTATAGCAATCAGGCTTTTCATACTTCCTCCTGTTCATGAGGGCTCATAAGCGAATTGTCGGGAAAAATCTGAAAGTTCCCGTATCCAATTTTTTGAAGGTCTTGAAAGAAATTCGGGTAACTGATTGATATACATTCGATATCTTCAACTTCTACTGGAGCGTCAGCAATCAATCCAGCTATCACCATGCTCATAGCTATCCGGTGATCACCATAACTTTTTACCTTGCCACCTTTCAATCGGACTGGACCGGAAATAACCAAACCGTCTTTGGTTTCATCAACCAGTGCTCCTAAACTGATTAAATTTTCACTGATGGCATGCAAACGGTCGCTCTCCTTTACCCGCAATTCACCGGCTCCTCTGATTATTGATCGTCCATGAGCCTGGGTCGCAAGGACCGATAATATGGGTATCTCGTCGATGAGCGATGGAATCTCTTCCCGATCAATCTCAAAATGATTTAATATTGAGTGTTCTACGGCAATATGGCCTTGTCGCTCTCCCCACTCTTCCCTTGCATCAAAGGTTTTGATTTTGGCTCCCATTCTTTGCAAACAATCCAACATTCCTGTTCGGGTCGGGTTCAAACCCAGGTTTTGAATGATAATATAAGATCCTGATACCAAGAGGGCGGCAGCTATTAAAAAGGCTGCTGAGGACACATCTCCAGGGAGATTAAAAGACCGAGCTTTCAATTCTTTTCCTGGGTAAACTTCAATCACTTCTTTCTGCTTTCGGATATCGCTTCCAACCGCCTTAAGCATATTTTCAGTATGATTTCGCGAAACAATCGGCTCTTTTATGAAGGAAGGACCGTCTCCCCATAAGGCGGTAAAAAGTAAACAAGACTTGACTTGGGCACTGGGAATTTCGAGAGTATGATGAAAAGCGTGTAATGGTTTTTTGCCAATGACATAGAGAGGCGCATATTGGTCTCGATCCCGACCTCCGATAATCACACCAATTTTTCTTAAGGGGTCAATAATGCGTTTCATGGGACGCCTGCGTATACTCTGATCACCAGTTAATATTGATAATCCTTGAACTCCAGCGGTAATACCGGCAATCAACCGCAAGGTTGTTCCTGAATTATCCACATCAAGGATATCGGTTGGCTCAGACAAATCTTCTTTTCCAGAACTGCTTATCTTCACTAATCCCTGATTGGGAAGGGCTTGTACTTTCACTCCTAAAAGCTCCAAGCAATGTAAGGTTGACCAGGTATCTTGACAAAAAGAAAAATTTTGAACGACGGTCTCCCCAACGGATAAGGCCCCAATCATCGCTGCTCGGTGACTCAACGATTTATCTGGAGGACAAAAGATTTTTCCTTTCAATTTTTTTGAAGCTGGAAGCATACGAACCTTACCCATTATTTTCTCCTTTTAAATCCATCCGTAGTTTTTGAGTCTCCCCCAAATAAACATGACGAATGGCATCTTGGCTGGCACTCGGGCAGAATGCGATCATCATCAAACGAATACAACGTTTTATAGCACCCTCTACGGGAATCTCTTGAGCACACATTAAGGGAAGAAAACGGTATTTTTCAATTTTTCGAATGGATCGAGCGGGAAAAGCCGATTTTAGATCGTGAGTGACGGTTATGAAAACTGCAGTAACGTCATCGGGTTCAAGCTGGTTTTTTTCCATCATGGTTTCAAACAAAAGTAAGGTAGCTGCAGCGATCTCATTAGCATTATCCCTTTCAACAGTGATAGCGCCCCTGATCCCTCGCATCGGATTCGTCTGATAATCCATTAATATTCAATCCCCTTTCGAGCTGGTATCCCTTGTTGATAGGGATGCTTTATAAGAGTCATATTAGTAATCAAGTCAGCATATTCGATGAGTTGGGGTATAGCCTTCCTCCCAGTTAATACCACCTCCAGCTTGGGATTTCGAGTGTCCAATTCTGGAAAAAAATCATCCCAACTGAGCATCTGGTAGGTAAAAGCATAAAGAAACTCATCCATTATCAATAAATCGTAGTTCTCGCCTTTTAAAGTTTTTTTGGCCATTTCCCAGCCCATCAAGAATTCTCGATGATCCTCTTCTTGCCAATGCCTATTAAAAATAAATTTACCCGATCCAAATTGATACACTGTTATTCCTGGTAGGTATTGAAGCGAAATGAGCTCACCGGTTATATTCTTTTTAAAAAATTGGAGAAAAAGAACTTTTAATCCCTGACCGGTAGCTCTTACCGCTAAACCAATGGCAGCAGTGGTTTTTCCCTTTCCATCCCCATAATAGACTTGAACGTATCCTCTACCGGTCGACATCATTCCCAACACCACCTCTTTCAAAAAGAAGTTCAATTTCATCTTTCAAAAGATACCGCCACTCACCGGGCAACAAATTCTCATCCAGGGTTATCGGTCCCATTTTGGTTCGTATTAAGCGCAATACCGGATGACCAATACCTTCAAAAAGGATACGAACTTCATGCTTTTTTCCTTCATTTAAAACCACTTCAGCAATAGTAAATCCTTTCTGATGTTCAATGAGCTTCACCGAATGAGCTTGATACCATCTCCCGTTCTTCAATAGTCCATCGGTAAGCACTCCCATCTCCTGGCAGTTTAAGGAGCCTGAAGCGTAAACTCGATAGGTTTTCAATACTTCATAGCGGGGGTGGGTTAAAATATTAGTGATTCGCCCATCATTGGTAAAAAGAAGTAATCCCTCGCTATCACAATCCAAACGACCAATCGGAAATATTCTTTCCTTGATATCAGCAACATATTTCATAACCGTTTCCCTTCCCTGGGGATCTCGGACTGTTGTCAACGTTCCTCGAGGTTTGTATAGCTGGAGATAGATCAGACGAGTTCCCGACTGCACTGGGGATCCATCAAAAGCGACTACATCAGCTGGTTCGACTTGATAGGCTGGTTGGATTCGGATTTCGTCGTTGACGGTTACCCTTCCCTCTTGTATAAAACGATCACAGGCTCGTCGAGAACCAATTCCAGCCTGAGCTAAATATTTATTCAATCTCATGGGTCAATTCCTGACTGGTAATTATTTGTTGAATACGCTGCAGGGCTTCCTGGTCTTCTAAACCAAATACCTCATAAAATTTCTCAGTAAGCTGGTAAAGAAAAGGTTTTCCTGGTCGGTCAACCTGACCAGCAATAACGATTAAACCCCTTTCTAATAGAACACTGATTGCAGCTCCGGAATCTACTCCTCGTTTGATATCGATTTGAGTTTTGGTAACCGGCTGTTCAAGGGAAACGATAGCTAGAACCTCCAAAGCAGCACGGGATATCCCTTTTTTAACCGTGATCTGAGCATAATCCTTCAAATGGCTTCCATACTCCGGCCGAACCGCCATTTGCCACTGCCCGGCTACTCGGCGTAAAAATATGGCGCTCTGCCGTAACCGGTAGTCCTCGGCTAAATTCAAAATTTCTTTTTCAACTCTTTCTCGGTCGGCTTGAGTCACTCTCATTAACTCCTCAATCGGAACCGGCTGAGGAGAGGAAAAAAGAAAAGCTTCGATTAATCCTTTTAACAAAATATCATCACTCATTTTTTAGGAGGTACACCAACCCGTCTTCTTCTTTCATTTTTAGAAGGTCTCGAAATACCATGTCCAGTAAAACCAAAAAGGTTGCAATAACGATTCGAAGTTCTCGTCTATTCTGAAACAAAGCATCCATTCTGAACCATTGACCGGTTCGCTGGTCAAAAAAACCATTGATGTAATCTCTCTGCTCTTCAATCAGATTTTCAAAGTGATCATCTATTTCAATATCCGGTTGATTCGATTCGGTATTCAAAAATTTCCGATATAAACCCAACAAGCTGTCCAGTGACATCTTTTCCAGATCAAGAACTTCACGGGTTTGAATTTTTTTCCAGCGCTCTGGTGGAACTTTCAAAATGTTTTCTTCCTGTTGCTTCAGCTCGGCAAGAACCTGAGAAAACAATTCAAAGATCTTCTTCTCAATTGGTTGATTTTCTTCTTCCGAAATGGCTTCTTCCTCAATCTGGAGAATTTCGTTCAACTGTTTTTCAACCAACTCAATATCTTCTTGGAGCAGGTTTACCCTCCCCCAAAGAGCATTGGCTTTTTCAATTCGATCTTTCCAGTCGGTATCCATAATCTATCGGGGTATTTGATAAGCAATATGCATTGCTTCTCGAACCTTTTGCATTGTTTCACGAGCAAGAGTCTGAGCTTTCCGACTCCCTTCTACTAATATATTTTTGACTAACTGGTCTTTCCCTTGATATCGTTCCCGGAAAGGCGTAATCTCTTCCAGATAATCAACCATATATCCCAATAGCTCTTTTTTGCAATCAACGCATCCCAAATCTCCGGTTCGGCAGTCTTCTTCAATCTGTTCGACTCGAGGATTTCCAACAATATTATGAAATGAAAATACATTGCATCTTTCCGGATGTCCCGGATCACGTTTTCGAACTTTCTCCGGATCGGTAAACATTGAAAGAACCTTGGTTCGCAACTCTTCCTTGGTATCAGATAAGCCGATAGCGTTATTTAAACTCTTACTCATCTTTCTCCCATCAATCCCCAAGATTCGTGGAGTTTCGGTAAGAAGCGGTTGGGGTTCCTTGAACACCTCTTGTTGATAGAGAAAATGAAAACGTCGTACCATTTCTCGGGCAATCTCAATATGAGGAACTTGATCTTCTCCAACCGGCACCTTAACTCCTTGATATATTATGATGTCGGCAGCCATTAAAACCGGATAGCCAAGATGCCCATAACCAACCGCTTCTTTCAAACCCATGTCTTGGAGTTGCTGCTTTAAGACCGGATTTCGTTCCAGCCACCCCAAAGGAGTGACCATGGAAAGAAGAAGATGAAGTTCAGCATGCTCCGGTACCAATGATTGAATCATGGGAATACATACCTCGGGATCAATGCCCACGCTAAACCAATCAACAGCCATATCAATGATATTTCTCTCTATATCCTCAGTATGTTCAAATGAGGTGGTCAAAGCATGCCAATCGACAATACCAAAAATACAGTCATATTCTTTTTGGAGCTGCAGCCAATTTTTTAACGCTCCAAGATAATGACCGATATGCATTTTACCGGTCGGTCTCATTCCACTAAAGATCCTATCTTTGCTCCCCACGTTTATTCACCCTTTCCCAACTTTGCTTAATCAATTGTTCTTCTTCAAAACGGTTCTTGGCATATCCATCAATTTTAGCCAATTTTAACTCATCCAGCATTGTAGCATAGTGAGGTCCAGCTTTAATTCCCATTTCTTGTAAATCAGAGCCTTTTAAAATGGTTTTAATCATCCTCCATTCTTTAAGATAACGGTTTATTCGCTGATTGGCCAAACTTTTCTCCGGATAAAAGCTGAGCAAAAAGTACAAAAATTCAAGCGGCATTAAACGACAGCGAAGATAAATTTCTGAAGGGCGAATGTCTTTTTCTTCGACAGCAGACATAAATTCACTTTTATAGGAATGATAACTCACCACTTTATGGGAGAAATGACGAGATAGTGCCAAACGCTTTTGCAATAAAGAAATTTGCTTGACGTCAAAGTCGTCGAAAAGAGGAGTTAATTGATAAAGAAATTTATCTATCCCGATAATGGTTTTTACTTCTGGGAGTCTTCTTTCCACGCCAATAAACCGATC
>Ga0334888_1002874_pt1 | contig 17955 bp, 11 predicted proteins | sample GraSluR1_MG_FD_207227 | JGI IMG/M metagenome (GOLD analysis project Ga0334888, IMG submission 207227) | Sludge microbial communities from methane-producing bioreactor in Wageningen University, Netherlands - Granular Sludge_3_08-R1 | ecosystem: Engineered > Bioreactor > Anaerobic > Unclassified ...
GCCTGAGACGTTCCGCAGGGAAGGGTACCTGGGTTGAGTGAGTACCTCCCTGCCTCCCTCTCAGGTGCCAATATGCTCCACCAATACTCGAACAATCACCTGTCAAGGCTTTTCTTTGCACTTTTCAGGGCCAACGCACTCTGGGGTGGTGATATCCAGGATTGGGTACATGATCCGTGTGGTACACGGCATATCAGGTTTCCACGCATCGTATGCAGGGTAAACTTTATCCTGGATAGAGATATCATGCTAATTAGCCTCTTTTTATTCGTTCATTTGCTGTTATATATAGAGGAACAGCGCTGGCGCACGCCGGGCGTGATGCGCGCCCACATACCTGCCGTGAAGCCAGCATGCGGTCCCTCGGTGACGCAGCGCGTGAGCCTGGCGACATTTGACAAGGATACCCCCCTATGGTATATTTGTGCCGGATTTCACAAGCTGGCCGTTCTGGGGGAGGGGAGCAATGCACACATACGTGATCGTGGGCGGGGTTGCGGGCGGCGCAACGGCGGCCACGCGCCTGCGCAGGCTGGACGAGGATGCCGAGATCATCATGTTCGAGCGCGGCGAGCACGTGTCGTTCGCCAACTGCGGGCTGCCCTACCACATCGGGGGGGTCATCGAGAAGCGCGATAGCCTGTTGGTGGCCACACCAGAGCTACTCCGAGAGACGTACCATATTGACGTGCGCATCCGCCAAGAGGTGACCGCCCTGGATGCCGAGGGCCACTCGGTAACGGTCCGAGACCTGGCGACAGGCGCAACCTACCAGCAGCCGTATGACAAGCTGCTGCTCTCCCCTGGCGCCAGGCCCATCGTGCCTCCCCTGCCCGGCCTGACCCTGCCGGGGGTGTACACGCTGCGCAATATCCCGGATATGGATGCCATCCTGGCGCACTTGGCGCAAGACAATGTGCGCAGCGCCGTGGTGGTGGGCGGGGGGTTCATCGGGCTGGAGGTGGCCGAGAACTTGGTCGTGCGCGGGGTTCAGGTGGCCCTGGTCGAGATGCTGCCCCAGGTGATGGGCGTTCTCGATTTCGAGATGGCGGCCCTGGTGCATCAAGAGCTGCGCCGCCAGGGCATGCGTTTGGCCCTGGGCGACGGGCTGCAGGGCGTCGCCCAGACCGAGGCGGGCCGCTTGCAGGTCACGCTGGCCAGCGGCCGCGCCACCGAGACCGACATGGTGATCCTGGCCATCGGGGTGCGCCCGGAGAGCGACCTGGCCCGGGCGGCGGGCCTCGAATTGGGGCCGCGTGGCCACATCCTCGTGGATGACCAGATGAGCACGTCGGCCCCCGATGTATTCGCCGTGGGCGACGCGGTGCAGATCTCCGACTCGGTGACGGGGCGACCCACGGCGGTGCCCCTGGCCGGGCCCGCCAACCGCCAGGCGCGCATCGCGGCCAGCCAGATGGCCGGGCGTGAGATGACCTACCGGGGCGCCATCGGCACCGCCATCGCCAAGGTGTTCGATCTGACCGTGGCGACCACGGGCGCCAACAGCCGCGCGCTGGAGCAGGCCGGCATGGCCTATGCCGACACCATCACCCACAGCTATGACCATGTGAGCTATTACCCGGGGGCCACCCGCCAGAGCGTCAAGCTGCTCTATGCCCCCGAGGACGGCCGCCTGTTGGGCGCCCAGGTGATCGGCGTCAACGCCGTTGACCGCACCATTGATGTGTTGGCGGCGGCGGTGCAGGGGCGCATGAGCGTCTACGATCTGGAGGACCTGGAGTTGGCCTACGCGCCTCCCTTTGGTGCCGCCAAAGATCCGGTGAACATCGCGGGCTATGTGGCGGCCAACCGGCTGCGCGGCGATGCGCATTTCGTCACCTGGCGCGACCTGGCCGAGGGCCGCATCGCCGAGATGGGCCTGTTGGATGTGCGCACCCAGGTCGAATGGAACCTGGGCCACATCGAGGGAGCCCGGCATATCCCGCTGGCCGAGCTGCGCAGCCGGCTGGACGAACTGGAGCGCGACCGCCCCTGGCTGCTCTACTGCGCCATCGGGCAGCGCGCCTATACGGCGGAGCGCATCCTGGCCCAGTGCGGCTATCAGGTGGTGAACCTGTCTGGCGGGCACAGCATCTATGCCGCCGCCACAGAGAAACAGGACAACTGGGATGAATGGTCGCCCAACCAGGGAGGTCTGCTGATGCAACTGCCCCAACGACATGACAAGCTCGTGGCAGCGGAGGGGGCTCCCGACTATGCCGCGATCGAGGATCTGGTGCTCCTCGATGCCTGTGGCCTGCAATGCCCCGGCCCCATCATGGCCGTCTACAAGCGGATGCAGGGTCTGCAACCGGGCGAGCGCCTGCAGGTGCAGGCCACCGATCCAGGCTTTGCGCGCGATATCGCCGCCTGGACGGAGCAGACGGGCAACACGCTGCTGGACCTGCGCCAGGAGCAAGGGCGCATCACGGCGCTGGTTGCCAAGGGCGCGGCGCTGCCCGAGCTGCGGGTGAGCGCCAACGGCGCCTTGCCCCGCGCCAAGACCCTGGTGGTCTTTTCCGCCGATCTGGACCGCGCCTTGGCGGCCTTTGTGATCGCCAACGGCGCCGCCTCGATGGGCCAGCCGGTGACCATGTTCTTTACCTTCTGGGGGCTGAATATCCTGCGCAAGCGCCAGGCTGCGCCGGTGCACAAGAACCTGATCGAGCGCATGTTCGGCTGGATGATGCCCAGAGGCCCCCGGGCGCTCAAGCTCTCCAAGCTGAATATGGGCGGCCTGGGCACGGCCATGATGAAGCAGGTGATGAAGAGCAAGCATGTGGACTCGCTGGAGGCCATGATGGCCTCGGCCCGCGAGCTGGGCGTGCGCCTGATCGCCTGCCAGATGTCCATGGATCTCATGGGCATCCGCGAGGAGGAGCTGGTGGACGGCGTGGATATCGGCGGCGTGGCGACCTATATCGGCGAGACGGACAAGGGCAACGCGACGCTGTTCATCTAGCGGCCTGTGGCGCGGATGCGGCGTGTTGGAGGGCGGGCGAGACGCCCGCCCTCCTGCGCGTCAGCGCCGGATTGCCCCGCCCATCTTGTACGGGCCAAGCTGACGGTGGCAGCGCCACCGTACTTTGCCCACCCTACCCTCGCCCAGATGGAGGGCGCGCGGCTGCCTCAGGGCGCTGGCGCCCGATACAGCCGCTCATAGCGCCGATAGTGCTCATAGATATAGGTCACGTAATCGCGCGCTTGTTGGACCGGGATCGTCTCATAGAATAGATCGTGGTCCACAATCGGCTGGCCCCCCGTCCAGTTGCGCAGGTTGCCCGGCCCCGCGTTATAGGCCACCAACGTCGCGATCCAATCGCGGTCGTATAGCCCCAGCAGCAGGTCGAGGAACCAGGCCCCATAGTGCAGGCTGACGTAGGGACGCAGCAGCAGATCGTGGCGATAGCCCTCCACTTGCAGCCGCTCGGCGATCCACTCGCCCGTGGCCGGCATCACCTGGGCCAGCCCCAGCGCCCCCGCATAGGATTCGGCCCACGGGCTGAACAGGCTCTCCTGGCGCACCACGGCCAGCAGCAAGAGCGGGTCCAGATCATAGCGTTCGGCATTGGCGGCCACCAGGCGCCCGTATGGATTGGGATAGGCCATGCGCTGCAGGTCGTCGGGCAGCTCGGCGATGCCGCGCTCTTGCGCCAGGCGCGTCACCCGTTGCGCGCACCAGATCATGGTCGGGTATATCTGCCAGTCGTAACTGATCCTGGCCAGCAGCAACAGATCGCGCGGGTTGTCGCGCAGCTCCTGCCGGAGGCGCACCATGCTGCCGGTAGCCTCGGCGCGCCAGCCAAGCTGCTCCAGGGCCTCGATCTCGGCCAGGCGCGCGTCGCCCTCGGGCGCCAGGGTAGCCGATGGGGTGAACCAGCCGGTCGCCCAGACGTGCAGCGCCTCCCATGCGGCATCGGTGGAGGGGAGGCCGGACGATACCTGTGCAGCAAGCCCGGAGGCCAGGCGAGGCGGGGTGTGCTTGAGCAGGTCGCTGGCCCGCAGCCCATAGTACGATTCCGGCGCGATGCGCGCCGCCTCAGCCCAGTGAATATCGGCCTGCTCCATCTGCCCTGCCATCTGGGCCGCCAACCCCATCCACGTGATCAGCCGGGCGCGGGCCGCCGGGGCCGTGGTGGCCTCCAGGGTCGCGCGCCAGAGGGTGCTGGCCGTGTAGGGGTCGCCCTGGGCATAGGCCGTCAGCCCCTGCCGGAAAGCAGCCTCTCCCGCCTGGGCATAGCCGGGGTACTCGGCCGCCAGCGCGCCATAGTACTGCCCTGCCTGGGGCCAGTCGCCCGCCCGCTCGCTGGCCTGGGCCGCCAGCCAAAGCGCCTCAGGCGCGCGGGCATGGGTGGGATGGTTCACATAGAACTCGTAATAAAAAGCCGACGGGTCGCTGCCGCTGGCGCCGATGGTCCAGGCCCGATCCAGCCAGGCTTTGGCCAGCAATGCCTGGTCGCCGGCCAGCTCGACGGCCTGATCGTACTGCTTGATGGCGTCTTGATACTGGCCTTGCCGCGCCAGGGTCAGCCCCAGATAGTAGCGCGCCTCAGCGATGCCCAGGGTGGGCTCGGCCTGGATGTAGTAGTTCAGGTACTCGAGCGCCTTGGGGTACTGCTGCGCATGGTAATAGATCTTGCCGCGCGTGAGGTCGGTCATCGCCTGGCGGGGGACCACCGTGGGCGTCACGCTCTCTGTGAGCGTCACGCTCTCTGTGAGCGTCACGCTCTCTGTGAGCGTCACGCTCTCTGTAACGGTGACGCCCTCAGAGGGCGTCGCGGTGGGCGCAGGCGGGGGCGGCGGCTCGGGCAGACCGGCCAACTCTTGCAGCGACAGATAGGCGGCAAAGGTGTCGGGCTGCTCGGTCACCACCTGGTAGAACGCGTCGAAAGCATCGGCGTCGTGCCCCGCCTCGCGCAGCGTCTCGCCCTGATAGTGGGTGATCAGCGCCCGATAGCTGGCGACCTGGGCAAACGACAATATCTCCTGGTACACGCGCAAAGCGCTATTGGGATCCTGGTTGGCGCGATAGGCCGCCGCCAGTTCGGCCAGCACCTCGGCCCGGAACGAGGGCTCTAGCCGCGCCGTATCGATGCTCTCCAGCGTCCGGATCTGTTGCGCCGTATCTCCCAGGGCCTTGTAAGCCTTGGCCATGCGCCAGAGCACATAGGGGGCTGCGTCATCGCGCAGGCTGAGATATTCGCGGTAGGCCGCGATGGCCCCACGCCAGTCGCCCTTGGCCTGGTTGGCGTTGCCCAATAGCCCCAGCGCCTCTGCGCGAGGCTCGGGCGCACTCTCGACGGCCGCTACCCACGAGAGCTGGGCGATGGCCAGGTCCCACTGCTTGTCTGCCAGCAAGGCGCGGGCCAGTCCCAGCACGCACGCGACCTTGGCCTGAGAAGGGGCCTGGTTGCTGGCCTGCTGCCAATGGGAGATGGCCAGCTCGTAATCGCCCTCGTACATGGCCTGCTCGGCGGCCTCGATCAGCGAGGCTAGGGCCGGATCTGCGACGGGCGTGGCCGAGACCTCGGGCGTCCCTTGGGCAATCGGCGTCAGCTCCTCGGGCGCAGCCGAGGGTGATGACTCGGGGCCGGGCATTGTCGGAAGGGGGGTGTCCACAACGGCGGGCGATTCCTCGGGCGCAGGCGTTCGCCCCGGCAAAGGGGGCAGCTCAAGGCCGCAGCCCGCCGCAGCCAGCAGCAACGCGATAGCCGCGATCAAAACCCCTATCCGGTGGAGGCGGCGCCTTGTCCCGTGGCCTGGCCTGGGGCGGGCGGCTTGCGCGCCACCCACAGGATACGCGGGCAAGCGGCGCTCGGTGGCTCGAATGTGAAACAATGGTACATCCCCTCAATCTGCAAACCCACATCGGTAAGCAAAGTGGCAATGTGCTCGCGCGGATAGCCTTGCTCGGTGTGCTCCTCGATTGATTTGCGATACAGCTCGCCTTCGCGCTGAAAGCAGGTCACCTTGACCGTGGTGCGCTGGCGGTACATGTCAAAGGCGCTCTCCAGGATCACGGTCAGATCGGGCGTTTCGGTCACATAGGTCGAGTCATCCCAAAAAGTAGCCAGCGCCCAGGGGGTGTTCATGTCGAACAGGAACAGGCCGCCGGGCTCCAACGCGGCTTGTACCCGCCGGAACACCGCCTGCAAGTCCTCGCCGGTTAGCATATAGTTCAGGCTGTCATAGAGGCAGGTCGCCAACGAGACGCGCTCGTTCAGCGCCAACTGGCGCATATCCTGCTGTGACCACGTTACATCGAGCGCGGCGGCTGCATCGCGGCTGGCGGCCTCCTTTTTGCGACGCGCCTCGGCCAGCATGTGGGGCGAGCCATCCACGCCGAGCACGCGCCAGCCCTGGCGGGCCATGGCCAGCGCCACCGTGCCCGTCCCGCAAGCCAGTTCCAGCAGGCTCCCTTTTGCGACAGGGTGCCGGTCCAGCAGTTTTTCCAGATAGGGCAACATCTGGAGGCTAAAGCTGATCTGCCCTGAAGCGTCATATACGAGCGCATAGCGGTCATAGATGGCCAACGGGCCTCCTCGTGAGCATGATGCGGGGATTATAGCGATCCGAGCCCGCAACCGTCAACCACAGAGAGCGTGCATCGCCTTTGACGTGTCCATTCAGATTTGGGGGGACGAGTCCATGACCGCGTGTGCAAACAGGTGTGCGTGCTCAAGACGCTGGAGGGCGGGCGTCTCGCCCGCCTACGCTGCGCAGCAGCGTCCGATGCGTACGCATACATGCGTCTGGCGTCAGTTCTGCCCATACGTGCTTAATGCGTCTTTCTACGGTTTTACGGTAGGGGCGCGGCATGCCGCGCCCCTACAAGGCGGGCGAGACGCCCGCCCTCCACGGTTCGCTGCCGCCGTCCCCAATGTGTTGGCCTCTTTCCCCCCCCCCCTGGTACGATTATCATTTGAGGGAACCTTACTCCGAAAGTACGATTTTAGGTGAGTGAACGCGCCCCCCCAATTCTGAACTGATACCCTTTGACAGCGATCCGCTGCCATCTATACTACCCGCAATGCACCCCTGGTTTATCCGACAAGCCGCTGCCCACATGCTTGATGCCGAGCGCCTCAAGGCGCTTGAGGCTTGCACCCTGGGCGACAGCGATCTGAGCGCCGGCGAGATGCGCGCTGTGCTGGCCAGACCAGAGCAGCGCGTCTACCTGGCCGAGGCGGATGCCCAGGCTGTGGGCTTTTGCGCCACGTTCGAGACCGCCTCGCCCCAGGGGCGCCGGCTGGAACTGGATATGCTCGGGGTCGCCGAGCAGTGGCGCGGGCGCGGCATCGCCCAGGCGCTGGTGCGGCGCGCGATGGGCGACGCCGCCGGGCGCGGGATCCGCTCCTTTCGCGCCGTGGTGGCCACAGACAACGCGGCCAGCGCACGGGTGTTCGAGCGCTGCGGGCTCTTGCCGGGCCCCGAGCGCCGCGAACTGCTCGTCTATACCATTCGCGGGACGGCGCCGCAAGCCTATCTCCCCGGGGGCTGGCAAGAGGAGGCCGATGGCGCGGCGGCGGACTGGCCAACGGCGCTCCGCGCCTATGGCGGGCTGCCCGGGCACCAACTCGCCCTGATCCGCGATGCGACAGGGAGCCCTGTGGCGGGCGCGGCGCTCTTGACGGTCTACACCATCGCCTATAGCGGCCTGTGGGTCGAGGCGCACTGGTCGCTGGGCGACCATGCCACCCGCGCCCTGGCCAGGGCCGCCGTGGAACGGGCCAAGGCGGCCGGGCTGGACGAGGTGGGGCTGCTCTTGGCGCGCTCGGCGAACACGTCCGAACTGTGGGTCTATGTCGAAGAAGGCTATCAGCGCGCAGGAACGTATCGGTGGTTCACACGCCATGAAGACAGGTAACCGCACGCGCTCCGGGCTGGCCCTGGCGCTGCTCGTCGCCGTCATTGCAGCGACGGGCTATCTTTCGTTTGTGGGCCTAGCCAGCGTCTTTCGCGATCCAGAGGTCTTTTACGCCCGCGTCAGGGAGCTGGGGGGCTGGGCGCCGGCCGCCGTCGTCGGCTTGCAGGCCCTACAGGTGTTGTTCGCGCCCATCCCGGGCCAGGTGGTCGGCATGGCGGCGGGATATCTCTATGGGATCGCCTGGGGCACAGCGCTCTCGCTGACGGGCTTGGGGCTGGGTTCCTGGCTGGCGATCTGGCTGGCCCGGCGCCTGGGCCGCCCGCTGGTCAAGCGCGTGGCGAGCCCCGAATTGATCGAACGGCTGGACCGGCTCTCACAGCGGCACGGCCTGTGGGCCTTTTTCCTGGTGTTCCTGCTGCCCTTTTTGCCAACGGACGTGGGCTGCTTTGTGGCCGGCCTCACGCCGTTGCCCATCGCCAGCCTCGTGCTCTTGGTGCTGGTGGGGCGCCTGCCGGGTGTGGTGCTGCTCAATTGGCTCGGCGCCACATCCCAGACCCTGGGAGGCTCGGCGATCGCGGCGTTGGCGGCGGCCACCCTCGTCGGCGCGCTCCTGATGGTGCATTTCCGCGCCAAGCTCCAAGAGGCCATGTTCGCGTTGATGAAGCGGCTCGGCATCGGTTAGCGCAAGCTGCTGTTGATCGCCTGGCGCAGTTCGCCCAGGTCAAAGGGCTTGATGAGAAAGGGCAGCCCGTGGTCGCCCAAAAAGGCCCGCGTCGAAGGGCTGACGCTATCGCCGGTCATGAACAACACGCGATCGGCCATCTCGGGATACTCGCGCTGAATGTGCTCGTATAGCTCGGCGCCATCCATGTTGGGCATCTTGATGTCGCTGACGATCAGATCAAAGGGCGCGCCCCGCTCGCGCGCGCGCTCCAGGTAGCTGAGGGCCTCGTTCCCATCTCGGGTGACCACGGAGCGATGCCCGTCGCGCGTCAGAACCCGCTGGACGACCCGGGCGATCGGCTCCTCATCCTCCACAAGCAGGACCAATCGGTTGGCCAGAAAGGTCATCTCCTCGAGAGGCATGTCCTCGTCGAAATCGGGCAGGCGGCTGGTTAGGGGTAGCTCCACCACAAACGTGGCGCCCGGCTCTGAGGTCTCTGCCAGATAGATGCGGCCCGCATGTTCGGAGATGATCCCAAAGCAGATGCTCAGGCCCAGGCCCGTGCCTTTGCCCACCTCTTTGGTGGTGAAAAAGGGCTCAAAGAGGTGTTTCCTGGCCTCGGCGCTCAGGCCGGGACCTGTATCACAGATCTGGATGCGCACGGTAGAGCCCACTGATTCTGTCTTGACGGTCAGCCGTCCCCCGTCATGCGCCTCGGCCATGGCATCCCGCGCGTTGCCGATCAGGTTGAAAAAGACCTGCTGCAACTGGTACGGATCGCCCATCACGCCCATACACTGGGGGGCCAATTGCAGCTCTACCGAGATGCCCTCGATGCGAAGCTGGTAGGCCAGCAATTCGAGCGACTTTTGCAGGAGAACGTTCACATCTGTGGGGCGCCGCATGGCGCGGTGCTCGCGTGCAAAAGTTAGCAGGTTGCGCACGATGCGGGCCGCCCTCTGGGCCTGCTCATAGATGCGGGTTACATCCTGGCGCGTCTGCGGGTCAATGTCCTCGCTCATTTTGAGGAGCTGGGCATAGCCCGAGATGGCCGCCAGCGGGTTGTTGATCTCGTGGGTAATGCCGGCGATGAGCTGGCCGATGGCCGAGAGCTTTTCCGATTGCAGCAATTGGGCCTGGGTATCGCGTAGTTCGTCCAGGCTCTCTTGCAGGTTCTTGACCAGGTCGGCGTTGTTGATGGCCGCGGCTGCCAGGCTGGCAAGGGGCATCAACAGGCGTTCATCCTCCTCGCCAAAGGCAAAAGGCACGCTCGAATCCACCGTCAGAGTCCCGATGGGTTGCCCCCTCACGATCAGAGGCGCGGTGAGCAACGAGACGATGCGTCCCGAGGTGGGGCGCACCAGGAAACGCCCATCCCGGGCCACGTCGCCGATATTGATCACCTGGCCGGTCATCAGGGCCAACCCCGCCGCGCCGACCCCAGACCGCAGGGGCGTTTCCTCGGGGCCCGGCGTGCTCGCCCTGGCCTCGTTGGATACGCTCATGGCAACCAGGAGATCGCTATCGGGATCCAGCAGGTGCAGGACGCAGTTCTCGGCGCGCTCCAATGTTTCGGCGACGAGCGATACGATGAGATCGAGCAGCGCGCGCAGGTCCACCGTAGACATGAACGCCTGAGAGACGCGAAAGAGCAGTTCGTTCTGGCGCGCCTCGCGGGCGCGCGCCCTGCGAAGTTGGCCGGTCTGGGCTGCCAGAGCCAGCAGCGCGCCCAGGTGGGCGAGCCGATCCGGATCCGGGGGGAGTTCCGGCGGAGAGCGCAGGATCAGGGCCACTTTTTCGCCGGGCAGGCCGGACCACGCCAACGCAGCCAGCCACTCGCCACCCGCCTCTTGGGCAATCGTATGCGTAAAGAGGCGGTCTTTTGCTGCGTCCGGCAAGAGGCCGTCCGGGCTGGGGGGCGCGATAGTATCCGGCGATGCAAACAAGAGCTCACATTGGTCCACCGCCATCCGGTAGATGGCGCCGCCAAAAGCCCCCAGTTCCTCCAGCGCAGCCTCCAAGACGCCCCGGCAGATCTCCTCCGGCCACGGTTGCTCCCACTGGTCTATCGCCTGCAAGCAGGCGATCAAAGGAGGCAGGTCCGGCGCCTTGCTCACGGCGTCGCCTCCGCCGGTTCGGCGCCCGGCGCATCCTTGGGCCCTGGGGCTTGGGCGGCGATGCGGCGCTCCAGGCGCTGCAGACGATGCCCCAGCTCGCTCAGAGCTGCCGCCCGTGAGGCGCAGCGCAGGCGCCCCTCGCGTACCCCGACGATAGCGCGCCGCACCAGGGCGCGCGCCTCGCCCCATGAGCGCTGCTGGTGCTCCAGGTATTTGGCCAGCTCTACATACGGCTCCAGCGCATCCCCATCCAGGGCGGCGCGCCAGAGGGCGACCGCTTCTTTCCAGCGGCCCAGGCGTTTGAGCAGCATGGCGAGGCGTTGGCCCGCCTCGGCGCGCCGCGCCGCGCTGCCGGCATCCAGGCCCTGCCGATAGGCGGCCAAGGCCGCCTCCGGTTGGCCCTCGGCCTCATACAGCCTGCCCAGCGCCACCGGATCGCGGTAGGGGCTTGGCGAGCGGGCCGAACCCTCTGCCAGCACCCCAGCAGCCCGCACGCTCAGGCTCACCATAGAGAGCACGTCCATCATGTTGTGCGACATGACCCGCGCAATGCCCTCGGTCTCGCCATAGGCCAGGTACTCTTGGTAGATGCCAGGGATGAGATAGCCCGGTACGTCATCCTCGCTGCGCGGGATATGCAGGATATCCCTTTCCAGCGCCGTCAGGGCGCACGATGCCAGCATCCCGCGCCACAGGCGGCGCGCCACGGGCAACAGGTCGAGGTGGGGACGGCGGGCCAGCGGCGAGCGCGCATAGCCGTTGAGGATATAGCGCGCATCCAAGAGGGGCACATCAAAGGTAAAGCCGTTGAACGAGATCAGCCCAGAGCTGCCCTCGACGGCGCCCGAGACCAATTCCAGCAGGCAGGGCTCATCGCCATAATCAGGCGCAAAGTATTGCCGCACCACCATCTCATCGCCTTCGATCCGGCCGAGGCCCACCAGAAAGCAAAAGGTGCCCGCGCTGCGCGCCAAGCCCGTGGTCTCGGTATCGAGCAGCACCGCTTGGGCGAGATCAAAGGGCGCCCCACGGAAGAAACGTTGTGGCCAGGGGGCGGCAGTGGACGCAACAAGGTCCCCCAGAGGCAGGTCGCCATGCCGGTGGGATAGGGGGTAGCGCCGCTCGGAGACAAAGCAGCGCCCCAACGGCGAGTGTACCCACCGCCCAGGCGCCAGTTCCTCCAGGGCAGGGGCCGTTGCGGATCTCTGCACGGGCCTATCCATCGGCCGAGCCGCAAGGGCGGTCCTTCGCCTCAGGATCTCTCCAATGTCCATACGGTTCCTATCATGCCAGAATCGTCGCAACCGTGTGCAGCCACAACTGACGTAGGCACATTATAGCATCCCATAGCCGACAAGGAAAGAACAATATCACAGCGCGCCCGGTTCCGTCCCGATCAGGGCTTTGAGCAGGCCGATGGCGCTTGCTTTGCGGCCCTCGGGCGGCGCCAGTGCAGGGCCGATACAGGCCGGGCAGCCCGACTCGCATGGGCAGCGGCTGACGACCTGGGCCGCGCTATCCAGCAGCGGCTCGATCAGCCGGGGCAACTGGTCCGCCAAGCCCGCCCCGCCCGGGATCTGGTCATAGATGAACAGCGTGGGCCGTTCGGCGCGGCGGCCTGCTGAATCGGCATGGATGCCGATATCCCCCGGGTCGCACAGCAGCCAGAGGGGCGCCAGGTAGCGCAGCAGGTGCCCCACATCGGCCAGGGTGCTGCCCAGGGCCACCTGGCGCTCGGCCAACTGGTGGCAGCGCGGGCACAGCGTCACCAGATTGGACAACTGATTGGCATAGCGGTAGGCATCGTTGCGCCCCGGCTCCCAGCCGTATTCGCGAAAGGGCGTCACATGGTGCACATCGTGGTTGCGCCCAGGGCGCTCGGGTGCGCCGCAGTGCACGCAGCGATAGCCGTCGCGCTGGCGGGCAAGTGCGCGCTGCGCATCCCAATCGGGCCCGCGCGCCCCGCCCTGGTCGCCCGTCCACAGTCCCTGGGCCTCCAACCGGGCCACCAGGTCGGGCTGCACCCCCAGCCAAAAGGCCGAGGTCAGGATGACCTGCTCCGGTAGGTGCACGACTCCCCAGCCCAGCACCTCCTGGGTCTCGAAACGCTGGCGGCGATAGCCCGTCACCTGGCGGGTGAGACGGATCTCGCCGTGGGCCGTCGTCATGCCCTCGCCCTCTGTGGACCCCATGGTGCGCTCGATCTCGATCTCTTCACGCTCGCTGGGCGTGGTGTAATAGTCGCTGGTCACCGGCTCCACCTGGGCGAGTTTGGCTTCCAGATCCAGGGTGCGTACCAGGTAGGGCCGCCCCTCGTGCAAATAGATGGCCTCCTCGTGCAGCCAGCGCGGCGCGTCGCTGCGTTCCACCTCGCCGATGGTGACGCTGCGGCCCTCTGGCTCGCGGCCGGCGACGATGGCCACCCGTGCGGCCTCGGCGGAGCGCAACGAGATCTCGCCCGCCGGAAAGCCCTGGCCTGCCCAGAACCAGCGCCCCCGGCTGAGGCGCGCCTCTCCGGCGGCCTGGAGCGCCCCCAGGATCGCGCGCCCGTCGTCGTCGCGGGCGGCCTCGTCCTCGTCCAGAGGCAGCTCGTACAGGGCGGCCTGCTCGTGGCCGCTGCGCACATACAGGTTATCCGGGTTGATGCGCGCGGCCTCGGCCCCGCCGCCAAACAGGTGCTCGGGATGGGCCATGACGTACTGATCCAGCGGCGAGGCCGAGGCGATCATAAAGGCCGCCGAGGGGGCCTCGCCCCGGCCCACGCGCCCGATGCGCTGCCAGGTGCTGGCCACGCTGCCCGGATAGCCCACCAGGATGGCCGCCGTCAGTCCGCCGATGTCTATGCCCAGCTCCAGGGCGCTGGTGGCCACGACGCAACGCACCCGCCCATCGCGCAGGCCCGCCTCGATCTCACGGCGCTCGGCGGCCAGGTAACCGGCGCGATAGCCGCGCACCACCTCGGGCGATAGGCCCACCCGCTCGACCCGCTCGCGCAGGGCGATCACGAGTTGCTCGACGGCCAGCCGCGAGCGCGTGAAACAAACCACCTGCTCTCCACGCCCCACCAGCGCCAGGGCCAGCTCGCGCGCATCCACCAGGGGCGAGCGGCGGATGCCCAGGCGCGCCTCGATCACGGGCGGGTTCACCAAGGCGACCTGCCGCTCGCCGCCGGGCGCGCCATTTTCCACCACCACCTGCACCGGCTCGCCGATCAGGTTCTGGGCCAGCTCGGCGGGGTTGGCGATGGTGGCCGAGGCCAGAATGAACTGGGGCGCGCTGCCGTAAAAGGCGCACAGGCGGCGCAACCGCCGCAGCACATGGGCCACATGGCTGCCGAACACGCCCCGGTACACGTGCATTTCGTCAATCACCACATAGTCCAGCTCCGTGAGCAGCTCCCGCCACTGGGTATGGTAGGGCAGGATGCCCACGTGGAGCATGTCCGGGTTGGTGATCAGCACCTGGGCGGCCTGGCGGGCGGCCCTTCGCCGGCTCTGGGGCGTGTCGCCGTCATAGATGATGGCCGCCGCAGCGGTCCCCGCCTCCTCCAGGTCGCGGGCCAGGCCGTGGCGCTGATCCTGGGCCAATGCCTTGGTCGGAAATAGGTACAGGGCGCGGCTCTGGGGCCGCCGCAGGATGCGATCCAGCACGGGCAACTGGTAGCAAAGGGTCTTGCCCGAGGCTGTGGGGGTGACAACGACCACATTGGCGCCCTCCAGGGCCAGGGCCACCGCCCGGGCTTGGTGGCTATACAGGCGCGGGATGCCGCGCGCGGCCAGCATGGTCTGTAGCCGGGGATGTAGCGCATCGGGCGTCTTGGCATACCGGGCGGGCTGAGCAGGCAGGCGGCGCCAGGCGACGATCTGCGGGGCCAAGCGCTCGTCGGAGCGGATGCGCGCCAGGGATTCGCCCAGGCGCTCGCCGGGAGAGGGGCCACGGGGGACTTGGGGGGTCATGGGGCGTCTATGGCGACGCCTCGCCCGAGAGGAGGGCCATCAGACCGGCCTCGTCCAGGGTCGGGACGCCCAGTTTCTCTGCCTGGCGCGTCTTGGAGGCGCCGGGCTTGTCGCCCACCAGCAGATAGCTGGTGTTGCCCGAGACGCTGCCGGTGACCCGGCCCCCATGCGCTGTGATCAGCGCGGCGGCGGCCTCGCGGCTCATGCTGGGCAGCGTGCCTGTGATGACGAAAGAGAGGCCGTTCAAGGGCTGCGCCTCGGCCTGCTCGGCGGGGGCCTCGTCGGCCATGCGCACGCCCCGCTGCCGCAGCCGGGCGATCATCTCGCAGTTGCGGGGCTGCTGGAAATAGGCCACGATATCGGCGGCAATGATGGGGCCGATGCCCTCGATCTCGGTGAGTTCGCTCTCCTGCGCCGCCATCAGGGCGTCCATCGAGGGATAGTGGTCGGCCAGCACCTGGGCCACACGGCTGCCCACGCCCCGAATGCCCAGGCCCGTGAGCACGCGCCACAGGGGCCGCTCTCGCGTGGCATCCAGCGCCCGCAGCAGGTTCTCGGCGCGCCGCTCCTGAAAGCCCTCCAACGCCACGAGTTGCTCCTGGGTGAGGGCGTACAGGTCGGCCACGTCGCGCACCAGCCCCGCATCCACCAGCATCTGGGTCACGCGAATGCCCAGGCCATCCACATCCAACGCGCCCCGCGAGGCCCAATGCTCGATGTGGCGCACCACCTGGGCCGGGCACTGGGCATTGACGCAGTAGACGGCCACCTGGTCCGGCTCCTGGGCCACCGGTTCGCCACAAGAGGGGCAGGTGGTGGGGATGACAGGCGCCTGCTCCGCTCCGGTGCGCAGCTCCACCACGGGCTTGAGCACCTGGGGGATCACGTCGCCCGCCCGCCGGATGACGACCATATCGCCCTGGCGGATGTCTTTGCGGGCCAGGTCCTCGAAATTGTGCAGGCTGGCCTGGCGGATCTCGACCCCGCCCAGGCGCACCGGCTCCAGCACGGCGTAGGGGGTCAGGACGCCGGTGCGCCCCACGTTGACCTCGATGCGCAGCAGGCGGGTGGTGGCCTCGCGGGCCGGGAACTTGAATGCCACCGCCCAGCGCGGGGCGTTGCCGACGATGCCCAGGCGTTCCTGGGTGGCCAGGTCGTTGATCTTGATCACCACGCCATCGGCCTCATAGTTGAGGGCGTCGCGCTTGTCCATCCACTCCTGGCAGTAGGCCAGCACCTGCTCGAAATCGTCGAACAGGCGGATATCGGGGTTGACGGCGAAACCGAGCTGGCGCAGGTAGCTCAGGGCCTCCCACTGGGTGGCGATCTCGTGGCCCTCGACATAACCGATGGCATAGGCGAACAGGCGCAGGGGCCGTTGGGCCGTGATGCGTGAATCGAGCTGGCGCACCGAGCCCGCCGAGACGTTGCGCGGGTTGGCAAAGGGCTCCTGGCCCTCGGCGACCCGCGCGGCATTGAGCGCCTCGAACAGGTCGCGCGGCATATAGATCTCGCCCCGCACCTCGATCCGGGCGGGCGCTTCGGGGCCGTCGGGGGCAACGGGGATGCGCAGGGGCACGTTGCGGATGGTGCGCACGTTGGGGGTAATGTCCTCGCCCACGCGGCCATCGCCCCGGGTGGCGCCGCGCACCAACACGCCTTCCTCGTAGGTCAGGGCCACCGCCAGCCCGTCAATCTTGGGCTCGGCCACGAATTCGAGGGAGGTCTCCTCGCCCAGCAGGCGGCGGGCGCGCCCCAGCCACTCGCGCACCTCGCCCGCGCTGAACGCATCGGCCAGGCTGGTCATGGGCGCCGGGTGCTCGACGCGCGAGAACTCGGGCAACGGCGCCGCCCCCACCCGCTGGGTAGGGGAATCGGGCGTCACCAGCTCGGGATGCTGGGTCTCTAGCGCGCGCAGCTCGTGGACCAGCGCATCGTACTCGGCGTCGGTGATCTCGGGAGCATCCAGCGCATAGTAGCGATGGGCATGATATTGCACCACGCGGCGCAACTCGGCGATGCGCTGGGCGACATCAGGTGACATGGCGGTATCTGGCTCCTTGCGAACCTACAAGGCGCGCCCGAACAGGGGAGCAGAGCTGATCCCCTCGGGCGCGCCCCTGGCTGAGCGGGTACTATTCTTGCTTGCGCAGGAATTCCGCGGCCACCCAGCCTGAGGTGCCGACCTCGTCGCGCACCTGCCACCAGGTATAGCCGGTGGATTCTTGCGGGCCGCCCACGACCTCGACCACCTTGTCCTCGGTGAGCATCTTGACCACCGGATGCCCCGTTCCGGCGCCGGAGCGCATCCGCAGGCCGGTGCCGCCGGTGCAGCAGACGGTGGCCATATCGCCGATGGTCAGGGGCACCTGGGGCCCCGCCTCGGCCTCTTCGTCAGGAGACGCCGTTGCGGCAAGCTCCTGGGTCGGCGTGGGAGGCGGCAGCGTAGGCAGGGTCGTTGTGGCGGTCGGCGCAAAGGCGGGCAGGGTTGGCTGCTCCGTGGGCCCCTGGGTGGGCTGCGTTCCAGCCGCCGGGCGCGTCGGCGAGGGGGTGACCCCTGTCACAGCGTCGTTCGGCGGGTAAAAGAGCGCCCACCAAAGCCCCAAAACGACAAAGAGCACCAGCGCGGGCACGGCGAAATACATCCACCTGGGCCAGCCTTCCTGGCTAGAACGAGTACGGCTTGGGCCCCTGCTTTCTGTAGGCATTTACCCCCTCCTTATTGCGCGAGCGGCATCTGCAACGATTATAAAGGGGCTGATGCGCTCTGTCAACGCGCGGCTCGGTTTCATCTTGTGTTGGCGAGAAAGCGGGGTACCCGCCAAGCGGGATCGGCGCGCAGGACGGGGGGACTGGGCTTTGCCGTTGCTCTGGCGTAGCCCAGACAGGCAAGTACGTTCCGGACGTTCAGATCAGTAACGCATCCAGATAGCTCAGTTCTCCTGGATCTGCCCCGGCCACCTCCAGGGGAGAGAGGCCCGGGTGTTTGTAGGCTCGTTTGCGTTCGCACCTCCATTGAGCGGGTGTGAAGTTGTGGTAGATGGCCCATACCAGCGCCGCCCGCTCCAGGCGCTCGTCAGAGCCGTGGTTGCGACCATGGCCCAGCCTGAGACGAGAGTCGCGCCACAGATGCCAGGGGCCGATGCGGCTCAGCCCCTGGTGGCTCACGGTGCTCTCACACCACGGACACCGTCGCCAATTCTGCCCCGTCCGCTTCGCCAATCGTTTTGGTGATTGTTCGAGTATTGGTGGAGCATATTGGCACCTGAGAGGGAGGCAGGGAGGTACTCACTCAACCCAGGTACCCTTCCCTGCGGAACGTCTCAGGCGAGCAGCTGCGCCAAGTTCACG
>Ga0334888_1002877_pt1 | contig 17947 bp, 10 predicted proteins | sample GraSluR1_MG_FD_207227 | JGI IMG/M metagenome (GOLD analysis project Ga0334888, IMG submission 207227) | Sludge microbial communities from methane-producing bioreactor in Wageningen University, Netherlands - Granular Sludge_3_08-R1 | ecosystem: Engineered > Bioreactor > Anaerobic > Unclassified ...
CCGCCTGGAAGGCTCGGCCTTCGGCGACGTGCCGCTCAACATCGAGCTGAAGCTGGAAGTGTGGGACAGCCCGAACAGCGCCGGGGTGATCATTGACGCGGTGCGCTGCGCCAAGATCGGCCTGGATCGCGGGCTGAGCGGCACGCTGGAAGCGCCCGCTTCGTATTTCATGAAGTCACCGCCGGTGCAGGTGCCGGATGACGTGGCGCGCAACAGTGTTGAGGCGTTCATTCGCGGCGAGAACAACCGCACGGTCAAGCCGCCGGCGGGCTGGAAGGGCAGTGACACGCCCTCAGTGCCCGACAATCCGCACGCCGAGGACTAGCGCGCGGCAGTCGGTTCTCCACGCTCTAGAGCGTGTTATGCACTTTTCAACCCCTATCCCCCGGCCCCTTTCCCCGCAAGCAGGGAAAGGGGAGAAACCAGCCCCTCCCCGCCAGCGGGGAGGGACTACAGGGTGGGGGCAGCGCGCTACCCATGCGCCGTGCCCCGCACGCTACGCCGAGCGTGCGGAGTTCATAACACGCTCTAGCACGCCGACAAGACTTCGGAAGTCTGGCAGACTTCCGAAGTCTGTGTCTGGGCGTATGCGGCCTGTCCCTGCGTAGCCTCACCCCCGCTCGGCGCTAACGCGCCTCACCGCCCCCTCTCCACGTCGTGGAGAGGGGGCAAGCCAAGCGCAGCGAGGCTGGGGGTGAGGCCAGTGGGGACGCTCGCACGTTTGAGCGAGTGCCCTGCACACCGCCTGGTAAGTGCGCATTATTGGCTTCCATACTATAATGAGCAACAAACGGGATTTAGGCGGCCTGTGCTTGGGATGCGGTGGGAGAGAGGAGCATGTCTGAGCAAATCTGTGAGAATTGCGGGAAGGCAAACCCAGAGAACGAGCCATACTGTACCGCCTGCGGTCACGCGCTGTCTGGCGAGCGGACGGTGCTCAACACCCAGCCCTTGAGCATTCCGGGGCTGCCGCAGCCGCAGTTGCGCTGGGGAACGGCCTTCTTTGAAGACCGCATGATCCTCCAACTGGAGGTGAAGGGCACCGACCAGGTGATCCAGCACGAACTGGGCCTGGATTGTGTGGTGGGCCGCTCTCACGAGGACTCCGTGCCCGATCTCGACCTGGCTCCGTTCGACGCCTTGCAGCGCGGGGTCTCGCGGCGTCACGCCCGGCTGACACGCCAAAGCCTGACTGTGATGGTGCAAGACCTCGGCAGCGTCAACGGCACGTTCCTCAATGGCACGCGCCTGGTGCCGTTCCAGCCGCGCGTGCTGCGCCATGACGACGAGTTAGTGCTGGGCCGCCTGGCGCTGCGCGTCTCATTTCTGCGCAGCGTCGTCGCCAGGCCCGGTGCCGATGGTGCCCCGCAGCAAGAGGCGCTCCCCAGCGAGGAGCCGCAGATCAGCCCACCCGACGCCCCCTTGCAAGTTGGCCCGCTGGAGCCGGTCGTCAGCCCGCCGCAAGATGCAGCGCAGCCGGTCGTAGCGCCGCCGGAGGAAGCACCCTCCTCGCCGCCCGCCGCCAAGCGCGACACAGACCCTCTAGGCGACGCGCCGGCTGCGGACGCAGAAGGTGCTCCGAGTGAGGACGCGCCCCGCCCGCCTGCTGATTTGCCCCCTGCCAGCCCGTCGCCCAAGACGACCGGTGGTGAGTCTTGAGAGACCGTTTGAAAAGGCCTGCAACCCCACCCTAACTCCCTCCCCGCAGGCGGGGAGGGACTTCAAGAGCAGTCCTTTCTCCCTTCCCTCGCTTGCGGGGGAAGCGAGAAAAGCACACACGCTAAGCCCCTCCCTCCTCGTGGGGGAGGGGTTTGGGGTGAGGGGAAACAAGTTCTCAAAAGGTCTCTGACTCAAAGCCAGCGTCCCTTTACCGCGACTTGCGCCTGTCTTTGCGCTCGCGCACGCTGATGCGGATCGGCGTGCCGGTGAAGGGGTAGACGCGCCGTATCTGGTTCTCCAGATAACGTTCGTAGGTGAAGTGAAGCAACTCGCGGTCGTTGACGTGCAACAGGATCGTCGGCGGGTCAACGCGCACCTGCTGGGCGACGAAAATCTTGAGCGGGCGCGGTTGCTTGGTTTGCGGGGCGTGGCGCAGCAGCGCCTCGCGGACGATCTTGTTTAGCTCGCCGGTCGGGATGCGCACCAGGCGCTCTTCCTGCACCTGAATGGCCGTCTCCAACACGGTGTGGATGCGTTGCCCGCTCAGCGCGCTGATGAACAGCACCGGCGCGTAGGCCAGAAAAGCCAGGTCGCGCGCGATGGCTTCGCGGAAGGCGCTCATCGTGTGGGTGTCTTTTTCGATGGCGTCCCACTTGTTGACCACGATCACCACGCTCTTGAACGCATCGCTGATCATGCCGGCGATGTGCGCGTCTTGCTGGGTGACTCCCTCAATGGCGTCGAGCAGCAGCAGCACCACGTCCGCCCGCTCAATCGCTTTATGCGCGCGCAGCACGCTGTATTTCTCAATGCCCGGCTCGATCCGCCCACGCCGACGAATGCCCGCCGTGTCAATCAGGGTGATGGGCATCTCGTTCCAGGTGAGGCGCGTGTCAATGGCGTCGCGCGTGGTGCCTGCCACCGGGCTGACGATGGCCCGCTCCTCGCCCAGCAGCTTGTTGAGCAGCGACGATTTGCCGACGTTGGGCCGCCCGACGATGGCGATCTTGATCGAGTCGTCCTCGGCGTCGAAGTCTTCTTCGGCGTGAAAGGGAAGGGCGGCTACGATGGCGTCGAGCAGGTCACCGGTGCCTGTGCCGTGCAGCGCCGAGATGGGGAAGACTTCACCCAGCCCCAGCCCGTAGAACTCGAAGGCGTGGTCGAAGCGCCCAACGTGATCGGCTTTGTTGGCGGCGATCAACACCGGCTTGTCCGTGCGCTGCAAGATGGCGGCGATTTCCTGGTCGGCGGCGGTGATCCCTTGCAGCGTGTCCACCACAAAAACGATCACATCCGCTTCCTCGATGCCCAGCAGAGCCTGGCTGCGTATCTCGGCGACGAACTGGCGGCTGCCCTCTTCCAGCGGACTGATCGCCTGCGAGCGGTCGGCTTTGGGCTGGTAGATTTCTAGGCCGCCGGTATCCACCACGTCGAAGACGACGCCGTTCCAGTCCGCCTCCTCTATGATGCGGTCGCGCGTCGTGCCCGGCACGTCGGAGACGACCGCCTTGCGCATCTCGACGAGGCGGTTGAACAGCGACGATTTGCCGACATTGGGCCGCCCCACCAGGGCGACAAGAGGTTTGCGCATGATCAGTCCCAACTCCCGGTTTCGTGAGTGATGATTGTAGCAAAGACGGGCATCGCTGAGAAGGCCGGGCGAAGAGTGGTGATTGGTTGTTGGTTGTTGGTTCTTGGTTCTTGGTGGTTGGTGATTGGTTGTTGGTTCTTGGTGGTTGGTGGTTGGTTGGTGGTGTTCGTTGTCAGTGGTCAGTGATCAGAGCGCGTGCGGGGGCAGGGTGCCTCACGCGCGGCGCGCGCTGCACACCGGACGTAGCGTGCGAAGTGCATAGCACGCTCTAGAGGCTGGAGGACACTCTCCTGGCTCATCACTCCCGACTCACAACCACTGACGACTGAAAACCGAAAACCGATCACCAATAACCAACCACCAACCACCCAAAAGAAAAGGGAAGGGGCGGGGGAAGCTCCTTCCCTGGTCGTATCACCGGACACAACGCGCAGGGTTCAGATAGGGGTAGGGAGCATACGGGTCTTTGCGCTGTCCTGGTGATACTGCTTGGCAGGTTTTGAGCCTGCATTTATCAGGATAGCGCGCCAGAATTAAATCCCCATAAAAATGCATCGAGAATTCCGGAAGCTGGTGCGTCTGCCTCCCCGCCGCGCCGCTCAGCCGGTGCCCGGCGCGGTTGCCGGCGCGGTGGGCGTGGGCGTTGGAGCCAGCGCCTCGATGGTCACACCTAGCTCGTCCGGGCTGACGGTGACCGTCAGGCCGGTCGTGTCTTCCATGCCGACCAGCACCCCTTGCGGCACGACCTCGTGGTTGCCGGCGGGCAGCCCGCTCAGGTCTACAATCACGCGCAGATTCTCGCGGTTGGGCAGCTTGTTGAGCGGCCCGCTGACAAACACGGTGACGGTACCGGCCAGGCCGCTGGCGCGATGTTGCGTAGGATCGATGCCCGTTACCTCGACAGGCACTTCCTCGAACTGGCGCGTGCTGATCTGTGGCTCGATGACGATGGTCACCTTGACGGTCTGGTTCTCCGGCACAGTGGTCACCCCGGCGGGCAGATCAACGGTCACCTCGGTGGTGAAAGTCTCAGTGCGGTTGGTCAGGTCAATGGGGGCCGTGCGCACCAGGCCGGGCATCTCGCGGATGGCCGCCAGATCGCCGGTCAGCACCACCGTGTCCGGCTCGATGGCGCTGTAACGCACCACGTTGTAGCCGGGCGGTGGGTTGCCCACGATCTTGGGCTGGACGGGCATCTGGAAGATGTCCTCGCGCGGCTGGATGTCCACCATACAGGCGACCGAAGACGGCTCCATCTCCACCTCGCGCGCGCGCAGCCCATCCTCCTGAACGGGCGTCAGGCTGACTAGCTTGGTGACCGGATTCAGTTCGTCGGCCAGGTTCAGCCGTGCTTCGACATGGGCCACTTCGCGCACGCGCTCGGCACTGCCGCGAATCACCACTTCGCTGTAGTCACAGGTCAGGTCGGCGGGGTAGGTGTAGCCCAGCGGCGGGTCGCGCGTCACGACCACCTGGACGGCGACGCGCTTCTCGACTTCGCGATCAATGCCCAGGGTGAACGTGCTCGGACGTAGGGCGACGACGCGCGCGTGCAGCGGCGAGGCCACCTCTGCCTGTAGCTCGACGCGGTACTCGCCTGGCTCTTTGAAGTTGCGCAGGTTGGCCGTGACCAGAATATCGCTGGCGGTGAGCAGGTCCCACTGGCTGCGCTCGGCGCGCACCACCGCCGTGACGCTCGCCGTGTCCAGCGCGCGGGTCAGCACATAGCCTTCAGGCAGCTCGACGCGCACCTGCACCCCGCGCACTTCGCCCTGCTCGACCGGGTTATTGGCCATGTTCGCCGCCACCCAGATGGCCAAAGCCAGGAACACGGACAGGAGCGCCCAGCCCAGGTTTCTGATGACCATCTGGAGCAGGGAATTGGTACGCATGGCTGGCTCTATCCAGACTTGCCGAGCAGGAAGCCGGCAGTCAACTGGTCAGCAGGGGGCATTTCCTCGCGCGGCAGGTAGATACTCACCTGAATGTCCAGATTGGACAGGTAACGGCACATCAACGGACCAACCTCGTGCCATTTCAAGCCGCCCAGACCACATCCAAGCGCAGGCACCGCCAGCGATTGAATACCTTCATGCTGGTAGTTGTTCCTGATCCACTCCAATCCTCGCCCAATACCGGCGAGATCGGCCCCCTCACGCCAATGGCGCTTGGTCGGAAATAGCAGAAACCACTTGTTCGAATTCAGGTCCTGGAGAGAATGCGGATCATCCGCCAGGGCGTGCTCGAAAGATGTTTCGCGTCTATAGAGATAAGGGATTCCCATCTGGAGCACCTTCTGGCGGCATACGTCCTGGTACACCACATAAGTGTCTGGAAACTGGTACTTGGCTCTGGACGCCAACCCTTTTCCCATGACGCCAACGGTGTTCACGCTGATAGTGAGTGTCTGCATCTGAGAGAAGAACAGGTCCCCATCCACCAGGAAAAGCTGTTCTGGCACGATGGCGAGCACGCTGGCGGGCTGGAAGAACATGTGTGGCTCGCGCACGATCTCCATCCTTCCTCAGGCGGCGCGTCGCCCACGCCCGGAGTCGCCACGCCTGCGCAGGCGGGCCAACTCGCTGCGCGCGCGGGTCAGCAGCGGCGTCCAGGGCCAGGCGGTTTCTTGCGGGCGGCTGCTGGTGTAGAAAGCGCTGAGGATGGTGCGCAGACGGTTGGCGTCCAGCCGGCGGATCATCCGCCCGCGATTGGCCACCGAGATGCGTCCTGTCTCCTCGGAGACGATCACACACAGCGCGTCCGACACTTCGCTGATGCCCAGCCCGGCGCGGTGACGGGTTCCCAGCTTGCGGTCAGTCAGGTTGCGCCCGGACGACAACGGCAGCACCGAGGCGGCGCTGGCCACGCGCCCCTGGCGGATGATCACCGCTCCGTCGTGCAGTTCCGTCTTGGGCCAGAACACGGTCAGCAGAAGCTGCGGGCTGGTTTGCGAATCCATCGGCACGCCGGTGTTGATGAATTCATCGAGCGCGTCGTTGCGCTCCAGCACGATCAGCGCGCCGTGCCGTCGCTCCGACAGGCGCGAAGCTGCCGCGCAGATGGCATCAATGATCTGCTCCTCTTCCGTGAAGGCGAGCTGGCGGCTGAAGAGGGTGCCCAGCCCGGTGCGCCCCACACGCTCCAGCGCCCGGCGTAGCTCTGGCTGGAAGATGACCGGAATGGCCACGATAGAGGCGGTGATGAGATGGTTCAGCAGCCAGCGAAACGCCACCCACTCGAACACGCTGGACAGCAGGGCCATGATCAGCACAACGACAATCGTGCCGCGCAGCAACGAGACGGCCTGCGTGCCCCGGATAACCAGCGTAACGGCAAAAATGATCGCCGCCACAACGAGCACGTCCGGCACGTCGCTCCAGCGAAAAGATTCCAGCGTCCAAATCAGTCTCATGGCCTACCACAAGCGTCCTTCACCGCACTCTGTCTGGGTGCATCCCCCGATTGTGGTGAGTCTGTTGCGCGTAGGGGCGCTGCTCTGCTGCGCCCGTCGTAGGGGCGTATCGCCATACGCCTACGAACAAGGTTTCACAAGAGTAGGATGCATCCCCTGTCTGGCACGGCCAGCGCGTCAACCATACCATATCCGGCCCCGTCGTGGATTAGGGCCAGATGAGAGTTTGCTCCCGGCAAGGGCGGAGCAGCGCGCCGCCCAACGGATTCACGAGCGCCCTGTCACCGGGGAAGGGTCGAAAACGCTCGCTGAACGCCTCCCCCCTTCGTCCCCCCTCCAGCCGAACTAGAGGGGAGCATCCGCAGGCGGTTCTCCCCTTCCCCTGGCCTGGCTAGGGGAAGGGGCCGGGGGATGGGGGCTTTCCAACAACCGCCTGACGTATGTTCGTGAACCCACCCCCTACGAACAGCGCCGCTCTCTCCCTGGGGGCGCGGCAGAGCAGCGCCCCTACGAAAACTCCATGCCCCGGCGCTCAGCCGCTCAACTGGCGCAGCAGACGCTGGTAGTCCTGGGCCTGCTCCGGGTTGAGGGCGATGATGCGGCGGATGGTGACCAGCGCATCGTTGTGCAGCCCGGACTCAAGCTGAAGCTCGGCCAGGGCGTCAAGCTGTTCGACGGCTTTGGGCACGTTGCCCGTCTGGTGATAGACGGCGGCCAGCCGCGAACGCAAGGCCATGTCGTTCGGGTAGCGCGTGACCAGTTCCTCCAGCACGCGGATGATCTGCCCAGCTTTTTGCCCCTTGGCGTAGAGCCGCAGCAGCCCATCTAGCTCGCGCACGGCGGAGATAGGGTCGTTCAGCCGGTAATTGAGATCTACCAGGGCGCGACGCGCGCGCTCGTCGTTGGGGTCGGTGCGCCGAATCTGGTCGTAGGTGCGCATGGCCTGGCGCAAGTCCAGCCGGTTGACCTCGATCTCGCCCAGCCGGTGCAGAATCTGGATGATCTGCTCGTCCGGCACGCCGAGGCGCTGCCCAAGCTGGATGGCGGACAGATAGGTGGCCCGCGCCGCGTCCATGTCGGCCAGCTGATAGTAGGCGTCGGCCAGGTCAATGTACTGGCTGAGCAGGTCGCCCCAGCGTTCGCTTTCCTGGAGCAGGGTGATCAGGCTGTGGTGCAGTGCCGTGTCCATCGGCGCGATCTTCAGCGCCTCCTGCAGGATGCTCATGGCGCGCTCGGTATCGCCGCGCAGCCGGTAGGTTTCGGCCACCAGGTTGTACTTGGTCATGGCGGCGGGAATGTTGTTGCGATCCAGCAGGATTTGCCCGATGCGCCAGTGGATCGGCAGGTAATCCGGCGCGCTTTCCAGCATGTAGTGCGCCTGATCCAGGGCCAGACTGTGCAGCCCTTCGCGCACATAGCGGTCAATCAGGTTGAGGCCCTCGGTCACGCGGTCGTCAATGTAGAGCGCGATGCTCACCAGCGAGTCCGGCTCCTGGAGCATGATCGCTTCTTCAAGCTGGCGGCGCGTGCGGGCGACGCGCTCCTTCCACGACGGGCCGCTGAGCAGTTCCAGGAAGCGGGTGTTGAGGCTTTTAAGCTGTTGCTCGTCGGCTTCTTCGGCGCTGGCCGTCAGCCGGTCGTAGATGGTGCCTATCTGGGCGGCGGCGTCTTCGTTCTTGGCCTGCTCCATATCGGCTATGCGCATCGCCTGGATGAGGGTGCGTGCCGCCGCGCGGGGGCGGTTGATCGCCACCTGAGCGATGCTCAGCCCGTGCAGCGCGCCGGCGGCCAGGTGAGGATCGTGGGTGGCCTGGTCGAAGTGGGGAATGGCAGCGTCCCACTGCTCTAGCTCCAGCTTGAGCGCGCCCAGGGCAAGCTGTACGCTGGGGTGACGCAGCCCGGCGGCCTGCGCGCGCTCATACGCGCCGATGGCTTCGGCGAAGAGGTCCTCGTGCTGGTAGCTGATCGCCTGCGAAGCGTGCAGCCCGGCCTCGTCCAGTTCGTCGGTGGTGAAAAGCTGGGTGGCCACCGCCTCCAGCGCGCGATCAATGGCTTCACCGAGCGGGCCGCGCGGGTTGGCCTCGCCCGCCGCGACCTCTTCGCCGAACAGGTCGCTCAAGTCCTCGTCGGCCAGCCCGAACGCCGCTTCGCGCACCGGCTCGTCGAAATCGCCAATCTCGTCCACTTCCACCTTGATGATGTCCGGCGAGATCGGCGAATGGGTGCGGATGGCCTGCAGGGTGTTGAGCGCCTGCGGATTGTTCGGCTCCAGGCGCAGCGCCCGCTCGACGGCCTGGATGGCGATGTCGTCGCGGTTGGCGCGCTGGAAGTTAAAGGCCAGCGTCAGGTACTCGCGGATGGCCCGCCGACGGTGCCCGGTCTTCTCGTAGGCCAGCGCCAGGCGCTGGTGAATGTGCACCAGCCCGGCGGTGAGCTGGGTGGCGCGCTCCCAGTTGGCGATAGCTTTGATCAGGTCGCGCTGGGCCAGGTATAGCTCGGCGACGTTGATGTACTGCTGGGCGGCTTCTTTCATGCGGCCCAGCCGCTCCAGCACGTCGGCGCTGCGCTCGAGCGGGATCGGGTCGTCGGGGGCGAGTTGGTGCGCGCGAGTGTAAACCTTCAGCGCGTCCTCAAGCCGCCGCGCCTGCAGCAGGGCCAGGCCCAGGCTGTTGTGAGCCGCCGGATCGTCGGGGATTTCCTTAACTGCCCGCCCATAGGCCGCAATCGCCTTGTCCCACTCGCGATCCCAGGCGGCGGAATGCCCCATGTTCATGGCTTGCTCGTAAATCTGACGGTTCCCTGGCATGTCCCGCTCCACCCCTTGTTTGGTTGTTGGTTATTGGTTCTTGGTGATTGGTTCCTGGTGGAGGCGACTCTGTACCGAGTGCGTTCTACCAATAACCAACCACCAACCACCCATAACCAACCACCCATGCCCCCGCATCGCGCGCAGACAACGTGCCGCTACTTCTTCTTGTCCTTCTTGTCTTTCTTACCCTTCTTCTTGGGCTTTTTCTCAGTCGGCTCAGCCTGTTCGCCCTCGTCGTCTGCCGCGCCCCCCACGCCGAGCAGATGGACGAGGATCGCTTTCTGGGCGTGCAGGCGATTCTCCGCCTGCGGGAACAGGCGCGACTGCGGCCCGTCGGCCACCTCATCGGTGATCTCCTCGCCGCGATGCGCCGGCAGGCAGTGCAGGACGATGGCGTGTTCGGCGGCGTGGCTCAGCAGCGCCTCGTTGACCTGGTAGGGCGGGAAGATGGCCCGGCGCTGCTCGGCCTCGGCTTCCTGGCCCATGCTCGTCCAGGTGTCGGTATACACCACGTCCGCGCCGGTGACGGCGGCTACCGGATCATCGGTGACGGCCACCTCAAGCCGCCCGCGCGCAAGCTGGCGCGCCCTTTCCAGCACCGCCGGCTTGGGCTGGTAGCCCGCCGGGCTGCCGATGGTCATCTTCATCCCGAACTGCGCCGCGCCCATCAGCAGGCTGGTGACGACGTTGTTGCTGTCGCCGACGTAGGCCAGGTGCAGCCCTTCCAGCCGCCCGAATTCCTCGTAGATGGTCAGCAGGTCGGCCATCGCCTGGCAAGGATGGTTGTAGTCGGTCAGGCCGTTGATCACCGGCACAGGACTCCAGCGGGCCAGGTCGAGGATGTGCTGGTGGTCGAAGGTGCGCGCCATGATCGCGTCCACGTAGCCGCCGAGGACGCGGGCGATGTCGGCGGTGCTCTCGCGCTTGCCCAGGCCGATCTCCTGCGGGCTGAGGTAGAAGGCATAGCCGCCGACGTGCTGCATGGCCATCTCGAACGAGACGCGCGTGCGCAGCGACGGCTTCTGGAAGACCATGGCCAACGCCTTGCCCTTGAGCAAGGGAGGGTTGCCCCCGCGCCGGTGCTCGTCCTTGAGCGTCACGGCGCTGTCGAGCAGGTATTGCAGGTCCGCTGCCGTCCAATCGGCAAGGTCCAGAAAGTGTTTCACAGAGCACCTCTCTCAGGTTGGATCAACGCGCCCGTATGCTCGTACTGCGGCGTAGTATAGCATAAATCCGGCTGCCAGGCCGGGGAGTGGGCTGGGCGGGGGCAAAAAAGAAGACTTCCGAAGTCTTCGAAGACTTCGGAAGTCTGAGGTACGCCGGGGCGTATGGCAATACACCCCCTATGCGTCACCTTAAGCCGGCTGTGCGGGCCTCACCCCCTCAATCCCCCTCTCCAGCCGAGCTAGAGAGGGGGACTTGGACCGCTGGTTGGGGCGTTTTCCCCCTCCCTGGCTTGGCCGGGGAGGGGGCCAGGGGGAGGGGCATTGTGCCCATACCACGCACCCGGAAGCCTTCGCTTGACGCGCATGGGGCGTATCGCAATACGCCCCTACGGGGGCGCAATACACCCACACCTTACCCGCCGCGCGCCGCTAACTGCGCCGCTTGGTCCACCGTGTAGTAGTCGTAGTGCTCGCCGCCGTAGATGCCGTCCGTCTCCACCGGCGCGCTGAACCAGGGCTTGTGCAGCACGTAGCCGACGGGCATGTTCAGCGGGATGACCGGAACCAGGCCGTCCGCCCCGAAGAACATCTCCTCGATCTGGGCATACTGGGCGATGCGTGTGTCGGGGTCGCTCTCGCTCGCCGCTGCGCGGATCAGGTCGTCTACCTCCGAGCAGGGGCGTTTCGTGTCGTTGTGCAGCGATGCGCAGCCCAGCACGTCGTTGACCCAGTTATTGGCGTCGTTGTAGTCGGGACTCCAGCCCAACGTCCACATATGCGGGCGGTCGGCGGCGTCCTGGCGGTAGGAAACGGCGTCAATCAGCCTCTCGAAGGCGTACTGCTCGATGGTAAACAGGTTGGGGTCGCAGTCCAGTTCGCGCTCCAGGGCGTTGATCAGGAATACGGCCCAGTCCACGCCGCCAGGGAAAGCGGCGATCTCCATCGCGGGGAAACCTGCGCAGTCAGGATAGCCGGCCTCGGCCATCTGCGCGCGGGCGTAGTCCGGGTCGTAGCCGACGCCGATCTGGTCGTGGGGCGGCGCGCCGAACATGCCGGGCGGGGTGAAGTGAATCATGGGGACGCCCAGGTTGTCTTGCACGTCGCGGATGAAAGCGTTGCGGTCTACCACTGCTGAGAAGGCGCGGCGGACGTGCACGTTGTCGGTCGGCGATTTGTCGAAGGCGAAGCCCATGTAGAAGACGGACGGGCTGAAGACCTGGTGAAGCTCGGCAGCGTAGGCGGGATCGGCGAGGATGCCCTGCACCTGGGTGGTGGGCACGCCCGTCTGGTCAATCAGGTCGCGCTCGTACTGGTCGAAAGCGGAGCCAGCATCCTCGGCGGTGGAGATGATCAGGCGCTCGACATTGCCGGGGCCAACCAGGTCGGCGGGGATGTGCGGGTTGCGCAGCAGGACGCGCCGCGTGGAGCTTAGCTCGTCAATGACGAAGGGGCCGTTGGTGGTCAGCGCGCCCAGCCGTGTCCACTCGTCGCCGTACTGCTCGACGATCTCCTGGGGTACCGGGCGGAAGACCCACATCGTCGTCTGGCTGAGGAAGTAGCTCGCCGGGAAGTTGAGCGTCACCTGCAGCGTGGTGTCGTCGGGCGCGCTCACCTGGACGAGATCGCGGTCGGCGTCGGTGAACTGGGCCGGGCCAATCGCCAGGGCGTCGGCGCAGCCGGCCACTGTGCCCGCCACGACGTAGCCGTATTCCGACTCAACGCGGGGGTCGCAGGCCCGCTTGATGCCGTACTCGATGTCGCCGGCGGTCACCATGCGCAGGATGCTGGCCCGGTGCTTGGCCGGGTCCCAGCGCACCCAGGGCACGTCGTCGCGCACGGTGAACGTCCAGACCAGGCCATCGTCGCTGATCGTCCAGGACGTGGCCAGTTCCGGGTCCACCTGGCCGGGGGTGAGCGGGTTGGCGTTGGTCAGGCCGAGGAACAGGTTCTCGATGTAGTCAATGGACACGGCATCGGTAACAAGCTGCGGGTCCAGCGTGGCGATCACGCCGGAGTCCAGCCAGTAGCTGGTAACCGGCTCGGTCTGGCCCGGCAGACCAGCCAGGGAGCCGCCTGAGTTGTCAGCGCGGGAAAAGTCCAGGGGTAGCAGCGCCAGCACCATCATCAACGTGAAGGCGAGCGTAAACACCCGGTAGCTGTGCTTGACCATAGGGCACCACCTGTGCGTTGTTGCAGCGAACTACGGACGATGCTCCCTATTATAGCGACAATCCTCGCCGGGCGGCTGCTTTGGGGGTCCACGAACAAGTTGTTGGGCGATTGCCAGAACGCCCCTATCCCCCGGCCCCTTCCCCCAGCCGAGCTAGGGGAAGGGGAGAGCTGCCCGCCAGATCGCCCCCTCTAGCTCCGCTGGAGGGGGGATTGAGGGGGGAGGCGTTCACCGAGTAGTCATGACCTCCCCTGGCAACAGGTTGTTCGTAGACCCCTGCTTTGGGATGGGGGGCGCAGAAATAGACTTCCGAAGTTTTCGGAAACTTTGGAAGTCTGGAGTCTCGCTCTGGCCCCGGCTCAGTGCAGCAACGCCCGCGCTCACTCCGGCTGCCAGCGGTACTCCAGGTGCCGGGCAGTCTCCAGCGCCGTGTCGAGGTTGGTCAGGCGGCTGACGATGTAGAGCGCCGTGTCAATGCCGGCGGTGATGCCAGCGGAGGTGATGATTTTCCCGTTGTCCACGTAGCGCACGCCGCGCACAATGGAGCAGGCCGGCGCGGTTTCGGCCAGTTCGTCCAGCGCGCGGTGATGGGTGGTGGCCCGCAGCCCGTCCAGCAGCCCCGCCGCGCCGAGCAGCAGCGCCCCTGTGCACACGGAGAACACCAGCTCAGCGCCGCTCGCCTGCTGCCGGATGAAGTTGACGGTGACCGGGTTGTGCCGCTCGTGGCGCGCACCCAGCCCGCCGGGGACGATCAGGATGTCGGCTTGAGGGGCGTTAGCGTAGGTGTAGTAGGGCGTGATGCGCAGCCCGCTGCGCGTCGTCACCGGCGGAAGCTGGCGCTCGGCAACGGTCGTGACAGAGAAGGGTACCGGGCCGGTAGCGCGCTGGCCGGTGATCGAGAACACTTCCAGCGGGCCGGAGAAGTCTAGCGTGTCTACGTCGTCAAACAACATTATCAGCACTATACGCGCCATATCAAGAATGTCCCTGCTGGCAGGTGCGGGTTGGTAAAAAGCTGTGTGCGCACCTTGACCCTTAGCGGCCCCATTGTAGCCTGAGAAGACCGGCGTGAAAAGGCCGGGTTGGGCGCAATTGGGTTCTGAGGGGAAACGTCACCGCAGAGGCGCGGCGCGCGCGGAGCAAAGAATCTCATAGCTCTTCTCTGCGCTCTCTGCGCCTCTGCGGTTCAGGAATCTCGTTCCCACCGTGCACCACACCCCAGCGGATTGCCCCCCATCCTGGCTCGCAGTACAATCGAAGTACACACACTACCCAGGACCGGGCGGGCCGACCATGATCACACGTCTTCTGCTCATTGACGCCAATATCTCGTTTATCGTCACGCTCAAGCAGGCGCTGGAAAGCACAGGCCAGTTCCGCGTTAACCTGGCGGCCAACGGCCAGGCGGCGCAGGAGGCACTGTTGCACAGCCAGTATCACGCCGTCCTGCTGGACTGCGAGCTGGCCGACATTGATCCCCAGGCGCTGGTGGACCTGATCCGCCAGATCAGGCCGGACCTGCCCGTGATCCTGATGTCGGACGATGCGGAACAGCTTGAGCGTGCCCAGGTGATGGACGTGCAGGGCCTGCTGGCCAAGCCGTTTGCGGCGCGCGAACTGATCGCCTTCCTGCGCGATCTCATTGGCGGCGTCGAGGGGCCGGTTATCGCGCCGCCGGACGGCATAGCCCGCGACGAGTTCGCCCCGCCGGAGATGCCATCCGTCGTCCAACCGCTGGCGCGCGCCCCGGACGCGCTCTCGCCCGACGAACCTGGCGAGCAGGCCGCGCCGGCGGCGCACGAGCGCCGTCCCACCGAGCTTTTCAGCGCGGAGGAGCGCGCCCAGATTCGCCAGGGACTGCAAGACCTGGATGAGTTCGGCGAGCCGGACGAGATGCCGGATGACATGCTGGACGAGATGCCGGACGAGGCGCTGGTCGGCGAGGAGATGGAGTCGCCGCCACTAGAGGGGGACAACCTGCTGACTGAGTTCGAGGTCTTTGAACGCATCCAGACGGGGCAGCTTGGCCGTCTTCAGGACGATCAGAGTGAGGACTGGGAGACCATCACCCCGCTGAATAGTGCACCTCCTCAGGCCGAGGAACTGCCCCACACCCGGCCCTTGCCCTGGGACGCGGAGGATCAGCCTGGCGCGACAATACCGTTGGCCTGGTCGGAGGAAGCGCCGCCTACGCGCCCGCTCGGTACCCCAGAGGAGCCGCCCGAAACGCGCGTGCTGGATGACGAAGAAGAGCCTGAAGAAACGCGCAAGCTGGCGGGCACCGACTCGCTGGAGACGTTGCTCGATGCGCGCGCCTGGTCAGAGCGCTCTGCCCGCCTCGAAGAGCCGCCCGCCCAGCATGAGGACGCGCTGTCGCCTGACCTGGAGAGCCTGCGCGAATTCCTGGCTGCCGACTACATCGAGCACGACCCCGGCGAGTTCGGTGACGTGCTCGATGCAGTGGCCCGCTCGTCGCCAGAGGAGTACGAGCGTTCGCCAGACGACCGCGCCTTCCACGATCTGGTCGAGTCGCTGCGCCCGCGCGACGCTGCCCAACAACGGCGCACGCGGCTTGACGAGTTGCTGGCTTCCATCGCTGCCGACAGCGACCAGGCCGGGCAGCTTGCCGACAGCGGCGCGGCCATAGACTACGTGCTCGACGCGATCCGGCGCGCGGGACCGCCCGTCCTGGACGAGGCGCAGCCGCCGGACGAGCCGACGGACGACACGACCATCGCCGATGTCATTGACGGCTTGTTCGAGCCATCCTTCGAGGGCGTGCTGGCTGCCCTGGCCGGTGAGGAAGTGGGCGACGAAGACTACGACGAGCCAGCCTACTCCCCGTCCCCTGGCACGCCCACCGCGCCAGGCGACGCCGGCCAGCTCGCGCCCGAAGCGCCGCCTGGCGACGACAGCCCGGCCTGGCTGGCCGGCTACGAGCGCGAGGCCGCTGCTCCGCTGGACGAAGTGGACGACATGGCGCGGGCCGAGTCGTTCGAGTCGTTCGGGGAGCCGCCGGTCTTGCCACAGGACTCGCGCCATTACCCGGCTACGGCGGCGCTCGCCGCGGTCGCCAGCGCCGAAGATGGCGACGACTTCTCGCTCACGCAGCTTCTAGAGCAGATCGAAGAGCAGCTTCCTCCGCTGCAACCGGAGCGCCCCCGGCTCAAGCCGCTGCCGTCGTGGGACACCGACGCGGGGCTTGGCGGCGCGCGCGACCTGGAGACGATCTTCGACGAGATGGAGGGGGTCGAGGGCGGTGAGCCACAGCTGTCGCTGGCAGACACGCGCCCTGCTTCCCGGCCAGACGCTTACCCCGACGCGGCAGCCCTCGACCTCGACGCGATCTTCGCCGCACCAGAGGCGTCGGCACCCGGCGAGGAGGTTTTCCCCGACGAACTGCGCGACCTGGCCGACACCGCGCAAACGGCGGCAGATGCCTATGCGTCGGAGGCCAATGTCGCCGAGCTATTCTATGCCGGGGTGCGCCAGGACGCCTGGGACTTCGCCGAGCCGCCCGACGCCGGGCCAGCTGGTTTTGCGCCCGAAGAGACCCCAGAGCAGGCGGAAGCGGCGGAGTCGTTCGCGCCCGCGCCGCGCGACGAGCCGCTGCCAGACATGGCTCCGCCAGGGCCGGACTGGGACGAAATCAGCGCCAGCGAGGAGCAGCCTGCCGAAGCGCCCCTGCCCGCGCCCTCCACGCCTCTGTTCGCCGCCGAAGAGCACCCCTCTCCCCCGGAAACGGCGGAAATGGCGGCTGCTCCCCTGGAACAGGGCGAGGACGCCGGCGAAGCGGACATCGCACAGACGGCGCTGCGCCTGACCCAGTACTCGCTGGAAAGCTCGGCGCAGGCGACCATGCTCAGCCGTCCGGGGCGGCTGCTGGCCAGCGCCGGCGACCTGCCTGACGCGGCCATTGCGCGGCTGCTCAGCACGGTGGACGCGGCGTGGCACACCAGCCCTGCCGCCTCTGACGCGCTGATCCGCTATGTGGCCCTGCCGGACGCGGGCGAATTCCTGCTCTACAGCACCCGCGTCGAGGCGGACATGACGCTGAGCATGGTCTTCGGCACCAACACCCCCCTGCGCACCATCCGCCGCCAGGCGCGCCGGCTTGGTGAGTCGCTCAACCTGATGGCCGAACTGCCCGCTGCGGACGAAGAAGCGCCAGCCGCACGCACCAGGCCCCGCCGTCCAGAGGGGCTTGCCGCCGAGCCGGTCGTCGCCGCTGTCGCCAAAGCCGAAGCTGCCGCGCCCGCCCAGGACGCTGCCCCGCAGGCCGACGAGGGGCCGTACACGGGCTATACCTGCCTGTGGGTTCCTCATGACACCCGCCTGGAACTGCGCGGCGAATTCGCCGACTCGCTGAGGGGGTGGATTGTGGATGCGGCGGAAGCGGATCGCTGGCGGGTGCTGGCGCTCGACGTGCAGACGGAGTACGTGCTGGTCTCGCTCGATGTGCCGCAGAAGGTTCACCCTGACCACGCCATCGCCCGGCTGATGGCCGCGACCGCGCAGCGCAGCGCCGGCGAGTTCCCCGACCTGGCCTTCGGGCAGCCATTGTGGGCGGACGGCTACTATTTCGCGGCCCCGCCGCGCGACCTGAGCGACCGCGAGATTGCGCGCTTCCTGACTTTCCAGCGCCAGGCGTAGGGGCGAGACTTCCGAAGTTTTGGAAGCTTCGGAAGTCTGGGGCGTATTGTGAAGCGCCCCTGGTGCAACGATCCCTCTGCTGCGCTCTGGTTTACCTCACCCCCGCTCGGCGCGAACGCGCCTCACCGCCCCCTCTCCGCCGGCGGAGAGGGGGCAAGCTGAGCGCAGCAAGGCTGGGGGTGAGGTCAATGCTCCTGTGCCAGGCGAGTCGCTGGCAACTTTCGCACGCACCCGGTTTGGGGGCTATTGGCCGTTGGTGGTCGGCAGCGCCCTGCCGCCCCACACGGCGTCGAAGTTCGGCCCCATCGTGCCACGCGGCACGTAGAGCACGTCGCACACCCACACGATCTTGTAGTACGCGCCAGTCGCATCCGTGCCCAGCACCCAGGCGGTGTTGCCTGCCGGGATGGTGGTATAGGGCTGGACAAGCTCACCAGGTGCCCAGTAGAGCGGCGCGTCGAGCACGAAGGAGCCCACCACCGAAGTC
>Ga0334888_1002878_pt1 | contig 17938 bp, 19 predicted proteins | sample GraSluR1_MG_FD_207227 | JGI IMG/M metagenome (GOLD analysis project Ga0334888, IMG submission 207227) | Sludge microbial communities from methane-producing bioreactor in Wageningen University, Netherlands - Granular Sludge_3_08-R1 | ecosystem: Engineered > Bioreactor > Anaerobic > Unclassified ...
GTGGAGAAAAGAAGGTATTGATACCACTCCAGAATGTGGAGAAATGCGAATTTATGGTGAAGAATACAGACGAAAACCAGGTTAAGGAAAAGACAAACCTTCCTAATATTAAAAAGAATCAAAAAACCTAACCGCCCGTAGTTTAAGAGAAATCTTAGTATTTCTATGATCAATTCAATATGCTTCATGAAGATTCATACAATAAATATTTTTTTAAAAGTAGAACTAGATTTAGATGTTACAGTTTCAGTCTAATTGCTGAGAAATCATTTAATACTATAATTTTACTTCTCATATGCTCTTACTATAATCCTAACATCTTAAAACACTATATTAATTAAGTGAAGTGAAAGCAAATTGACCCAAAATACTATTGTTAATAATTTTTATTCCATGAATGTAAGTGATAAAGAGATTAATCTTATCTAATCGAAAGGTAAATGATTTAAATAATAATTGTAAATATTTTAATTGAACAGTGGTTATATGGTCCGATATAAAAAAAATCCATTAGTTTCTCCAGTAGTTAAGTGGGTTGGAGGAAAAAGACAATTATTAAAAACTATACGTGAGCATATTCCAAAAAAAATTGATCATTATTGCGAACCATTTGTAGGTGGAGGGGCTGTTTTATTTGATTTACAGCCTAAAAAAGCAATTATCAATGATTTGAATAGTGAATTGATGAATGTTTATAGTGTAATTAAAAATGACGTTGATGAACTAATATTGGATTTAAAACAACATAAAAATGAAGCAGATTATTTTTACAGATTGAGAGAGTTAGATAGAGATAAAAAGAAATATAACACTCTTTCTGATATTGAAAAGGCTTCTAGAATAATATATTTAAATAAGACTTGTTATAATGGCTTATTTAGAGTTAATAATGCTGGAGAATTTAATACTCCCTTTGGTAGATATAAAAATCCTAATATAGTTAATGAACGAATATTAAAAGCTGTCCATTCATATTTCAATCAGTGTAATATATCATTTCATAATGAGGATTATGAACTAATTCTAGAATCTTTAAATAAGAATGCTTGTGTATATTTAGATCCTCCTTATGATCCATTATCAGATACATCTAGCTTTACAGGTTATAATAAAGGAAGATTTGATAAAAAGGAACAGAAAAGATTAAAAAATTGTTGTGATTCATTAGATAATAAAGGAATAAAGTTTTTACTTTCTAATTCTTCCACAGAGTTTATTAGAGATTTATATGATGGCTATGAAATTATTGTAGTTCAAGCAAAACGTTCAATAAATTCGGTTTCAAATAAAAGAGGCCAAATTGATGAAGTTTTAATCAAAAATTATGACAAAAAATGATGATGCTTGGGAAAAACTATTTGAGAAATTTGATATTCTCGATAATATAGAAAAGAACGGTAGGTTTGTAATTTCTGCTTCCCAAATTAAAGAAGTTAGAGAACCTAGATTAATGGTTAAATTTGATTATGAAAATCAACTACCTAAAATTTTTTCTGAAAATAAATTAGCAATACTTCCTATAAATCGGGGTAAATATGTTATTTCTAAATTCAAAGCATATCATAAACTAGATGAAAAATCTAAAGAAATTATTAACGAAGTCAAATTTCCAAAGTGTATTGAAAGTATAGATTTTAATAACATTAAGGGTGAAACTCAAGCCCTTAATTCTGCTTACATAGCAGGCATTCTAGCTGATTTTTTAGGGGATAAAAAGATATATCCAACAGTTGAAGGTAGAATGAGTTCAGGTAAATTTGATTTTAATATTTTAGATATTTCCGAAACAAGCACTATGGATGTTTCAATCGATAATTCCCAAATAGAAATTGATGGAGCATATGAAGGATTGGACTTCTTAGCTCTGATTGAAGTTAAAACTGAATACCCTGAAAACTTTTTAGTCAGACAATTATATTATCCATTCATAACTTGGAAAAGATGCGTAGAGAAGGAAGTTAAAACTATTTTTTTAGTATATTCGAATGGTATTTTTAGTTTGTATGAATATGTATTTAGTAATGAGTCTTGTTACAATTCTTTGAAATTAATTAAACAAGCAAATTATTCTATAATCGATGGTGAAATTGAAATAGCAGATATAGAATTAATAGCAAACAAGGTTCAAATAATTCTGGAATCTAACATTCCTTTTCCACAAGCCGATAACTTTGAACGACTAATTAGTTTATGTGAATTACTCAAAGAAATAAAATTGACTAAAGATGAAATAACTGAGAAATATTCATTTAATATGCGTCAATCATATTATTATACTTCTGCAGGTATGTACTTGGGGTTAATTGATAGAAATCATATAAATGGTAAAGTCTGTTTTTCTTTAACCAAAAAGGGGAATAAAATATTTGATTTACCACTCAAACAAAGACAGTTAGAATTAGTAAAATGTATACTCGAGCATAAGGTATTTTTAAACATTTTCAAATTATGGCTTGAAAAAATAGAAACACCTTCTTTGGATGATTGCGTGCATATAATGAAAGAAATAGGCATCTATAATGTTGATTCTGAAGAAACTCTCAGAAGACGGGCTAGAACTGTTTTAAGATGGCTTGAATGGATTATGGACTTGAAAAATATATAAATTTTCTATCTTTTTTTAGAACTAAATCTAAATAGAATCTTGGAGTATTGATAAAGAAGCCCCGCCTAAAACCACCAGGGCTTCTGCCTCCATGAAATGTAGATCAGAGGGTATTATCAGGCAGTGGAGCGGTCCACCGAAATCTTCATCCACCAGTTTACTTATAATATCGGCGCGTACCACTGGTTTTTCGGCCCCTGCCCGGGCCACCACTACAGCTAATGTGTCCCCCGTAATAATTCCTTCATTTCTCTTCTCTTCCACCTGCAGCAGATATTCCAATCCCTGGTTGGCCGTCATGTACCGGTCACGGTGGGCCTGGATATCCAGGAGAACCAGGCTATGCAGTTTTTCCTCTAAATTCTTACGAATAGCCAGGTAGGGGGAGTGTGGGAAGTAATTTTCCTCGGTAAAGGGGATGGTGGTGACCTTTCCAAATTTATAGGCCTGTAAACCAGCTAGTCCCGGTGCAGCGGTTAAAATTGAAGAAGAATGGATAACCGTAGTTTCTATATCTCTTTTTCTTGCCTGAATCATTAAATCGGTATGGGTGGTGGCAATTAACGGGTCTCCCGCACATACGAAGGCAACATCCTTATCTTGTGCTTCTTTAAGGGGGATGTTCTCTTCTTCCACCTCTTCCCTTTTTAATACGTTTATTTGAACCCCTAATTTATACTCTAAACTTTTAATGCTCCCCTGGAATAGGCGGGATGTGTAAAATTCAGCATAAATAACATCCGCCTTTTTAAGGGCTTCCACTCCCTTTAAGGATACGTCTTGTTCATCGTAGAGTCCTAAACCAATCAGATATAACATGGGGCTCACCTATAATTTAAATTTCAATGGATAACAAATTTATCTTAATTCAGTAGTTGGAATATGAACTGTGTCAATGGATAAGTATGGATGAACTACAATAAGAATTAATAGTTCAGGTAGAAGAATCCATATACATACCAATGTGATCCTTATGTTGGGGCTTAAAATTCCAAAAAAACAGGCAGATCAGGTGAGGAAAATCCTCCTAAAGCATTCCCTGATGAATCTGGAACAGAAAATCAAGCGTTCTGATGATTACGTGTACATCCCCCTCTCGAAAAAGCCAGATACATATGTGATGGATGAAATTGGTTTAAAAGATATTGAAATCGTTGATGTGGAATTTGAAGCCCATAAAAAAGGTCCAAAGAGCTTGAAAAATTATTTGGAAGGACGCATATCCCACCAAAAAATTCTAGATATAAGGAAATCCTTCGATATCATCGGGGATGTGGTGATACTGGAAATACCTGATGAACTGGAGTCTGAAAAATATCTAATCGCTGATTCAGCCCTTAAATTCACCAAGAGGAAGGCCATCTACCGCAAGGGCAGTAAAGTAAAGGGTGTAACCAGGACCCGTAGACTGGAATTTTTGGCCGGTGAAGACGCATCAGAGACCATCCATACAGAATACGGAGCCAGATTTCTCTTAGATGTGCGTAAAGTTTACTTCTCTCCCAGGTTGGCCACGGAAAGGGAGAGGATCGTCGAACAGGTTAAAGATGGTGAGATGATCGTGGACCTCTTTGCCGGGGTGGGTCCCTTCTCGGTGAGTATCGCCCGCCGCCGGACGGTGGAGATCTACGCCGTTGACATAAACCCAGAAGCCATCTACTATTTAAAAAGGAACATGGAACTTAACAAACTCCAAGGAAAAATTAATCCAGTCTTAGGTGATGCAGAAAAATTCCTGGAAACTGAAAATATCAGGGCAGACCGTATTATAATGAACCTCCCGGGAACCGCCTGTAAATACCTGGAACATGCGATTTCCTCCCTTAAAAAAGGAGGTATTTTACACTACTACGAGTTTTCATCGGATTTCAACACGCCAGTGGAAAGAATAAAGGAAGCAGCCGGTGCCCGTAAAGTCACTATACAGGGTAAAAGGAAGGTTAAATCGTCTAGTCCCGGGAAGTGGCATATGGGGATTGATGCCGTTATTAATTAAGGTAAATTAAATTATAATGTTTATATAAGAATTCTTGTATAATGGGAAGTAGAGGTAAAATAAATGTCCAGATTACCCTTTTTAGACAATGTTTATCCTGGTGAAAACAACTTCTGGAGGTACTTCTTCACCATCATCCTGATCTGGGGAGCCCCCATCATTCTGGGAATTATGATAAGCATTTTCTTCATGACCTATCTTTTGACTCAGGGATTTGATGCAAGTTATTTAGTGGAGAATTTCACGTCGAATCCTTTGATATTCATGTTATTTATTGCCATTACATACGTGATTTCATTCTTCTTCCTCTACATTGGAGTGCGTTATATACACCAGAGAAAATTCATGTCACTGGTTACCACCGAATCCAGATTCAACTGGAAGAGATTCTGGAAGGGTGGTTTGGCCTGGTTTGCCCTGCTTAGCCTAAGTTTAGTCCTATCCCTGATACTTGATCCCGGCAGTTTAAAATTTAACTTTAATCTAAACCCTTTCATTTTAATACTGGTTCTAAGTCTCCTGATATTCCCGGTACAGGCATCCTTCGAAGAACTATTTTTCCGGGGATACCTGATGCAGGGATTGGGACTTTTGACCAAAAAACCAGTGATACTCTTAATAGTTACCTCGCTGATATTTTCGCTTCCCCATTATTTTAATGGATCCTACACCATATTGAGTGTTGATCTCGTATTACAGGCTTTTATTCTGGGTTTAACTCTGGGTATCATTACCCTGGGCGAAAATGGTCTGGAGACTGCCATGGGGGTTCATATCTTCAACAACATCTTCGCCACCGTAATAGTCAGCCATCCAGAGGACATGGGGCTTAACATGCCCTCCCTGTTCACCAGCCTGTCTTCACCCGACCCGGTGATAGATACGTTGGGAATTGCTATTTTTGGCCTGATTTTGCTGGTTATCATTTTCTGGGGTAAAAAGGAGGATGTGTTCCGATTATTCCGGCGGGATAACTCTGTGGAAGGGAAATAAATTTCGTAATGGAAGATGATATAAATGGGATTCAGGGATCGGTTCCGGAACGCCAATTCATGGTACAAAAAGGGTGTGGAACTCACCCAAGAAAGCCGGTATGAAGAGGCATTAGAGTGTTTCGATAAGGCGATAGAGCTGGAACCGAAATCTGAGATCGCCTGGAATACCAGGGGCTTGCTCTTGGAAAGGCTGGGGAGGTACAGTGAAGCAGTGGCCTCCTTTGATGAGGCAATTAAGTTCGATCCAGAATTTACACTGGCCCTGGTAAATAAGGGCATATCACTGAGGAAACTGGGGGATTATAAAGAGGCACTTATCTGTTTTGATGATGTACTGGAATCCTATCCCGAGCATACCCTGGCACTGATAAATAAAGGAATTACCCTTAGTGAGCTTAAACGATTTGAGGAAGCACTGGAATGCTTTAATAAAGTAATCGAGATAGACCCGGAAAATGCAGAGGGCTGGTACAATAAAGGCATGATATATAAGGAGATAGGAAATTTAGATGAAGCCAAAAAATCACTAGAAAAGGCTTTAGAGATTAAACCAGGATATGAAGCTGCCTGGAAGGCTAAAGAAGAACTAACAAAAGGGGATTAACTTAGAAAGGGATTAACTTAAACCATATTGAACTTCTAAACTCAATAGTCTTTATTTTTCAGTCAATTAAATTCTTAAGCTTTAACATGTCCTCTTCTAGCTGGGGGATTAATTTACGGAAGCGTACAGCCGCTGCCGGATGGAAAAGAGCCATATATTTTCTACCATCAACCTCATAGACATTTCCATGAATCTTAGTAACATTCTTTTTACCGATTAAAGCATAAATAGCACTGTTACCAAGTAATCCAATGATTTTAGGATTTATTAAGTCGATTTGTTTATTTAAATAGAGGCCTATACAGGTGGTATATTCTAATTTCCTGGGCAATCGATTATTTTCTGGTCTGCATTTTACGATGGATGTGATATAGATATCGCGTCGATCCATCCCTGATTCAGTTATAATATCGGTTAACAGTCTACCGGAGCGACCTACGAAAGGTTTTCCGGTTTGATCTTCTTTTTCACCAGGAGCTTCGCCTACCAACATTATTTTCGCGTCTTCGGGTCCTTCTCCAAAAACTACATTGGTTCTGTTTGCACTTAAGGGACATTCGGTGCAGTTAATGGCTATTTTACAGAGTTGTTTGAGTTTAATATTAAAACATTCCCCCAGAATTAATTAACCATCAAATCGGATCCAAAATACCATCTTCAGTTATTATACCGGTTATAAGGTCTGAGGGAACGATATCAAAAGCGGGATTTTCCACTTCTGTCCCCTCCGGTGCAACTCGACACTCCCCATAATATAAAACTTCGTTTGGATCTCTTTCTTCTATTTCCACATCAAAAATAGAGATATCCTCATCGAAGGTGCTTTTGGGTGCAGCCACATAGAAGGGGACATTGAATCGTTTGGCTGACAGTGCCACCATTAAAGAACCTATCTTATTGGCCACACCACCTCGGGCCACCCGATCAGCCCCTACAATCACCTTATCAATCTTACCTTCCTGCATGAGTCTCCCGGCAGCGCTGTCCACGATTAACTTCACTGGTATTCCTTCTTCCTGCATTTCAAAGACACTCAGGCGGGCTCCCTGGCAGACCGGCCTAGTCTCATCACAAACTACGGAGATATTCTTACACTCTTCTACTGCCGCTCTGATAACTCCCAAAGCAGTTCCATAATCTACACAGGCCAGTGCCCCAGCATTGCAGTGGGTTAATATAGTATCTCCATCATCTATCACCTGGGCACCGTTCCTTCCCAGGGCCTTATTGGTCTGGATGTCCTCATCAAACATCAAGAGTGCCTCATCTAGGGCAGATCTCCCTGCTGATTTGACCTCCAATATTCGATCCACAGCCCAGAACAGGTTCACTGCAGTGGGCCGGGCGGCTTTAATCTCCTCGGCCACTTTTTCCAGGTCTTCACCAGCTAGTTCAGCCAGGGCCATGCCGAATGCAGCGGCCACTCCTATAGCCGGGGCGCCCCTCACCATCAGGGTTTTTATGGTGTGGATAACGTCCTGGTAGGTTTCACATTCAAAGTAGGTCACTTCAGCAGGTAATTTAGTCTGGTCAAGGATGAACAGGTGGTTGTCTTTCCAGTACAGTGTTTTCATGGAATTTTACCTCAGATAGATTAAATATAGGGGAAATAAAATAGTTTGTAAAAATAAAAAATGGTTTTCAGTAGTGACTGGCTGGAGTCAGGTCCAGGTGCTTATCTTCTTTTCCAGGCACACCATAGGCATCGGCACGGCACTGGGTGCAGGCCCGGAATACGGGTATTATCTCTTCAACGGCGTCTCTCACCGTACTTAGTGCCATACAGTCTGGTTTTGGTGTGTCTTTAAATTTGTAGAGTGGGATGAGTGGGATTACATTCATCAGTGATGCGCCCTGGGCTTTGACTTTCCGGGCGATATCCACTATGTGTTCATCGTTTAATCCGGGTATCAGGACGCTGTTTACCTTGACCACGATGTCATTTTCTGCGATGAGCTTTATACCCTCTAGTTGATTCTTGGATATCACATCAAAGGCTTCCTCTTTATCGTAGACTTTGCCGTGGTGTATGGCTAAGGAATAGATTTCCTTACCTATCTCCGGGTCTATGGCGTTTACAGTTACGGTGATACTGTTTATGTTGATCTCAGCCAGTTCATCCGCTTTATCGGGTAAAAGCAGTCCGTTGGTACTTATACATTTTATGAGTTCGGGATGTCTTACATCCATCTCCCGGAAGAACTGGAAGGTCTCCGGGTTGAACAGGGCGTCACCTGGACCGGCCACTCCTACCACGGATATGGGCATTTCCTTGGTCACCTTATCCACGTGTGCGATGGCATCTTCCACGCTCATTATACAGGACGCTACCCCCGGCCTCATCTCACATTTGTTTATCTCCCGGGTGCAGAAGTTACACTGGATGTTACACTTAGGAGCGATGGGGACATGTATCCGTCCCACTTTATCATGCATTTTCTCGTTAAAGCAAGGGTGTACCTTGGTTAAATGGGCGAATTTGGATTCGTTCATTATCTTTTTCCTCCATCCTCAGCTTATTCATACGTTAATAAATGTAGATGAATGTTACTTGATTGTTAATGATGTACTTGATTTTGTTTTTAAGAGTAAGCCTGATTTGTTCTAACAGTAACATAATATATTAGTTCGGGAGTAATAATACTTTTCTCGTTTTAGACTTTGTATCTATTTTCCGAAGCCTTCATATCCCTTATGATTTCCTGGGTCTTCTGGAGCCATTCATCCTTTATAGTCTCATCAGAAGCTGTAAGAGCTATATAATTACCCTCTGAGTAGTGATCCACCACCCTCAAACCCTCAGGAATTATTCTAAACAGGGCATCGTATATTTTCTTCCGCAGGTCCTCTTCGGGGTTGTGCACCACCATATTTTTAATATCGGTACGGGGATCATCCACTATAACCTCGTATCTGCTGGATTGATGCACCTTATTCCTTCCTTCAGTCTCCCATAATGCGGCTAATAGTTCTGGAAGGTAGGTTTCATCCTTGATCTTCAAAAAAACCTCATTTGCTTCCCTGTTTTTTTCATACTCCGCGAAGTCCAGTAACCTCACAGGAGGGGCTGTTTTCTCGTAGCTTATCACTATGATGAACACCGGTTCTCTGGGATCTACGTAGACCCTTAAATCCTTCACTGCCCTGGTAATCTGTAGATCTTGGAGTATCTGCCTTACCACCATGTCGTAGACTTCCGCCCCAGTTTCATCGTAGCATTCTACCTTCATATTTATCCCATTTTCATTAATTACGTTTATTAACTAATCCTTCATCTTACCCAGCCCAGATACGATGAGTGCCGAGCCCACAGCTCCGATGTACTGGGAGTATTCTGGTACGATTATATCTATATTGCCCAGAGTCTGGCTTACCGCATCCACCAGGCCTGTAATCAGGGAAGTACCACCCACCTGTATCAGTGGTTCGCGTACATCGATCTCCTGGAGTTGCTGTTCGTAGACCTGTTGCGCCACACTGAAACACGCCGCAGCAGCCACATCCTCTTTGGTGCTACCAGCAGCCAGGGAAGTTACCAGGTCCTGGATTCCAAACACAATACAGTAACTGTTTAAAAGAGCCCTATTATGGTCTCCTTTTAAAGCCAGGGGACCTAATTCACTGATATCCACACCCAATCTTCGGGATGTGATCTCCAGGAATCTACCGGATGCACCGGCACAGATTCCACCCATGGTGAAGTTGTCTGGTATGCCGTCGTTAACTGTGATGACCTTGTTGTCCATTCCACCAATATCCAGGACAGTCGCTTCACCCTTCTGGCGATCGGCCAGGAACACCGCCCCTTTGGAGTTGACACTGAGCTCTTCCTGGATGAGATCTGCATTTAAATGCTTTCCTATGGTTAGCCTTCCGTATCCAGTTACCCCGATGGCTTCTATATCTGATTGCTTGTATCCGGTGCCCTCCAGTGCACTTTTGGTTCCTTCATGGGCGTTGTCAATCACATCGGTGGTGGGCAGCCATCCGGTGCCTATGATCTTGTTATCTTCCATGAGCACCACTTTGGTGGTGGTTGACCCAGAATCAATCCCCAGGGTCAGGCCTTCCTGTTTTTCACGGGCCAGTAAACTTTTACGAGCTACTATGGTTGATAGTGCCTCCATCCTGATAAAGAGTTCATCTGCCTTGGTCCTTTCAGTGAAAGAATATGTAACAACGGGTAAGTTGGTGTTCTGCTGGATGAAACGTCGGATTTCATTCCGGAGCAGTGCTCCCTCGGCACACCGGAAACAGGTGGCTATGAACACTGCATCGGCATCGCTTTTTCCCTCTACTATGGACATGGCCCGGGCGACCATCAAGCGGATACCGGAGCTTGCCGCTGTAAAACCGAATTTCTGGTAGGCCTCGTTTATGTAGTCAAGTTCCACATCAGGGATAACGATCTCTGCCCCGAAGGTAGCAGCTGCCTTCACTATCTCATCCTGAATACCACTGTACTCTGTTCCGCATGATATCTGTGCTATTTTAACCATTTTTATCCTCCAGGCTGTCTAGAAATTCGTTTATCTTGTTGACCAGTTCCATGGTTTCCTCACTGCTGGTGGGGTAGGTGACCTCCAGGACCGGAATATTTCTCTTCCTGATGTTGAACATGCACAGTTCATTGGTTCTGGCACATCCCACACAGCCAAAACCGAAGGGTGCGTCTTCCATGATGATAGCGGCATCGGCCTCTTCGATGAGTGGACCGAATAGTGCCATCCGACCCCTCACACCAGAGGGTACTTCTATAGCAGCGTACTTTAAACCCTCGATGGGTTCTTTCTCGGTGATGTTGAGTGGTGGTGAATCTATCTCCGCGGATGTTACCTTTTTCCTTATCTGCCTCTGCATGACCAGTGGCTCATGACCCCGGCGCTCCACCAGATCAGCGAGTATCATGGAGTTTGGTGGGAATATGGCTACTTTCAATGTAGCTCACCCCTTTTACCTTCATCCACTTCCTGCGGTCTTTTGGTTATCTCCTTTATATCACTGTAAATTCCCTGGGTAATATCCACCACCCCTATAGCGGCCACCACTTCATCTTCCTCAATAACGGGGACCACTTGTACGGGTGTTCCTTTGTATGGCCCGGTTTCGGGTATTTCACTGATCTTCTCACCTTTTTCTATTACCTTCTCCAGGACTGGTCCGGTGTAATCGTACTCCACCACTTCACCATCTTCTAATCGAAGGCCTTTGGAATTTTTGGTGCGCATGGTAAGGGGCAGTTCATTTACCAGCCGGTGTATGGCCAGGGCCAGTGGTTCTATTTCTTCTCCTGTTGAAGAAGCAGTTAACTTCATAATAACACTCCTCTTTTTATGGGTTCTATATGATTTTTTATAAGGATAATTTATTCTCACACATTTATTTGCACTCACGAGCTATCTTCTTAAATTCCTCTGGTGAGATCTTTTCCACCTTTTTCACCTTGACCTTGCGGGGGTTTTTAAGGGCTTTACTTACATCGTCCAGGAGTTCGAATTCCTTCTCCAGCTGGTGGAATCCTTCCCTGGCGCCTCCCCTTTTAGCACGGCATCTGCGGGGGTCTCCTGGTGGAAATCCCCGGTCTTTGGTGAATATGTTGTAGGGATCGAGTTTTCTTATTCGTTTTATTGCCTCGTCAACGTCTTCTTTTTCACCGCTTATGGCGGCACCGTAACAGGTGGTTTTAATGGTGAGTGGAAATTCCATCATATGGAGATTTCTCACTAGTTCAGTGTTGCTAATTTCGGCTGAGGGACCTAGAATTATCATCCTGGTTATTTTACCGTCTTTTTCTGCCGGTTCGCTTTGAGGGATCAGGCAACCGGTTTCTGCGATGTTGGAGTTATTTTTGCCTGTTTCAGGGGATTTATCATGACCTGCTTTAGGAGTATATTCTTTTCCAGATTCAGGGTTTTTTGGTGATGATTCAGGGTTTTTTGGTGGTGACATAGACTGTTTCTCCCTCCTTGAATTTTTCCAGGTTTTCTAGACCTTTTACTACCTTACCTAGGATGTTGGTTGATTTGAAGGGTTCTCCTGTCGGACCGAATTCCACGTTGTCCTCAAATCGAACCCCTAATATACCCACATTCCTCTTTGACATGTTGGTTAAGGCTATCTCGCCCTTGCCAACCTTTCCTTCCGGTGTGTTTTCTGGTACCAGTCCCTTACTGTCCCGGGAACTTCCCCGGAACATCATGATTTTAGTGCCGGGATAGGCGAATTGAACATTTAAAGAACCCACCGGCATATTCAAAAGTCCGGTGATCTTTCTAAAGTACCAGGAAGAACGGGGAGCTGTTTCATTATAAATATCAAGGTATATTAGATTTTCTTCTTTTATACCGAATGTTTTAACCTGTTTCCCGCCGATTATATCCATGGTGTAGCGGGGCTCCTGGACCACTACCACGGCATCGTCATCGGTAAGTCCATTTCTAACCTGTTTTATCCCGTTTTCATCCAGTAATTCCTGGGCTTCCTTCTGGGTTAAAGATAGGGTCATTATCCTCTGTGGACTGGTTTTGAAGGTTATCTCATCTCCTTCCCCGGCAATATCCAGTAATTGTATCCCACTATCCACGTGACCAACCACTGAATGGGATGGTGTGGAGACTCGATCCTCCCGGTATATGTATACCCTTCCGGTTCCTTTACCAGTATTTCTAAGGGTGATGGTTCCCCTCTTCCTCTGACCAACATATTCCGGTGGACTTTCCAGTCCCTGTAACCCGTAGAAGCCGACGAATGAATCTGATTCGTAGTCGATGTGCATTCTATCGTCTTCGGACAATGCAAAGAAGTGTTCGGCAGAGTTGGGTGATTTCCCTGATAAACTTACTTTGACGTAGGTGAAGATCTCATTTCCTGGGAATACTTCAGTATCCAGATCGGTTATGGCCGCGCTTTTAACCACGCTTTTTCTCTCCAGGACTGGTTTAACCTTCGTAATCTCATCCTGGTCATCCAGTTTCATCACCGTTCTCTTACCACCGATCACTTGGGCGAATACACCGTTACTTCCACCGGTGGTTTCCGGCACCCCATATACTGCCCGGGTTTTATCTTTCATCAGGATTATATGGGTGGCGTCTGCAGTAAATCCAGAGAGACTGAGCACCACATCCCAACGTTCGTATTCATGTTCATCATGTGTCGGCTCCAGATCTGTTTTTATGGGGCCTATGGCCACATCATTGGTGGTGGTCCATCTGATGCGCAGGTCTTCAAAATCCCGGTACCTCTTTTTCCAGGTGTTTTTAAGCTCCTCGGGGGCGTCAGGTAATAATTCGATTATTATGCTACCCTTGGTTGTTTTAAGTTTGTACTTGTTCACGTACTGTTCCACTTCTTCGGTTCCCTTGATCAATCCTAAAACACATCCTTCCAGATAAGGCGCACCGGAAGCCTCTACAGCATCTTTTATGGTTGAACCCTCAGGAAGGTCTATTTTTTCCCCGTTAATCTTTACCTGCATGGAAAAGAACCTCTTATTGTCTATTCAAGTCATTTAATTAATTTTTAACCTATTTGATGTGATTTAACTTATTTTAAAGTGATATTTTATAATTTCTATGAATATTATTGTTAGATTTTAATTATTTATCTCCAGATTTTAAATCAGTTTACATCTGTAAATCTTCTTTTTATATTTCTTGTTTGACACCCATAATCCTATCTCTATGGAAGTTGAATAGAACTTCCCTTTCACCTTGGTATGATAGGTAAAATATCCTATCCTGTATGATCTCACCTACTGTATTAGCGGTTATGTTAACCTCTTCTAAGAGCTTTATACATTCTTTAACATTCTCTTCAGGTGTGGTTAATACGAAGCCTGATCCCGGATATATTTTAAGCCAGGAATCCCAGTCCACGCTTTGATTTCTGGGTATCTTCTCCAGTTCTATGGAAGCCCCTACATCAGATGCTTCCAGGAGCATTCCCAGGGTTCCCAGGGTTCCGGGGTTGCTTATGTCCTTTCCGGCAGTTACTAGGTGCTTCCGGGCTATGCGGTTCATGGCCCGAATCTGGTCCTGAACCAGCTCTGAGCTTTTGAAGGTGGTGGTGTCCCAGTTTAGAGGGAATTTTTCATGGGGTTTGCCATCCAGATCAATACCCATAATCACCTGGTCACCCACCTGGGCGCCCCCGCTGGTTATAACATCATCTTTACCTACCAGTCCGGTTATGGCGACATCCAGTGCATTGTATGGTGTGTCCGGGTGTAGGTGTCCTCCTACCATGGGCACGCCGAATTTCAGGACACCCTCATTGACTCCTTCCATTATCTCTTTACAGGTCTCCTTGTCCTGTACCGAGAGGACGTTGGTCATACCAGTGGGTATCCCACCCATGGCCGCGATGTCGTTTACATTTACCAGGACTGAGCAGTATCCGGCCCATCGGGGGTCTGCTTCCATTAATTTACCCCACATTCCATCAGTGGCCAGTAGTAGTAGTTGCTGGTTGTCGATGTCGATGGCGGATGCGTCATCTCCAAAACCCAGAACTGTTTTACCGGTTATGTTGTAGCTATCCTTGAGTAAGCTGGTTACTCCCTTGATCATATTTTTACGGGTGATTCCTTCATAATTCCTGATAGAAGTAATGAGATCTTTTAAATCCAATGGTATTCCTCAGATAATTTTGTTTAAAAAAATAGGTTTCCTTTAGTTGGTTAAATTTTTTTCGAATAGATTAAATTTCTCCATAATTTATGGATACTTTTCCCGTAATAAATTGGTTATTCTTTTATTTTACAGGATTTACTCACTTGTTTTATAATCTGTATTAAATCATTTTTAAAATTTTCTATATTATCAATTTCTATGGTCTCTTTACCCCTGAAACATTCCCTGAAGATTTTTTCACCGACTAGATCGTCCCATCCACTTTCTAACTCAACTATGACAGATCCCTGTGCTTTAAATCCCTTCTCAACCACTTTATCCAGATCTCCATCGGTTATCCCAAAAATAGGGACGTTGAATCTGAACAATATATCTGCAGCCACTAGTGTGGTGTCATCACCCACCGTCACCACCAGGTCGGTGTCCTTTAACCGGTAGATGTCTTCAGCGGCATGATCCAGGTAGGCCACTTTACAGACAGATTTTACCATATCAACATCTGGTTCTGGAGTGTTTTTTGTTCCAGGAGGATTACTTGCCTCATCAAGGTCTAAACGTGACCCATCTATGACCCGGGGCTCCACCACCGATCTCCTGAGCAGGCCAGTTTTTACTATGACCTTCTCCAGATCTATAACCCCCAGTTTCCTGATACCGTGCTCCTTTAATATACCGCCTTCAATCCGGGTTATTTTTCCGTTTTCCGCCACTAAGGTGACATCACTCGATGTGGATTTTCCCACTACCATACCGTTTACGAATATGTTCTCGCCGGGTGAGACACCTGCTATCTTACGGTATATTTTACGGTCTTCCTCCAGGCATCCGGTTCTGGCCTCTATCTCTGCGGTTACCTCGGATCCGTCGAGGAGTTTCAACTTGAGTTTTCGGGCTATTTCCCGGGAAAATTCGTCCATATCCGTTCTCCAGGATATTACGGTTCCATCGGCTTCACCGGGTCTTTCGATCTGGATAAGGGGTGGGTTATCGGACTTTTTCTGGACTTTATATCCGAATGCGTGGCCTGTCTGGCTGGATTTACCATAGTTTAAGAGGAAGATTACATCCATACCCTCCCTAGTGAAGGCCCTGATGGACTCGCTGGGAAGGAGTTTACGCTTTATATCTATAACACCTTCTAAACCAGCATCTATCACTGCAGTTCTGCCCATGGTACCCCCTAATCTGGCATTTACCTCACAAAATTCACCCAGGATTTCTATTATCTTCCAGGCATATCCGGTATCAACTATTCCCGGGCCATGGACCACGATTCCTATATTCATCTGTCTATCCTCATTATTCACTCTCTATCTCTATTTTATTCACAGGCTATCCTCTTAAGTAAACTTCATTCTTATCTAGTAATTTTCATTCTATATTTAGTGTAAATTTCATTTCTTATTTGTAACCTTCTTGGTGCGTTTTCTGGAGATGGGGGAGCCGCATATTTCACAGTCGGTCCCTGTGTAATTGGCGGGATATGTTTTTTTGCATCCTTTACAGAATTTTATCCATCCCACCACATCTTCAATTCCCCGGGTAAGTACGCTCCTGAAGGGTATCTCCATGATTTTAAGTACATTTTGGATGGAGTAGTCATCGGTGACCACAGTGGGAGACAGATCATCCCTTTTAAGTTTCACTGCCAGGGCTATAACCCCTTTATCCACATCTGAAAGCCTTAGTAAATCCCCTGATCTGGTTATTACCTCTTCTACTTCCCCTATATCCCTGGTTGAGGGTTCTTTTATGGTTATCTGTTTATTTTCCAGGGCAGCCTGGAGGGAAAGCTCAGATTTTATGTCTTTTATTTCCGTTACCACCTGGCTGGTGGTGTAATTTGAATATTTCCCCGAGAGGAATCCGCCGATTATCCCGGAGGCATCCAGAACAAAGACTTTTTTTGACATGAATATAAACCCTGTTACACGTGTTATTTTCTATTTAAAGTAAATGTTAAAGGATTACTCAGTTATATCTAATTAATAACTTCTTATATTAAGTATAAAGCAAATGTTAAAGGATAAATTTGTTATATCTAATTGATAACTCCTTATTTTTAGATTATAATGGCATTAACTGGTTTTTGGTATTTTAAACCCTAATGCTACAAAAGGTTTTTATGTGTTAAAGTATAAAAATATATTCGAGGGAGAGCATTTTAAGACTCCTTTTAATTCTTTCGCAACGGAATATACCGCCTCCGATTTGGACCTTATGCCCTCCCTCGTATCCATTTATTTAAATAACTCCCAATAGCTCTTTTTATTTTCCTGAAAATTCCTTGATTTAAAATTCATTTGATTAAATTCTAAAATTCATTCCATCTATTTATTTTAAGTGTGGATAAAATAAAATTAATCCCCAAATCTTTCCAATGGTGCATGATATGAAAAGTAAAAGTATGGAAGAACATAGACGTAAATCCCCCATAAAGGTTAAAGTAGGAGTTATCACCTTGAGCGATTCAAGATATCTGGAAGATGAAGAAAAGGATATCTCTGGTAGACTTATAATAGATTCCCTCCAGGATCATGAGGTAGTCAGCTACAGCATAATACCGGATGATGCAGATCTCCTGCTTGAGGAAGTGGAAAATCTAACTGGGGAAGTGGAGGATTTAAACGGTAAAAAAGCAGACGTCATCATCACCACCGGCGGGACTGGTATAGGAGAAAGAGATATAACCATTGAAACCCTTAAAAAGATATTTGATAAGGAACTGGATGGGTTCGGGGAGATATTCAGATATGAAACCTATCAGGAACTGGGCACCGGCGCCTTACTCACCAGGGCCACTGCCGGGGTTTACAAAAAAACTTTAATTGTTTCCATGCCTGGATCCCCCAATGCCGTGAAATTGGGTCTTAAAATTATTTTACCAGAACTGGGACATCTGGTAAAACATCTACGAGATTAAAAAATCTTACAACAGAATAAAATCTTCATAAAAAAAAGGAATTTAACTAGGATCCACTACCCGTAACTCAAGACCATTTACCAGACTACCATAACTGAGAACCGTTACCAAACTACCGTAACTCATCAACCGTTACCAGGGGTTCAAAATCGATCCCTTCATCTCTTATATTCTTCACCGCC
>Ga0334888_1002879_pt1 | contig 17936 bp, 17 predicted proteins | sample GraSluR1_MG_FD_207227 | JGI IMG/M metagenome (GOLD analysis project Ga0334888, IMG submission 207227) | Sludge microbial communities from methane-producing bioreactor in Wageningen University, Netherlands - Granular Sludge_3_08-R1 | ecosystem: Engineered > Bioreactor > Anaerobic > Unclassified ...
CGCGCACACACCCGTGTTGGGGGCAGCGGAGGTGGAATCGACCACCGGGCAGCTGCAGAACATCTTTGACCGGGTAGCCAGCTCTGCATGTACCTCAAGGCCGATAACGGTATCAAATTGTTCTTGCACTGCCATTCAACGCTCCCAAATACCTGTAATAATTAGCAACAATCTTACTACGCTATTGACTTGCTGTTCCAATCTTTTTTTTGTGCTCCTGCCAGATGCCCCAGCCAAACACCAACAGTCCTGCCACGATAATCATGCCCACCAGCAGCGGTAATGACGGCACCGCAAACCACAACAAATAGCGGGCGATGTACCAGTAGGTGAACACGGCAATCGCAAAGAGCATCACAGCCACCAACCGCCGTAACCAGAGGTCACGCGACCTGTAAAAAGTCACCGCCAGCAATGCCATCCACGGCAGCATGATCAACCGGTAACGTGGATTGTCCCAGGCATCACCGCCCGCACGCAGAGAAGAGAATAACATCCAGAACCATACAAACACCAGCATCCAGAATAACAGGCGGCGGTCTTTCATGTTCTCCTTCTTCCACACCGCATACCATCCAAAAATGAGCAGCGGCAGCAGGCAGTACCAGCCGACCGAACGGAACACGGAGATCACCTTCCACAGCGGGGTGGCATCCTGAATGACCGTCGCTGGCGGCACCATTTGCAATATCCCATAGGTCGTCAGGAAGGCATACTGGGCTGGCTGAGGCAGATCTCTGACCAGTTGCTGCACATGGCCTGAAGAAGCAATCATCGTGTTCATATCCCACCAAATCACGTTTGATAACCATCCCCGACCAAGAAAAGCGCCTGTGCCCGCCAGCAACAGTATCATCACAAACAGACCCGATGTTAACCATCCTTGCCATTTTTTCGTCGTTCTTTGCTGAATCCATGCAAGGGCAAATAGAACCCCGCACAGTACAAGCACCGCGGCTGCCAGCAATGGCGAGATAAACAGCATCAACAATATACTGCCAACCGCCCATGCGATCAATCCTTTGGGCCGCTTCTTCGCGAAAGACATGATGACAGCCCAGAACAGGATCATACCTGCCCCAAGAATGAGCGGCTCACGCATCTGTGAAGCAGTGAAGAAGATTCCTTCTGGGTACAACACCACGATCCAACTGGCTGCTAACGCTGTTTTCCTCCTCCAGCGCTTGCTGACTGCCTTATAGAAAAATGGCACCCCAGCCCCAAAAACAAACGATGTCAGGATTAACATCAAATAGGGGCGGTGAACATCAGGACTTAAGAAACGGTAGATTAACACACTGAGAAAAGCCAGCCCGCCATATTGGTCAGTGTAGAAATCTTCAGAAAAAACAGTCAGAAGTGACTCGCCCGAAACCGCCGTTTGCCAGGAGGCTGTGTCACGCTCGTAGGCGTCACGGAAGGTGTAACCGGCCTGCTGCTGCTCGTTGTCATAGCCCCACACCGGCAGCGCCAGCATCAAACCAACGCCGACGAGCAACCGCAGGAAAAAGGCCGTCATGGTCATCCACGCTATCCGTCTGCGGCTTCCAAGGTAGTTGATAATGGAAAGCAAACCGTATAATGCCAGACCAGAAAGCACAGTGAAGGAAAGCAAGCTAATCCACCATTTACCGGCGGGAAACAATACAGTAACAAGGCCAGCAAGCAAAAGGCCTGCCAGCAAACTGACGATGGATCTACTTTTCCAGTGCATGGGTCAATTTATAACACAACCAGCGCCTAATAGACCAGACTTATCCCTCCATCTCTGCTAATTTGGCTTGCTTGTCTGCATGCATCTGCAAAACTTTTTGCTTGATCTCCTGCAGATATGCCCCCTGCAGCGGATAAAATTGCAGGATAATGGCACCCAGCAGCAGCGCCACACCCGGGATCAGGCCGATGAAGACCTTGATGCCAAAAATCGCGCTGTCCGGCTGGTCAAGGAAGATCAGCCCCTGGTTAGCTTCGCGGGTCACAAAATTGGTCGATTCAAGAACAAACGCCACCAACCACAAAGCCACCGACTGCGCGGGTTTGGTAATCAGGGCGTTCACCCCGAAGAAAGCCCCTTCGCGCCGCACGCCGGAGCGCACTTCATCTTCGTCCGCCACCTGGGCGAATAACACATTGGTCAGCACCTGCGGGCCTGCCAACCCCGCCCCTGCCAGCGCCAGGCATACCCAGATCAGAGCAGGTGGAACGAATGGCAGAGCGATCAACCCGACAGCCGCGATCAACAACAGAACCTGCTGCGTTTTCACCACCCCAAAACGAGCGCGCAAAACGCTGGTGGTCGGTATCATGATCAAGATCGGCACAAACAACGCCACCAGCAGCAGAATGGTTGGTTTTTGCATGACATAATCTGCCAGATAGAACATCGAACCTGTCACCAGCGAACTGGTCAGGATCGCCATGAAGTTTTCCGCGACCAGCACGATGAATGATTTGCTGGTGAACGTATAGCGGATGGATTCCACCAGATTCAACGGTTTGTCCACCTGGGTGAATTCACGGCGCTCTTTGACTTTGAAAGTAGTGAATATGATCAACGCCATACCAACCAGCGCCACCCCGATCATAGCCAGCCTGAATGGCAGCAGCGAGGGGTCATCCGCTTGCGGGCGCACCATATCAGGAATCAAAAAGCCCAGTATCATACCCAGCATGGAAAACAACGAGGAGGAAATCTGCAGCCCGTTGCGCTCCGCATCCGATTCGGTCACTTCCGGCAGCAAGGCTGAATACACTAGCCCGATGATGGTGTAGGCAGTGTCGTACAGCAGCATGGTGACCAGCATCCACCAGAATTGCGCGGGTTGTCCGACACCTTGAGGTGCAAACCACACCAGCACAAAAGTCAATGCCAAAAAAGGCGCTGTAAAACGCATATAGGGAATGCGCCTGCCAAGTTTTGAGCGGGTATTGTCGGTGATAAACCCGAACAAAGGATCATTAATCGCATTCCAGATGGCATAGATCGTGGCAGCCAACCCGATCCAGTTGGCTGACAGACCCAGATAGTCCTGGTAGAACATGGGCAGCATCGCGCCAAAAATACCGCTGATAATAGCTGTACCCAGCGCTGCCACCCCCCAGTTCAATTTATACTTCAACGAAAGTTTGATTCCCTGCTGTTCCATTGCATTCTCCTCCGAATTGTTTTATGGGATCAAATTTTTAAGGTCACGGTACCCAATGACATGCACCCCGATCTTTTTTAGATAGTCACTTACTTCCTGCTTCATGAAGGTCTCGTAATCCGCCACGCGGCATTGCCAATCCGGTGTGATCGCCTTCAGTTCAGTCGTCTCTTTGCTGGGGTGAATGATAAAGTGTGTGATGCCCGCCGGCAGGTTGTCGAACACCTGCTGTGCCTGTTCGAAACGTGTGCGCGGATCGGCATTTAGCTCAAGGGAGGCAATGTTGTCCAGCATCGGCAAACCTTTTTCTTCCAAATTCAACACCAGCTGGGCGGCTTTTTCTGCCAGAAACTCGTTGATACTGCTGTGCGCGCGCATCCAGCCTTCTTTGTCCAATCGAAAGATCATCGGCGGTAGTTTGTATTTCAACGCCAGTTTCACGTAATCCATCATGAACTTGAGATGCGCCACCGCACCCATATGGGTGTCGATATGCGTCGGCACAATGCCCCATGACATCGCGCGGGTGATCTGTTTCTCCAGTTCACGCTTCACGGCTTTGGGAGTGGCGGTCTTTTGCACCTGCTCGCTGGAACGAGGGAAAAAACCCTCCTCATCCATCAATCCGCTGCTTGCTTTACGGGTAGAGATCGGCCCCCAGCGATAGGAATCCCATTCACTGGTAATCGTCAGATGAACGCCCAGGTCAGCTTCCGGCATCTGGTTCGCCAGTTGGGCGGCTGCCGGTGCCCAACCGCAGGGAATCATAATTGCGCCGGACGAAATCACCCCTGCCTGCCACAAATCTGCAAACGCTGCCACACTCGATTGGCACATGCCAATGTCATCTGTGTGGATGATCATGGCGCGATCATCATCCGCCAATCCCAACTTTTTTAAGACTGGATTTGGTCCCATACAATCCTCCTGTTTTTCTCAAGTCAATAGCTATACTATACAGCATTAATCGTCTTTTCAACCATGCGAAAAGCAAACAAAAGGATTGACATGCGACAAAACAATCAGTGGCGTTAAAAACGAATGCGGAAGGACGAATACTCACGCGTGACGGACAATTCCCGCACGCGCATATCCTGTACAGAAGCCGAGGCAGGCCCGCGCCCAATAGTCCGCAGGAATGCTTCTATCTCGTTATCAGTTCCCTGGGCAAGAAACTCCACACTGCCATCAAAATTATTCTTCACCCAACCAGTGACACCCAGTTCTGCCGCCACCTGCTGGGTAAAATAGCGGAACCCAACCCCCTGCACCCGTCCGCGGATGGTGCCATGCACCTGTTTGCGCTTTACGTCACCCGCCATCGCTGCGGCCTTCTTCCCTGGGTTTTTGCAAACGCCCTGCCAGCCATGGCAACCCCGTCAGGATCATTAACAAGATCGCATAAGGACCCATATTCACCGCAAACAAACTGAGGACAGTGGTACGGAAGGTGTCCTTTTGCCACTGCGCCTGTGCTTTCGACAGACTGATGCCGTAGGTTTGCAAGAAACCTGCTTCGCAACTGACACCTTCTGCGTATTTTTCCATCAAACCACGCAATTGTGCATGACCGTATTCTTCTTGCAGGTAATCCACGAAGGAAGCTGATTGGGCGTAAGCCAGGTAAACCTGGTCAGATTGCTGCGGAAATGATTGGCACAGATCGGCCATCGCAATGAATTCTTTGCGATCTGCCGCGCGAGCCAGCGCGGTGCCATACTCTTCATTCTCTGCCAGCTCTGCGCCTGTTGCCAGACCTTCCAGCAGCCACACAGGTTGATAACGATAGCCCTGCCCGGTTTGGGCAAAAACAAACAAGTGCGCCAATTCATGCGGAATTTGCCGCTGCATTTCCAATCGTTGATCCGGTGAAGGCGCGATGGACAGCAGCATAGCATTAATTTGCGGGTCCGCATGCCCTGCCACCCAGTCCAAATTTGTTATATCGAGCGCGCTTTGCAGTGCTTCAGCATCCGCATACAGGTAGATCATGACCGGTGTGTTGGGTTCCCCTGAAAATTGTTCTGCCAATTGCAGCCAGGCCTGTTGGGCCGTATTTAATGCTGCCAAACCAAAATCATCATTGCCCGAAAGCCAGTACAACTCAAACTGGTTGCTCTGTATCCTCCGCCACTCATAGCGGTTATCGAGGTAACGAAATCGGTTCGTATCGGTCTTGGTCGAGGGTTCATCAGCAAACTCGATCTGGAACCAGTAATCCACATCGGAATAGGGGCGCAGCAGCAATTGCTCTGGCTTGATCGCAATGACATGCAGTCCAGTCTCTTCCAGCGGTACCGAGAAATTGGCAATGCCCATGCCAACTGGTTGGACGAAAAGCCAGATCGCCTCAACCCCTTGCATGGATTCGACTGACAATTCAAACTCGATCTGTTCGCCGAACTGGTAGGTAACACTGGTATCAGTGGTGAAGGACAATGCCTGGGCGTTGGCGGCAGACGGTGAAAGACTTATCACCATCATCATGACCATGCCTATCAACAGCCAATCCATGCGCCAGATCTTCATACTTCCCCGCCTGCTCCTCAACTATTCCAGGTCTTCGTCATCCACTTCATCGTCAAAATCATCATCTTCATCATCTTCACCATCGTCATCATGCAGGTGATGATCGCTGTGGTAATGCCGTACAGCATCGTCTATCTCATCCGTCGAGAAGCCGAACATATCCGGCAATTTAACAGCATTGGTGAAAGAAGCGAATTCGATCGCCTGCTCCAGCAGTTCAACCTCCTCATCATCTTCCGCCCATTCCAGCATGCGGCTCAGCACAGAAATGCCCTCCATACCGCCAATATTTTCAAGTGCACGCGCCAACGCCATACGAATCGGTTGGTCAAGGTTTTCAAAATCTTCTGCCATTTCCAGCAGCCTGGGCAGCGCTCTTTCGATGTACATCTCACCAGCCGCGCCGATCGCTTCAAATTGGATATCCGGCTCGTCGCTGTCAAGGTTCGCCAACACGAGTTTTTCCCATTGACGGTTGGCGCTGCGGCCCATTGAGAACAAGGCGCTTGCCTTCCATTCTGCTTCCGGCTTTTCATACGCGGCCAGAATGAGAGGCGCTACTTCATCACGGGCAGAATATGACAAAGACTCCAACGCCCTGCGCTGTAACAACACCGAAGGGTTCTCGGCAAGCGCTTTTAAGAGAGCCTCCTCGATGCGGGTTTTGTCACGCTGCGGTAATTCCTCCAACTCGCCTTTGTACACATAATTGCCCAGTACGGTGGCAGCTTCAGATTGGACAACATCATCTGCGTCATTCAAAAGAATATCGAGCAAAGGGTCAATCAGGTCACGCCGCTCATACTCATCCAGCAGACGGATGGCGTTCGCCCGCACCTCAGGTTCTTCGTCATTCAGGCAGAACTTGGCGAACGTGTCAAAATTTACCTGGTAGTTGTAATTCATCATTGCCGCCAAATCTTGCAGCAAAGCGCTTTTACGGCGCGTAGAGACCAGGTCCCAGGTGGATTTCAAGATCGACAGGTCAGCCGTACTTAAATCTGAAAATTGATTCCACAAGTTGGGAGGAAAGATCTTGTTTTCCTCAGCCAACAATGCCATCACTTTTGAAAAATCATTTTGTATATCACTCATCATTCGTCCTCAAAAAAACCTGTCTCAAACAGGTTGCTTGCGCAGATACCCATTGATGGCTTCAGCAGCTTTGCGCCCCGCCCCCATCGCCAGAATCACGGTTGCGCCGCCGGTAACGATATCGCCGCCGGCATAGATACTCTCAACATTGGTTTGCTGGGTTTCTTCATCCACAATGATGTTACCCCATTTGTTGAAAGCCAACCCGGGTGTGCTGCGCTGGATGATGGGATTGGAACCGTTACCAATGGCAATGATCGCCACATCGATGCCCATCTCCTCGACCGCGCCTTCAATCGGCACCGGCCGGCGGCGGCCGGAAGCGTCCGGTTCACCCATTTCCATCTGCTGCAGCCTGACACCGGTCAATCTGCCCTGTTCATCGCCCAAAAATTCGATGGGCGAAGACAGCAGCTGAAAATGGAGCCCCTCGTCTTTACCATGATGAATTTCTTCATCGCGTGCTGGCATTTCTGCTTCTGTGCGGCGATAAATTAGATACACCTCTTTGGCGCCTAACCGCAGCGCAACCCGCGCCGAATCCATGGCGGTATTGCCGCCGCCGATCACCGCCACTATCTTGCCGCGGCATTCGATCACTGGGGTTTCATAACGCGGAAAATCATAGGCTTTCATCAGGTTCACCCTGGTGAGAAATTCATTCGAACTCATCACCCCAATCAAATTCTCGCCGGGTACATTCAGGAATTGCGGCAAACCCGCGCCGGAACCGATGAAAACCACATCAAAGCCTTGTTTTTCGAACAAGTCTTCTACCGTCAATGTCTGGCCGATGACGACATTCTTGCGGAATTTCACCCCCATGCGCTCCAGGTTTTCCACTTCTTCCTTCACGATCTGCTTGGGAAGGCGGAATTCCGGGATGCCATACACCAGCACCCCACCAAATTCATGCAGCGCTTCAAACACAGTCACTTCGTGCCCCATCTTGACCAGATCACCGGCACAGGTCAACCCGGCCGGGCCTGAACCCACGATCGCCACCTTTTTGCCGGTCAACAACTCATACGGAACAGTGTAGTTGTCAACTATCCGTTTCTCACGCTTAAAATCGGTCACAAAGCGCTCCAAAGCGCCGATCGCCACCGATTCACCGCGCTTGGTAAGCACACATACCTCTTCACATTGGTCAGATTGCGGGCAGACCCTGCCGCACACAATCCCCAGCACGTTATCTTCTTCGATAACGCGCGCGCTATCCAGGAACTTACCCTGACGTATCTTCATGATGAACTCAGGGATTTTTACATGCACCGGGCAGCCCTCGACACAGGGCGGATTCTTGCACTGCAAGCAGCGCTCTGCTTCATTGCGCGCCTGGTCAGGCGTGAACCCCAGGTTAACTTCGTTAAAATTGCCCACTCGCAGCACCGGATTCTGCTCCGGCATGGTTTGGCGAGGAATGGACATGCGCTCTTTGGCGGTTAATTCTGCCTGATCCAACCGGCAGGCGTGCGCCTGCTGGTCTTCTACTTCTTTGAAAGATCGACTGCGCTGCATGATGGTGGTGAAATCGACCTGATGCGCATCAAATTCGGGCCCATCCACACAGGTGAACACCGTTTTCCCGCCCACTGTGGCGCGGCAGCCACCGCACATGCCGGTGCCGTCCACCATGATCGTGTTCAAACTCGCCATAGTCTTGATATTGTGAGGCTTGGTGAGATTGGCAACCGCGCGCATCATCGGCAGTGGGCCGATCGCCAGCACAAAATCAAGCTTGCGCCCTTCATCAATCAAATCCTGCAGCTTGCCGGTTACAAACCCGTTATAGCCGTAGCTGCCGTCATCGGTGCAGATGTAGACTTCATCGCACACGTCATTGAGTTCTTTTTCAAGAATCACAAAATCCTTGTTGCGCGCCCCGACAATCGCGATCACATGGTTGCCGGCTTCTTTTAATGCCACCGCATTCGGAAAAGCCACGCCCGTGCCAACCCCGCCGCCAATCACCACAGCCGTACCAAAATAACCAACCTCTGACGGATGTCCCAGCGGACCTACAATATCTCGAACCACCTCACCCGGCTGCATAGCATTTAATTCAGCCGTGCTTTTACCAATGCCCTGCACGATCAAGGTGATTGTTCCCGCATCGGGGTCTGAATCCACCAGGGTCAGCGGGACGCGTTCACCGGTTTCACTGAGATGCACAATGACGAATTGGCCGGGCTTGCGCGCCTGTGCGATCTCAGGCTGCTCAATCACAATGCGCTGAATGCTGGGCCCGATGGTTTCAGAAGATATGATCGTGTTGTACATGGTTTGTGGTCTTCCTTTTTATCAAAAGATGGTTCTGTATGTGCCCCGCCACATCGAATTAAGCATACCATAATTGAAAATATTTGATTCCTACCTGCCTGTTCAAAAATTACGAAAGGCATCCCTTCAACCGTTCTTCATCCAGGATGTGAAACTCAGAGCGGAGAAATTCGATGATGCCTTCCTCGCGCATTGCAGCCAATTCGCGTGACAGAGACGGCCGGGCGACATACAACTGTTCCGCCATCTCATTTCGATCATACGGCAGCGAAAACATGACTGAGCGCTGTTGCCGCATCTGTTCATACAGCATTGCAGCGATCTTTCTGCGCAGGGTTTTCATCGACAACAACGCCACTTTCTGGTCCAACATCAACGCCTTAGAGGCGAGAATTCGCAGCATGTTGCTCATTAATTGGCGGTGAGAAGAGCAGCCTCTTTCACAATGGCCGCTGAAATGGCTGGCACCCATCCACAGAATATCGGTCTGACGCGACGCACGCACAGAAGACGGCCAGATCCTTTGTGCAGAAAAAGCAGCTACCTCGCCAAAAATGGCGCCGCGTCCCAGCTGTATAACGACCAGCGGTTGCCCAACGATGTTTTCTTTCATCACTTCGATTCGACCATCCAACACCACCCCGATATGCCGTATTTCATCACCGGCAAAGGCGACAAATGCTCCCGGTTCAAAGGATCGCACCTGCGGCCGCAGACAGTCAAGCATTGAGATGGCTTCCTCCCCCTCAATGTCAGTGAAAAGAGGGGTATTCAACAATAAAGTCAGCCAGTTTTTGATCATGATATACTTTCGTAACAATTGTTACCTGATTATTTCGACAATTTTACTATACTTGGCAATGATGAATGGCATGAGGTGCGATGAAAAGGAATTTAATTACAATAGATGAATCACTGTGTAATGGCTGCGGACTGTGCGTGACCGCCTGTCACGAAGGTGCGATCCAAATGGTCAATGGCAAAGCCAGGTTAGTATCCGAATCATACTGCGATGGACTCGGGGACTGCCTGCCCGCCTGCCCCACCGGCGCAATCACCATCGAAGAACGCGAGGTAGCAGCCTACGATGAAGCCGCGGTACAGGCACATCTGGCACAGAAATCCAAAGCCACAGAAGTTACTGCCTGCTCGACCTGCCCCAGCACTCTGACCAATAATATCCAGCGCGAAACACCAGCCTGGGTACAACCGCTGACACCGGTGTTTGAAACAACTCCGTCAGCCATAACGTCCGCACCACACGTCGTTTCTGAACTGCAGCAGTGGCCGGTTCAGATCAAACTCGTTCCACCGAATGCACCTTTCCTGCACAATGCCGATATCCTCATCGCCGCAACCTGCTCCGCTTTCTCCTATGCCAATTTTCATGCAGAATTCATGAAAGGAAAGGTTACTCTGATCGGCTGTCCCAAGCTGGATGGCGTCGATTATGCGGAAAAGCTGGCACAGATCCTTGCCCACAACGATATCAATTCCCTCTCCATCGTTCGCATGAGTGTGCCTTGCTGCGGTGGATTGGTGCAGGCTGTGAAACGAGCTTTCCAACTGAGTAACACGATGATTCCCTGGTTGGTGGTAACCATCGCGACCGACGGGACGATCATGAAATAGGAACAGTGAGATTTGCTCTGATTCTCAAAGTTCTTTTGTCAACATTTCAATATCACATACCAAACTTTGGGGAACAAGCATAACCCAAAGGCTAGAATAGAAAGAAGAAAATAATGATCGAAAAACTATACCCCTTTACCCTGGCAGAAAGCAAAATCATTGAACGTGTTCTGGACGAAGATGCCATTGCCATCAATCACATGATCCTGCCCCAGGGCGACCGACTGCCTGAGCATGATGCCAATTCGCATGTGTACATGATCGTGTCACGCGGAACCATCACCCTGCAACTGGATGACCAGGAAGAACACCATTACGATGCCGGCAGCATTCTCAATATCCCCTTCAGAACCCACATGAATGTCATCAACACCCACGAAGAAACCGTGGAGCTGTTCGTGGTCAAGGTGCCTGGACCGCGCAGTATGCCCAAACCATAACAAACCAACATAATACGAATGAGCAGGAGGGATTGAATTGCCTCCTGCTCATTAACTTACACATCTTCAATTCTCTCATCACTGAACCTCACCACCGTGTAGCACTCAGGACGGTGATTGTCTGCCGTGCCGACCTTGTTCCACGCCCAACCGACATGCGTTTCTTCGCCATTCAGGAACATCTTCTCATAACGGCCGAAGAAAATACGCCATTCGTCGCCTTCTTTGGGCGGCAGTGAGCGCCCATCCGCCAGCCAGTGCAGGCTCTGCCACGGGAAAGCCAGGCACACCTGCCAACCTTTGTCGGGCTCGCTGTCATCGTTTAATTTCCCGTCGATATGCACCCCCACCTGCACACCAGGCATATCATAGTCAAGAAATGCCCAGCGGAGACCGCGCGGATGGGTACCGCGCCAGAAATATTCATTGGTGCGGTCATGGTTACCGCCAAAGGTCAGGGCATTGCGACTGTGAATATCAAATTCAGGCACATCAAATCGGCTGCCGGGCGTATAGGCGTCACGCCAGATGAAGAAGACTTCATAGAGCGTGCCGCGCGCATTCATCTCAAACTCGTAATAGCAATCCCCGCCATCGATGAAGACTTCGAGGTCGTTCTCAGCAAAGATGAGCGCATCCCGTTCGGTCAGGTCCGCGCGCACATAGGGCTCTTCTGCCCAGAATGCGATGTAGAGGTTTTCATCATCCCACAACACCGCCGAACGCGTGTCGTACAAACCGGGATGGCCCCCGACCACATCCACAAAACGCGGGGATTTCTCTGCCTTCTGCCACACTGTTTCAGCCAGCCTGCCATCAACCGCCAGCGGTGTCGAGGTACACAGAGCGGTGTAGTGCGCGACATCTTCCGGGTTACAATTTTTGCCAACCTTTATCATGGTATTCTCCTGTTTTTCCTGTGATTGGGGACGATTGTAACACTATTCCCCCAGTTATTGCCTTTACTAATGTTTAATTAAGATTCTTATCCTAAAATTATAACAATCCGGCAAATAAACCTTGGAGACAAACATGAAACCAATCCCATCATCCGAAATTACCCCCGAGCATATCTATCGCTCACGCAGAAAATTCCTGAAAGCACTTGGGTTCACCGCCGCCGGTACTGTCCTGGCGGCATGCGGTATCGACACCGATTTCCCCGAAGCGAACCAGGCTGAAACAAACGAAGGCGATCTGCGCACCGATGAGTTGGGACGCGCCCTCACCGATTACACCAGTGTCATCGGCTACAACAACTACTACGAATTCGACCTGGGCAAAACAGCGGTCGCCCCCCTCGCGCGCGATTTTCCCGTCAGCCCCTGGACCATCGAGGTCAGCGGACTGGTCAACAACCCGCGCACTTTCGCCATGGAAGATATCTACCAGTTGTTCGAAGAAGAAGAGCGCATCTACCGCATGCGCTGTGTCGAAGGCTGGTCAATGGTCATCCCCTGGCTGGGTTTCCCGCTCTCAAAGTTGTTGGAGATGGTGGAACCAACTGTAGATGCCAAATATGTCTATTTCGAAACAGCCGTGGATGAAGAGACGATGCCCGTCATCAAGCGCGGATTATTCCAATTCCCTTACACCGAAGGTTTGCGATTGGACGAAGCCATGCATGATCTGACCATACTATCCACCGGCCTATATGGCGAGCGCCTCATGCCGCAAAACGGCGCCCCCATCCGCCTGGTCGTGCCCTGGAAATATGGTTTCAAAAGTATCAAATCCATTGTCAAGATTAAACTGGTTGACCGCCAACCCTACACTTTCTGGAACAATTACGCACCGCAAGAATACGGCTTCTACTCCAACGTCAACCCGGACGTGCCCCACCCGCGCTGGTCACAGGCAACCGAGGTCATCATCGGCCACGGCCCCAAGCGGGTGCCGACCCTCATGTTCAATGGATATGAAGAAGAAGTTGCCTCTATGTACGCGGGGATGGACCTGACAAAATTTTTCTAACCATAGAGAGGTTGCATGGCAACAAAGAAAAAAATTACCAAAAACCAGGTGAAGATCGCTGCCATTGTCTTATCTTCTTTCACTTTTTTGTGGGTTCTGTATGAATTTATCACCGGGCAACTGGGCGGTTTCTTCTATTATGAGCTGCTGCGCCGGTTTGGCCACACTGCCATCATCATGATGCTGTTGTCTTCCCTCACCGCGTTGTTTAAGAAATATCGCGTGCCGGAAGGATGGTATCCGCACAAGGTGTTCGGCCTGTTTGCTGTACTGTATGCCACCGCCCACATGCTCACCTTCTGGCTAAGTTACGGCTTCGATATCGTCCTCATCCTCAACGCGGTCACCATCCAGCAATTCATCATTCTGGGCAACATCGCCTGGATCCTGCTGCTGATTATCGAAGTGACCAGCATCGACTTCATCCGCCGCAAGAATATCAAGCTATGGCGCGCCATTCACTATTTCTATTATGGAGCAGTCGCAGCCGTCATCATTCATGTTGCCATGGCAGCCAAGTTAGTACGCCCGATTGTATATTTCTACGCGGCTTTCTTCATCGTTTTCACCATTCTGCATGTCAAATTCATTCGCAACCTGATTCTTAAAAAGAAATAGACAGCAAAAAAAACAACAGACCGCCTTTTGCAAATCTGGGAGGCGGTTTGTTGGTTATAATGAGGTCTCAGCCAAGCATAGAACAAATCAGGAGCGGCGGCATGCACAACCATCCCTTGTTATTATCTACCGGCACTTTCTATCTGCGCGATGTGTCTGAATGTTTCGCGCTGGCGGCTGAATGCGGGTTTGACGGCATGGAAATCCTGATTGATGACCGTTACACCACCCGCGACCCCGATTACCTGCTCAAACTATCGGAGCATTATCACCTTCCTATCTATGCCATGCACAATCCTTTTCGTTGGAACCTGCCTTACGGCTCCGATGGCAGTGATCCACTCGCCCGCCTGGAAGAAACCCTCACCCTCGCTGCAACACTCAATGCACAGGTGGTCGTTCTGCACCTGCCAGCCCGTGTCGGCTTTAAGACAATCTCACAACCCGGCAGCCAGCGAAGACGGCTTGCCCTGACCAACCCCGATCGGCCGTTGAGACGTTGGATTGAAAGCGGCGGACTCAAAGAGAAACAAGCCGCAACCAATATCAAAATTTGTGTGGAAAACATGCCGCGCCGGCCCCTGCCTCCCTTCACGCAATCTGCTTTCCTATGGAACACCATGGAAGAATGGTCACAGGTGCACGACTACCTGACCCTCGATACCACCCATTGGGGCACCTACAATATCCAGCCCATCATCCCCCTGCAGGCTGCCGGGCAACGCGTGCGCCACATTCACCTGAGTAACTTCAACGGAGAAGAACACCGCATGCCTGAGGATGGCACCCTCGACCTATCTGCTGTGCTTCAATATGTCGCCGGATGTGATTACAAACTCAGCGTCACGTTTGAATCAGACCCCGGCGCGGCAGGATATCGGAATCAAGCCGAGATGCGCGCCAATCTGCAGAAAGCAGCTGCCTTCTGCCGTCAACTTCTACCTGCTTAAGAGAAAATCAGGCGAAAGCCAGAAAGCCATCGCCTGATTTGTACAATCACTTCAATCCAACGTGCCAAACAGGGTTTCCTGCAGGCTCAACAAATAGTTGAACATGCGCTCCACATCCTGCACGTTTTCATCCACCTCTTTGCTGGTTGATTTGAGCAGCACCAAGCGACCTTGCAGCAGGTCAACGAATTCAGCATCTACCTCGCGCAGCATAGGCTCTATAGAATCCAGATGCTCTTCGGCATTTAATAAGGCCACCCGCACTGCCGCGTCGTCTTCCTGTAGGAATCCCACCTGCAGATGCCGCAGGTCTATTTGCAGCAGCAAGTAGTCAACAAACAACTGGTATTGCGCCTTGTCAGCCAGCAATTCGTCACGTTCAGCTGTGACATCTTCAAAACGACTGGTCAGATCACTTAACTCCGTCCGGTATTCGCTCAATTGGCCTTCCATCTGTGTGGATTGCTCTTCCAATGCCTGGGCGCGCAGGTCGATCGGGCGATAAAGGGCGAAATAGAACACCAAAAGCAGCGCCAGTGAAAACCCAAGCACTGCCAGCACCCACAAACCTACTTTGCGTAAACTTTTTTTAAGGCGGCTGTCTGGTTTTTTCTCGTCTGCCACCGGCAGATCGATGGTTTCCATTGCAAAAGGTTCTGGCTGGATATCATCTTGTTTCATGACCTCAACCGGCTGTTCATCTTCCTGGCTTTCTTCGTCATCACCCGGAAGATCATATTCATGCATATCATCTTTCATGGCTGTCTCCTTCCACACCTAACAACTATCAATTAAAGATATTATAGCGCAAGATACACCAAAGCGCATTGATCCCATCGCGGAATTGGATTTTTTTGCCTTCTTCATAGGTGCGCCCGTAATACGAGATCGGCACCTCATAGATACGGCAGCCCATCTGCGCCACCCGCGCCGTCACCTCAGGTTCAAAGCCGAAACGGTCCTGTTTCAAGTCGATCTGATCGAGGATTTCTTTACGAAACACCTTATAGCATGTTTCCATGTCGCTCAAGTTAATATTGGTCAGCAGGTTAGATACCCCGGTCAGCATACGGTTGGCCAGAAAGTGTGAGAAATACAACACACGATGCGGGCCGCCCAAAAAACGCGACCCATACACAACATCCGCCACACCACGCTGGATTGGACCCAGCAGCTTGTTGTATTCCTGCGGATCATATTCCAGGTCGGCATCCTGAATGATGACTACATCCCCTTGCGCTTCTTGAAAACCACGCCGCAGTGCCGCGCCTTTGCCCTGGTTGACCGGCTGGAAAAAAATCCCCAAAGATTGCAAATCCAGCCGATAGCCATCCGGCAAATCCATATGATCTGCACCGCTCTCTTTGGCTGCCACAATGTTCTGCAGCAGTTCGCGGGTTCCGTCGGTTGAACAGTCGTCCACCACCAAAATCTCCATGATGCCGTTATTCAACTCAACCTCTTGCACCCGTTTTAAAATTTCTTCCAGGGTGTTGATCTCATTGTAGACAGGGATGACGACACTGATTTTCATAGACACTTCCGCCTTTGGGTTTTTACCATTATAACCCAGGCTTGTGGGTAAACGCAGATAAAATAGGATAAATGACTGACGCCAAATTGACAATCCATCCACAAAAATCCGTTAAAATTCACACAACAGGTGAACAAAGGAGCTACTGCCATGCCATCCTACCAATACCGCGCGATCGCACCCGGCCGGGTGAATCTTTTGGGAGAACATGTTGATTATTGCAATGGGCCAGTGCTGCCAGTCGCCATCGACCGTTCCATGAAGGTCGATTTTTCCGCCCGCGATGACCAGCGGGTGGAGATTGTGGCAAATGACATCAATGAACAGGTTTGTTTTTCATTGACAAACCTGGCTGCGAAAATCGACTGCCGGGGCAATCCCCTGCCCGCCTGGGCGAAATATCCCGCCGGCGTTGCACACACCCTGCGGAAGCATGGTCTATCTCTCACTGGAATGAATGCCCGGTTCACTTCTGACATACCGATCGGGGCAGGTCTATCTTCGTCTGCCGCCATCGAAGTGGCATTCGCGCTTGCCTTCCAGACCCTGGCGGATTGGGAGCTGGACCGCATGACCCTGGCACAATACTGCCAGCAAGCCGAACAAGAATATGTAGGCATGAACTCAGGCTTGATGGACCAGTTCGCCTCTGCCCATGGCGTAGAAAACCACGCCCTGTATTTTCGCATTCACGCCATGCAGTGGGAAGCCGTGCCATTGCCCGCCGATGTCGCCATTATCATCGCTGATTCCAAAGTGCCGCACTCCCTCACGGACTCAGCATATAACGAACGCCGTAACGCAACCGAAGAAGCCGTACGTCTATTAACACCCGCTTTACCTGATATCGAAGCCCTGGTGGATGTCAGTCCGGCTCAATTTGAAACCCACAAACACCTGCTGCCGCCAATGATCGCGCAAAGAGCGCAGCATGTCGTGGATGAATGTGACCGTATGGACAAAGCAATCGTGGCCTTAAAAGCCGGAGATATTCAACAATTCGGACAATTAATGTATGCAACCCATGCCTCGCTGCGTGATCTCTACAAGGTTTCCACCCCTGAGCTTGATCTGCTGGTGGAAATAGCCCGCAGCCTGCCCGGTGTCTATGGGGCGCGCCTTACCGGTGCCGGTTTCGGCGGATGCACCGTGAACCTGGTAGCGGCATCACAGGCAGAAGCCTTTGCCCGAGAGTTAAAAGCCTGTTACGATGCACAGTCGCCTTACACCACCGATGTCTTCATCTCAAAAGCCAGCCGTGGCGCCCATGTAATACCGTTAGCGTAATGCTGTTCAAATGAAAGGATAGCAAAGAACTCCATTCTTGACAGTATCCGAAAATCAGCCCTTTTATCCCGGAAGCTTGATTCACTCGCCTCTCCATACGGCTTTTTTCGATATATTCGATATAATCATAACATCAGCCCTGACAACATGGTTTTATACATCCGAAATCTGACCGATGCCAAGATACCAGCGAATCCGCCCAAAACGAACACAAAAACATTCCCGTTTAACCATCCTGGAGTGGATTCTTGGGGGCTTGATGTTGATCTCCTTTGGTAATGAATTCTACACGCTGCTACTCTGGTTGATCGATCTGGTATCCAACCGTACCAATTACACCACTGACCTGGCGGTGTTCGATGCATTTCGCACCCTGGCGGTGGCATTTATCTTTCTTTTTGTGGCGGTGTTGTTCTTTGAAGCCATGGTGGTGCGCAAGGCTGCCTAC
>Ga0334888_1002881_pt1 | contig 17926 bp, 18 predicted proteins | sample GraSluR1_MG_FD_207227 | JGI IMG/M metagenome (GOLD analysis project Ga0334888, IMG submission 207227) | Sludge microbial communities from methane-producing bioreactor in Wageningen University, Netherlands - Granular Sludge_3_08-R1 | ecosystem: Engineered > Bioreactor > Anaerobic > Unclassified ...
TTCCAACCATTGGGAGCAACTATAACTTCCCTAATCTCTGGATGTTTCCTAATTGGGAAGTTTTGAACATTGGGCTCTTCACTGGATAGCCTACCAGTGCTAACAAATAGTCCATTGTACTGGGTATGTATCTTCCCGTCTGGATACACTAGAGCACTATCCCTAGTTAGGTTATTAAGGTAAGTGCTCAATAGCTTCTCATACCCTCTGACTTTCAATATGGCGGATATTATTGGACCATATACTTCATGGGTTCTGTATTTATCAAGTGTTTCTTCCCTTGTGTTTGGAAGAGGGCTACCTATAGAGTAAAACAGCTTACTTACTTGCGCTGGGCTACATGGATTAAACGGCTTTCCAGTAGTTATTTGCAGATTTTTGATGGGTCCTACTTTTGATAGTTTCTTCTTTGCCACCAATAGTTCTTTATTAAACTTTTTTCTTAGGTGTTCTACCTTATTGAAGTCAATATCTAATCCTTGGGCTTGCATCGAAACCAGCGCTGGGGTTCTGTCAACGTACATTCTATAGGGCTTAAAGAGTGATCCCCCTATTTTGTTCTTTTGTTTGTGATACAGCTTCATTGTCCATTTACTGTCAAGACCGTTATATTCTAGCAGTCTTTTTACAGAATAACCCTCTAGCCTTTTCCTGTTTAGGTTATACACACTCTTTATTCTGAACCCAAAGTATTCTAGTGTGAGAAAGTCAAGGGAATGACACCTTTTTCTTTCATCTAGTGTAAATGCTTGTGCTTGGGTGTCCTCCCAATTGCGCCAAAGTATTCGCTTATCTCTATCGAATATATGGTAGAACCACTCTAATTCGTAGGCTAGGTTGTGTATGATTATTCCTGCATTATGCTTTGTCAATATGTCATATACTTGGTCGGCTACAATGGGGCACCACCCTAGGGCAATCGTTTCATCATTTGTATTTGTGAAAGCAATGCTCAATATCTTGGACTTTTTATGATATGGTCTTAATGTATTAGCTTCAATATCTAATGCTAATAGGCTATGCCCATGAACAATCTTCTGTAACTTCTCGACACCGAGCTTAGCGCGTTTCGCATCATACGTGGCAATGTTGGATGTAATCTCCCTTGTTGTTGGAATAATAGGGGATTGTGTTCCCATCCCCATTACAACCTTATCAATGGCTTCCCATATATCGTTTTTGAAGCAATCATATAGGTAATCTTGCCCCATTCTGTTAACGTATGATGGGTGTAAACAAGGGAAATACCAGCAAGCGTGATTGCCTACTTTTATTGGTACTTGTCTACCCCTCCAATTTGTTATGGTGTTTTCCTTTAGAAGTGCTTGTAATGGAATTGCGCCAAATCCTATAATCACCTTTGGCTTAGTTCGCTCTATGTCCTCTATCAAATACTTCAAGCAGCAGGATAAAGCTCTATTAGTTGGAGTACCCGGTGGGAAACATCTAACTACATTGTTCCATCTTATCCACTCTTTGGGTGTATTAGAGGGTAAACATGCTCTTAATGTTTGACCAGCTTTCCCAACAAACTGCTTTCCCTGTTGGTCCTCGTTTTTTCCTGGGGCTTCTCCGAGAATATAAATCCTTGGTTTGTTTGACCCAGTAGGTTTCATTTTAGGCGATAAGATTTTGAGTTGGTTGTAAGGGCAACTATCACACCCATCTTCGTTAAGGGTAATAGGTTCATTAGTCGATTTACTCTTAATCTGTAACTTGGTGAAAAGACCGTCCATTGTGTTTTCCCTTTAACTTATTGTGTTCACCAATAGTACGCTATCTACGCATTTCCTTTAGTATTTTCTTTTGGAGTTTCTTGTTCAAGTTAAAATACTTCTTTTGCCTCTTTTCCGAATAGTGGCTAGATACCACTGCCAGGGCGTGAATCCAAAGGAAAAGACCAATAGGGGGAAACGCTAGGGTACCAACAAGTAGAATCGCACTAAATGCAAAGTGGAAAATCTTGCCAGTGAACAAAACACCCAAAGGCGGACAAAAGATTGTAATGATGTAAAGCATTTTATTCTCCCTTACATGGCGATAGCTCAAAGATTCTACCATATTTCGATCTTGTTCAGTTTGGTTCGCACTGATTGTGACATTCTATAACGCATTAGCTCTTGGGCAAATGGAAGTATCCTTTCGCACCAATCGAGAACATGGTGCTTTGGCACATTGGATACTTCTACACTAGCATAAGGGCCTATTGGAAAACAAGCTGTTTTCTCAAAAATATATGCCTCTTCTTTTGTCATAGGCTTATTACCCTCCATCTTTTTTATAGCCTTTTCAACGTCAAACTCGTCCCCCTTTAGGTCTGGAACTCCACGTAATAGGGCCCTCCAAAATCCCCTAATAAACTCATTTGTTTCACCCGAAATACTTTCCAAACACTCTATCGCATATCTCTTTCCTTCAATGCGTCTGTTTGCTGCTTCTTTCTCATTTTCTGGTGGGGTGTGCAACCTAATCCTTTTCATTTAATGCTCTCCAGTTTTTCAGAACAGATGTCACAATACTCTTTAATGGCTTCAATTCCTAAGGCCCTTACCCCAAGTTTCCTTGCCTCAAATAGCATTGTTCCTGAACCACAAAAAGGGTCTACTGTGATTCCTCCCTTTGGTGTTATGTACCTAATCAACCAATTAGCGAGAAAACTGGGTGTCCTTGCTGGGTGCCTGTAAGTGGATGGAATAGCACGGCTATTTGAATTAGCTACTACTATAACATTTGGGGGACAAGTACCCCCAGACTGAATACCCCTTTGATAAAAAGAGGCCCTCGATTTACAATGCAGCCCACTTGGTGATAATTTTGCTTGACTAAAATCATTAGCCTTTTTCAATGAAACAAAACTCATATCCATTAGAATCGCATCTTGTTGTCTGAAACAATTAGGGGAACCCAACCATACACAATACTTAATGGATGGTTTTAGTAAGCCAAACTTTCTGCTTATATGTATGGTTGGGGATGGTGCAGTGTTGAACCAGTAAATGTCCTGAACCACGTTCCAATCATTAGACCATTTAGACATAAAATCCCATATCCAAGGCCGCATCTTTCCGCACTTTTCGCTATTTGGTTGGAGTATAAATACTAAACTGCCGCGTTCAGTCAAAGTACGTTTGCAATTATAGATAACAGTATTGGTCAAATTAAACCAATCAAGCACTGATAGCTTACCGTATTCCCTTGGTACTTCTGGATATGGTGGGTCACTCACGATTGAATCAAACACACCATTATCAAAATATGGTAGAATCTTTGAGCTATCGCCATGTATTAGGCACACATTATCAGTGCAAGCGCAATCGCCTGATCTTGTTACTGTTTTTTCGCACCGATAACACTTTGGTTTTCCTGTTGACGCTCTTAGTCTTTTTCTTTTCATTGGAACCCTCTAATGATTTGTACCAATTATTACCGTCTTTGGTAGAGTACGAGCTTTTTAGTGTGTGTCTGCCATATTTACGCCTCAATTTGTGAAATTGACTTAGTGTAATTCCTTCGGTTTTGTCTACATACTCCCACAACCAGGAATCCCCTATATCTTCTGTATGTAGCTTTAACCTAATTCTACTTCTCCCACCCATTTACTTACCCCATTTTTCTTTGTTATTAGGTACTGATAATCGAAACCACTGTAGGCTAATCCTGTATGGTCAACAACCCATATTTGTTTATTGTCCGCCCTAGAACGTAAACACTCCAATAAGTGGTCTATACCCTCTGGGGATAAGTGGGTAGTTGGTTCGTCCCATATCTCTACTTCTGGAAACACACCTTTTCTGTTGCTAATCAGGCTTGCCATTGCTGTTGCGCCAGCGATTCTAAGTCTTTGTGTTTCTCCCCCACTCCAATTATTCCAATCTACTGGTTCGTCATTATTAGGTGAAATAATGGATATGTGAAACCCTGGAATAAACCTACCAGTAGTGCTTAGCTTTTCTACATCATATTTTATGATCCAATCTGAAAGCCCCAATGCAACCAAGTTATTCGCAGTGACAATTTCAAACTCCAAGGTAACGCTGTCGATCAGCCACAACCTTAGCTCTTTGAACCCATTTATCCAATAGGTTGTTCCGGCCAATTCCTTACTTAAAGATTTTACTCTATTGTTTATCTCTTTGACATGTATGGTGTATTTGTGCAATGAGTTAGTGCAATCGGTCAGCTCTCTTCTCAATTTTTTGCTCGACCGTTTTCTAGTAGTTTCCCACCTATTTATTTCTTCTTTCTTTGTTTCGATCATTTGTTTCATTGACAAAATCTCGTTGTCAACTCTATTACGTACTTCCACTAATCTTTGCTTCTGGTCCTCTAACTCCCTAATTGCATTATCAGCGTCTGATTGCCCTATCTTGTACTTATCCAATAGGTTTTGTAACCTAATACGTTTTCTTTCAATGCTTTTTGTTCTTTTGTTGTGACGCTCTATCAAGTCTTGCAAGTACAATTCGGATATGGGTTGTAAACACAAAGAACACAAGGGGGCTGTTTCCTTGATTTTTTCTAATTGAGCATCGGCACTTTGCTTTAGCTGTATCAATCTAATCAGTTTTTCCCTATAAGCATCGACTAATTCCTTTGACAACTGAAACGATTCGGTCGCCTCTTTTAGGTTATCGTCAATATCCTTGACTGCAATAATAGCCCTAGTTAAATCTTTGTTTGCCGCTTTTATCCTTTGGTTTAGTTCATCTACATCATCTTCCATTTTGGCCAATTGAACCTTTGTTGTTTCCTCGTTTTCCTTTAAGATTCTGCGCAACTTGCTTATAGTGTTTTTTATCTCAATCTTTTTTGAGGCAAAACTGACACTATCTTCACGCAATTTTACCAGCTTACGCTCAATTGAAGCAGATACATCCTTAGCTTTATTGGTCAATTCTGACCAATAATTTAACCCTAATAATTGACTGAAGAATGATAAACGTTCAGCGGGCTGATTATCGAAAAAGTATCGGTTGAACTGACCGAGTAGAACGCACGCCAGAAATTCGTCATAGTGTAAACAGAGTAAATCGTCTATGTCGGATTGATTGGCAACTTTATCATTTAGCAGTATCTCGTTCGGATTCTGTTCTCTTTTAACGGTATGGGTTTTACCCTCTATCTCAAAAGTCAGGAACACTTGACAATATTTATAGCCCCAAGACACTACATTAGTAGCCCTTAAGCCCCTAGATGTTTTGCCAAATAAGCACCAACAAATAGAGTCCCAAAGATTGGACTTACCTACGGCATTTGCACCAAAGGAAACTGGGTTATCCTTGTTCATTCCCTTTAGGATATACAAACCAGGGGCTTGTGGAAACGATATTCTATGCTTTCCAGAGAACGAGCGAAAGTTTCGTATAAACAGAGAAATGAATCTCATTTTATCTATCCTTTAGTAATTTTTCACCAATCTCTTCTATTGATGAAGCTACCCTACTTTGTTTACAGTACTCAAAGAACACGTCCTTATAGTTCTTCAATAGGGTCTTTTTTGACGGAACCCTTTTTTTCTTTGTACGCTCTGTTGGTTGTAATTCGATCCCCCTAAGCACTAATCCTTTATCTTTGCAAGCCGTAACAATAGATTCCTTTACACTATTCCACTTAGTTGGATCTTTTAACTTCAACCGTACTTTGACGTGATCCCCCGATTCTAGGGAATCGTTTAATTGGGTTAAATCAGTTAGGTTAATTACCTTTTTTCTAATACTGCCAACAACCAACTTTGTTTCCTTGTTTTTATCCTTTATCCAGAGGGCGTTCCCTCTTGTCTTTTCTCCGAAGTGGACAGGGTGTGGAGGGCCAATATAGGTTATATTACCCAAAGTTTGGTACTTATGTATATCCCCAGATAATACCCTATATCCCTCAAACTCATAAGTGGACAAACCATTTACCCTACTTCCGTTAGGTAATTTTGCGCCGTCAAATAATTGATGGGCAAATATGTAATCAGCATTACCGAAGTGTATGTCCGTATATCCTTTTTTGTTATGGGGTAAAAATAAACAGTTGGTCCCTTGGATTTTCACAAAGTGCGGCTCTTTGTGAAACCAACAATAGTTCAATTTGTTTAGGAATCTGAAATAGGGTTCATCCGGTTTTAAGTAATCATGGTTTCCCATAAGCACGTGAACCGAAACCCCCAAAGACACAATCTTTGTGAGTTGGTCAATAACCCTATTGACCAACTCGCTTGGGTGATTGTCCTTTCGTTCTGTCAAATCCCCTAATATGATTAGGTTGACTATCCTATTTCTTTTTATAGTGGTATGCAACCAATTAAAAACATCCCATCTGTACCCCTCTAGTTCAGAGCTACTTAGGTGTAAATCCGCTATTACAAGGGCGTTCATGGTACTTCCTGTTTAATAGGGTTTATTAGTTAAGTCTTTCCCTAGTACTCTTTCTCTTTCCACTTTTCCCAAGCCGGACCCTTTTAGTTCTTTTCTTCTGTTTGGGTTCAATCGTTTTATCAGTTAGCTCTTGTTCACTTTTGAAAACATCCCCAGCTTTTGTCCCAATGATTGCTCTTAGGGTATAAATATAAGTGTGAAAATAGTTACCGTCTTTATCCTTTAAGGGGGTTGCAATACAGCAAATAGGTGATATGTTGTGAAACCTTGCCATACCCATAATGTCAGTGGCGACAAGAGCGGGTCGCCTCTTTTCTTTGATAATAAGTAGGGGAATTTTCCTAAGTTTGGTTGCCTCTTCTGCTTTAGCTACATCCCTCAATAGGGTTTTCCACCATCGGAAGAGCAAACTGCCTGGGCGCTGATAGATGCTATTGCCTAGCTTCGCGTCTGCATAGTTCTTACACTCTACTACAAAGTTTTGCACCAATGGTTCACCCAATGGGTCAACGCTACAAATATCTCCAAACTGATTAGTGGAAGTCCCCTTGGTTCCCATAGAACCACTTCCTCCACTTCTCCAAAGTACATCATGCCTTGTTCCAAGCGTTACCCAAAGAGAAAGTTTCCTACAAATATCCCGTTCAAAAGCACTACCTTTTGCTTTGCTATTGGGGGGAAGCCGCCTTTTGTTTTCTGGTAAGGCACGGGCAATTTTGTATAGTGCTTCCTTACTATGGTGTTGTCCTACCTTATCCCCATCTTTTTCAAGTAAACTACACTTTCTGTTATGGGGGTTCCCACAATAGCATTTACAAACAGGGCACTTCCACCTTGTCGGTCCTTTCTTCTGTTGCTTTTTAGGTTCTTCTTTCTTAACGTCCTCAACAATAAGAGTGTCACTCATTTTAGTCCTCGTACTTTTTTCTAGTGGGTTCAAACCTATCCTCTATGTCGTTCCATGTTTGTTTGACATAAGAGGAAACCATGCGACAAACTTTCTTCCACTTGGTATTACTTAGTTCAGATACATCCCTCATAAAAGTCTTAGTGTTTTTCGGTAGTGGACTCCAATTAGGCAAGGGGATTGAGTTGGTTTTACCAATAGACTCCAAAAAGGATATGTTAGCCGATAGGTCATCTATACCATAATCAAAAATTATGGGAAACTCGCATGACCTAAACGGTTTGGCGCACTTGTTCTTTTCGCATCTTGCAATGATATGTATACCTACTACCCTATCTACTTTACTTATTGTCTTTTTCAGTTGCTTTTTCTGGGCCAAATACAGTATTTGGCTGGCATAAAAGTCTAGTGCTTTTCCTCCATTCCTGGTATATCTTTTTCCAAACATGACGCCTATGTTATCCCTTGTTTGGGATATGATTATTAGGGTACAATCATTATTGGATAACTTGCCCGTTATTCTACGGAACAGTTCCGACATAGCTCTAGCCTTTTCTGTCCCATAGGTGGAAGTGCCCATATCTCTTTCTGACTCTTGTTTCGTTGTGAGCGCATCCAATGAATCCACTATAACAAACTTTGGTGTATTGTTTGCTTCAATTCTATCGCACAGGTCCTTATAGAACTTTTCCACCGTATCAACTCCCTTGGGGAATATAGCATCGGTGGGAAACCCCACACTTTGAGCAAAGTCTTTATCGAAAGCAAACTCCGTTTCGTAGTATATGACTTCCCCATTAGTGCAAACCCTCTTGAAGTTTGCGCTTGCCTCTATTGCAAGCAAGGTCTTTCCAGTGCTTCTATCCCCTATGATGTTTATGATACGTGGCCTTGCAAACCCTCCACCAAGCACACAGTTTAATAGAGTGCACCCACTGGGAATAAAACCCTTTATGTTTTCTTCTGTAATTTCGTATAGGTCTTTCTTCCCTAATGACTCTTTCAATCTATTTCGTTTTACCATTTGTTGTGCTCCGTGTTATTTGGCACAATACCCCATACAAAATTATATGGGGTATTGTGCCTAAGTAGGATTTATCAATTACCAGGGAGCATCTTCGTCGTCGTCGTCCTCATATTCTAAATCCTGTAAACGCTCTAAATACTCGTCCTCGCTTTCATCGTCTTCTCTATACATGGAACGCCTAGGGCGTTTGGGCCTATCATCTTCGTCCTCATACTTTGGACGTTTAGAGCGTTTGGGCCTATCGTTTTCATCTTCTGATGTCGAAACTTTACCCCCAAATACATTTGCGATATGCTCATAACTGTAATACCGCAAACAATCTGGAATAGGGTGTTTGACCAGAAAGTCTTTCCACTCTTCCAATAAATCTTCGTCGCTAGTTAAGGGTGTTGAGTTCCTTTCAATCTGTAATCCACTGTAGTTTGTTCTAATGCCTTTACCTTGTTTCTTAAACTTAATGTCAAAGCCCTCCATTGGGTCTTCAACAAAGATGCACTCTCCCGTTTCTTCGTCGATACTCAATTCGTTTATCTCCCGATGCACGCCAGGGGGCATTGTCCACAATTCCGGCTGTTCTCCATCACTCGATTTACGGTTTATGACCCAAACCGCTTTCCTAATCTTGGGCTGTAGGGAAGAAATATAGTCTTTATCTTCCCCTCTTTTTGACGCTTTCATGCGTTCTTCACACAAAGGGCAGGGTTTACCCTTCATCTTGGAAAGGCATAAGTAGGATTGTTCATCTGGGCCTACCCTGTAATGCACCCAAACATCAAAGGCAAAGTCTTTATACCCCTTCCAAGTAGGTGGACATATCCTAATTCTATTAGAACCGTCCTTTGGAGTAAAAGTGTCAATCCCAGACTTAATGTAAGAATCAAAAGCACCCCCCGACTCTTCCGCGGAAGAACGCACTTGGTCTTTTGTCCTACCCCTGTAACTACCCCATCGACTCTCACTAGTTCTTTCTCTTCGCCGTTTCATCTGTTTCTCCCTTGTTAGTAAAAAGTAAACGCCTAATCACTCGATACTTTGCATCGTAGAACGCACTTACTATAGTGTAAACAAGTGAGTGAGTGCAGAATAGGACACAAAAGTAAACAACAACCGAAAGACCGATATAGTATAAATAGTCTAAAACCATTCTCTTTTTCTCCGTTTGCTCTTGGCACGTTCGATTGCTTCATCTTTTACAGACCCCATCTTTTCACCCTTTATCGCAGAAGTAGTGAAGTAATTACCCAACCATAATTCTACTAAATCATGTATTGCGTGGCTTCGCGTGCTAACGGTATCCTTCAAAACCCCTATTTTATTGGAAAGCTCTTTTGCAAGGGTATACCCCACTTTTGCTCTCTTCACTTTATCGTGGGCGACAACCAGTTTACTTAACTTTGCCTCTGTTACCTTTTCCCCCTTTCTCTCTAGTTTGCTTCTAATGTCATTGTCCACTTCGGACATTACATAGTCAACAGCGTCTTTGTACCAATCCCTATGGGAGATTGCCTCTGCATATAATTCTCCCACTTTTCTCATTAGGTCTAATTGCCTAATTAGTTCCAAATCAAGATTGTCCTTGTCGATTTTCAGTTGTTCTTTTAGTTCATTATACCTATCCGGTAATCTATTGGATAGGTCTTTTTCGTCATAGTCCGCCGGAAAACTTTCCTTGTCAATGGGGTCATCGTGGGAAACATACTCGGAAACAACATCACTAAGCCTTGCTCTACGTTTCATTAGTGTTTTTCCTCTCTAGTTTGTGCATGTTTTTCGAGTGTCACTATAGTATTCCACAACACGCCCAATGGATTCTACTAGGGTAGTTAGTCCATCCGAATTGTCGCATGGGGCAGAGAAACTATCCAATACCATTAAGGCATATTCTGGTAATCCGTGCTCGTTCATTGCAACAGCACGAAAATACCCCCTGATAGTTAGTCTAATGGTTTCGGGTGGCGATTGAATGCCCCTTAGAATCTTCATTAGTTTCATCCAAGACTGTTTCTTAGATATTGCTCTACATAGAGCAATTACTTCTGGGCTATCTAAGCTAGAGAGCATAAGACTATTGGCGTGTTTTACGGAATCCGCGAATTGGCACGCCATTAGATATGTGATAGCCCTTCTCGCACTTCCATTAGAGTTTTCCACTATAGCATTTACTATATCGTGGGAAACCCTCATATCTTCTTTTTCGATGATGTTGGAGAGAATATCCCTTATTGAGTTATCGTCGATAACTTGTAAGTCAAGACAAATGCACCTATTTGTAATGGTCTTGGGCACTTTGTTTTTTTCTGTAGTGCAAAGTATCCAATAGCACTTATCGTGTGGTTCCTCTATTGGTTTTTGCAATACTTGCCAAGCGGTTTTCGATAGTACATGGCATTCGTCGATTATGACAGCCCTGTTTCCGCCTTGCCAGCCCCCCATAATCATATTCTGGGTCAATTTCCTCATAGCGTCTGCACCACTATGAGTTGCAGCGTCAATTTCAGTTAGGTTTAGGGATAAATCGACCATGCACTTTTTTGCAATGATTCGCCCTATTGTTGTTTTGCCTACCCCACTTGGTCCACTTAGTAAGTAACTATGCGACGTGTTTTTTCTTAGGGCTTTTTCAAGCATAGTCGTTATATGGTCTTGACCCTTAATTTGTTTCAAAAGTTTTGGTCTGTATTTTATATGCAAGTCCACTTTTTTCCTCCGGCTTATATGCTGTAATCACACCAAAGAAAACAAAGCACGTTATTTGGCTCTTAAGGGTACTCTTTCTCGCGTTTGTCTCGTTTCACCATGCTTCCCGGAAAATCGCAATTTTTATGAGCCGATTATGGGTGATTTACCAGTTCAGTAATCAGCGCTTTTTTTTCGGTGGTGTCGGCGCAACCCTCGAAACGCGGGGTTGCGTTCCGCCGCGCCGAAACTCATTGGTCTATAAATGGCAAGACACTATCAAGACTCCCCAATAGGGCCGGGTCTTTTACTGTTCGCAAGGGAATGACTTTTGCTCCGACTTCCAATGCGACTTTTATCGAATTGGTCTCTTCGCCCTTATCCAACAAGACAACCATAGTGTCGTACCTATTACTCAATAGTCTCAAAGCCCTAATAAGACTCGGTTTGATATTTGTACTAAAAAGCGCAGTTGAGTGTATGCCAAGGTTTCGCCCCAAATAATCTACCCTAAGAGAATCAAAGGGCCCCTCGCAAATAACTAACGCCCTGCCCCCGTAAGCTATACGATTACGGAACAACACCCCGTAATTACCCCATTTTTCCATCATATAACGCCGTTTTGAAGCACCTATCGCCCTGCCAACCCATCCGGTTAGATTGCCTGACAAGTCATAAATAGGGAATATAACCCTATCTTTGTAATTACCAGTATTGGCTTTGTAAATAGGGTAATTCTTTAATACCCATCTTAGTGCTTTTGTATTATAACCCCTAGTGCGCATGTATTCCCAGAATCTATCCTTTTCCATTATAGGCACAAATTGTTTCGGCCAGGGAATTGGTTTGGGTTTTTCCTCTTGGGTCATTTTATCTAATATGTCTTGTAGTTGTTCTTTGAAACCCTTTCGATCTCTTAAGCCGCTCCACACAATACCATGTGCCGTTTTATACGGGATATGGCAAACTTTACTAATAAGACCGGCTAAGTCTTTCCCTCTATGACTTGCGTTTCTCCAACAGGACCACCTACCATTTTTAATGTTTATTCCAAGATGGAAAGATGGGTCGAGACTCCCGCAATATGGGCAATGGATGCAGACATTGCCTCTTTTGACGTTTTTACCCTCTTCAATAAAAGGAATGCCCATAGATTCCAATATGACTTTTGAGTTTCGTGGTAATGTAGGCATGATGTTTTTACTCCGGTAGTGTGAACACTTCAACAGTTCCTCCCCCTGTAACCCCCTCCAAAATTACTAATACAAATACAGCCCGAGAGTTGCCTACCTACGGTAGGCAATCTCGAAGGGCTGGATTTGTGCGGCGTTCTGGTGCTATAACACCTATGTAAAGACAGCACAGTTTTTTTTGAGTTTGTTTAACGTAAACACCCTGTTAAGAGCTAGCTTTAAGTAAACCAAAGAAAAAAGTACGAGTTATGCCCAAATAAGGGCAAAATACTCCAAATAAGAACAAGATACTCCAAAATGAGGGCAAAATACTCCAAATAAGAGCAAAAACCAATCGCCTTGCCATATTTAACTTATACCAGTTTTACCCCGGCTGGGGTCTTTACTTCATGTCATAACTTGGTATATGTTAAATACTGTTCGATTAGTTAGGTTGTTCCCTCCAAGTAGGTATACGATTATGAGCGAATTCGCGGGCGTTTTCGCCCATAATCGTATAACCTTGTGTTGATTGGAACGTGATTTGTTTGGAGTATTTGGGATGAAACCACCAGAAGAAATGTCAGAGGACGAGCTTAGGGGGTTAAAAGCAAGAGTGGATAGTTTGTTGGGCAATAACAACAAACCATCTAGGGATATAGTGTTTATGCGATATATCTTGGAATTAGCTTCAGAACCCCCTAGTTCTGTTGCAGCACCATCATTATGCTCTTGTTTTGATAAAGGGTATCCACACCTAATGGAGTTTGTAGAGTCTATTGGCCCACTTGACAATAGGCAAAAATTGATTGCAATGAAAATGTGCGCGAATCTCATTGTGGGTCAGTTGAGGGAAATGGATATTCCAGTTAGTGTAAAGACTATATGCAATTGTATGCAAAGGATTAGGGACATTTTCGATAGGGCCTTTCCTGGATATATTGAGTCTGGGCTGGTTGGCTTTGTCTATAGTGCAAGTGGGCAAAATGGAGAGTCATAATGGATCGGCTGGGTTTTACAATGCAAGAGAATCTTCTGTATCTTATGGCGTATGATACAGAGGCGGCGAAAACAATACATACGGTGGTTCCACTATCTATGTATGATGGGGCATATAGGTTAGTGATGGAATCACTGTATAACTACTATAGGCGATATGATGTTTGCCCAGAGGACCATTTGATAGACTTGTGCGTTATACTTAAGAGCGGACACCCTAAAAGTATCCAGGATATTACCGATATACTCGAATCGGTATTGGAAACAAGGCGGAGTGGTGGGGTAAATGCCTCTTTTGTGATGGACCAATTGGGCGATTTTGTTAGGGCACAAAGACTAAAATCGTCCATTTTATTGGCCGCTGATACACTGCAAGAGGGCGATCTTGATAAGGCGGAAGAGGCACTTAGGAAAACATTAGGTGAAAGCACTATAACATCTTTTGACCCAGGGACTATATTCGGCACACCAGACTCGCTTGAGTTTATGATAGATGATGCTGAAGTAGTCATTCCTACTGGGGTGAAAAGTCTTGACGTGTATAAGCTAGGGCCTACAAAGAAAGAAATGATGTTGTTCATTGCACCACCGAAGAAAGGTAAATCATGGTGGCAAGTGCACTTGGGTAAAATGGCCTTAATGAGTGGATATACTGTAGTGCATATAACCCTTGAAATGTCTGAACATAGGGTGATTCAACGATATGTTCAGGCTTTATTCTCTATGTCAAAACACCCTAGTAGTTTCAGGTCAGTAAAGTTCTCTACTAATAAGTTTGGGCAACTTGTTGGTTTTGATATAGTGGAAAGGCACGATAATAAATCATTACATGATAGTGGTATATACAAGTGGGTTGCGAAACAAACGAAAAGGATTCGGCCCCCTCTTGTTGTTAAAGAGTTTCCCACTGGGGAGTTGACCCCTCAACAATTAGATGCGTATTTGAACACCCTTGGGCAACAAAAGGGCATTGTTCCCGATTTACTCATTGTGGATTATCCAGACCTTATGCGTATTCCCACTAATACATATAGGCTGGAATTGGGTAACATATACAAAGCACTTAGGGGAATTGCAGTAAAATATAACTTGGCATTGTCTGTTGTCAGCCAATCCAATAGGGCTTCGGTGTCGGATAGTACGACTACGGCAGAAATGGTAGGGGAGGACTACTCTAAAATTGCGACTGCTGATTCGGTGTTAACGTACAGTCAAACCCAAGCGGAGAAAGCCTATGGTTTAGCACGATTGAGCGTAGATAGGTCGAGGAACGAAATGGATGGGTACACAGTGGTAATATCCCAGAATTATGTATTTGGGCAATTTTGCCTAAGGGATGTTGCCATGAGGCAAAAGTATTGGAACCTAATTAGGGAGTATTCCGATGAAAATGAGTGAGCAAGATTTGCAGAAAGCCTTTATGGCAGAGCAAGTGATCCGCCAGCGTAGACTTGCTGTTGAGCAAGCCCAAGTAAACATGGCATTTAGCATTGCCATGTTTAGGGCAGAGTGTTCAAAACAATTTCTTAATACAATGTTAGGGGGTGAAGGGCCCTGGGATGAAGAGACTATAGTTAACGAAAAGGTTCAGTTGGCTGTATCATATGCAGACGCCCTAATTAGGGAATTGCAGAGTGATGATTCTCCGATAAGGTTGCCAAGAGTAAATATGGGGGGATAAATGATAAGTAAAGAGGCTATATATGATTACGTAAATAGGGACTTGGGCAACATAGAGGCGGAAAAGCTCCAATTAGAATATACTTGTTATAATCAGTTGGAGCTTTTGAACCCCAAACCAAGGTTTAAGACAAAGCCCTATAGACATCAATTGGTTTCGTTTCTGATTAGTTTACACTATGACAATTTGCTATTGTTCATGGATATGGGCATTGGCAAAACAAAGGTAATGCTTGACACTTTTTCCTACTTACGGAAGCTAGGCAAAAGAAAGAGGGCATTAGTGTTAGTGCCTACTATAAACACATTAGATGTATGGGAAAGAGAATGTTTGAAGCATACGCCCCACTTGCGAATAAGCACTTGCGAGGGTTCTCCGAAAGAAAGGTATCGGATATTCTGGAAAAAGAATACGGATATAGTGGTAATAACCTATGCCGGTTTGACTAGGATGTTCACAGTACCCAAGGTAAAAGGTGCTAGGTCCCTTGTCGCTAATGTTAAATCTATAGGGGAAAGATTCGATTTTGTTGTGTATGATGAATGCACAGCGCTTAAGGGTCATAACACTAAAATATCAGTTATTGCAAGAGAACTAGTTAGGCAAATACCCCGTAGATATGGTTTAACTGGAACACCCATAGGATCGACAATGGAAGATTTATGGGCACAAGCATTTGCAGTTGACGGGGGAAAAGCGTTCGGCAACACTTTGGGGCTATTTCGGGCTGCTTTTTTTAGACCAAAGAGAACCCCTTGGGGTGTTAAGTGGGTGTTTAAGAGAAAAACAATGCGCCAAGTGAATCGAATAGCCCGGAGTGTTTCCATTAGATACCTAGCGGAAAATTGTGTCGATTTGCCGGAAACAGTGTCGATAGAGCATGTAGTTCCAATGCCCGAGGACGTGAAGAAACACTATGATAAAGCATTGGATGATATAATGGAAGTGGTCGATGATTCTGGAGGGGTAAATACCCAAGTAGTAGCAAATAAGTTTAATCATTTATGGTCATTAGCTAGTGGCTTTTTGACCCATAAGGGTGATGATGGTATAGTGGTAAAAGCCCCATTAACAAACATGAAAATACCGATGCTGTTGGAGATATTGGATGGAATACCGAAATATGACCAAGTGGTTATTTTCCACCATTATATTTACTCTGGAAAGTGGATAGAGTCGGCGCTAATCGAGCAAGGGCATAATTGTGTTTGGGTCTATTCTGGAACTAAGGGCAAAAAGGCTAAATTGGACTCTTTCTATAGTGGAAAAACACGTATCCTTGTGATAAACGACCAATCTGGGGCTCTTGGGTTAAACTTGCAGAACTCCAATAGGGTTATTTTCTACGAGACCCCTGTTTCCCCTATAGTATGGCAACAGGCGGTCAAAAGGTGTCATAGGATAGGTGGGAACAGAAAGGTGTTTTATCACTATATTTTGACAGAGGGCTCTATCGACCATGATATACTTGGCAACGTGAAACGTGGGCGGAACCTATTGCGCGACCTAATGCGCGGGAGGGAAACATCATTGGGTATAAAGTAAATCACCTAATGCGCCGCGCCGTGAAAGCCATTCTGTTATGTACCAATAATGGGGGATTGGTAAGCTCAAGGCGCCGCGCCATGAAAGCCTAATTTATAGTGCAGAACGACTAAATAAGCGTTCCTTGACAAGTAACTATAATGGGGGAGTCGGTGGCCCATATTATGTACTAGAGAATACCAAGCGGACACCTTGGTAGTCAAGACTTTGGGATTTTTTTGCTCGCCGTAAGTGCTTATTTCGTAGGCACTTATGACTTTATTCGGATCGGACCCCCCAGTGGCGGGATTGACTTCCCTGTCCCCCTAGTGATAATGGTAATAGAGTAAGGAAGCTTGTGAGGGGAGAACGGGTCCAAGGATGGGTAGGCCGATGGGATCGGCCGATACGGGTTGGTAGCCCTCCGTATCCGGGCCTTATGGCCGCACGATGCAAGCTGTTTGAAAATTGAGAGCGACGGGTGCCACCAAGGCTAGGTGGTGGACCGGAACATAGCCCGGACCCGATAGCCCAACCTAAGCAACCCAAAGCAACCGAACACCCTACTGGGGAGTTTCCCCAGTAGGGTGTTTCATTATACCCCCTTCAACAAAAGAGGGTATAATGAAACACCCTATAGGTACGTAGGGCGTGTAAGGGTTGTGTTTTGTGAAAGGGTTGTACGATGCGTAGTAAAGTAGAGCTCGTTTGGTACAGGGTATCAAAGAGGGGTACGATGGGGTCGAAAGAGTTTAAGCACCCGCTTGATGATGGCGTGTACGTGGCGAGTGTTACACTGCCATACACCGATGGGCAGTGTACGCTTGATTACTTGGCTTTGGGGACAGTTGTGATGCTCCCCAAGATGTGCTATAACGGCCACGACCGCGCTCGTTTCATGGAATGGGCGCGGTCTGAGGCTAAGAAATTCTGATTGTTGGGAATCACCCTACTAGGGAAACTTCCCTAGTAGGGTGTTTCGTTATACCCCCTTCAACAAAAGAGGGTATAATGAAACACCCTATAGGTACGTAGGGCGTGTAAATGGGTTGCTTTGTGGAGGGTTGAAAGATGACAAAGAAAGATACTCGGTTCTATCGGGCGCTGTATGATACCGCCCACGGCGCTGGCATAGAAGCCGGTAGGAATTGTCAGCCTGAACCGATGGTGGTTCAGGAACTGGCGAATCCCCTGGACAACAGAACGGTTGTCCAAGAGTGGACGATCAATGATGGGGTATGTGGGTTTGCCGAAATAATCATCGGTGATGCTCGACAATCATTTGCCCGATGGTTGAAGTCGAGCGGATTAGCCCGAACATCTTACGGGGGTGGTGTGTATGTTTGGGTACACCAATTTAACCAATCCCTTGCCAGAAAAGAGGCATACGCCCGGGCATTTGCCCGGGTGTTAAAAGAGGCGGGGATTCGCCGTGTTTATGTTCAATCCAGGATGGATTGAACACAAGCGTTAGTGTATCTTGCTTAGGGCTATTGCCCTTATGGCAATAGCCCCTAGTTAGCTACACTAAATGGTTTAGTGTGGTGTTTTCTCAGGGTTGCTTTGTGGAGGGTTGTG
>Ga0334888_1002885_pt1 | contig 17908 bp, 13 predicted proteins | sample GraSluR1_MG_FD_207227 | JGI IMG/M metagenome (GOLD analysis project Ga0334888, IMG submission 207227) | Sludge microbial communities from methane-producing bioreactor in Wageningen University, Netherlands - Granular Sludge_3_08-R1 | ecosystem: Engineered > Bioreactor > Anaerobic > Unclassified ...
CGGCGATGACAGGCGGCGTCTCCGGCGCCTGCCCGCTCTCGACGATTGGCGTCCCGTCCGCGGTCAGAATGCGTAGATCCAACGGTCGCGCCGGGTCCGGAGCCAGTCGCTCGGTAAGGCTGGCGAAACGCGTACCCGCCACGCTCACCGGCGGCGCGCCCTCCGGCGAATATGCCCGGAACAACGCCCGCACAGCTCCTTCCAAAAAGGGCTGCGTCTTGCTGTACACCCCGTAATAGGCGTTTAGTTTGCTGATCTCGGTGGCGTCCAGAAAATAGGGGGCGTTCAGGGCGAACACCGCTATGTTCTTTGAGGCCAAGTCCTCGCTGCGTTGGCGCAGGAAGCGCTTGACCACATTGCTGTGCGCATGCTGCTCCGCGTCGACATCCAGCATGGCGAAGATGATCCAGTCCGCCTCGTCGATCAATTTGTCGGTCCTGGCGTTTTTGTCCAGTTCGACGCCATCAGTCGGGGCGTCGTCGCCCGCAGCCTCTACAACAGGCGGCTGGGGCTGAATGCCGGCCTGTTCCGCGGGCGGCTCCGGCGTGGAAGGCAGGGCAGTCTCCTGCGCAGCCGGCGTCGGCGGCGCCGCCAGTTCCGCATTCAGCAGTTCCGCCAGATCGGCAAACGTCCGGCTGGCGATCTGGCTCTCAGTCAACTGGCCTGTAGCATCGGGGCCATAGAGCCGCAGGATGATCTGTCCCAACTCGTCCGGGCCTACGGCCGCTTCGGTCATACAACCGTCACAATCCCGCTGCAGACGGCTGTCCGTGAAGATCAACAACTGCTCGCCCGCCTGCGGCATGCGCGAGAACACATCATTCGCGCCGCCGGGATCCGGGTATAGAATGGTAACGGACTCGCGCGCGACCTGGCCGATCTCCGCCAGCGCCGTCGCCCTGGCCTCCTCCGCCAGCGCCGCCAGACCGCTCTCCGCGATCAGAACGGAAGCAAGCGGCAACGCCGAATCGCCCTCCGCAGACAGGCCCGGCGCGTCGCCTGCGTACAAACTGAGTTTGAGGCGCACAATGCGGCGCACAGACTCGTCCACGCGCTGGGCAAAACCGGCGTCGTTGACGTAACGTTCCTGGAAAAAGCCGACAGTTTCCTGGATATTGTGCTTCTCGGTCTCCCAACTGTCGTCGGAGCCGAAACTGTTGAGGACGAGCAGATCGTGCCCGGCGGTAAAGGCGTCCAGCGCTATGCGACGAAATGGAAACTCGCCGGCAGACGCGCTGTAGTGCCGCCGGATCGCGGGCGAGCCCAGACCGCCGCTGACCATCAAGCCGCCGCGTTCGCGCCACGCGGCGAATCCTTCCTGCTCCAGAACCCGGCTCAACTCCGTCGCCAGACCGATCGGCGTATTGCGCCCCAGCCCTGTCCCCTGAAAACCGCTGTAGCGAACGTGACTGGACATCATGCCATCGGTCACGGAGGCTTCGGCCTGGAGCGATTCGACGCCGGCGGGCAGGCGCGTCACCGCCAGGAAGGGCGGCAGAATCACCCGCCGCAGTTCTTCCAGGCTGCGCTGCACCGTGGGAATCTCCTCCTCGGGCAGCCGATCCACATCGCCCGCGCCGGGGAAATTGCGCGCAACCGTGGCGACGCGGCGTTCGCCGCCCTCGTGGATGCCGGCAATGTAGGCCCGGCCCATCTGCCCCACCCAGAACGGATCGCCCCCAAACATGTGTGCGCCCAACCGGCCCACCTGGTCCGGCCGCGGCTGGTCCAATACATCGAGGTTCGGCCCCAATAGCAGGTTGACGCCCACAGCCGCCAACTCTCTGCCCGCGATGCGCCCCACGCGGCGCGCCAGTTCCGGGTTCCAAGTCGCGCCGATGGCCATCTGGCTGGGCAGCGGCGTAAAGCCGCGACGCAACATTGTGGCGGGCAGGTTGTCGCCGCTTTGCTCCACTGCCACGAAAAGCGGCAGGTTGAGCGGAGAGACATTTGTCATCTCCTGCATCAACACATCTTCGCGGCCGGGCCATGCCTCCGGCAGCGGTTCCAGGGCGCGTTCGGCCGGCAGCAATATGCCATACGACAACGCCTGCAAACGGTTGACCAGCGACGCTACTTCACGCGGCGTGTCTACGCCTTTCTCGTTGCTGAAATTGCCGTTCGCCGGGCTGAGGATGACGCCTCCCACCCGGTAGCCGTAGATCAACTCGGCAATGTCGCTGTCGAATCCGGTCTCGTCGCCGCGAAACGTGATCAAGAACAACTGCCCCACCCGATCCGCCGCCGACATTGACGCGACGACTGCATCGACCAGTTCGTCGGACGGGTAGACGGCGACGGGCGCGCCGGATTCGCCGCCGTCCGTCACCGGCGGCGGCAAGGGACTCTCAGCAGCCGATGGCGGCGCGGGCGTCTCGGTCTGCGCCGCCATCGGCAGAATTGTTCCCAGAGACAATGCAGCCGCAAGACATAGCCGCAAAAGGTTCAGTACATTGCGCATGGGCAGGTTATCGGAACTGCCGGGGCATGGCGAGGGACGGCGACCATGCAGGCGGAGATCATTCGGCCTATTCGGCAATCGAAATCGGTCAAGCGACGCTTCAAGCAGTCGACTACGTGTGGGCACAGTATAGCGACAGCCCATTGCGCCGTCAATTGCGCCTCGAAGCGAGAGCGCGTCCGGCAAAATGTCATTTTGCCAATTCTCGCTGTCCGAATATACTTCTAGCATAATCGCCCTACTCGAGCAATCTTATGAACGAATTCGATCCTTACTACGACAGAGCGTCTACGGCTAACCGAATCATCTCCCCTGAGGCCGAGGAGCGCCCGGAAGCGCCCGCGCCTTGGCGCAGGTTGCTGCAAGAGACCTTCCAGGTCGTGCTGCCGGCGCTGGCCCTGGCGCTGGTCGTCCACCTTTTTCTGGCCCAAGCCACCATTGTCTATGGCCAAAGCATGGAGCCGAATCTCCTCGAACGCCAACGGCTGATCATCGACAAGATCAGTTTCCGCCTGCACCCGCCGCAGCGCAACGACATCGTCGTCCTCAACTTGCCTGGCATGAACGAAATGCTCGTCAAGCGCATCATCGGCCTGCCCGGCGAAACCGTCGAAATCCGCAAGGGCATTGTCTACGTGAACAACGAACCTTTGCCCGAACCCTACCCGCACGGCAGCGGCCTGTCCAATATGCCGCCGATTACGCTGGGGCCTCTCAGCTACTTCGTGCTCGGCGACAACCGCGACAACAGCAACGACAGCCGTTCCTTCGGCCCCGTCAAGCGAGAACACATTCTGGGCCGCGTCTGGCTGCGTTATTGGCCGTTCGACCAGGTAGCGCAGTTCTAGCGCATCATGGGCTCCCGACGTTGGCGTAACGTCACCAAGAGCATCGTCAGCGCCGCTTTGGCGCTCATTACCCTCATCCTGCTGGTCACGTTCCGGCAGATGATCGCGCCGACCATCGTCGCCTTCCTGCTCGCCTTCATCCTCGGCTACCCCGTCAACTGGATCCAACGCAGCACCGGCTGGGCGCGCGGCGTCGCAGTGCTTATCGTCTATATCGCGCTCGTCGCCCTGAGCGCTCTCGGCTCCGTCCTCATCATCCCGCGTTCCGCCGAACTGGCGAGCGGCCTGCGCGCCTCCATCGAACAACTCATCGTCAACCTCCAGAGCATGTCAGCCGGGCCGCTTTTTGCCCTGGGCCCCATCGAGTTGTCCCTCGACAGCATCTTCCAGGAAATGGGCAACGCCCTGAGCAACGTTCTGATGGCGACCGGCAACCCCATCTCGCTGGCGCGCGGCGTCACCAACAGCATCCTCAGCGTTGTCTACGTCCTGGTGTTGACCTTCTGGATCCTCAAAGACCTGTACAAGCTCCAGCGTCTCATCCTCGACGCCATCCCCGCCGATTATCGCGAAGACGCCCGGCGGCTCGGCGCCGAACTGGGGAACATCTGGCATACCTTTTTGCGCGGGCAGATCGCCCTTGCTCTGACCGTCGGCGTGATCACCTGGATCCCGCTCACCCTGGTAGGCATGGCGAACGCGGGCGGTCTCGCTCTCCTGGCAGGCTTAATGGAATTTCTCCCTGGCTTCGGCCCAGGCCTGAGCGGGCTGATCGGCACCGCTATCGCCCTCTTCCAAGGTTCTACCTGGATGCCGGTCAATAACATCACCTTCGCCGCCATCGTCCTCATCATCTACATGGTCATCGCCCAGATCGAGACCGTCTACCTGATCCCGCGCCTTGTCGGCGGGCAGGTCCGGCTTCACCCTGCCGTCACCTTCGTCGCCATCATCAGCGGGACCATTGTCTTCGGGCTGCTCGGCGTGCTCTTGGCGACCCCGATCGTCGCCAGCGCACGCACGCTGCTCTCCTATGTCTTTCGTAAGCTGACCGACCAAGAACCCTTCGAAGAACTTGCCCCGCCACAGAGCGAAGTGCGCATTCCCGGCGTCATCGCCGGTCGCAAGATTGAAGGCATCATCTTCGACCTCGACGGCACGCTCGCCTTCGTCGACTGGGGCTTCGCCGATTGGGCTGAATGCCGTCTGGGTTGGCTCGACCGAATTGCCAGTCCGGCGGACCGCCGGCGCATTGCTCGCCGCCTGATGATCTCGCTCGAAGGCTTCGTCCACTTCCTCATCGGCCTTGCACGCCGGCTGCGCATCAGTTCCGACCTGGATCGCCTCTTCCCTGCGCTCAACCGCATCCGCGGCTACCCCCCGATCGGTCGCATGCAGGCGATGCCCGGCGCCGGCGACACCCTCTCGACTCTAGCCATGCAGTATCCAATCGTCCTGGCCTCTACCCGCAACCGGCCCGATATCCTGGCCTTCCTCTCCAAGTCCAACCTGCCCAGAGAAGCGATCGTCCATGTGCTGGGCCGCGAGGACGTGCGTTACCTGCTCCCCAACAGCGAGGTCTTGTTGATCGCCGCCGAAAAGCTCGGCGTCGACCCAAATCAGTTGTTGGTAGTCAGCGATAACCACATCAACCTGCGCGCCGCGCGGGCCGCGCACATCGCCACTGCCGGCGTCCTGTGCGGCCTCGCCGAAGAACGCGACCTGCGCGACGCCGACCTGACGCTCGGCTCCACGCCCGAACTGCTGGAGTGGCTCTAGCGAATAGCCGCTTCACAGCGCTCGCGTCTTTCTTGTCGCCAACCCTTACGCTTGCGAATTGTAAGGTCAGCCATAGCTGCCCCGCTTCCGGCTGTGATATGCTTGGCGCAAAATACGCCGCAGCCGGTTTCTTGCGCTGTTCGGCCAATGAGGTAGAGTATTAGCAGGCGCCGGCAAATTCAGCGACGCCCGCGCGGTTCAGTCTTTGAGAGTTCGCGTCAAGAGCGAGGTTATCTATGCTAAAAGTCTTGATCACCTACGATATGCAAGAAGGCAAGGAGCAGGACTGCCAGGAATACCTGGTCAACAAATTGGCGCCTGGCCTGGCCAAGCTTGGCTTTCGCATGTCGGATGTCTGGTATACGGTGTGGGGCAACCCGCCCCAGATCACGAGCGGCGGCGAAGTCGAAGATGTCGCCCAAGCCCGCACCATCTTCCGCTCCAACGAGTGGGAGCAACTGGCTGAAGGCATGGAAGACATCTCGCGCAACCTGTCAGTGCGTCTGGTTCGCTCCAACAACTAAGTGAACGCACAAGATCGTATGGCTTGGCCCGCCTATCGCCGCCAGGGCCGCAACAAGCCTTTGGCCCTGGTCGTCTTGCTCGAAAACGTCGGCCACATAACCGGCGTCAGACTCCCCGCGGCCGTCATGGCCGTCATCGACTACCTCACCGAGGAATACGCCAAGCTCCTGCTGCGCCTCTACGGCGCCTATCGCATGTACGATACCGTCGTCATTCTCGAGGATGAGCAGGCCACCGGCCCGCGGCTGGCGGAGACTTTGCTGCGTCTCGGCCCCACGCACAAGACCGACCTCTTGCTTCTCGTCCACGGGCACGAAGGCAAGCTGGTCGGCTATCGAGGCCAGGAGTTTATTGGTCCAGAGACCTTCTCGCGTCTGCTCAACATTTATCGCCAAGACCCGCGTTCGCTCGACCTGCGCATGGTATTCGGGCTGAACTGCTATGGCGCTAGCCTCAGCGCGATCTGGCTAGAACTCGGCGCAGTCGTCGCCAACGGCACGCCGGGCGTGAACTGGCTGCCGGAGCCGAGCCTGTCCGTCTTCCTGCGCAATTGGCTTGGCGGCCGTCCCTATTCCGCCGCCGTCCAGCACAGCAACCGCCGCGCCCGCCGTTGGGCGCGGCGCGTCTGGCGGCCGCACGCCGGCCAGGTGGAACATCCCAAAATCGCGGCCAGCCGCCAGATCGTTTACGGCATCAAAGATATCGACATCCATTCCCGCACATAGACCGCCCCATCGCCGCCGCTCCAAACGCGCTATACGCCAACAAATAGCGACGGCCCCCGGATAAGTGGGCCGTCGCTTGCCGGTCTATTAAGGCTAGGGGGCGCGCCTACTTCGTAGCGCGCTGGTAGGTGATGTAGAAGGTCGTGTGGATGCCGTATTTGGGTCGATCCAGATCGCCCATGCCGGCCCCGCGCAGCACGTCGCTGGGCAATCCCTCCACCTTCACATCGTAGGCGTTGCCCGCGGCATACATCTGGTAGTTGAAGGCGAAATCGGGCGGCGCCTTATCCTCGGTCGGGAGCGTGACATTGCCGTCGCCCCAGAAGACCGTCACAGGCTGGCCCACGATGCGATCGCCGTTCTCGTCCAATACTTCGACGTAGATGTGGTGCTTTCCGCCGGATTCCTGTTCATCGCCCCACTTCGCCTCGATCACGCGCCAGTACTGTTGGCCCGACCCAACCGGCGCTTCCTCGACACGGACGCCCAGGCGATCCAGGCGCGGATCCCAGATGCGCGACGGTGCAGGCGCAGCCGCGGCTACGACCTCTGGTTCCGGCTCCGGCGGCGCCGCCGGCAACATTTCCTGGATGAAGGGGCGCAGCGTCGGCACGGGCAGCGGCGTATTCGTGGGCGGCGGCGTTGCCGTCGGCAAAGGCGTATTCGTCGGGATCGGCGTCATCGTAGGCGGCGGCGTCGGGGTGGCCGTCGGCGGCGCCTGCCGGTCCGCCAGCGCCAACATCTCGGCCAATTCGGGATCGCGCGCGGCAAGTTCATAGCTGCCGATAGCGTATACTTCGCTTATTGCGTTAAATAAGTTCGACCGGTAGCCCAGATCGTCCGATCCGCTCGCCACGCTTACGCTGCCTTGGAGCATGCTGAGGAAAGCCCACGGAGCGGCAATACCAATCAGCCAGATAATCAGCAACACCAACAGCGCAAGCCGCAGCTTGCCGAACGTCGTCAGATTGGCGAACCATTCCGCAAAGCCTACGCGCTCGCGCGGCGCTTGCGGCGGCGACGGTTCATAAGACTGAGCCTGCTGGCGGCGGGCGGGCAGATTGGCGCCAGCGGCGGGTGCGGGCGGCGCGTAGCCTGCCTCGCCGTGAGGTTCGCCGTAAGTTCCGCCAAGTTCCATCTTCGTCAGCCGCTGCGTCAACATGCGGCTCATGCTGATCGCCAGGCTGGGATAACGCGCCATCAGCATGTCGAAGTCGCGCTTGGCAAGCGTCCACACATCTACATCGGTCTCGGCTACTGCGCTGGCGTTGTGCGGCTGATTGGTCAACAGCGCGCGCTCGCCGAAGGCCTCGCCGGGACCGGCAATCCACCCGCCGGAGAACGACTGCATGCGCACCTGCCCCGCCTCGAGCAGATACAATGTATCCGCCGGGCTGCTGGCCCGGAAGATCTGCTCGCCGGCGCGGTAGCGCATCGGTCGCAAATACTCCGCGACCTGGCTCAACTCCTCCCGGCTCAGATCGGCGAACAGCTCAAAGGTGCGGAAACGATCCGCAGCCGACGGGCCCTTATCGGTCGCCAGGTGCGTCGCCACCCCTTGCGTCAGCGCCTTGCCAATCGCCGGATACCTCATGCTCAGGTTGTCCAGATCGGCCCGCGCCAAAACCCAGAGATTGGTATTGCGAATGGCCGTAGCGTCTTCGGCGTAGATCTGTCCGGTGAGCAGCCCCATCTCGCCAAAGTGCCCGCCGCCGCCCACGCGCGCCAACTCCTCGACTACGCCGGCGGCGTTCTCGGCCGTCAGTTCAATTTCGCCGTTCTCGATGAAATAGAGGGCGTTGCCGCTCTCGCCCATCGTATAAACGCGTTCGCCGGCGGGCACATGCTGCAACGTCATATGCTCCGCCACCACCCGCAACGCGTCCGGCGGAACTTCGGTAAACATGGGCATCTGCGCCAGCCACGACGCGGCGTGCGCCTGGTCTTCGCGGCCGAGCGGGGCGCGCGCCACGCGCGCAAGTATCCGGCGCAACCCCGGCTGCTGCGCGCTTAATGCGTGAAATTCGTCGGCGGACAACAGCCATACCAGGCTGTCTTCGCTCGCCGCCGCGGTCTGATGCGCGGGCTTGCCCGTCAGAAGCGGCGCCGCGCCGATCAACTCTCCCGGCCCGACCGTCTGAATGCGGCTTCCCTCCGCCGGTCTCTCCGGCCGCAATTCGAGCGCGCCGCTTTCGACCAGGTAGAGGCCTTCCGGCGTCTCCCCGCTGCGATAGAGGCTCGAACCGACGCCGACCTCGAGCGGCTGCAAGCGCTGCGCAACCGCTTGTAGCGTATGCGGCGGCAGCCCGGCTAGTTCGGGGGTTTTGACGAGTCGTTGGGCCAGGTACTCCTGCATCTGGACGACGAGGCCGCCGAAGTTGCGGCTGAGCTTAATCCCGATCGACGGCTGTTGTAGGATGATCTCGCGCAGCGCATTGTCGCTCAGTTTCCAGAACGACAGATCGGCCAGCGCCTTGGCGCTCACATCGAGCGGTGCGCCGCGCAGCAAGCTGGCCTCGCCCAAGATGCTGCCCGGACCCAGCGTCGCCAAGTTCTGCCCGCCGGGCGTCACCAAGCTGACAAAGCCGCGCCCGATCAGGTAGATGGACGTCGCCCGGTCCCCGGCGTTGAGGAGAACGGCATTGGCCGCACACTCGCCGTCGGCAAAACCGGCGGCAAGAATCGACCTCTCCTGTTCGTCTAGCCCCGCAAAGAGCGGCGCATACTGGATTAACTCAGTTTTCACAAAGCCTCCTCGTCACTGACGGGGCGGGTATTTGGCTTAACAGAATCGACGCCGGAGCGCCATCCCTTGGCGGCAAGCTCAGTACTTGCGTTGGAAAGTAACCGTCCAGCTAAAGTGCCCCCAACAGCCGGGAGCGGCGCCGTCTGGGGTAGCAAACTTTCTACAGCTTTCCTCATCGGTGCAGTACTGGCCGGCAATCAAATGCTCGAACGGGATGTCGGGCGTTCTTGTCGTCATGCCGCGCGCCACTTCCGAGGCGACCTCGCGGCCGTCGGCATCGCGCACGACCTTCACATCTTGGCCGCTCCACAACACAAACTCGACGACCCCGTCGCCCTTGCCCTGTGCGCCGGTCACGAAAATTTCCTGCGCATTGAAGTCAGACTGAACTGCTACGCCGTTGAGGCGGCTGCCGTTGGCATCGACCACATTGACGATCAACTCGTGCTTTTCCCCACAGGTGACCGTTGGGCCGCTCAAGAAGCCGCCGTTCTCATACACATCCCACAGACGCTTCTCGATCACCACGAATTCGGGCCCATCCGCCGGGGGCGCCGGGTTTTCCGCCGGCGGCTCATCCGCCGGTGCAGGCGCAGGATCCTCGGCGGGCGGCTCGACCGGCGGCGCTTCAGCCGCCGGTGCAGGCATCACAGTCGGCGGCGGCTCCGGGATATTGGCCGCCACGGACACGCTGCCGACATCGCCCGTCGCCGCCACCAATTCGCCGAAAACCCAGCCCACCCGGCCGGCGGCGTCAGATACTTGCCACCAATCGGCCTGCGCATTTCTGCCCACGATCTCCGCTTCTTCGCCCGCGTCCAGAGCTTCGACAATCGGGTACACCGTGCCCGGTCCGCTGCGCACGTTGAGCGCGCCCAACGCCACCGCGCGCGGCCCGGCAAGGGGCGCCGGCGTCGGTTCCAACGCTGCCGGTTCCGGCGTTGGTTCGAGCAATACCGGCTCCGGCGTTGGCGTGGGCTCCAGTGCAACCACGGCTACTGTCGGCAAGGCCGCGGGTTGCACCTCTGTGTCCGCCGGCTGTTCCGCCGCCCCGGCGCCTGCGCTGCTCTCGGCAACGCTGTCACCCTCGATTATGCCGAGGGAAATGGCATAATCGAGAATTGGCCGCGATTGTGAGCCGAGCGCGATCGCCAGACGCACCAAGTCCGCGGTTTCCTCTGCGTCGACATCGCCGGAAATCGCCGTCTCCGCCAAGTACACGAGCCACTGTAACGGGTTGGCGACATCTAGGGCCTGCAAGTCGGCGCGCGCTCGGCCGGCATCGCCGCTCCGCGCGAACTCGTGTGCAATGCGCACCGTCTCCTCGGCCAGCCTGGCGGAGCCAGACTCGCGTCGCTCAGGTCCGCACGCGGCCAAACTCAAGCTGACGCCCAGCAAAAGGATAGCAATCCACAGGCGCCGCCCCGCAAAAGGTCTTCGCTTTTCAGGGGGTGGGAAAACGCAAGGACGGTCAGATGACGTACAGCTTGCGTAGTGTGAGGGCATAATCAGTTAACCAGTTCAGCTCAAACCTCGACATGCTTCCGACGGGACAACCAGCCCGCTCCGGCGACATAACGTCTCTAGGATGCGCTCAGTTTCCTGCGCTGTATAGCCGATCAACCGGCCAAATGCCCCTGGCGCAAGGGACTGCATCGTACAGGCGTTCTATCATTGCTTGAGCGGACGATACGTTCTTCCCCTTCAGAAATATCCAACTGCTAGCGCCTCGGTTTGTCGCCTTCCCAAGTCCCGTTTTTGCCGCCATCCAACCCTTGCTATAATGCACACACAAGAGAGGTTATTCATGCGGCAGACGGTAGTGCCGAAGGTGGGAGTCGAACCCACAAGGGTTTCCCCACACGAGTTTGAGTCGTGCGCGTCTGCCAGTTCCGCCACTTCGGCATAACTTCGGATTGAGTATACCGATTCCGTCTGCAATCGTCAAATGCATGAGGTCCGTCAGGTCGCCAACTTGGCTCCGTCTACCCAAACCCCAGCGCTATTAGAAGAAAATCAGACAGTTGAGCGTGCGCTGAACGGCGACCTGGACGCCTTCAACCAGCTTGTATTATCTTATCAGCGCTTGGCCTTCAGCGTAGCTTACCGCATGCTCCAAGATGAAGACGCCGCGGCCGATGCCGTTCAGGACAGCTTCATCAAGGCATATCGCGCCCTGCACACCTTCCGCGGCGGCGTCTTCAAAAGTTGGCTGCTCCGCATCGTCGTCAACACCTGCTACGACATGTTGCGCGTCCGCCAGCGTTATCCCGCCGACAGCATCGACGACGAGCCCGGCGAAGATGAATACGTCCCCCAACTCGTCGATGATACGGAAAGCCCCCACGACTACGCCGAACGCATGGAAGTGAGCGAACTCATCGAACACGGCATTCGCTCCCTCCCCGCCGATCAGCGGCTGGCCCTCGTCCTGTGCGACGTCCACGGCTATGCCTACGAGGAAATTGCGGAAATCACCGGCGCTGCCATGGGAACGGTCAAATCCCGCATCAGCCGGGCGCGCACGCGCCTGCGCGATTTCTTGCTGCAGAAGCCGGAACTATTGCCCGCCGGCTTGCGTCCTAAACGTGAATAGCATGCCGGTTCCCGAGCAGCCGGCGTCTTGTAGTGACATTTCATTATGAATTCATCAGAGTTTAGCCGCATTACCGATGAGCTATTATCCGCCTATATCGACAACGCGGTCACCGCGCAAGAACGCAAGCTGGTCGAGGCCGCATCCGCGGCCGATGCCGAGATCGCCTGGCGGCTAGATTCGCTGCGGCAGACCGTCGCCTTGCTTCACGGCCTGCCGGAAATCTCGCTCCCGCGTTCATTCGTTCTGCACGAATCGCAAGTCATGGAAGCCGTCGCGCCCTCGCGCGGGTTGACGTCACGCGCCCGGCCCGGTTCGGCATCCTTCCTCGACCGCCTTCGCAGCGGATGGCGCTCCTTCTGGCAGACAGGCAACCCCATCCTACGCAACGCGGCTGCGGCTGCCTTTGTGCTGCTGCTCGTTCTGGCAGGGGGCGACGCCTTGCTCGGCGATCTGTCGTTCGGGCGCGGCCTGCAGGCCCCTGCCGGCGACGCGGCGCCGATCCAGTTTGCAGAACCCGCCGCCGAAGCTGAAATGGCAGAGGCCGCACCGGCAGCCGCACCAGTACAAGTCGCCGCCGCAGATGCGGCAGAAGAGGCCGCAGTAGAGGCTGCGGACAGCGTTGCCGGCAATGTCGCGGACAACGAGGTCGCGGACAACGAGGCCGAAGAAGGTGCGCCGGCCCTGGCTGCACCTTTAGCCGAAGAACCGCCCGCCGAGCCGGAAGCCGCCCTCGCCGCCCAAGCCGCCCCAGAACCGCAGGCGACCCCGGTAACCCAGCCTACCGCGCAAGACCTGGATGAGCCGCCTGCCGCAGCCGCGGCGATGGCCCAGCCCGGTCCCTCAGGCGGCGAGTTGCCGCCCGACATAGCAGCCGCCGAGGAAGCGATGATCTTCGGCGCGCTCGGCATCGGCGGGGAAGATGGGCGCGGCGGTGCGCCCGGCGCCCGCGCGGCCGCCCCACAGGGAGCTCCGGAAGCCGCGCTTGAGTTGGCCCCCGCGCCGCCGGCCATGCCGCTCCCGGATGAATCATCCGTCGCCGAGCAAGAAGCTGCCGTTGAAGAAGCCGCCGAAACGTTCGCCGCCGATGAGACGGCGGAAACGGCATCTGCTACAGAAGCCCCAGTGGTCGAGATGCCCGCCCCTGCCGCCCCTACGGGACTGCCCGACCAGGAAGAAGAAGCCGCTTCGCCGGCAGAAACAGAGGCTGGTGAGCAAGAAGCGGAAGCCGCGCCGGCAGCCGTCGCCAAAGCCGCTGACGAACACGCCGCCCTGCCGATCGCCACCGCCACCCTGCTCCCTACGCAGACGCCAAGCCTCGTCCCGGCGTACAGTCCCCTGCGCGAGCCGTACCCGGAGCCTGTCGCGCAATCCGTTAGCCTCGCTTTCCCCGGCATACTGCAATGGGCGCAATTGGGGCTGGCATTAGCTGTCTTCATCCTCGGCGTCCTGTGGTGGCGCAGCCGATCAGCGTCCCCGCCCTCCGGCCGCCCGTAGGCCCGCCGCATCGCCTTATGCCCGAACTGCCCGAAGTCGAGACCTTCATCCGCGAGCTTGCACCCGAACTGAACGGCCGCCGCATCACGCGCGCCCGCGTCTTCTGGCCCGGCGTCATCGCCTTTCCCACGGACGAGGAATTTGTGACGGCCATTGCCGGCGCGCGCTTCGACCGCTTTGAGCGTCGCGGCAAATACATGCTCTTTGGGCTAGACGACCCGCGCACGCTGATCGTCCATCTGCGCATGACGGGCAAGCTCCAACTCGCCCCCTCCTCTGACCCGCCCGCCAAACACGAGCACGTCATCCTCGACCTGGACGACGAGCGCAGCCTGCACTATCAGGACCCGCGCAAGTTCGGGCGTTTCTGGCTGACGCCAAACCCGGAAGCCGTGCTCGCCAAGCTAGGGCCGGAGCCGCTTGGCCCCGACTTTACGCCCGCCTATCTGATCGATAAGTTGGCAGGGCGCACCGCCCCCATCAAAGCCCTGCTGCTCGACCAGCGTATCGTCGCCGGCATCGGCAACATCTACGCCGACGAAACGCTCTACCGCGCGCACGTACACCCGTCACGGTCCGCCGGCGACCTGCGAGCAGACGAGGTCGAGCGGCTGCACGCCGCCGCGCAGGACGTGCTGCGGGTCGCCATCGAACGCTGCGGCAGCAGCTTGGGCCGCAGCAACCTACAGAACTATATCCGCCCAGGCGGTGAACAAGGGGGCTTTCAAGAGGAACACAACGTCTTCCGCAAGACCGGGCAGCCCTGCCCGCGCTGCGGCCATCCCATCGAGCGCATGGTCATCGCCCAGCGCAGCAGCCACTACTGTCCCGTCTGCCAGCCGGACACGCGCTAACTTACTCTACAGGAGGCGTCACAGGCTTGGGCTGCTTGGCCGCCTCTAGCTCCAGGCGCAGGGCGCGCTCTTTTTCCGCCGCGGCCTTTTCGCCTTCGGCCAATGCCCAATCCAGCCGCGAGCGGTAATTCTCGTCACGGGCCGTCTCGCTTGCCGGTGCAAATAGGTAGTGGAACACCGCACTAGTCGCCAACCCCGCAGCCGCCCCAACGGCAAAACTTACCAGCCAGCCCATATTTGCCCCCTCCGCAGTGCAATACGCCTGAACTCACACACTCAGCACGCTGATTATAGCGGCGCGTCGCCCGCCGGCCAAGCGGACAAAACAAAAAAGCGACCGGCATCCACACTGACGCCGGTCGCTCTTCGCTTAGCTTGTCGCCCCCGCTTAGTGCTCTGTCAACATAGTTAGTTCAGTTGTCATTCTGAGCCGAAGGCGAAGAATCCCTGTGTGGCGGACGAACAGATTCTTCCTCCCTCCGGTCGTCAGAATGACAAAACCATAGTTGCCAGAACACTTACCCGGCGCGGGCATCGATGATCTGCACCTCGTGCGGCTCGTCCTGATAAAGGTCGAGCTGCACCGTCTGCTCCTCGGGCAAGAACAGGCCGGCCAGCACGTAGATCAGCACGCCCATGCCGACGCTGCCGATGCTGAACGCAGCCCAGACCAGGCGCACCAGGTTGGCGTCGATGCCGATCTTCTGCCCGATGCCGCCACACACGCCCATGAACACGCGATCGCTGCGGCTGCGCTTCAACGGAAACTGCTGTCTCGTGCGTCGCAGGCTCGCCTTCACGCTCTCCTTGCTGGGCATCTTGTCACTCACTCCGCTCTTCATGCGTTCTGCGGCGTCGCCCGCGTTCCAGCGCATGCCGCGGCCCGTGTAGCGCAACAGCACATACCCCGCGCCGATCAGCAGCGCCGGCCAGAACGCCACCGAAACCAGCGCCCAGACGCCGCTCCACAGCCACGGCAGCACGCCGAGGTTCGCCAGCAGCCACAGACCGCCCAACGCCATCAGAACAAAGGCGGCCCGCGCCAGGTTTCTCTCGTTCAACTCCAGCGCTGCCGCGCGCACCTGGCCCTGTTCGGCCGTGCCCACCGGCAGCAAGATCAACAGCGCCACGTAGGCCAAGATGCCGCCGCCGCCCGTAGCGAACGTCAACACCACCCACAGGATGCGCACCAACGCCGGATCCCAGCCGGCAAACTCGGCCAGGCCGCCGCACACGCCCCCGATCAGCTTATCACTGGGGCTCCGAAACAACATGCGCTTGCGCCCTTGCTCAGTCACACTGGCCGGCGTCTCAGCCTTGCCGGTCTCAGCCATGACATTCTCTGCAATCTGTTCCATTTTTCTTCGTCTCCTCTATAACCTTCTCAAACCGCCGGGGCGTAGCGCTGGTCGCACAGACGGCCCGCAAATCGCATCCTGCCCCGCTTTACCGTCTTGTTCACAGATCAGTACGGCGATTTTCGCAAAAGGTTGCAGCCCGCGCCCATGAGTTTTCGCGCCTGTGCTACAATGCGTATGTATTGCCAATAGGACCGTGCAGCCGTCCCTGCCGGAAACCCAACGCGGCTGCTCTGCATAGAAGAGGCGCTTGCCCGTGTCCTTCGACCTGACAAGCCAAACGGATCATCGCCCCTGGCCTCTGCCGGATGGCCCGTGGACCATGCGCCAGTCATGGCGCGACCTGCTCTTCGCGCACTGGCCGCTCCCCGTCGCCGCCGTGCGTCCGCTTGTGCCGCCCGCCTTCGGGATCGACGCCTTCGCCGGCGAAGCCTGGATCAGCATCGTGCCCTTTCGCATGGCGGACGTCCGCCCCGCCCGGCTGCCTGCGCTGCCCTGGCTCTCGGCGTTTCCCGAACTCAACGTGCGCACCTACGTCACCGCGCCGGGGCCGACTGGCGTCAAGCCCGGCGTCTTCTTCTTCAGCCTCGACGCGGCCAACCCCGTCGCCGTCGCCATCGCCCGCCGCTTCTTCCATTTGCCCTACTACCGCGCCGCCATCCGCCTGGACGAAGACGCCCGCGCCATCCGCTACGCCAGTCTGCGCACCCACCCCCACGCCGCGCCCGCTCGCTTCGAGGCGCGTTATGCCCCCACAGGCGGTATCGAACCCGCCCGCCGGGGCACGCTCGATCACTGGCTGGCCGAACGCTACTGCCTCTACACAACCGACGCACGCGGCCGGCCCTACCGCGCCGAGATCCACCACGCGCCCTGGCCCCTTCAGGCGGCTGAGGCCGAGATCGTCGAAAACACGGTCGCCGCGGCCGGCGGCGTGACGCTGCCCGATATGGCGCCGCGGCTCCACTTCTCGCGCCGCCTGGACGTGCTCGTCTGGCCGCTGCGCCCTCTCACCGCCTGACGAGCGCCCGATGGACTCCTACCGGCTCGGCGTCGCCGTCAGCATCCTGGGCGCGCCCCTACGTTCGCACGACAGCCGCCGCTGGCAAAACCACCCGCATCTCAGCGTTAGCCTGGCCTATCTGCGCGACGTTTTCGAATACCTGCATGCCCAGGACATCCGCTTATACCGTCTCTCCGGCCAGCTGGCCCCCTACAGCAGCCACCCGGACATGCCCCAATTCCACCGGCAGATCGACGATTGCGCGCTCGAACTGGCCGCCATCGGCGACCTGGCGCGGCTCTACGGCATCCGCCTCAGCCTGCACCCCGCCCATTACGTGCGCCTGAGCAGCCCCGACCCGGCGCGGACGGCGCGCGCCGCGCAAGAACTCGACCTTGCCGCCGCCCTGCTCGACGCCATGGGCGCGGGTGAGGATGCGGTGATAGTCGTCCACGTCGGCGGCCCTTATGGCGACGCCGCGGCCGGTCGCGAGCGCTTCGTGCGTGCTTACGAGAGCCTCTCCCACGCCACGCGCCGCCGCTTAGTCCTCGAAAACGACGACCGCCACTACGCCCTGGCCGACACGCTCTGGATTCACCGGCGAACCGGCATCCGCCTGGCGCTCGACGTCCTGCACCACCGCTGTCTCGACCCGGCAGGCCTGCCGCTCGTCGATGCGCTGGCGCTGGCGCTCGCCACCTGGCCGCCCGGCCAGCAGCCCAAAATCCACTTCAGCAGCCCCCGCACCGAGTTGCGCCGCCTCTATCGTAACGGTCAATGGCGCGTGCAAATGCCGCTGCCCAACCAGCACAGCGACTTCATCAACGCCTTTGAGTTCATCGACCTGTTGCGCCTGGCGCGTGACCGTGGTCTGCGCCCCTTCGACATCATGCTAGAGGCCAAGGCCAAGGACCTGGCGGTCCTGCGCTTACGCCAACTCGTGGAGCGCTACGCCCCGGACCTCTCGCCCTGCCTGCGCTAAAGCAAGGGCGCACAGAATATACCGCAAAGAACATCTGACGGATGACGCCTGACTCGTGATGCCCGACGCCTGACTCCCGACTACCCCTCATTCCACGCCATCCGTCCGAATCTCCGGCTGCACCTGCGCCCCGCGTGCCCCAGGGATGAGACGCCCCGTCACCACCTGCGCATCGTGCTGGAAGACCAGCAGCGTATGGCGGTGCAGGGCCTCGTCGCGCAGACGGCGCTTCGTCTCGATGCTGACCATGGGCAGAATGTCGAAACTCGGCGTCCAGGCCAGGCGGTCCATGTGCACGGCCCAACTGCACGCATCGCCCAGGAATAACAAACTCTCCCCCTTCGCCTCTACCCACACCGTCTGCAGGGCGGCGGTATGGCCCGGCGCCACATCCGTGCGCACCTGACTGCCCAGCCGCTGCGGGCCATCCACAACCCGAAGCTGTCCACGCGCGGCCAGCGGCTCCCAGTTGTCGGGGAAATAGGTGGCGACAGTGCGTTCGTTCGGGTAGCTGGCATCCGCCAGATCGATGCG
>Ga0334888_1002886_pt1 | contig 17907 bp, 13 predicted proteins | sample GraSluR1_MG_FD_207227 | JGI IMG/M metagenome (GOLD analysis project Ga0334888, IMG submission 207227) | Sludge microbial communities from methane-producing bioreactor in Wageningen University, Netherlands - Granular Sludge_3_08-R1 | ecosystem: Engineered > Bioreactor > Anaerobic > Unclassified ...
TCGGTTACCAGCACCTTCATTGTGGGCACGCCCCTTTCTTCCAGCAGTTCCACGCGGGCTCCAGAAAGTCCGGCGAAAGTTCCAGTCCGCACGCGCGCCCCGCGCCGTAGAGGCTTCCCGCGACGAGGCACAGCTCCGGCCAGCCGCCGGGCGAGTAGTGGGCCACGCGGAGCATCGGCTCCTTTCCCTGCCCCTCGGCGACCTCGACGCCCAGTTCGGCGAGCGCGCGCTTCATCTCCTCCGCCCGCCCCGCCGGCACGGCCACGGCGGTGACGGCGGGGGAGCGTATCTCCCGCTCCTTCACGAAGAGGGAGAGCCCCATCGACTCGCACGCGGTTTCGAAGGTCCGCGCCGTCCGTTCGACGTCGGCGAACCTCCGTTCGAAGCCGAGCCCGTCGAGAAAGCGCAGCGCCTCCGCGAGGCTGTAGAGCAGCGTGACGGGCGGGGTGTACGGGTTCTGCGGGCGCGCCTTCTCCAGAAAACGGCGGTGCAGCGGGAGGTCGAAGTAGTAGGAGGGGGACGGGCGCGACGCCGCGCGCTTCCAGCCACGCTCGGAGAGGGCGACGATGCCGATTCCCGGAGGGGTCAGCAGCCCCTTCTGCGAGCAGGAGGCGAGGCCGTCGATGCGCTGCTCCTCCGGGAAGCAGGGGACGGCCCCGAGCGAGCTGACCGCGTCGACGAGGACGAGCGGCCCGTCCTCAGGCAGGACCGAGGTGCAGGCTTGAAGGTCGGTGAGCGCGCCCGTCGAGGTCTCGTTATGGGTGAAGAGCACCGCCGCCGCGCCGGGATGCTGTTCGAGGGCCCGTCGCACGTCCGAAGGAGTCGCCGTCCGTCCTCGTGGGATGTCCACGGGGAGGATGATCGCGCCCCGCCGGGAGGCGATCTCGCGGAAGCGGTCGCCGAACGCGCCGCACGAGAAGGAGATGACGGCGTCGCCGGAGGCAAGCAGGTTGGCGGCAAGGGCCTCCAGCGCGCCGGTGCCCGACGACGGCATCGCGATCACGGGCTGCGAAACGCGCAGCAGCTTCTTCAGCAGCGCGGCGATCTCCTCCAGCAGCGCGAAGTACGCTTCGCTTCTGTGTCCGACGAGGGGCGCGGCGCCCGCCGCGCGGACGGAATGCGGAACCTCGACCGGTCCCGGCGTGAAAAGATGGGGGTGCATGAACGATCCCTCCTTTGAATATGCAAAAGGCCGGAAGGGCGTGTCCCCTCCGGCCTCTATTCCCTGCGAAATTCCGATGCTTCGATTTCAAGGGTGCGAAACTGCTACGGCTGCGGCGTCTCCCCTGCCGGCACAGGAAGACCAGCCCTTCCGGACCATCCGGAAGAGGAGGAGGAACCGCTACCTATGCCGCTGAAAAGGAATGCCTGCGCCATGAAAAATCCGCTCCTTGAAAAAGGATGTTCACGTTATATCAGCCGAAGCTATCAATGTCAATAGGATTTTGCGATAACAATTTCGCCATCAGGCTTGTACGATTCTTTGCCTGCCTCGAATCCTTCATCGCTGAAAGCATTCTTACCCATAGAAAGATCGCCGATCCTGTATACTAAACTTATCTATTTGACATATTTCTTCGATAAGTTATAATCAGCCGTGTTGCGCGAACATTTCAACGCCCTGTTGATCGAGGCCGGAAAAGTCCTCGGCATGGAGGCGCTGCAAATATTGGGCTCCTTCCCACCCTGTGGAATATTGTTTCTGCAGCGGCGTGCCGCCGGAGGACTAAGAATGTGTTCCGACCACACACGGCCAAAGCGTCCGGAAATTCCTGTCCGCTGAAGTCGGCGTAAACGTTGTTCGCTCAGCGCGAACCATTGAGCCCGGGACGGCTTCCTTGCTGCTGAACAACAGGACCTTTATTTCACATAGTCAGAGGAGGGAATCACTGATGACACACTGGTTTGAAAAGAAGAGACTCATCGGAGCGCTTCTGGTTCTGACGCTTCTCGTTCCCGTCGGGATCGCGACTGCGGGCGAAAAAGCACCCGAGATCGAGATCATCACCACCACCGAGGCCTACGACCCGATACGGTACGAAGCCGCCTTCCTGATCGCCGATTCCTGGAAGAAGCTGGGAATCGACGTCAACGTGCGACCAATGGAGTTTTCGACCATTCTGCAGCGCTTCTACAACGAGCAGGACTTCGACGCCGTCATCCTCGGCTGGTCGGGGAGGGTTGAGCGCCTCGATCCGCAGCACTTCCTGGGAACGCTGCACTCCGGACAGAGCACGCTCGGCGGCAACAACCCCGGCGGCTACAACAATCCGGAGTACGACGCGCTCTTCGAGGGGCAGCAGGCCGAGTTCGACATCCAGAAAAGGCGCGAGCTGGTCCACAAGGCGCAGGAGATAGCCGCCGGAGACCAGCCCGTCGACATCCTCTTCTACCGCGACGAAGTCGTGGCGTACAACAGCAGCCGCTTCGAAAATCCGGTCGCCATGGCCGGAGAGGGCTTCTACAACGAGTGGACGCCTTACAGCGTCAAGCCTCTGGGCGACAAGAAGATCCTCACGATCGGCACGCAGCAGGAACCGGACACGATCAATCCGCTCGCCTCCACCTCGGTGTGGGGGTGGAAGTTCATGCGGATGGTCTACGACAAGCTCGTCCGTCTCTCCCCCGACATCGAGCCCCTGCCGTCCGCAGCCGAGAGCTTCCACGACGTCGACGAAAAGACTGTGGAGATCGTCCTTCGGAAGGGGATGAAGTTCCACGACGGCAAGCCGGTCACGGTGGAGGACGTCAAGTTCAGCTACGACTATTTCATCGCGAAGGACTTCGCCTACTTCCGTCCCTTCCTCGGTCTTGTCGGCAGCACCGAGGTCGTCAACGAGGACCGCGTCCGCTTTAACCTGAAGACTCCCTTCGCTCCCTTCATCACTGTCACACTGGCCCAGATCCCCATCCTTCCCAAACATCTGTGGGAAAAAATCGACGAGCCCGACCAGCTCGCCCCCGAGGCGATTCCCGTGGTCGGCAGCGGCCCGTTCGCCTTCGACCGTTACGAGCGCGGCCAGTACAAGCGTATCCTGAAGTTCGCCCACCACTACATGGCGGATGAGATGGAGATCGAGGGTATCGACTACATGATCTACGCCGACGCGGAAGGCGTGCTCACGGGCCTTCTGACCGGCCAGATCGACATGACCGCCTGGCGGCTCGAACCGGGGCAGATCCCGCTCGCCGAGCAGAACCCCGACGTCACGGTAGTGGCCGTGCCCGACTTCGGCTACTACCACCATACGTACAATCTGCGGCGGACTCCTTTCGACGACAGAAACTTCCGGCGCGCCATCGCCCATGCGGCGGACAAGGAGACGATCATCAACGTTCTTCTCTCCGGACGCGGCGAGCCCGGGAACTCGGTTATCGCTCCCGTTAACGGCTTCTGGCACAATCCGGACATCGAGATCTTCGACTTCGATCTTGACAAGTCCAGGGCTATTCTGAAAGAGGCCGGCTACACCTGGGATGCGGCCGGGAAGCTGCACCTCCCGAAGAAATAGCGCATACCGAATCCGCGTTGCCGAGAGTTCCGGTTCCCCGCGGCGCATGATTTTTCGTCCCGGCTTCGAAGCGGGAGACTCGGTTCCCGGTCTCAACGGGCCGGGGACCGACTCTCCCGCTTTTTCGTCACTTTTCCCGGAAGGAGGAAAGCCTGGCCTGGAACAGCGAACGGGCTGCGCCCTGAGAACGCATGAACAGAAAAACCTATCTCCTGTCGCGGTTTCTTCAGCTTGCCGCGACCTTTTTGGTCATCCTCACAATGCTCTTTTTCCTCTTCCGCCTCGCGCTCCCCGACCCCACGACGGCCCTCGTCGTCGAAGGCCTCTCCTCCGAGGAGCAGCAACTTGTCCGTGAGAGGTTCGGTCTTCATCTGCCGCTTTGGCAGCAGTACTTCATCTATCTGAAAAACAGCGTCTTTCTCGGCGAGTTCGGAACCTCCTTCCACTACAAGGCGCCCGTCGCACCCATCGTCTTCGACAAGTTCCTGAACACCATGATCCTGATGGTCGTGGCCATCCTGATCTCCTACACGATCGGGCCCGCTCTCGGAGTGCTGTTGACCTGGAAGAGAGGAGGAAAGCTCGAGATCGGGGGCATCGTCACCGGCCTCGTCTTCCGGTCGGCGCCCATGTTCTGGACGGGGATGCTGGCCGTGATGTTCTTCGGCGTCTACCTGAGATGGTTCCCCACGAGCGGCATGCGGACGCTCCCCTTCGACTCGTCGGGCTTTCTGGACACAATTACGACCCTCGACTTCCTGCACCACCTCGTACTGCCCGCGCTGGTCGTCTCCCTCTACTACATGGGGCTCCCCATGCTGATCATGCGCAACACGATGCTGGAAATCATGGGAGAGGACTTCATCGAACTCTGCCGCGCCAAGGGGCTGAAAGAACGCGTCGTGATGTACCGGCACGCGGCCCGGAACGCCCTTCTTCCAGTCGTCACCCAGGCGGCGATTACGATAGGACTCGCCGTCGGCGGACAGGTCGTCGTGGAGGTGGTCTTCTCGTGGCCCGGACTGGGGCGCGAGATGCTGCAGGCAGTGCGGACGAGCGACTACCCGATGGCGCAGGCGGCGTTCATGCTGATGGCGTTCATGGTCCTCGCCATGAATTTTGTTGCGGATGTCCTGTACGGCGTCCTCGATCCGAGGGTCTCGTTACCCAGGGAGGGGCGATGACGCGATGAGGAATACATCCGCTCCGCGGCGCTCCGCTCTCTGGAAGATTTACGGAAAGATGTTCACCGAACCGCTCCGCGTTATCGTCCGCGACCCCCTGGCCCTGGCAGGACTCGTTATTCTGACGTTCATCGTCTTGGTGGCGCTCTTCGCTCCGTGGATCGCACCCTACGATCCCGACGAGATGCACCGGAAAGTCGAAGGGGTTCTCTTCCGTCTCTCCGACGGGGAGGCGCGTCGCCTCGCCGCGGAGTGGCCCTTTCCTCTGAACGCCGTGACGATGCGCGGAGACGAGATTATCGCCGTCGGCGGGGGAGGACGCATCGTCCGCTTCGAGGGCGGCCGGTGGGTGGAGGAAGCGACGTCGACAGAGTCCGAACTGTTCGCCGTCGCGTCCGGCGAGCGCACCTATGCCGCGGGTGACGGAGTCATTCTGCGCAAGGATGAGGGCGAATGGAGGAGCGATCTGGTACGCGAAGGAACGGCCTTCAAAGGGCTCTCTCTCGCGGGAAACTCCGGGCTCGCGGTCGGGGAGGACGGCGCCGTCCTGAAGCTCTCCGCGTCGGGTGCGTGGGAGGAGGTACCGCATAGAGAGCGCGGAAAAATGGCCTCGGCCTCCCTGGCGAACGAGAATCTCGGCTTCATCGTCGGCGAACGGGGAATGCTGCTCCGCTACGAGCGCGGCTCGCTCCGCCGGGAGATGGTGCGCGCCTTCCGCGACCTGAACGATGTGCACGCCTATACCCCGGACTTCGCGCTCGCCGTCGGCGCGCGCGGCACGATTCTTCACTTCGACGGAACCCGATGGCGAGAGATGTTCGGCCCCGAGACGCGCGACCTCCGCGCCGTCCGGATCGTGAACGAGAAACTGGCCTTCGCGGTCGGCCCGTTCGGCGTGGTCCTCAAGTACGACGGTACGAACTGGACCAGCGTGGAAACCGGCTACCGGCGCAACTTCAGGGGGCTTGGCTCAGCGGACGGCGCCGTTCTCGCCGTCGGCAGCGACCCCTTCATCAACGAACTCTCCCCCCCGACGCGGGACCATCTCTTCGGCACCACGCACCTGGGGCGAGACATCTTCACCCAGACGGTCTACGGCTCGCGGACGGCACTCCTGGTGGCCATCCTCGCCTCGCTGGTCGTCAGCTTCATCGGCGTCAACGTGGGCCTGGTTGCGGGCTACTTCCGCGGAAAGACGGACGACATCCTCATGCGCATCGTGGACATCATGTACGCCCTGCCATTCGAGCCTTTCGCGATGATCCTGGTACTCATCTTCAACCCCAGCATCTGGATCGTCATCCTCGCGGTCGGACTGCTCACCTGGCGGACGAACGCGCGTGTGGTGCGCTCTCAGGTGCTCTCCATCGCGCGACGGCCCTTCGTCAAGGCGGCTCGTGCCGCCGGGGCGAGCGATTTCCGCATCATGTTCGTCCACATCGCGCCCAATATTCTGCCGCTCGTCTTCCTGCAGCTTGCCGTCGCCGCCGGATTCGCCATCACCGCGGAGGCGACGCTCAGTTTCCTCGGCCTCGGGCCGCCCCGCATGCACAGCTGGGGAACCATTCTGCACGCCGCGCGCCTCTCCGGGGCATGGAGGACCGCTTGGTGGTGGATCATTCCTCCCGGCGCGCTCATCATGCTCACAGTCGTCTCGATATTCTTCATCGCGCGGGCCCTGGAGGTTCTCTCCAACCCGAGGTTGAAGAATGAGAGGTAGGGAGGAGGTCTGACCGTGCTTCTTGACATTCGGAATCTGAAAACACACTACGGCTCAAAGGACAGGCCGGTCAAGGCCGTCGACGGGATCAGCTTCACGCTCGAACGCGGCGCCAGCCTCGGCCTCGTGGGCGAGAGCGGCTGCGGCAAGACCACTGCCGCGAAGTCGATCAACAGGATTCTCTCCGGCTCCGGACGCGTCGTAGGGGGCGAGATGCTCTTCAAGGGGCGCGACCTCGTCACGCTGAGCGAGGACGAAATGAACGCGGTGCGCTGGAAGGAGATCTCCCTGATCACGCAGAGCGCCATGAACGCTCTCGACCCGGTCTACACGGCGGGCGACCAGATCATCGAGGCGATCCAGACCCACGAAAGCGTCGGCCGGCGGGAGGCCGCCGACAGGGCCGGAGAGCTCTTCTCGCTCGTCGGGCTTGAAAAAAAGCGCCTTTGGGATTACCCGCACCAGCTAAGCGGCGGAATGAAACAACGTGTTGTCATCGCGATGGCGCTCGCGCTGAACCCCGACCTCGTCATCGCCGACGAGCCCACCACCGCGCTCGACGTCGTCGTCCAGGACGGCATCATGAAGCAGCTCGAACACCTTCAGGAGAAACTCGAGATGGCGCTGATCCTCGTCACGCACGACATCTCCGTCGTCGCCGAAACCTGTCCCGCCCTGGCCGTCATGTATGCGGGCAGGATCATGGAGTACGGCGCCACAAGCGACGTCCTGAGCGAGTCTTTCCATCCGTACACGATGGGGCTTCAGAACGCCTTTCCCACTCTCACTGGGGCTGCCGGTGACCTGATCTCGATTCCCGGCTTTCTGCCGGACCTGCGGAATCCTCCGAAGGGGTGCCGTTTCTCCCCCCGCTGCCCCTTCGCCGACGAGACGTGCGTCAATGTACCTCCCTCAGCGCGTGAAGTCCTCCCCGGTCACCGGGTGGAGTGCCACTATCCGGAGAAGGCCGGTGAATTCCGCGCCCTCGCGAAAAAACCCGAAACCTGGCGGCAGAGCCGCGAGCAACACGGGGCCTACGTTCAATCCGGAGAAATCCTCCTGGAGACGAAGGATCTAAAAAAGAGCTACCCGATCAAGCGGAGTTTTGCGGACACGATCGCCAGGCGTCCGGCCAAGACAGTGAAGGCGCTCGACGGAGTCGCCTTCTCCCTTGGGAAAGGGGAGATCCTAGGCCTTGCCGGAGAGAGCGGATCGGGGAAGACCACCCTGGGAGAGCTGCTCTCTGCTCTCCAGACGCCGACCTCGGGCTCCGTCCTCTTCGAGAACCGGGACATCGCGGCCCTCTCGAGAAGTGAGCTGCGCGCCTTTCGGCGCAACATGCAGGTCGTCTTCCAGGATCCGTACGAGACGCTCAACCCGCGCTTCACTGTGATGAACGCACTGATGGAGCCGCTCAAGAACCTCGGCGTCGGAACGTACGAGGAGCGCCTTGAGCTGGTGAACGCGGCGCTCTCCAAGGTCGAGCTGAACCCCCCGGAGAACTACCTCCTCCGCTTCCCGCACGAACTCTCGGGAGGACAGAGGCAGCGCGTCGCCATCGCACGCGGAATCATCCTCGAACCGCGCTTCCTCGTCGCGGACGAACCGGTCTCGATGCTCGACGTCTCCATCCGCGCCGGGATACTCAACCTCTTTCTCCGCTTCAGAAGGGAGATGGACATGTCCATAATCTACGTCTCGCACGACCTGGCGACCATCCGCTACATCTGCGACAGGACGGCGATCCTCTACCTCGGCCGCATCGCCGAGCTGGGACCCACCGAGGAGGTCATCTCCCGCCCGCTGCACCCTTACACCGAGATGCTCATCAGCGCCGTTCCGCACTCCGAAGCCGGGGAAAAACGCCCTCGCGTGGACGCCAGGGGAGAAATTCCCGACCCCATAGATCTTCCGAACGGCTGCCGGTTTCACCCCCGTTGCCCGCGGGCCATCGATAGCTGCGGCTGGGAGGGACGCGACCTGCAGCGCATTCTTGACCGCGCGCTCGAAGGACTTTCCTCTCGAGTCATCTTGAGCAGCGAAGAAAGAAGCGTTCTGAGCAACGTGAAAGAGCGGAGGATTTGCGGGACAGATATCGTGTTGGAGGCAAAGAACGCGGAAGTAGTCGCTTCGCTGCTGGAGAAACGCATCCTGGCCGCTTTTCCCGCGATGGCGAAGGCCTGCTCCGAAGTCGAGGTGGAAAGAGGCAGCGTCCGCCTCCGGTTCCCTGCGATGAAAGAACCCGAATTCCGTCCGGGACCGCGGCGCGAAGATTCCCGAAGCGGAAATGGAACAGAGCATTTCGTCGCCTGCTATCTGTACGGTTGAAAAGCAGCAGCAAAACCGAGCTGAGCTTTCCCTCTCAGGGATCAGCCGGCTTCATTCCGAGGCAAGACAAAACCGCCCCGGTGAGGGCGGTTTTGATCGTGCCGTGAGATCTCTTTCAGAGAAAAGTGAATGCGGGTCTACCCGTCCGTTCCGGGACGGGCCACTTCGGTGATCATGCCCTTCCGGTTCATGTGATGGTAGGCGACGAAAAAGAGAGTCATCACCGCATACCCGATGACGAACTGGTTCTGCAGCCCGCCGCCGAGGAAGCGGATCGCGGGGGCGTGCATGAAACCGAAAAGCGCGAGGACCGTCATCACGCCGCTCATGACCGCGGCCTTCATATAGTCCTTGTCGATCAGGAAGGCCGTCACCGCGCCCCAGCAGAGAGCCGTGAACATCGCGCCCTGCGCCAGGGGCATGATGGCGGGGGAGATTCCCTGGATAATGCTCGCGCCGGAGGGGAATGCGTCGATAGCGCCCCTGTTGAAGCGCGTTCCCAGGTAGTTCGCAAGGTACGGAATCATCGCGATCGCGACCGCCGGAGCGTGGTGGTGGGGCGAGCGGATGAAGGCATTCGCAACCATGACGACGCCGACATAGACCAGAATCGGAGCGATGACCGCCGCGGGGATGATGGCGGAGATGGCGCCCACAAGTCCGAGGGAGGCGGCGGCGAGGAAGACGAGGCCGTTGAGGATGGAGTACCCCTGCCCCGCGCCGGTGTCCTTCGCGCCGACCGATGCGATGTAGACGGTGGTCGGAAGTATTCCGCCGAAGAGCGAGCCGAGAATGGTGCCGCAGCCGTCGGTGAACTGGCATGCCTTTACGTCGTACTCGTCGCCCATCGTGGCGACTGCCTCGACGTTGTTCATCGTCTCGATCAGGTTGTAGATGGAGATCGGAATGATGACGCCGAGGAGGTACGAGTACTCGCCGAAGAGCAGCTGGAGGCCGGTGAAGGCTGTCATCCCGGGCATCGGAATGTAGAGCCCGAGGCTCTGCGTGGCTTTCGTGATATTTTCGACGCTCGCGATGCCGAAGACGAAGGCGAGGATCGTGCCCAGCACCACCGCGACCAATGTCGCCGGGACTTTGCCGGGCATGGTCGCCTTGCCGATCATGCCGACGATGATGATGGCGAAGGCGAGAGTGCCGATCTGCGGATGATTGAAGGTGACGAAGAAAAGTTCCCCCGCGATGAAGGTGAGCGCCACTCCGGCAAGCGCTCCGAGCATTGCCGCCCTGGGCAGGAAGTTCTGCACCTGGCGGCCGACGAAAGAGCCGACCACGAGGATGATGCCGCCGAGAAGGCACGCGCCGACGGCGACCTGCCATGCGACGTAGGGGTCGCCGGTGGCGTTCTTGATGGCGACCGCGATGACGACCATGTAGATGAACTGGATCGGCGTGCTGATGCCGTAGGAGAGAGCAGTGACGTCAAGCCGCCCCTCCCGTTCCGCAAGGCGCTTCGCCATGCCCGCATACACGAAATTTCCCAGCGCCACCGCAATTGCGGCGCCCGGGACCATCTGGCCGAAAACCAGTTCGGCGGGGAAGCCCGCTCCCAGCATGAAGACCACAAGCCATGCAAAGTTCGCCAGGTTGTTCTGAAACAACGCCCAAAAACCGTCCGCGTCCTGCTTGATGAAAAGGGGGTAATGCACCTTCGCCATGGAGACCTCCTGAAAGAGAAAATATGACTGCCGTTCGACTCTCCGAAAAAGACTCACTATTGTTTGTATTATACTTAAAATGATAGAGTTGTCAATCCATGTATGACCAGCTTATTTTTTCATTTTATATATACCTTTTTTCGGAGATGAGACAGAACCACTGGAAAGAGGAAGGAGAAAGAGCTGCTTATCGCGGCGATTTTCGCATGAAGAACGGGGAGGACTCAGTGGAGTTCTCCCCGTTCTTACCGCAGATCAGCGATTTTTGTCCTTTCACCTCCGCAGCAGCCTTTCGAGCGCATTCCGCGCATCCGTTTCCCCCAGAGCCTCCGCCTTTCCGTACCATTGAACGGCCTTCTCCCTGTCCGCGGGCGTGCCGTCCCCTCGCTCGTACATGCCGCCGAGCGCGTACTGGGCGGGCGCATACCCCTGTTCGGCGGCTCTGAGGTACCATGCGAACGCTCTTGTCCGATCCATCGGAACACCCAGGGCGTTCATGAAAAGCCCGGCGAGATGATACTGCGCGGGAGCGTATCCTTGTACGGCCGCCCTCGAATACCATATCGCCGCGGCCGCAAGATCCCTCGGAACTCCCAGGCCGAAACGGTACATCGGCGCGAGACTGTTCTGCGCCACGGGGTCCCCCTGCAGCGACGCCATGAGCAGCCATCCCGCCGCCTCCGGGTAGTTCCGCTGCACGCGGAGCCCGTCCTTGTAGATCAGTCCGAGTTCGCGCTGCGCCTCCGCGTTGCCTCTCAGGGCATTCTCTTTCAGGTTTTCAATCTCCCTTGCAACGGCGGCGGCTTTCGCTGCCTCCGCCTTTTTCTTTTCGTTCTGCAGCATCCGGAGCAGCGCTTCCGAAACCTGCCCGTTCCGGGCAACGCCTCTGCTCCGTTGAAACTTCCCGACTGCGGACGCGGTGCGCGGCCCGGCCTTGCCGTCGACGGGACCGGCGTCGTAACCAAGTTCGTTCAGAAGGTGCTGCACCTCCCGAACGAGTTTCTCTCTCGCCGACGGAACTTCAATCCGGGGTGCCGGGGAGGGAGGGGGCACCGGAGGGAACGGGGAGGCCGGCGGTATTTCGACAAGGACCTCCTCGACCTCTTTCGGAAGGTGCATCGCAAGATGCCGCAGGATCGAAGGAGAGCTCAATCCAAGGAACATCCCCTGGCCGAGAGTCAGTTCACTGGTGACGATTCCCGCAGCCCTGCCTTTTTCGTCGATGACGGGGCTGCCGCTCGAACCTCCCGCCACGAAGGCGGTGAACTGAAGCAGCGTGTCCGTTCCGGTTCTCCGTATGGAGCTGACATCCCCCTTTGTCACGGTAATGGAATCGCCAAGCTGGAACGCCCTTGGATAGCCCAGCACCATAACCGGTTCGCCGAGCTCCGCGACATCGGTCCTCAACGGCAGATGGCGCACTCTCGCACGCGGATAGGCCGTCTCCAGGAGCGCGACATCGGCATCTTTGTCGAATGCCACGATCCGGACGATGTCGTACAGGGTGTCGCCGTCCCAAATCTTCACCGTCCTGTTCCCCTCGACGACGTGATAGTTCGTCAGCATCAGACCGTCCTTCGTGACGAAAAAACCCGTTCCCTGGCCTATCCGGCTGCCGTTCCCCTCGGTCACCAGCATCTTCACGGCGCGCGACACGTCCCTGATCATCGCGGGAGAGAAGCTTGCGGCCAAAACGAGCTTCTCCGACCCTGCGATCAGCACAAGAAGCAGAAGAAGAAAAAGCGCCCTTCGGCAGGGGAAATTCATCGCTTTTCCCGGCCGTGCAGGAGAAACCCTCCTATTTCTCTCCTGTCTTCCCGGAAAAACCTGGTGATCGAGTCCAGGATCGTCCTTTTTCATTTCGTGTGCACCTCGCGATTTTCTCGGCCGGAAAACGGTCTCATGTTCCGTAAAACGGGAAGTTCCGGCGGCCCTGCTTTCCAGAACACTCGAATATACGTCAGAGGAGCAGTCGGGGAAGCGTCAGAACAAGCCCGGGGAAGAGCGCAACCAGCACGCTCAGAAGGAGGAGCACTCCGAAGAAGGGCATGATGGGCTTGATCAGCTTCGTTACAGGAATGCCGCTGATACTGGAGCCGATGTACAGGCAGAGGCCCACCGGAGGAGTCACGTGCCCTATGACCAGCGCCGAGACCAGGACCATGCCGAAGTGCAGCGGATCGACTCCGAAGTTCTGCGCGACGGGGAAAAGGACGGGAACCAGCAGGACCAGCGCGGAGGTAGGCGTCAGGAAGCACCCCACCAATAGAGAGATGGCAATCACAGAGAAGAGGAAGAAGAGGCTGTTCGGAGTAATCGCCAGGAAGAACTGGCTGAGATGAATCGGAATTTTCTCGATGCTCATGATCCATCCGAAGCCGCCCGTCATTGCTATCAGCAGCACCACGCCTCCCGAGAGCTTGCACGATCTTACGAAAACCCCCGGCAGATCCGCCAGGCCCGGTTTCCTGTAGATGAAAAGGCTGATGAAAAGGCTGTAGACGACCGCTACGGCCGCCGCCTCGGTAGCCGTGAAAATTCCCGAGAACATCCCCCCGAGGATGATGACGGGAAGCACCAGCGCAGGCATCGCATCCAGGAAGGAGCGCCACAGTTCCTTCAGATTGAAGTCCTGGTGCGTTCCATAGTTGTGTTTTTTTGAAAGAACGTATGCGAGTCCCATCAGCATAAATCCGACGAGAATTCCGGGGACGATTCCCGCGACGAAAAGTCTCGACACCTGAACTCCGGCGAGCCAGCCGTAAATGACCAGCGTGATGCTCGGCGGTATGAGGTTTCCTATCGGGGAGGACGTGATCGTGACAGCCGTCGCAAACTCCTTGCTGTACCCGGATTTCGACATGGCCGGAATGAGAATGGAACCGATGGCCGCGGTATCGGCCGAGGCCGATCCCGATATTCCGCCGAAGAACATGCTCGCCAGAATATTGCTGTGCGCAAGGCCGCCGGTGACGTGACCGACCAGCATATTCGCGAAACGGACCAGACGCTCTCCGGCTCCGCTCTTGTTGATGATCTCCCCTGCCAGGATGAAAAGCGGTATGGCGAGGAGCGAAAACGATTCCATGCTGGTCGCCATTCGCTGCACGACCACCAGGACGGGCCTCCCCGTCACGAGAATCAGCGTCAGCATTCCGCTGAGAGCAAGCGAAAACGGAATCGGGATTTTCATCAGCAGAAAGACGCCGAACAGACCGAACAACGCTACAGTACCCATCGTCACTCCCCCGCAATGCGTTTCAATTTTTCAACGAGCGTTCCACCAGCGCTTCCCTTCGCCGACGAATTCGAGTAGACGAGACACGAATCCAGGACGAAGAGAATCACGAAAAGGAACAGCCCGACGGGAATCGCGGCGTAGACGGAGCTCATTCTGATCCGCAGGACCGAGGAGAGCTGCGAATGCACCCTTCCCGTCAAGTCGACCGCGTAATAGATCAGGAAACACGTCGTCAATCCGGTGGTAATACGGGCCAGAACGTCGACGGCGATCTGCGCTTTTTCCGGGAGGCGCTTGACGAAGAGATCGATCCCCTGGTTGAAGATCTCCGTGGTGGCCGCGGCGGCGCCGAGCATGGAGACCCAGGCGAAGAGAAACCGGGAGAGTTCGACGGTCCACGACAGCGGCTGATGGATAACGTACCGAAAGAGAACCTGAAGAAAAATCAGGACGACGATCGCCAGCAGAATAACCGCCGCCGCCAAGCCGGTCGTACACATCAAGAGAAGATACGCTTTATACACTGTGACTATTCCTCCATCCGATCCGGCAACAAAGGGGAGGGAGAAAGCCCCCCTCCCCGCGATGCCTCTCTATTCTCCCGCCCGCCGGATTCTCTCTATCAGCTCCAAGCCGCCCACCTCGGCGGCCCGCTTGGCGTAGACGGGCTCTATCTTCCGTCGCCATTCCGAGAGATCCTCGGGGTAGACCACGATGCAGCCGTGCTTCTCCGCGAGTTCGTCAAGCAGGCTCTTCTCCTGCTCCACGACGAGCGCCCTCTGGAAATCCTGGGCCCGCTTTCCGGCGATCAGGACCTTCTCGCGAAGATCCTCGGGCAGTTTGTTGTAGGCGATCTCCGACATCATGAAGTTGTGCCAGCTGAAGATATAGTTGATGACGGTGATATGGGGAGCGGGATCGTAGAATCCCATCGACTTGTAGCTGATCATGGCTCCTTCCGCGCCATCCACCATTCCCGTGTCGAGGGCGGTGTAGACATCGCCCCAGGGAAGAGGAGTGGCGAGCGCTCCGAGGTTGTTCCATGTGTCGACGTAAATGTGGTCTTCCATGGTCCTGATCTTCATTCTCTGGAGATCGTCGAGATTCCTGACCTGCTTCGAGGCGTACATGCTGCGCGCCCCGCCGCTGTTGAATCCGAGCTTGATGAGCCCTTCCCGGGCAAGATACCCGGCGAACTCGTCGCCGATGGGGCTGTCCATCACCTTATACACTTGGTCGAAGTTTTCGAAAAGGAACGGGAGACTGAAAACACCGAACTCCGGCACGAAAGTTGCCGTAAGCGCGGACGTGATGGTGGAGATATCCAGCGTCCCGATCTTCAGACCTTCAACAAGATCCCTTTCACTGCCGAGCGAACCTCCGGGATGGATTTCGACCTCGATCCTGCCCCCGCTGAGAGCTTCAATCTCTTCTTTGAACTTCTCCGCCATCAGGTGATACGGATGGTCCGTCGGCTGCACATGCCCGAAGACCAGAACGTGCTCCGCGGCCTCGACGGAAACAGCCGCGCCCCCGAACAGAAGAATCGCGCCAAGAACACAACAGGATACTATTTTCCTCACAAAAACCCCTCCTTCAAGAAATTGTCGAAACATCGTGAAGCACCGATTTTCGAATCCTGCGAAAGCGTTCTTTCGCACACCCGCCGCAATCTATCATACCGGCTCTCACTCTTCAGAAAACCCTCCGGACGCTGACCTTGCAAACCCTTCCGGCACGAGGCGCTCTTTCTCCGACAGGAATTCCGATATTTTCCCCAGAAGCGCTCCGTCAAGATAAGGCGTGTTGACCTCGATGATCAACGCGGCGGAGGCATGATGCAGGAGGAGAATCCGCAGAAACTCCTCCCAGTCGAAATCTCCCTCTCCGGGAGGGAGGTGGCGATCCTTGCGATTGTGATAAATGCCGTCGGAAAGATGAACGCCTATCGGATTCAAGTCTGGGAGAACATCGTAGAGAAGGTGCGCTATATCTATGGCGAAACAGTGTGATACGTCCAGGCAAATTCCTGTGTTTTCCATTTCTGCGGACTGTATCATACCGGCGATTCTCATCGGGCTCAGGCCTTCCGGCCACGCGAGGCAGCACGGAAGATTCTCGAAAGCCAGCCGTAAGCCTTGATCGCTTGCGGTCGCCGCCAGCCTCTTCCACAGGGAAACGCTTCGAGGCATTGCACGCATGAGATCGCCGTCCTCCGGAAAGAGTTCTCCTTCGACGACCGCAGGGTGAAAAACGACATAGGAAGCCCCGTAGACCGCAGCCTTCCGGCAAACCCTCTCGAAGAGAGAAAGGTAGCGTATATGTCGGTCGAGGCCCAGCAAAGCCCCATCGGGAAAGGGAGCGTGAACCGAGTTAACCGAGATGTCGTGCGATGCAAGGCATCCCTGGACGGCTTCCGGATCGGTATTCTCCGCGAAAAAACCGTCGTGCTCCCAGAGTTCCACAAGACGGATACCGGATTCCGCGCATGTCTTCAGCACTTTCTCCATAGAATCGGGTCGAAGGAAGCCCGTTGAAAAACCTGTTTTCACGACATATCTCTCCATTCCGGCGCCTGCCGCGCAACACCACCGGACTCCGGCCCGCCCCAAAGGCCGGGAAGCCGTCCTCATCCGCGCATGATCGCTCAAAGAAGATCCGGAAACCGCAACGATACAGACGGTAGCTTGCCCACGTTTTTTTCTTTCACCATGGTAATAAACCATAAGACACCCCTTGTCAAGGCGGGATCCTTCCATAAATGTCAACCTTTATCGGAGAAAAAGTACAGATTTCTCCTAAAAAAAAACAAACTGATGATAGACTTCTCGCATCGAGCGCCGATCAGTACAACCCGATAATAATGATACATAATTCAACGAAAGAAGGTTGTTCGAATGACGGAAAATGCAAGAATATCCGGAACCGTGCGGGAAACCCATGGATCGCTGAAAGGAGCCGTCAAAGGCTGGTTCCTTCCCTTTCTGGTCATCTTCATTCTCCTCGCGTACCTCTCGTTCGAGGTTTCTTTTTCTCTTATCCGGCCGATGGCGTGGGCGGCCCTGGTCTCCTTCACGGCCTATCCGCTCTTCAGAAGAATGCGGGAAAGATTCTTCCCGAGCCGTTCCGCGAGCATGCCGGCACTTCTGGCCACAGGAATCATCGTCTTCGCGGTCCTGATCCCCTGCCTGCTGGGAGTCTTTTTCGCCGTGCGTGAAGGGGTGCGGTTGCACGGCTCCGTCGTCGAGGTGATGGCGGCGATGGAGTCCTCCGGCGAGGGAGCGCTGGCGACGCTGCTTCCTGAGCATATCGTGGCGAAAATCCGGCCGTTGATGGAACGCTATCCCGCCCTTCGCGCCCATATCCGCCAGACGGCCGAACGGGGCGCGGCGGAAGCTGTGGAATTCTTCGGAAGCGCGGTTCTGTTTCTCTACTATTTCTCTATCATCACCGTGGCCAACTTTTTCTTTCTTCGTGACGGGCACCGAATCGTCGCTTTTATTCGGGAGATCATCCCCCTTCCGGCGGAGGAGGGTTCCGCATTTTTCGAGCGGACGAAACAGGTCCTCCGTGCAGTGGTGTACGGCGTGCTGGTCACAGCCCTCGCGCAGGGAGCGGCGGGCGGCGTCGGATGGTGGATCTCGGGCCTTCCCGCTCCCGTCTTCTTCGGCGCGCTGATGGTCTTCTTCGCGCTGATCCCATTTCTGGGGACGGCGTTCGTCTGGATCCCCGGAGCGCTCTACCTCCTTCTTGCGGCGGAGACGACGCAGGCGCTCGTCCTGCTCGCATGGGGCGTTCTGGTCGTCGGCACGGTGGGCCGCGTCCTGAAGCCGATCTTCATCTCCGGCGGGGGGAAGATCCACTTTTTCATCGTCTTCATCGGCGTCATCGGCGGGCTTGCTTCGTGGGGCATCCTCGGACTCTTCATCGGTCCGCTGGTTCTCACGCTCTTCGCATTCCTGCTGGAAAATTACCGGCTCATGTGGAGAGCGTGGATCGGCGGTGCGCACGAGGTACGGGCCGCCCTGGCGGAGGAGTAAACGGAGACTCGACGAAGCCTTGAGCACATTTTCGGGAGCACGGGACATCGATGTGCGTTGCAACAGCTCAGCCTGATACTGCCCCGTCCCCGGTTTGATAGACAGTAAAAAGAGACATATACTGTAAGTCAGAAAGGGGCGGTGTGAGATGGCGGCGAAGTATTATTCCCCGGATTTCAAACTGGAAGCGGTAAGGAGACTGGAGC